>WBZN01001030.1_pt1 | contig 17795 bp, 31 predicted proteins | sample 5204281 | NCBI WGS metagenome assembly WBZN01 (sample SAMN12344347, study PRJNA552823) | activated sludge metagenome | biome: Activated sludge suspended growth; feature: Nitrification reactor; material: Wastewater; isolation source: activated sludge from nitrification reactor of wastewater...
GCAGCAGCAGAAGCAGCAGCAGCATCATCATCATCATCAGCAGCAGCAGCAGCAGCAGCAGCATAAGCAGCAGCAGCAAGTTCGTCATCGGTGGCTTCGCCGCGTCCGTATGCCTGTGCCGTTTCCAGCGCCTTTATGCTGCGCGGGTCTTTCATAAGGTGTTTAATCGTTGCGGCACAATCGGCTTTTGCCGCTGTCATTGTGCGCTTGTCAACACCGGCCCGACGTGCAAGCCAAAGCATCCAATCGCCGCGCGGGCATTGCCCCCATATTTCAGAAAGCGTTTTTCTGTCTGCCCATTCGCGAGCCCCCCGGCATGCGTCAAGGTCAATTAGTTTTTGTTTTATTTCGGTTGCATTCATTTTTTGTAAGTGTTTTTAAAATTGATCCAGGCGTTTGCCCGGTGAAGTTCTTTCCAGTCTTCGTAGCCGATAAACTGGATATTGTACGGCGGGCCGCTGTGATCGGCAATGATTGATTCCAGGTATTTTCCAAAATACTCTTTGTTGTCCAGGTCTGTGGTAGACCCGGCGACCAACATACTTTTGCCTGGAGCCATCAAAAGAACCTTGTTGTATGTAGGCTTCATAACCAAGTCATGCAACTCCTGTGTGCTCACGGGTCTGCGTTCTTCGCCCGTCTCAAGGTTTACGATCCGGTAATGATGTCCGGCTTCGTTCAGGATTTGCCACAATACACAGTCGAAATAATGTTTATACCGGGTCGCTGAGTATCGTTTCGTCGGCGTGGTCAGTACATCGTGCTTTCCATCTGGCATCGCGTCAAATTGCTCTTTCAGTATGGCGCGGCTTTGCTGGGTGAGTTGGCCGGAGACTTTTTCGATTTGGAATTTTGCGCTCATAAACCAATCATACTTGAATTTATCGATGAAAATGGCTGCCAAAGTTCCTTGATTTTATCGTAATGCCTTTGCAGGTATTCGATCATTGTCGGAACGTCTTCTTCCGTGACTGAATAAATTGTGACGGGTCGGTAAATTCCTTTTCGCTGTTGAATAATGAAAACGTACGCACAATAAAGACCTGTCTCTTCATCATGCTTCACATCGAAACGAAAACAAAGATTCAGGTCGATATCCAAGTTCTTTTCACCTTCGTAAAACCCCTGCCACGTTTCATGCGTTTGTGCGGCATCTTTTGAATAGTAGTTACTATCACTCGAATAGTACGGGTGGCTAATTGCCAAATCTTGCAGTGTCATTCCTAATCAGTTTAAAAGTTAAAAAACCCTTCGCTACCCGCCCAAAACTCACACCCAGATTCCAAAAGGTGTGGCTCCATATTGATTTGGTGAGCGGCTTTAATTAATTTGTTCCATCGTATCCGGGCCTTTTCTCTTGCATCGCGTGTGACTTCAAATGGTGTTACATAGCCCTCGTTATCTACTGCAAGAATGTAATATTTAACCGGCTCGTTTTTTTCATCCAAAGGCCAACAGTAAATAGCCGCCTGTAAATCGTAGCCCATGTTTCGGATTTGGCTCCTCACAAGACTTTCGCCGGATCGGGACGCCATTCTTTTTAAGTCCCAAATTACCCGGTTCCCGTTGCGGTCGTATCCGTCCGCGTCCTTGATTCCCCGGTGCTTGAATCCGTGGTAAAAAAAGTCTACTGGCACCTGAAATTTAAAACCGTCGGTGTCGTCGCGTCTCAAAAGTCCGTGGTGCAAAACGGTTGCGTTTGCTTCGATGCAAGTGCAGATAAACTTTTGTTCGTCGTATTGCTCCCGGTTCATTATCGTGCGACCGTTGGCATTTTCGAGTGCGTCGGCAAAAAGCGCCTTGCCTTCTTTTGTTGCTTTGCTCACTTTGTCGATAATCAAAAAGCGGCTTTCCAGTTTTTCCGGCTCGAATAAAAGGCAATCTAAAAGGCTGCCTTCGTTCATTGCTGCGGTTGCGGATCGTGAACCCTCCATGTACTTTTTCAGTGCCAAAGGGCTGTGTTCCAATTCGCCCAAACGGGAGAACGAAAGGTGTGTTATTGCGTTCATATTGCAATGGTTTTTTCGGGCTTCGCTTCCCATGTTTCGCGTTTCATTTGCCCGTTCGTAATCATTTCCTCCACCTCATTTTTTCGGGCGGTAAACAGGTAAGCGTATTCTTTTCCATGCGCCGGGTTTTCGTTGTAGATTTCCAGCAACACGGCGGCGCTGAATACTTTGGAAAGGCGCTCTTCGAGTTTTTCGGCATCAACAACCTCAACCGGCTTTTCGAGTGCCAGAACTTCATTTGGCGGCAGTTCAATCGTCTTCCCGTCTTTCACATAAGACGTGCCGCCGTCGCTTAAAACAGCGTTTGCAATACGTGGCGAGCGGCGTATCTTTTTTGTGCAGATATTCCGAAACGGAAGGCGAAGCGCCATTTGATCGTAATGCTTTGCCCAAATACCCTTTGGGGCATCGGAGAACCGTTTGTCCTTCCCGTAGCCGTCGTACTGGGTGTCAGACATTTGCCGGTAATTTTCCGCGTCCTGAATTGAAATGTAATCAAACACCTGAATGCCGTTGGAAAGGCAGGCGGTTGCATAGAAGTGTGTAATCTTCCCGCGTCCTTCCGGCGAGCCTGTAAATGGAATGTGAATCAGGTTTTGGTTGATACCCTTTACTACCTCGAATTGATCTTTTTCGTACACCGTCCCGTAGTCGAAATACAGAACCGCATCGGAAGAAAATGCAAGGTCTTGCCAGCCTTTGTACCCGATCTGGAAAACATAAACCGTTACCCATTTGTCCGGGTCTGATTTCTTTTCTTTGGCGTTGATCGAACGCGGAACGACATAACACTGTCCCATTTCAGGCGCAAGGGAAAAGCCGAACATTGCAGCCTTTAGCATTGCTCCGATAATGGAAGAGCGGCCAAGATCGGTTTTTAAAACCTCTGTGATTTTCGGGTCGTTTGCGAATTGCAGGGCGGCTTGCATGAAGGTTGATTGATCTGTTTTATTTTCAACCAGCCCGGGAAGCCCGGCCATTAATTCGTCTTTAAATTTTTGAATTTCGCTTTTCATTTCTTTAATTTTTTAAAGCCCTGCGCAAGTTTCGCACTGGCAATTAATTGTTTTTAGGCAAAGGGTTTTTGATTTTAAAAATGCGTTCAATCCTTTGGTCATTGCCTCTGCCTCGTCTTTGTCATCGCACAACGCAATGGGCGTTCCGCCGGGGCGGTAAATCCAGTGTTCGGTGCGGGTTGGGGTGGCATCGGCAAAAGTTATTATTTTGGGTTTTGTGTAGTATTTCATATGAACACTATTTTAAATTGATTGTCATACCACATAAGCCTTTCGCGCTTAAGTACTCCAACAAGTGTATTTCCGTCAAACACCTTCCCCTTCTTGGATACGCTTAATAGTCGGGTTGTTCCGTTCTGTGTTAGAGATACCTGCACAACCTTTCCATTTTTTTCTAATTCAACCCTAACGGTATGCTGTTTCATTTTGCTTCATTTAGAATTTTCGTGATCTTGAAAATTGTTTCCTCTGGCAGTTTCGCCCATTCGGTATTTTTGAGTTTTTGAATTGATAGGGCAAGTTTTAATTCTGCTTTGTCCTTTTCGGTTGCGACGCGGTGGGATGTTTGCGACCATTTTTGCGGCGAAAATTCCCGAACATAACCATCTTCGCTCGCCTCAATTCGCAAGCACGTTTCGGCCGTATCGCTAATTTTGATGTACGCCCGCGTAGCGGTGACGCGGGTTATTTTTTTGATACTGCGAATTTTTCCGTTGCATCGCTCTGCTATTTCTGTCCCTATTTCAAGTTTCATTCTGCGTTATTTTCAAAGTGATCCCAGCAATGGGAATGAATGTTTTCGATTTCCTCCGGTTCGTACTCTTTGCCGTTCGCATCTACGATGGAAAGAATTTCGATCTCCGCTTCTTCGTCCGGCTCTTCGGGTTCGCCATGCGTGCCGCGTGAACCGCGTGAGGGCGGGGTGTGTTGGTAGGTGATGGTTAACTCGACTTCCATCCATTCGGGCGGCTCGCAATAACCGGAAGAGAATATTTCGGCGGTGTGTTGGAAAGTGCGTTGCATGGTAGGTTTTGTTTACCAAGTTAAATCTTCGCTTTTTCTCATTATGTTAAGCATCTGAAAAAAATTTGATACGGCGGGGTAATCGAGCATAAGTTGCTCAACGCTTGTTTGCCCTACCGCATTTACCGCCCCGGCTAAGTGGTTAAACAGACCATTCATTTGCTCAAAAAAGTCTTTTGCCTCTTGCTCGGTCATTGTAATCTTGATTGTATCTATTTCGGTTTTCATAGATTTCAATAGTTTTTATCTGTTTTAAATTCAGGTTCTATTTTATAAGGGGTTGATTGAATTAGCGCGTTAAACACTCCTTCCAGATCTCCGCCGCATATCAAAGCATATTTACCTATCCGGTTGTTTATTACTCTTACCCTGTCCACATCTTCCCACGCAAGCGTAAAAGAGCTGTTTGTAAAATTGCCGGAATTTTTACGTGCCATATCCAATTTGTGCTCGGCGTATTCTTCCATGATTTCCAGCCATTCGCTTTCTTCCATTCTCAAGTCATAGCCGTTTGCAACCGCGTTGGCGTGTCGTTCGTAAACGTCGAGTATAAATTCTTTTGCGTTCATTAGTTTAAAATTTGGATATGGTGAGGGAATAACCGTTTGCAAACATTGACTGCGTAGTTAAGCGCGTCCTGATCTTCCGGCGTTTCAGTACCTATGCCAATGATAGTAGCAAATTCGGATTCCGTTTTTTTCATGCTTTCTTTCATGCGATTAGCGGAAACATAAATTGCCAATCCTTCGGCGGCGCAAAGCTCGTGCATGGAAACGCCGTTATTCAGTTCTGATACATTTGCAAATTGAAAGCTCATAATCTTCTTTTTGTGTGATTGATGGGTCAAAGATACAACCCGTATTAATACCGTGCAAGCAATTACCAATATATTTTGAAAATATTTTCACACGGAAACACAAAGGGTAGAAAATCAATGTTTTGGGCAATAAAAAACCCGAACAACTTTCGTCATCCGGGCTAAAAATATGCAAATAATAATGCTGTGTAGGCGGGATTCGAACCCGCGACCGCCTCGGAATTACCAGGCGCTCTATCCGCTGAGATACCACACATCCCGGACGGGGACACCCCGACCATTATTCTATTACGCACTCACTTTTCAAAACGCGCCGCATTGATTTCTTCGCAGCCCGGCGAATTGTAAGCGCCCCTGTTTTTTCGTGCCTCTCCCTTCGGCCTCCCGAACGGGCGCCGCACAAGGTTTTAATGTGCCAGTATTTTTTTGCAGCATAGATCCTCATTTTATAGTCACCTCGATCTGCCGGTAAAACTCGTATTTGCCCGGCGCGTACCTGCTCAGAAACCTTTCGATACGATCATCGCCTAAACGGATGCGCTTGCCTGATTTTGAAATGCGTTTTTCGCCCGCGTCGATATTTGCCTGGCATAGCCCGTTCCGCTCTTTGGTTGTGAGGTCGGCCCACACTTTTGGTTTTTCGTTTTGCCAAAAATCCTGCCACGCCTCAAGTGGTGTTAGTTTTTTCATGCCACAAATATATGGCCTATGTATTTATTTTCACAAATATTTTTCCAAACGCTTGTAAGTATGAAATGAAACACGTTACATTTGCCCAACGGAAAAAGCAAAGGAATTCCGACGGAAATATGACAGCAAGACAACAAGCGGAGAAAGAAGGAAAATCTGTTTCGTGTATGGCGAAACGGTGGAAAGATTCTTTCCCCGGAATTCCGTTTGCTGCCGATTCGGAATTGACAGCGGAACAACTTTCTGCCATATCGAAGGAAAGAAAAAGCGGAAGCGTAAAGAATACGGAATTGCCGGTGAGTGGAAAAAGTATCATGAAGCGCACACCAAACCCGGCGGGTGACAAAGGTTATTCGTCGGGTAAATTAAAAATGGACTGGGCCAAATTCAGGGCGGGCGCTATTGATGTTCTTTTGGCTTGCATCGTTGCTGGTCACGCCTTGTTAATTTGGTATGATTGTGTGACCCTTTGGGGTGCGCCCGGATTGATCGGTGGCGGCATCTCGCTTTTGATTGTATTGGCTGCGCTTCTTTTTTCGATGGACAGCAACTTGCCCCGAACGTCAGGCAGTGCAATGTGGTTTGTTTTTTTCGTGGACTGTGGCGCATTTTGGGTGCATTACCCAACGTTCCAGCGGTCTGCAACAATAGGCAATAATGAAACAATAGCGCTTTGCATATTCCTTTGCGGGATGAGTTTTGCGGCGCTGTATTTATTCAGGGATTCAAAATTAGGGTAACAATGAAAGGATATTGGATAATCTGCACTAAGTCATATGAAATAGACGGTACTGAAATCCCGAAGGGCAGAATGAGTTACCACACATCAACAAGGCCGGTCGTAAACAGCGATTGGCGCAAGGCAACGCAGGAAGAGGTGGACACCCGGCAATATCACAAAGGCAATGCATTTAATTTGCGTAATGTTTAACAATGATGACCGCCCTATCCGATATCCTCAACCTTTTCAAGGGCTGTTCACCCGACCCCAAACGCTATGCCGCCGAATCGGCCCCGCATAACTGGAACGGAACAATAAACGTAGATACAAAACGCAGCGGGGCGGTACTGGTCAACCAAGAAACAAATACATTCGAGTTTGGCAGGACAAACGTAGAAATACCGGAACACCTGACGGACTTAGACAAAAAAGGCTTGCAAGCAAGAGGATTAGACCCGGAAAACCCGGCATACGCAGCGTGTAAAGCGTATTTTTCAAAGATGCCGTTTTGCAACAAGCAGGATTTAGCGGCAAATTCGAGCGGTGACGACTTTCAGGGCATTACGCCGAACACGGCAAAAAATGTACTGGCTGCGTTTCGGGAGTATTTAATTGACAAACCAAGTTTTTAGATTATGAAAATCAGTGTAAAAATTAGCGTTAGCAAACGCGATAGGTCTTTGACAATAACACTATCCGACATCGGCGCAACCGATGAAGAGTGGGCGCTTCTATCTGAAATCGAAAAACGCGACCTCGTAATGCAATACGTTGATAGTATGCCAGACCAGCCGTTTTGGGAGTTAGATTCTTTTGATGAAACTTAACCCCTCCCCCACCGCCGAAAACCTCCAAAAACCCCGGGTAAATCAGGGTAGGGGTAGGGTAAACAACAAAAATATGATGAACACGATATTGGTAGCGATTCTTTTTTCCGCGCTGTTTGTGGCCTACATTATCATGCAGCGCCGCAAAATAGCCGACGGCAAAGCGATGTTCTGGGCAACGGTTTCGGAGCCTATCGAATACGTGATGGATGACCCGGAGGATTACGGCGTAACTACCCGCGCTGCAAATGCCCGCGCCAAACTGGTTGAGCATGGTAACGTTTTTCTGAATCCAGAAACCGACATTTGGGAATACGTTTATTCTGCCGATCCGATGTTTCCAACCCGCGATTTTTCAATGTGGAAAGACCTGGTTAATCAGAATGTGACGAAGCGCCGGGAAATGTGGCGTAAAGAGAAGGCGGGGTATAACGAAGCGGCTGCAAAGGAGCAGTTTGCGGGACAGGCAAACAATCAAAATTGAAGGATATGACTGACTTAGAAATTGAAAAGACCCAAATAGAATACGCAGAAAGCCAGTTTGTTGGATTCTTTCACGCTAAGAAGGGGTTTGACATAAAGTCTCTATGTGAAAGCATGGGGTTAACAAAAAAGGAGTGGGATAAGATTCGGCGCACAATGGGCTCGTATTTTTCACCCTCTGATTGCGAAGAAATAGACGCTATTTTTAATGAGAAAAAAGAAACCCCGTAAGCCCCGCAAAAAACCAGCCCCCAAAACCGCCCCTGCCATCCACGTCACGATCAACGTCGTGGCGAAAAAGAAGCCGGACAACTCAAAACAAACCCTGTTGATGTACGACAAATATGTGGCGGAAAGACAGGGGTATAAATTCTCAAAACTGGAAATGAAATGACGGAATTTGACAACCTGAAAAAAGACATGGAGAACGCAATGGTTACGGAATTTCCGGTTATCCAGCGCGGCCCTATGTCCCCGGATTCCGTTTATGCGCAGTACCAAGTCATCAAAACGCGCCCGGCGGTTCCGTACGTTCCGCCTCCGAAACTTGCGGAAATTCCGAACGGCGAAAAGGTGATGAGCGTGGAATTAAAGCGCGTTTTAATTGCCGCTCCGGTGATTACGGGGTGCGCTGTTGTTGCTACAAACGGCGCTGCTATCATTGCGTTTGCCGCTCCATACATTGCGGTTGTGGTTGTTGCAACGGTTGTGTTTTTTCTTGCGATGCTTGTAGTTTCGGCGTTTTCGGGAGGCGGTTCGGGTTCGGAGTACCGGCCAAAATCAGGGCCAACGGTTATAAATAATTATTATCAAAATAACTACCAGGGAAATGGTGGGCAAAACAATGGAATATGACAACCGTTTTTGATAGGATGTATAGGCCCGGAATGAGCGCCGACGAATGGCACAATTTAATGGTGGCGGTCAACGTAGAGAGAAGAAACGACGAGTATACAAAGGCTTATCTTGAATCTGAAAGACGGAGAAAAGAGCGAGAGGATTCAGAAATGGCCTATCGGCAAGAGGTGAAACGGCTGGAAGTGGAAACCTATAATAAGAGGCGGGAAGCGACGGAAAAGATAAAGGAGGACGGGAAGCGTCAGTGGGCAAGTGATATGCACAAAAAATGGGGGTGGTAATGAAGCGTAAATACCGAAAGTCGCCCGCCCACAAAAAGCCGTTCGCGCCCCCGAAAATAAGCCCGTTTTTTGGCTTCGGAATAAACTATCTAATGATAAATTTCCCGTTCATTATCTTTTGCAAATATGGATACACGGGTACGCATTCAGGAATAGGCAAGCGGCAAAAAAGCGTGAACAATGATATGCCAGGAATCCCGATACCCGTTTTCTTTGTGCCGACATTTTTTGCCTATGCTCTGGAGCAATGGTTTCACGATCAAATCAGACCGCTCAGGGCAGACTTTTACAAGGGTCAGGGGCACACAGAAACATATTGGATAATCGCTGTACCGTTTGCGCTCGTTTTCATGTGTTTGCTGTGGATTTTGAACGGGTGCTTTTTTTATTACGGTGCTCTTTTTGTTTGGGGGTTATTAAAATAATCGCTATCTTCGTATAGCCAATCGGCAGCCGGGGTACAAGACCGGAAAAGATAAATTGCGCCATTCATTGCCCGCGTCTTGTACACGCCGGTTTTTGATTGGCGCATTCGTTTTTTTATGAAGCAGATAAATCTCACTCGCGGAAAGGTCGCACTTGTAGACGATGACGATTATGAAACTCTTATTAAATTCAAGTGGTGCGCGTCAAGGTGCGGTTTTGGTATTAAAGAAAAATTTAGAGCGGAAAGGAGAGGCCCAAACAGCCGCCTTTTGCTTATGCATAGGCAAATAATGGATATTACAGACCCGAAAGTGCTTGTAGATCACATAAATGGAGACCCGCTTGACAATAGAAGAGAAAACCTAAGGGCGGCAACGCATGCGGAAAATTCAAGAAACATGGGTTTGTCTAAAAAGAACACAACCGGGTACAAGGGTGTTCAATGGAACAAAAATCTAAAAAAATGGCGGGCTTCTATCTGGGTTGGCGGCAGGCACATGCACTTAGGCTTGTATACAGATGCAAGGTCTGCTGCTCTGGCCTATAACGATGCGGCAACTTTACACTTTGGGGAATATGCCAGGCTGAATAGCATCTAATTTTATCTAACAGCATCCTAAACATGAAAGCACCCATCACAGAAGACGTTATAATGTTCAACCCCGACAAATACCAATGCTGGCTAACCGGGTACGGCGCTGGTAGATTCGGCGCAAAAACAGAAACCCGGCCAACGGATCAGGTCAAGGATTTTCTAACCCGAAACGAGGAAGGGAAATCGAAGCGCGAAAAACACAAACGATGAGAATCTACAAATTCAAAGACGCGGTTGATGGGAAATTTGCCTTTATACTGGCAAAGTCGCTCATTGCGGCAGAGTTTAAAATGAAATCACTCACATCTATCCCTTTTATCTTGGTTGAATCAAGGGGCATGGATGATCTGGAAATGATGGTTGTTATCCGAAACGACATTTTGCCATTTTAAAAACGCACCCATGAAAAAATTCAGATTAAAAAAAGATGCCGTTCCGTTTTTTAAAGAGGGGCTTGCAAATTCCATTTATGATTTCGATACGTGGAAAGGCCTTTCGGTTGATATAAATGCCCTCGAAGAAGTAGAAGAGGGCTTTATCAAGTACGGACACGCTAAAGGAGACACCACATCTCTGTCGGAGTTTGGCAATGATGGGTCAGAATTCCATTTTACAATCCACTTTCCATCCATGAAGTACATGGAGTACAATGAATTTTCACAAGGAAGGATTGTAAGGGAGTTGACCGAATCTTTGCAATACGCGGCCAATCGGCACTTTGAAAGATTCAACAATGAAGATTAACAAAAACGGGGCCGCCTTGGAATGGGCCTGAGCGGGGAAAGAGGGCATCGTACGGGATTCCACCCGGCAAATAGAGCCAATCGCCCCGCCGCCCTGCTTTTAATCGGTAGTTTGGAAATAAAAACGGGGCTGCCTCAATGTGAGAGCAGCCCCGAAAAATGAAAAGCCGAAAACCTTATCTTTATTATTTAAATGGTCGCTTAAAATTTGCATTTTTAGTTGACGGATTTGCAACCGCTATGCCAACAGACTTGGAGGCCGGAGGCGATAGGTATGCTTTAAGCGCGGACGCTGCCGGTTTGGGCTTGTATCCTGTTGCCTGACTTGAATAAATACCCGACGTTTCAAACTGCCCGCCGTCGGCAGCGCCTAAATCATCGTGAATATTGAAAATGAAAACAGCATCAACACCGTATTCTTTGTATTTCTTAATCGTTTCGATAAGCGCATCCGATTGCGCTTGTTCGTCGCTTTTTCCATTCTTGCCTACAATGTGCATTTGAGACGGGGGCTTTGTGTCGTATCCAAATTCTCCTATCCAAAGCGGCAATCCTTTGCTTTTGAAAATAGAGGCCATCTCTTTTGCGCTCACAAAGTTTTTATCTTCCGATGGCGGGCAACCGCCGCTATTCTCCCAGTCCTGCGGGAACTGTCTTTCCTTTTGCTTACGATTGCTGTAATGATGAAGTTGGGCAATTTTGCAGGGCCATTTTTTATCCTTGCGGTTTTTGACAAACCAATCATCCATCAAAGCAACCGTTTCAAAATCAAAATCCTCCAATCCTGGCATTACTACTATCATGTTCGGGTCTGCTGTCAATATCCCAACGCCCGGCCCCATTGTTCCTTCGTGACCGTCGTAACACGCCGACATCATTGCTGCAAGTGTTTCCGGCTCTATGTAGGCTTCCGTTCCTTTTAGCCAAAACTTCCGTTCGTTCCAAACTTCCATGTACTTCAAAAGATTCAAGCCGGATTTCTTTTCCGTTAAATCGCCATTCCAACGGCTTTCCGGGTCTGTTTGCAAAACAGAATCAGGATATTTTACAGAGCCATAGCGGGCGGCTATCTGGAAAAGGTAAGAAGCATAATCTTTAAACGATTTCGGGTCGTCTCGTTTTGCGCCCGCCGGGATGGGCGCAAAATCATTATTGCCATCCGTCCTGCCGGTGTTCCGATACCATTCCGGACATTGATGGTTGCACCAAAGAACAGTTTTCCCCGCGTCTTTTGCTTTTTGTAGGTAGTCATCCATTCCCCACGCTTCCGGGGTAGATGCCTGATAAAGGGGTTGAATGTGTAGTCCTTTGGACCTCCATGCCCACCCCGAAGCAAAATAGCACCGTATCCAGTTTAACCCCGCATCTGTAAATAGGCGCATAGGCGACCACGGAAACCCATTTGCGCCTACTTTAAATCCGGAATCTATCGGTGGCGCAGGTGGATCAACGGGCGGGTCTGTCGGTGGATTCACCCCGTCAATATCTATTTCAACCTCAAACGTTTGCTCCGGTATGGTTATGGTTATGGTCTTTTTCATTCTTGAAATTTAAAAAGCCCCTCCCCGAACAAGTCAGAAAGGGGCTTTGTTTTTCACTTTCCCTACTCAACAGGTGTGAGCAGTTCGTTGATTTTGTTCGCCGCCAGGTCGAGGTCAAGCGCGGCGGCAAAGAGCGCCTCACCTGCCGTTTCTTGTTCGGGTGTAGTAGAAGAGTATACGGCGTTGAACGCTTCCTTCACGAACGCGATTTTGTCAGGGTTTGCGACCGCCGCAAAAGCGTCTGCGAGATTCAGCGCACCGTCTGCGGCTGCGTCGCCCGAACCTTCGGGAAATACATCGTCGTACTGTTCACCGGCGGTTGCCAGGTCGGCGGATGCTGTTGCCAGATTTTCGACCGCTTCCAGAACTTCTGCGTTTGCGAAGTCAATGCGGCCAAGTATGAGGGACTTGATTTTTTCAGATATCATTGTGTGTGATTGTTTTATTTTAAAAATGGATTACGCGGCCAATTTCGCTGCCTGCCGGTCTTTTATCCACCGGATCAGCGTATTGCCCACTGTGAGTGCCAGGATAGAAACAAGCCCCATCCAATCGCGCACTTTTACCGCGCCAACGATCTGCTCAACCGTTCCATCGGGAAGCGAAAAGTTGGCCGTTTGCAGCGCGGAAAGAATAGCGCCGCCCAAAGCGATCCAGGTAGAACTTTTCCCGAACACGCCCGCCCATGTGAGGGAGCCGCCACCCTTGAAATAGTTGTAAATCGGGAACGCAACAGAGGTAAGCACTACGCCAAAAATGGCGTAAATGCCCCCGGCGCTTAACGAGGTGGTGATCTCCATACCAAGCACATCCACCGTTTTAGGAAACGATACGCCCGATACCGCGAAGACGGTCAAAACGGCTACAATGCTGGAGTAAAGGAATCCGGGCGACTTGGTGTCAAACTTTTTTGTTGTTACGGCTTTCATTGTATTGAATCCTTTTTTATGTATTGTGATTTACCCAGGGCGTTGATAACCTCGATTGTTTGAGGGTCTTTCATCGCCTTGTATTTTGAAATACTGTTCTTTACTTGCGCGTTTTTGACTTCGACCAAAATCAAATCATTGTGTTGCTCGATTGACCTGCAAAGGAGTTCGGCGCTATCGCTGCGGTTCATGTTGTGCATGTCGTTCACAATGTCGTAAACGCCCGAACCGGCATTTTTCACCGGAACGACAAAAGCCGCCACAATCAGGCAAAGCGGGAAAAAGAGTAGCAATAACCTCATTTTCTTTTTCTTTTTTCGTTCAGCCTCCCGATCATTGACCGGGTGGAATCCTGCTCCGAACGGAACTTGATGAGCATTTTTATATACTCGTCCTTTTGTTGCCCGATAATTAGGGCCGCTTCCTCTTTGCATACAATCAACTGTGTTTGTTGTCGGTCAATTTTTTCATCCTTTGTCACGATCACCCTGCACAGCACAGCGATAACTGTAAGCAGAAACCCCAGAAAAACAAGTGCAACAGGTGAACGCATTATTTGCTTAATAGTCCACTCTGTATTTACCATTTTATGAGAAGATAGGCACGACGGACGTAATAGGTGCAGTTTGTTTGCCTTCGTATTTCAGAATTATCTGAATGGTTTGTTTTTCGGTTCGCGCCCCCGGAATTATCCGCCCCGTGTAGGTTAAGTCCATTAAATACCCGGAGTTTCCGCCATGTAGTTGACCATCTGCAATAAGCCAAACCCGGCGACGCTTTGTAGTCCCTTGCTCTGTTGCGAGCAAGGCGGCGTTTGTTGCGCCCGTATCATCCACCGCCAATGGGATAGTATTTTTTGGGTTCGTGAAGGCCACGCGCCCGGCGCTCACCTCTGTTTCAGTTAGCTCTGGAAGAGGCCATTCGCCTTGAACATAGTGGTAGCGAATAGGTGCCGGAGTTCCGGATGCCGTAAGGGCATCGCTATTGCTGATCCGATCCGCCCATTCTGCCGCATCGCTTGCAAGCGTCATTGCGTCGGTCGCCTCTGCTCTGGTATACAGAACGGCATCGATTCTACCAAAGTGAAGTTCAAAATTACATAAATCCGCACCGGCGGCGGGCATGGTGGTTACGCAAATAGCCATAGTGTTTGTTTACTTGTTTGTTTCAAAATTAGGGCCTAAAACCCTCGCTATCCGTTAATTTTAGGCATTTTTAGCAACAGGCCGTCTTTGCCAGAAATTCGGCACTGAATGTAAATTTGATTTTGGCCTCACAGGCATTTATCCAGTCAACCCCGACTTCTACGTCTCTGCAAATAATCACATCATTGCCGACGAAAGTAAGTGAGACGTTTGCGAACATCTGAATAGCCGTCAAGGCATCTGCCATGTATTCGGGAGCGGTTATGTAAAACTCCCAACGCTTGTCAAGTCTCTTGAAAGTGTACAGGGTGCCGCCGTCCCCGTCATCCAAGGGATCGGGCTTGTATAGGTAATTTGGCTGCGCTAAATCGGCAGGAATAAACACCTCAAAAGACGGCCCATCATTGTAAAAAGTATTACTGATAATACACCCCGAATTTGAGTAACTGATTTTTAGCCAGCCCTCCGATCCGCAGGATTCAGGAAAAGAACTATTCTCGGTGCTTTCGTCGGCAAACCAAAAAGTCTCACTATACCACACATTTGCCCCGTCTTCCACAGTTAAATAAAACTCTTTTTCCGGGATAGAATCGAGGGCCGAGTCTATCGGGGTTCCACTGAAAGTTATTGCCCACCATTCCACGTCTTCCGAATCCAGCCCCAAAGACGCTACGCTAAAATAGGACGTATTCAAAGAGACGTTCGTTACCCCATCAACCGACCGCAAAAAGAAGTCTGTTACCCCGCTGGATTCATAATTCATTTTCAGGTCAAAACGCGGAAATTGAAACTGCGGATCATCGAAGTCGCCTACTATGGTCAGTCTCCATGTAGTACCCCCGGAACACTGGCTTAAATTCCTGCTTTGATATCTTCTATCCCCCGAAGTCAGTTCCCGGTAAAATGCCAGGGGTTGCGGGATATACGCTGGGCCGTACTTGCTCATTTAGTCGTAGTTTAATTGTAGGGTTAACTTGTCTTTTTTGATGTTCTCCACGGAGTTCATAATCCTTCCTTGCCCTAATCTTGTGGTTATGTATTTGGTAGCGTCAAAGTCTTCATCACAGCATAAGCCAACTTCAAATTCAGGCTGTTTTTGCATCTTTTGAGTAGATAAAAAAGTCGTTGCCTCATCATTCATTGTTCCCGAAATGAAGGGCCGGTAGTGCATGAATAAATTGGCGTGTATGTTGTACCACCTCAAGGGGTAGTTTTTGTCAATTATAATATACTCCCCTTCAATGATCTTGTTGCAGATCAAAACAAATTGATCGTCTGAAACCTTGTCCTGATTCAACGGATCGACAATAAAAGGCACGTCAAAATTGAATAGTTTCATCCTTCGCTCCTTGTCCCCGTTTCCGCAATTATAAGTTATCGGGAACCCCGCAAACAATGGGGAAACGTCCGGGTCGCAAAATTTAAACAACTCTCTTTTAGGTGTTTCGGCATCGTATTCAAGCGCCAATTTCATCGGGGTTGCAGTATAGTCGGCCCCGGCGCTTGAGTCAAAATAGGAGATGTGCTCTAAAATTAAATCAGTCCCGTCGATCTTGTAAAAAAGTTGCAAGTTCTGAAGGTCGTCAAGAACGTCCTTTAGTTTCATCTTCCAAACCTGTGACAAAGACGGGTTTGTGCTGTCGGGTCTTTTTACGTCCGACTTTTGATGTATCGTTATGTCCTGGTAATTTTCTGTCGCGTAGTCATAAGCAAGATTATCCGGCGGGGCTGCGTGCGTTGCGTTGATGCCAAAGAAGTGAGAGCGAAGGGTTAACCCGCAGCCGGTTTGGGCCAAAATATATTCCAACGTGTCATCGAATCTTCGACCGTTCCCCAAAACACCGATTTGTATTTTTTCATCATCGGGACATTTCCACCAATCGTTTCCCGAAAGGTGCGTCCATCCGGTATCGTAAGGCGGTGGTTCTGTTGGTGTCCCGACCCCAATAACCCTGTGGTAAGAAAATGTTGCCCTGTAACCCCCGGCGCAAAGCGGGTCTGCTGCAATGTTTTGATACTCTAAACACGCCTCACCAGAAACTACCAAATCATCACACGGATCGGGGTCTAAGGTGTCCGTACAAAAAGTGCAACTACCCAAAATTTCATAAGTGCCTGCGGTGGATTTTACAGAAATCACAGCCGATGCGGAATGAAAGTTTATTTCGTCATCCCATTCCAATTGTAGGCACGTATAAGCGTTTTCCGGTTTGATCTTCGCGGTCAAAAGGCACTGCGGTACTTTGATGCCCCCAAAGTCTCTTTGTGTATCGAATTTAGTAAACGATCCCCTCCAATACTCATTCCAGTCTTCGCCGCATAGTCTTTCGACAATCACCAAAACCTTCTCACAGGGATTTTCCAGATCATTTATTAAAGCAAAATCATCTCCGGTTAAGGTCAGGTCGTCTTTTAATTCATGCTCATAATAAACCCGATCCCGGACAATTGACCGGGTAAACTCACCTAACCAAATAGGGGAGATTTCTACCTCTGTGATCGAGGTGGAGGAAATTTTAACGCGGGTTCGACTCATCCTTTTTTCATCTTAAATTCCTTGTTCTTTCCTTTTACAAGAACATAACTACCCATGTCGATGTATTTCAACTCATCTTCCTTCATTTCGACCATCTTCTTTTGAAGTCGGTTATTTTCTGTCAATAGCCGGTGCGTTTCTTTGTCGCTCGTTCCCACGCCTGCGGATTGACTGCCGTCCGTGGCCCTTGAAATGCCCCCGGTGAGTTTTTCCACGTATCGAAGCATCGAGGGGCGGTCATCCCGGTTGATCGCCTGGAGTAGATCGAAGTGCGTTTTGGTTGCCGACTTTTTTACAACGGAAATTCGTTTTCCGTCTTGGTAAACAAACTCACCACCTTCAACCTCCAAAGGAACGCCGCCGTTATCGTGCGACGGCCCGGCCACAATACCCTTTTCTCCAATTTCGCCCGTAATACCGTGTTTGGCTTGCACCTTTGTAGCGGCAAGCGCTCTTGATTTTGCTGCCACAAATGAGCCTATCAAGAAGGCAACTGCCGCTGCGCCAAGAAACGGGCCGACGAATGGAATAACGGAAAACGCCTTGTATATTTCGGTTGCCGATGTGAGTATATTAGACCCCTGCAAGATAGAATCCTGTATTATTTGCGCCCGCTGGGCCTTCTTTTTGTCCTGTAGCGCCTTGTCTCTTTGAGTTTTTGCGGCTGCCTCTTGTGCTTCTGCGGCTGCCAACTCCTTGTTTCTGGCATCTATGTTATTAGCAAACCCTAATTGCGCAATTTCAATTTCGGTTGCAAGGGCCTCCTGTGCTGAACTTACGCGCTTTTCGGCAGCCTGAATCTGATTGTCTGCCGCTTCTATTTGCGCCTGCGCTTCATCTACCCGCGCCTGCGCCAAGTCCTGCAAACCGCGCGTTATTTCTGAAAACGCCGATATGATCGCTTTTTTCTTTTTGTCAAAATCCGGGTCTTCCGGGTCAAGTCCTAATATGTCTGAAAAGAAATTAAAGTTTTTCTTTTTATCGGGCTTTGCCGCCGGGCCAATGCTCAACCCATCCAATTGCGCTCGCAGTTTGGCGATTTGGTTTTTTATTAACTCTGTTTGATTTGCGTCGCCGTCTCCGATCAGCGCCAAAAGCCCTTCCTGAAATTCTATTTCAGTTTGGAGTCTTTTTTCTTTTATGATGTTATCGAAG
>WBZN01001032.1_pt1 | contig 17748 bp, 13 predicted proteins | sample 5204281 | NCBI WGS metagenome assembly WBZN01 (sample SAMN12344347, study PRJNA552823) | activated sludge metagenome | biome: Activated sludge suspended growth; feature: Nitrification reactor; material: Wastewater; isolation source: activated sludge from nitrification reactor of wastewater...
CTTCTTCACCGCCAGCGCGTCGACCACGGCGATTCCCGCCACGCGCTCGGTCACCGCGAAGTCGATGCGCGTCTTCTGCTGCTCGGGGTGCACTTCGAGCAGCACGACCTGCTCGGGATCGAGGGCGCCCACCAGGACCTCACGCAGGCGCGCCGCGTAGGTGTCGTCGCGATAGCCCGAAAAGTAGGGATGCCAGCCCTCGGGCATCTCGAAGTGGCGCGTGTAGCCGCGCGCCAGATGCCACTGGAAGCCGTAAAGCGACGGAAAACCCTGCAGCTCGATCAGCCGCGGCACGACGGTGCCGTCGGGACCGCTGGCAAGCGCGAAATCGATCTGCAGGAACACCGGATGCGGGCCGGCGTCGCCGGGCACCGTGCGCCCGTGCGGTATGGCGCGCTTGGAGTACTCCATGTACTCGGGAGTCGCCAATTGCCGTTGCAGCTCACGCGCCGCGCGCTGGAGCTCCAGCGCCACGGAATCTTCGAGAAAGATCGGCGTCTCGCTGACCCGGAAGTCGACCGGACAGGAAGCCTCGGCCTCCAGCCAGTGCCGGAAGGCGGCATAGCGTTCTTCGGTGAACGCGGCGTTGTAGGCGCGGCGCAGCTCGGGAACCATGGAACTAGCGCGCGACTCTACCCCAGCACCAGCCCGGCGTGGGTCTCGGCGACGATGTAGTCGACGACGTCGCGCAGATCGTGACGCCGCTCCCAGATGCGCAGCTGGCGGTCGGCGCCGGTGCCGTGCTCGAGGATGTGGTGCACGTGCCCCACTTCGGCCTCGCTGCCGAACTCGCGCACTTCGTCGGCCACGAAGGCGAGCAGCTCGTGGATCAGCGACACCGTGTCGACCTCTTCCTGCTTGGCGAAGTCGATCAGCTTGCCGGAGATGCCGTAGCGCGCGGCGCGCCATTTGTTCTCGTTGATCAGGAGCCGGTGATGCCGGCGCCAGTCGAGGTTCGCCGACAGCAATTTGTAGAGCTTGGCCGTGATGGCCTGAAACAGCGCCGCGAACGCGATCGACTCCTCGACCCGCATCGGCACGTCGCAGACGCGGTACTCGATGGTGTCGAAGAACGGATGCAGGCGGACGTCCCACCAGATCTTCTTGCCGTTGTCGATGCACCCGGTCTTGATCAGCACCTTGAGGTAGTTGTCGTACTCCGCCAGGCTGTAGAAGTAGTCGGGAATGCCGGTGCGCGGAAAGCGGTCGAAGATCTTGCTGCGGTAGGACTTCAGGCCGGTGTTGCGCCCTTCCCAGAACGGCGAGTTGGTCGACAGCGCGTAGACGTGCGGCAGGAAGTAGCGCGCCGCGTTCATGATCTGCACCGCCATCTCGCGGTCGGGCACGCCGACGTGCACGTGCAGGCCGAAGATCAGATTGGCGCGCGCCACCTGCTGCAGGTCCTCGACCAGCTCCTGATAGCGCAGGCTCTCGGTGATCTTCTGATCGCTCCAGCGCGAGAACGGGTGCGTGCCGGCGGCGGCGATGGTGAGCCCGGCGCGCCGCGCCACCTGCGCCAGCTCCGAGCGCAGGCGCAACACCTCGCGCTTCGCCTCCTGGATGTCGCCGCAGATGCGCGTGCCGATCTCGACCACCGATTGGTGGAGCTCGGGTTTCAGCTGCTCGGCGAGGTCGTGCTCGCTGTCGGCCAGGATCTCCTGCACGTGCGACTCGAGCGCGCGCGACTCGGGATCGATGAGTTGGAACTCCTCCTCGATCCCGAGCGTGAACAGCGGCGCGCTCATACCAGTGGCCTGGACAGTCGCCGTTCGCGGCGCCTCAACCGCGCGCGAACTCCTTGACGAACGTGCCCCACGTCAGGTTGTTCTCGCCCGGCTTGTGCTCGCGCGCCTTGCGGATCAGCATGTGCGCGGCGGCGTCGAGCACCCACGCGAAATTCTTTTCGCCCACCGAGTGGCGGTCGGCGTCGGGCGCCGGGTTGCAGAAGTCGATCGCGTACGGCACGCCGTCGCGCACCGCGAACTCGACGGTGTTGAAGTCGTAGCCGAGAGCGTGGTTCAGCTTCAGCGTGTCGCGATGGATGCGCTCGAGCAGGTCCTGACTCGCCGGCGGCCGCTCGACCACGTAGCGCAGGTGATGCGGGTTGCGCGGCTCGTACGGCATGATCAGCACGTCGCGCCCGCCGATGCAGTAGCAGCGGAAGTAGTCCTCGAACTGGATCTCTTCCTGGAGCAGCATCACCAACTCACCGGTCTCGGCGTACTTGGCGAAGAAATCCGCCATGTCCGTGCACTTGTACACGTTCTTCCAGCCGCCGCCCGAATGCGGCTTGAAATACGCCGGGAACCCGATGTGGCCGAAGATCGCTTCCCAGTCGAGCGGATACGCCAGGTTGCGGAACGACTCGGCGCTGGTGTCGGGCGGATGCTGGTTCGACGGCAGCAGCACCGTCTTCGGCACTTCGACGCCGATCTTGGTCGCCAGACAGTTGTTGAAGAACTTCTCGTCCGCGCTCCACCAGAACGGGTTGTTGACCACCGCCGTGCCGTTGAGCGCCGCGTTCTTCAGATACGCGCGATAGAACGGCACGTCCTGCGAGATGCGGTCGAGGATCACGGCGTAGCCGCTGTCCTCGCCCTGCATGAGCTTGTGGATCATCACCGGCTCGGCGACGATGCCGTCCAGATGCATGCTGTTGATGCGCTCGATCAGCGCCGGGGGAAACGTGCTTTCTTTGCCGTGCAGGATGCCGATACGCTTCATGAACACTCCCTCACTGGGGTGGAAGTCATTGGAAGCGTTGAGGATAGCATAGCGCGTCGCCAAGGCCGGCGGCGCGCACCGGCCCGATCTCTAGGGCAATCCGAAGTAACCGTTGACGTCGATCACCACGTGCACCGGCGCCGCGGAATCGTTCCGCACCTTGAGCGCCACGAATCCATCGAGGGAAAGGCGCACGACGCCGTTGTTGGCTCGCGTTCGGCCCGCAGTCAGCGCCAAGCTCGTCGTGTCGGGGGGGCCGGAGACATCTTCCTGGAAGACTTGCACGTTGCCGCCGGCGCTCGCCCCAACGGCCGTCACGTTGAGCGACAGAGCGGTCGCCGCTGTCGGTACGCCACAACTGCCGCCGAGCAGCGAGTAGGAGCGCGTCTCGCCCGCCTGCAAAGGAGATCCCTTCTTTTCGAGGCGGGTGTCGAGCAGCCTGCAAGGCTGAAGCGTGTAGAAGCCAGCCCCACTCTGGGGCTCGCGCGACAGGAAGACGTCCGTTGTGCCCACGTCATCGAGTTCACCTGGGACCAAGTCGTTCGCGCCGCTCTCGAACAGGACCGTCGAACCGTCGGCGGACATTCCGACGGCCTGCGATGAGCCGCTACCCGCCAGGGATGTGATCGAGGATTGACTGAGCAGAGTGATCCCCGAATGACGATCCAGCAGGAACGCATCCTGGGTCGAATTCCGATCCAGCGCCGGAGGCGCCAAGTCTGGGGCATCGCTGTTGAACAGGACGAACCTGGCATCGGCACTCATGGCCACCACCCACGAGGTCCCGCCAGCTGCAAGGCCGGTATTGGCGGCTGAGTGCGTGAGCAGTGTATTGGCGTTGGTAGTGCGGTCGTACAGGACGACCTGCGGCCCGGCCGTCATTCCCTCGACCACAACATTGGGCGACGAGCACATGTACGCGACATAGCGGCCATCCGGTGTGAGCAGCCCGCGGGATGACCATCCATTGCCGGCGATGGCGGCCGAGCTCGCGGCATGGCTGACGAGCGTGTTCTCGCCGGTATCGCGGTCCCAGAGATATTGCTGGGACCAAGTCGGCTGAAGGGATAGCGGCGCAACGACATCGACCGCGTAGGAAGAAAAAGTCACGTGCCGGCCATCCGGCGTCACCCTGCCTCTCGAGGAGTCGCCATTGGCCGGGCGCAGTGGCGCACCGGCGGCGTGACTCACGAGGGTCGTCGTCGAAGAGGCTCGATCGACCAGGAATACGTTCGCGCCGGAGCCTCCCGTCTCGACCCCTGGCACGAAATTCGTGGCGGTCGAACTGAAGACGACGAAGCGACCATCTGGGCTCATGTCCTCCGCATTTGCGTCGGCAACGGTCGGGCCAGTGGTGGGCCGCGTCAGCCACTCCAGTGCACCGGTCGCGCGGTCGCGGACAAACAGATTCTGCCAACTCCGATAGTTGGCGATACCGGGCGCGAGATCGGTTGCGGTGCTCGAGAACAGGACGAATCGACCATCCGACGAGAGCGCAACCGGAATACCGTCGGAGTTCGCTGCCATCAGCGGCGAGCTGTCCGTATGGTCGATCAATTCGCTGATGCGCAATTCCCTGTCGAATACAAACGCGTGCCACGTTCGACCGCCTCCGCCGAAGCCGGGCACCAGATCCTCGGCCTGGCTCTCGAACAGGACGAACCGCCCGTCGGGCGTGATTGCCTTCGCAAGCGAAATCGCGCTACCCGTCCGTCCTCCGCCCGCGGCAACGCTGACGGCCTCGATGGGATGGCCGCGCTCCTGCGCGAAGACATCCCAGGCGCCATTTTCATCCCTGACGCCGCCTGCGAGGTGCCCTCCCCCGCTCGAGAACACCACGACGGCGCCATCTGCCGTCACGCAGCAGGCCGATCCGGCCTCTGCAACCCGCGCGTCCGAGAGGGAGCTACCCACGAGTTGCAGGGACTGCGTCGCGCTGTCCCAAACGAAAGCATCTGCTGAGTCGTTAGCGTCGATTGGTGTTGGCAGGAGATCGGTCGCGCGACTCGAGAACAAGACCGCTTCACCACCCGCGGAGATGGCTTTACCGAAAGAGTTCGCGTCGTCCAGCACGTAGTCTTCGCTTCTCGCCACCAAGGTCGTCGTGACTTGCTGAAGGTCGCGAACGTATACCCGCGCCGGCGATCCCCAGGGCACTTGAGTCTGCGTTAGATCGGTCGCAACGCTGTCGAAGAGCACTCGGTGTCCGTCCGCGGAGATCGCGTCCGCGGTCGAGGTCCAGTCGCCGGTCTCCATCGGCGCCCCGTCGGCGGCGCTCACCAGAATCATCGACGCCGTTTCCCGATCGAAGACGAATACGTCGTCCGTAGCGTTCAGGTCCGTCACGCCGGCTGAAAGATCGTCAGCGTTGCTCTGGAACAACACGTAGCGCCCGTTAGGCGTCATGGCGATCGCTGTCGACCATCCGTCAGCCGTCGAATTCGACTGGGCCACCGAACGAGTGATCAAGTCGACCGCGCCACTCAGGCGATCGAATACGAAAACGTCGTACGCCGCGAAGTTTGCATCAGACACTCCCGAGACGACATCGTCCGCAGCGCTCCGAAACAACGTATATCGCCCGTCTGGCGTGAGAGCCGTCGCAACCGACTCTCCGTCCGCCGCCTCAAGGACCTGAGCCCCTGCTCGACTCACCAGTCGAACCGACCCGTCCGTCCGGTCACGCAGGAAGACATCGCTTGTCCAATTCGAATCGGTCACGCCTGGGACCAAATCATCGGCGGTGCTCGAAAACAGCACGAACCTGCCGTCGTCGCTGATTCCGACCCCATCGGAGGACCCATCTGCGGTGCGCGGGTTGGCGCTCGTCGAAGGCGTCTGAAGTTCCACAGAGCCCGCGACGGCGTCAAACACGAAGACATCATTTCGCTGACCTGTATCCGCAATGCCGGCAACGAGGTCCGCGGCGGCGCTATCGAAGAGAACAAAACGTCCATCAGCCGTCACGGCCTTGGCGAACGACGCTCCGTTCCCTGCGGTCGTGGCTCCACTTGCCGCTCGGCTGACGAGACGGCTCTCGCCAGCCTGGCGGTCCCAGAGGAATACATCCATCCGTCCATTCGTGTCAGCGACATTGACAACCAGGTTCGTGGAGAGGCTTTGATACAAAACAAACCGCCCATCGGGACTGAGTCCTACCGGGTGCGATGCTCCCGACCCAGACGCAGTGGGGCTATTGGCCGAGTGACTTACCAGGATCGACGCTCCGGCCACGCGATCGAACAGGAATACGTCCTCCGCGTTGTTGGTGTCCGTCTGGCCCCCGACTAGATTGGGTGCCTTGCTTCCGAACAAGACGTACCGCCCGTCCGCTGAGATCGCCACGGCGGTCGCACCGCTGGCGGGGAATCCGGCGGAAAGAGTCGACTGTGTGACCGCTACCGTTTCCCGGGCAAAGCTGGGTTGGGCCGGGGCAAGCAGAACGAGCACTGAGCCCAGAACTGATCCACAAACGATTCGAACAAGAGCATTCACGCCGGAACTCCCTTCTGCCCACCTTACCGACAGCTCCGAGCACGTCGCCGGGTCAAGGCCGCGCGCTGGCGGTTAGGGACTCGCCGGGCAATACGGCCCAAGAAACGAGCACCAGGGCAGTCTAGCGGTTCGGCAACGGCAGCGTGGCCCTGACCACGCCGCTCCCCCCCACGACGTAGATCCTGCCGGCCCGCGACGAATCAACGAGCAGGGACGGGTAGGAGTGGCTGAGTGTGCCGAGCACGTCAGTCGGCCGCAGGCCCTGCCAAGTCCCGCCGTCGTCGCGGCTCCAGCGCACACCGTGGTCGGGATCCGCAACTATCAAGAGGTTCGGATCGTGGCCATCGAGCCCGACCAGGCCCTCGCCAATCAGTTGTCCGTCGAGGACCTGCGTCCACGTCGTGCCGCCGTCGCGGCTTCTCCAGAACCCCTCGTTGGCAGCCGCGAGCAGCCGCCGATCGTCGGTGGGATCGACCACCAGAGTCGTGAATTGCGGCACCTCGGCGAGGAAGTTCCAGGACTCTCCGCCGTCGTGCGAGACGCGCACGGTCGTGCCCTCTTGCGGCAGGCCCTCCGCCGTGGCGTAGAGCGTCCCGGGACGCGAGGGCGCCGCCACGATCTTCTGGGCATCCGCAAGCGGCATGCAGTCCCAACTGTCGCCGCGGTCGCGGCTCACGAACGCGGAGCAGAAGTCGGCTCCGAACTCGCAACGGTCGCCGAGAAATCCGGTCGCGTAGAGGGTGCCCGGCGTCCAAGGGTCGGGCACGAACGACTGGAATTGTAGGCACCCAGCCGGCTGGATGCGGGCCAAGGAATGCCCGCCGTCGGGGCTGCGGCGGAAGCCGTCGGCGCTGGCAACGTAAACGATTTGCGGGTCGAACGGATCGACCGCCACACCGAGGAAGAACGGCAGGTAGAACTGCACCTCGCAAGCGCCCGGCGTGAGGCAGCGGGCGCCGGTCCAGGTCCCGCCGTCGTCGCGCGTCGAGACCAGCCCGCGAGCCCAGTCGTACGCCACGAGGTGACGCGGATCGGCCGGATCGATGGCCAGAGCCTGGACCGGCGACGCACGCACGCCGTGCGCCGTGCTCCACGTGGCGCCGCCATCGCCGCTGCGCAGCACGCCCCGGGTCCATGACCCGATCAGCAGTACGGCCCGCGACGGCCCCGCGGCCAAAACGCCGAAGTCTCCGCGCGGTGCAGCGAACCGGCGCCAGGTGTGGCCGCGGTCGAAGCTCTGGAACCGCCCGGCGTAGACCTCTCGATGCAGCCCCACGGCGAGCGGAAAGCCGCCCGGACCGGTGACCCGCCAATGCTCACCGCCGTCGTCGCTGGCGTACGTGGTGCCGCGCGGCGAATGGCAGGCTCCCGCGTCGAAATCGCTGGCGATCGCCAGGTAGAGCCGACCCGGAGGCCGCGCTTCCCCGGCGATCTGCGAGCACCAGCCGATGCCTGAGGGCGCCTGCGCAGAAAGATCGACCCAGGACTTCCCATGATCCGCGCTGCGGTAGAAACCGCCGACCGACCAGCCGAAAACAGATGCCGGATGGGATCGGCAGCCAGGTGGAGGAAGGATGCCGGCGCGCGCAGCGAACGCCAGTGCAGGCCGTGGTCGTGGGATCGCCACAGCAGCTCGCCGTACGCGGCATGGGTGTAGACGAAACCCTCACCATCGACCACGACGTCGTTCACCTGCGCCGGCAGCTTCTGCTCGCGCCAGTGCTCGCCGGCGTCCCGCGAGACGAACACGTGCGGCTGCGGCAGCAGCGTGTCCCGGGTCTCCGTGGCGTAGAGCGTTCCCGGGCTCGCCGGATCGACCGCCAGTGAGCCCACGACGTGGGTGAGACCGCGGCTCGCCCGCCGCCAGGTCGCGCCCGCATCGGCGCTCTTGTAAATCCCGTTTGCGGTGGCGGCGTAGACGATCGAGCGGGCGCTTGGGTCAGTCGCGGGATCGGCAGCAAGATCCGCGGCGCCGGGATCGACGGCGAGCGCGAAGACCGCGCCGCCTTCCGGGCCCATCGACTCCCACGGCTCGGCCTCGACAACCGCGGCCAGCCCGGCAAAGGCCAGAGCGCCGCTCGTCACCCAAATTGCATTGCGCCTCATGCTCACTCTCCAGTCCGCCGCCCGCGGTAGCCGAGAGGCGCCGCCCGCCCGGGCATTCTCCACCGCGCAGGCGTCGTGGGGATCAGCGCAGGTGCGAGCCGCGACAGCAGCGCACGCGCTCGCCATGCACAGCCCACGGAGGACAGCCACGGAGGCGCCGAAGGGGCTATCCTTCGCGAGTTGTCGCAAGATCCGGACGAACGAGAACGTAGGAACGAACCGACTCATTGCCGGAGGACCGTCACGATGCTCGCCCCTCGCATTCCCGCCATCCAGGCCGCGCTCGCCGAGGCCAATCTCGACGGCTGGCTGTTCATGTGCTTCCAGCAGAACGATCCCGTGAGCCAGAGCTTCCTCGGCTTGAGCGGTCTGGTGTCGCGGCGCTGCTACTACCTGGTGCCGCGCACCGGCGAGCCGCACAAGCTCTGCCACGGCATCGAGCCCGCCATGCTCGATCATCTGCCCGGGAAGAAGCAGCTCTACTCTCGTTGGTCCGAGCACGCTGCCGGGCTCAAGGCGCTGGTTGCCGGCTGCAAGCGCCTCGCCGCGCAGTACAGCCCGAACAACGAGCTTCCGGGCGTCTCGCGGCTCGACGCCGGCACCGCCGAGCTCCTGCGCGCCGCGGGCTGTGAGCTCGTCACTTCGGCCGACCTCGTGCAGCAATTCGCGGCCGTGTGGACGTCCGACCAGATGGCCGGCCACCGGCGCGCCAACGCGCACCTGCACCGCATCGTCAAGGAGGCGTTCGCGTTCACCGGCGACGCTCTGCGGGCCGGGCGCGCGCTCGGCGAGTTCGAGGTGCAGCAGTTCATCACCGCGGCCTTCCGCAAGGAGGGCCTGGTGTGGGCCGACGAGCCCATCGTGGGAGTGAACGGCAACGCCGCCGACCCGCACTACATGCCGAACGCCGAGAAGTCGCAGCCGATCCGCAAAGGCGACTTCCTGCTCATCGACCTGTGGGCGAAGGAGGGTGCCGCCGACAGCGTGTACGCCGACATCACGTGGTGCGGCGTGTGCGCCGCGGCACCGACCGCCCGTCAGGCCGAGGTCTGGGGTGTTGCCACCGCGGCCCGCGACGCCGGATTGGCGCTCGTGCAAGAGCGTTATCCGAGGCAGTTGGTGCGCGGCTTCGAAGTCGACGACGCGACCCGCGCCGTGATCGACCGAGCGGGCTTCGGTCAGTACTTCATCCACCGCACCGGGCATTCCATCCACACCACCGACCATGGTCCCGGGGCAAACATCGACAACTACGAGACGCACGACACGCGTCCGCTGATCGCCGGCACCTGCTTCTCGCTCGAGCCCGGCATCTACTTCGCGGGCGACTTCGGCGTGCGCACCGAGATCAACGTCCTGCTCCGCCCCGACGCGGCGGAAGTAACCGGAGCGGAGCCGCAGGGCGACCTGCTCTGCCTGCTCGGGTGAGCGGCCCAGCGGCTGGTGCTCCCGAGCCGCCCGTGCCGCCGACCGCCGGCGGGGCGCGCCGGCCGCTCAAGTCCCGCGACACGGCCTGGGCGGCGGCGCTGTCGCGCGCGCTGGTGCGGGCGCGGGTCACGCCGAACACGATCTCGCTGCTGAGCGTCGTGTTCACCGCCGGCAGCGGCGCGGCGCTGTTTGCAACCACGCGCACGAGCTCCGCCGGCGCGGCGGCCGTGCTGCTCGTGGCGGCCGCAGCCGGCATCCAGCTGCGCCTGCTGTGCAATCTCATGGACGGCATGGTCGCGGTCGAAGGCGGCATGGGTGGGCCGCTGGGCGATCTCTACAACGATCTGCCGGATCGCTTCGCCGACGTGTTCGTGCTGCTCGGCGCGGGCTACGCCCTCGCCGCCTGGCGTTGGGGCGTGGAGCTCGGTTGGGTCGTTTCGATGCTCGCCGTGCTCACCGCGTACGTGCGCATCCTCGGCGGGCTCGCCGGTGCCAAGCAGTACTTCCTCGGACCGATGGCCAAGCCGCATCGCATGGCCGTCATGACCTTCGCCTGCCTGCTGGCCGCCGGCGAGCGCCTGGCCGGCTGGCCGCCGCGCGTGCTGCCGGTCGCCCTTGCGGTCATCGCACTGGGCTGCATCGTGACGATGGCGCGCCGGCTCCGCCGCATCGCTGCCGATTTGCGGGCCCGCAAGGGCGGTCGCCCCGCCTCCGCATGACCGTCACCGCGAACGCCGACATCCCCGGACCGCACTGGATCGCCGGCCCGCTGGTCGCGGCCGTGCGCCTGATCTGCGGCGCCGGGGCGCGTTGGAAGGTGGACCCCGGGACGCCCCACGGCCGGCAGTGCATCTTCTTCGCCAACCACACCAGCCATCTCGATCCGATCGTCATCTGGGCCTCTCTGCCGCGCTCCTGGCGCGCGGTGACGCGACCGGTCGCGGCGCGCGACTACTGGGAGCGCGGCGCCGTGCGGCGTTTCCTGGCCCTGCGCGTGTTTCATGCCGTCCTGATCGACCGCGCCACCACCCCGGCGCCCGGCGCGGACGCGGGCGATCGCATCGCGCGAGCGCGCGGCGTGGTCGACGCGACGCTCGGCGAAATGGGCAGCGCGTTCTCGTTGATCCTCTTTCCGGAAGGGACGCGCGGGGCCGGAGAGGAACCGGCGCGGTTCAAGAGCGGGCTCTATCACCTGGCCAAATCGCGACCCGATCTCGACCTGGTGCCGGTCTACCTCGAGAACCTCGGACGCATCCTGCCCAAGGGCGAGTTCCTGCCGGTGCCGCTGCTCGCCACCGCGACGTTCGGCGCGCCGCTGCGCCTCGCGGGCGACGAACCCCGCGAGGCGTTCCTCGAACGCACCCGCGCGGCCGTGATCGCGCTCCGCCAACCATGACCGCCGAGGAGACCGCCTGATGCACTTCGCCGCGCTCGATCCCGTGCTGCTCAAGAGCTTCGGCGGCGTCCTGGCGCTGCTGGTCGCCGCCTCGCTGATCGGCGCCGTGCTGGCGCGCCGAGCGCGCACCGACGCCGGACGGGCGACGATCGCCAACATGAACGCCCGCATCCGCGCCTGGTGGGTGATGGCGGCGGTCGTGGCGGCGGCGCTGCTGCTCGGGAAGATCGCCGCCACGGTGCTCTTCGGATTGCTCTCGGTGCTGGCGCTGCGCGAGTTCATCACCATCACGCCGACGCGGCGCGGCGATCACGCGACGCTCTTCTGGAGCTTCTTCGTGGTCGTACCCCTCCAATACGTGTTGGTGGGCATCGAGTGGTACGGCCTGTTCAGCATCCTGATCCCGGTGTACGCCTTCCTCTTCGTGCCGATTCGCAGCGCCATCGCCGGCGACACCGAACGCTTTCTCGAGCGCACGGCCAAGATCCAGTGGGGCCTCATGGTCTGCGTGTACTGCGTCAGCCACGCGCCGGCCCTGCTGATGCTCGAGCTCCCCGGCCTCTCGGGGCATGGCGCGCGGCTGCTGCTGTTCCTGATCGTGGTGGTGCAGATCTCGGACGTCATGCAGTACGTGTGGGGCAAACTGCTCGGCAAGCACAAGATCGCGCCCGACGTGAGCCCGAACAAGACCTGGGAGGGCTTCGTCGGCGGCGCCATCTCGGCGACCGCGATCGGTACCGGACTATGGTGGCTGACGCCGTACTCGCCGCGCGAGGCGGCGTTGATGTCTCTGCTGATCGTGCTGCTCGGGTTCGCCGGCGGTCTCACGATGTCGGCGATCAAACGCGACCGCGGCATCAAGGACTACGGCTCGCTGATCGAAGGCCACGGCGGCATCCTGGATCGCATCGACTCGTTGTGCTTCGCGGCGCCGGTGCTCTTTCACGTGACGCGGTACTACTTCAGCGCCTGATCCGGCGGTCTTGCTCGCGGAGGACTCGCATGCTTCACCCCTCGAGAGACGACAGCGATCTGCTTCCGCTGCGACGCCTCGCCCGGATCCTCACCGGCCTCGCGCTGGGGCTCACTCTCGGGGCCGGCGGCGCCTCCGCGGCCGAGCGGTACCACATCGCCGTGTCGCCCCTCGCGCCGGAGCGGCCGGGCATCTACCTGGTGCACTCGTACGGCGGCTACCGGGGGCAGAAGACGGAGGCGAACGGATTGGTCGTCTCATCCGGGAGATGTGTTGCCCTGCTCGACACCGCGTGGGGCACGGAGCAGACCCGCGAGCTGCTCGACTGGGTGGACTCGAACCTGCACCGCAAGGTCAGCTTCGCCGTCATCACCCACGCGCACGCCGATCGCATCGGCGGCATCGCGGTGCTGCGCGCGCGCGGCATTCCGACCTATGCCAACGAGCGCACGGCAGACGCTGCCCGGCGCGCGGGATACCCAACTCCCGACCGCTTGTTTCGCCGCGAAATCTCCCTGCACTGCGGCGATGCCACGCTCGATCTGTTCTACCCCGGGCCAGGACACACGCACGACAACATCGCCGTGTACCTGCGCGAGGCAAAGACGCTCTACGGCGGGTGCTTCCTCAAGTCGGCCGCGTCGACGACGCTGGGCAACATCGATGACGCCGACCTCGCGAGCTGGCCGGCCAGCCTCGACGCTCTCGAGCAGCGCTTCCCCGGGGCGGAAGTGGTGATTCCCGGCCACGGCGGCCTCGCCGCGGGAGCCATCTCGCAGACCCGCGCGCTCCTGCGCGACCACGCCGCCCAGCAGCACCCCTGAAGCCCGCCGCGATCCACGAGCACGCGCGCTCGCGTCGCCCAGGTCAACGAGCGACTCCAACGTCGCCGGCTGGTTCAGCGAACGGTCGCCGGCGAGGCGGCGCCGTTCGACCCAGTACTGCTCGGCCCACAGCCGTGACCGGCGGGAGTCCGAGCGGCACGGCCGTCGCCTGGCCGTCGGTCGAGTCGCGCCACTCGTCTCACCGCAACTCGACTGCGCTACGATCTCGCCATCACCTTCCCGCGAGGACCCGGCCATGAGTGACTGCGCGCACCGTCCTTCCTATTGGCTCCTGCTCATCGGCGCGGGGGCGCTCGCTCTCGCTGGCTGCAACGAAAAGCGTGTCGATCACGGGCCGGCGAGCTCGAGTCCGCCGGCCGCGCAGCAGCGCAGCGAGGTGCAGCAGACCGAGGATCGCGCGGCGGCCGCGGCGCGGCGTCTGCAGGAAGCGCAAGCCAACGCCACGACGGACAAGGAAAAGGAAGACGCCGTCAACCAGTACGAAGCCGAGCGGCAGGCGATCGCCAACAGTACCGACTCGCAGCAGAACAACTCCGGCGAGTCGTCGCCGCCGCCGAATTGAGTCGGCTTTGAGCGGCTCGTCCTCCAACCTCGAGCGCCCGATTCGCATCGCCGGCGCCGGCCCTGCGGGACTCACCGCGGCGATCGTGCTGGCGCGCGCCGGTCGCGCGGTGGAGGTTCACGAGGCGCGCGATCGCGTCGGCCATCGCTTCATCGGCGATTTCCAGGTGCTCGAGAACTCGAGCGAAGCGACCGACGCCACCGTGCTCCTGCGGGACCTCGGAATCGAGATCAATTTCGATTTCGAGCCCGCGAGCCAGGCGGTGCTCTTCGATCACAAATTGCGCTCGCGCGAGGTCCACTCACGCCGGCCGTACGGCTACTTCCTGCGCCGCGGGCCGGTCGACGGCACGCTCGATCGCGGCCTGCTCGCGCAAGCTCAGGACGCCGGCGCCGTCGTGCGCTTCGGCTCCCGGATCACGGCCGGTGAGGCCGACATCGCAGCCACCGGGCCCGCGGCGGCGGACGGTCTGGCGCGCGAGATGACCTTCTCGACGACGCTTTCCGACCGCACCTGGGTGCTGTTCGATCAACGGCTCGCGCCCGGCGGCTACGCCTACTTGTTCGTGCGCCGGGGTTTCGCGACCTATGGCGCGGCCATCGTGGCCGACTTCAAGTCGATCGACGAACGCTACGCGGCCTGCCTGGCACGCTTCCAGGAGATCGAGCCGTTCACTCCGCAGGACGCGCGCACCGCGTACTCGTACATGAACTTCACGCTAAAGCCGACCGCGCAGGTCGGCAAGGCTCTCTTTGCCGGCGAGGCGGCGGGGTTTCAGGACTACTTGTTCGGCCTCGGCATCCGCTACGCGATCACCAGCGGCGGCCTGGCGGCGCGCGCCCTGCTCTCGGGCGTTTCGTTCGACGAGCTCTGGAGCGCGCGCCTGGGCCGCAAGCAGCGCACCAGCTTGGTGAACCGGTTCCTGTACGAGCTCGGCGGCAACGCCGGCCTCAGCCTCTTCGTGCGCCGCGCGGCGCTCGGCGATTTCGACCGCTACCTCGGAAAATGGCACGCCTTTCCGCTCTGGAAGCGCGCTCTCGCGCCGTGGATCGAACGCGCCTGGCGGCGGCGCGACCGCTGCCGCCACAACCTGCCCGAGCACTGGTGCCGGCCGCCCAAAGGCCGGACCGACGCGACGCAGGAGCTGGGGGAGATCGCCCCGGCCGGCGGGCGTGAGGCCTAGGTCCGCGCTTACGGCATCGCCACCGGCCGTGCCTCGTCGGCCGACCACTCGTACCACGAGCCGTCGTACACCCGCACGTCCGCGTAGCCCAGGGCGCGCAGGATCACCCAGGCTTCCGCCGCGCGCACACCCGCCGTGCAGTACGTGATCACCGGCCGGGCCGGGTCGACGCCCGCAGCATGCAGCCTGGCGCGCGCCGCGGTGGCGTCGAGCCGGCCGCGCCCGTCGAGCAGCTCGGTCCACTCGAGATGCACGGCACCGGGGATATGCCCGCCGCGGTGCTCGAAGTGCGGCGTCGCTCCTCTCCATTCGCTTGCCGAGCGCACGTCGAGCAGTGCGCCGCCGCGCGCGGCCAAGCGTTCGACGTCGTCGGCATCGACGCGAAACGCCGCGATCGGGTGGGCGGCGAACTGCCCTGGCAACGCCTTCTCGGCAGCGGTGGAAGTCGGCAGGCCGGCGTCGCGCCACGCGCTCCAGCCGCCATCGAGCAGCCCGACGTCTGGGTGCCCGAGAAAGGCGAGCATCCAGACGATTCGCCCCTCCTCCCCCCAACCCTCCCGGGTCTTGCCGTAAACCGCCACCGGACGCCGCTCGTCGATTCCGAGCGCCGACAGGCGCCGCGCGAGCGCGTCCAAATCCGCCGGCAGCCGGCCCGTGCGGCCCCAGCCATCCCGATAGTCCGTCCAGTCGATCGGGACCGCCCCCGGCACGTGACCTTGCCGGTACTCGCGCGGCGCGCGCGCATCGAGGATCGTGACCGACCCGGCGGGACGGGCCGCCAACGCGGCCGGTGTGACCAGATAGTTCAGGGCAAGGCCGAGCAGCAGCGCGCTCACGGGGTAATGCTACCGCTTGGGCGCGCCGGCCCGCCCGGCAAGGTGGCGCAACGCCGAGCGACTTGCGCGAGATTCGCGCCAGATCTGAGCGAGACTTGCGCGAAAGCTGGCAACGCGCCGGCAACAAGGGAGGGTCCGGTGAGCGAACGCTACACAGCCGCCTATCACGCCTCGTTGCGAGATCCCGAGGCCTTCTGGGCCGAAGCCGCGCGCGCCATCGACTGGATCGAGCCCTGGCACAAGGTTCTCGACGACTCGCATCCGCCGTTCTATCGCTGGTTTCCCGGCGGCGTGGTCAACACCTGCCACAATCTGCTCGACCGCCACGTCGACTCCGGGCGCGCCGACCAGGTGGCGCTGATTTACGACAGCCCGGTCACCGGCACGGAACGCACGTTCACCTACCGCGAGCTGCGAGACGACGTGGCGCGGTTCGCCGGCGGGCTCGCAGACCTTGGCGTGGGCAAAGGCGATCGCGTGCTCCTCTACATGCCGATGGTGCCGGAAGCGGTGATCGGCATGCTCGCCTGCGCGCGCCTCGCCGCGGTGCACTCGGTGGTCTTCGGCGGCTTCGCTTCGGCGGAGCTCGCGGCGCGCATCGACGACGCGCAGCCCAAGGTCATCCTCACCGCATCCTGCGGCATCGAGATCCAGCGCGTCATCCCCTACAAGCCGCTGCTCGACCACGCGATCGAGCTCGCGCGTTTCAAGCCGCCGGCCGTCGTGCTGCTGCAGCGGCCGCAGGAGCGGGTTCACCTCACCGCCGGCCGCGACCACGACTGGCAAGAGCTCGCGGCGCGCGCCAAGCCGCACCCGTGTGTGCCCGTGGCCGCGACCGATCCGCTGTACATCCTCTACACATCGGGTACCACCGGGCACCCCAAGGGCATCGTGCGCGACAACGGCGGCCACATGGTGGCGCTCGCCTGGACGATGCGCAACGTCTACGGCGTGGAGCCTGGAGAGGTGTACTGGGCGGCGTCCGATCTCGGCTGGGCGGTCGGGCACTCCTACATCGTGTACGGGCCGCTGCTGCATGGCTGCACGACGGTGCTCTACGAAGGCAAGCCGGTGGGCACGCCGGACGCCGGCGCCTTCTTCCGCGTCATCCACCAGCACCAAGTCTGCACGTTCTTTACCGCGCCCACCGCGTTTCGCGCCATCAAACGCGACGATCCCGACGGCAAGCTGCTGCGGCGCTATGACCTGTCGTGCCTGCGCGCGCTGTTTCTGGCCGGCGAGCGCTCCGACCCGGCGACGCTCGAGTGGGCCGAGCGCATGCTCGGCGTGCCGGTGATCGACCACTGGTGGCAAACCGAGACCGGCTGGCCGATCGTCGCCAACTGCCTCGGCCTGCATGCGTTCCCGGTGAAGCACGGCTCGCCGACGAAGCCGGTGCCGGGCTGGGACGTGCACGTCCTCGGCGAGGACCACCAGCACGTGCCCGCCGGCACGGTCGGCACCCTGGCGCTGCGCCTGCCGCTGCCGCCGGGTTCTCTGCCGACGCTCTGGAACGCCGACCAGCGCTTCCTCGACGCGTACATGACGGAGTTCCCCGGCTTCTACACCACGTCGGATGCGGGCTTCATCGACGAGGACGGCTATGTGTACGTGATGGGCCGCACCGACGACGTCATCAACGTCGCCGGCCACCGCCTGTCGACCGGTGCGTTCGAGGAGGTCGTCGCCGGACATCCCGACGTCGCCGAATGCGCCGTGGTCGGCGTCGCCGACGACCTCAAGGGCCAAGTGCCGCTTGGCTTCGTGGTGCTCAAGTCGGGCGTTGCGACCTCACCCGCGCAGGTGGTGCACGAGGTGATCGAGCGCGTGCGCGACCAGATCGGCCCGGTCGCGGCTTTCAAGCAAGCGACCATCGTCGCGCGACTGCCCAAGACGCGCTCCGGCAAGATCCTGCGCGGCAGCATGCAGAAGATCGCCGACGGCATCGCGTTTCGCATTCCAGCGACCATCGACGATCCGGCCATTCTGGGCGAGATCGCGGACGCGCTGCGCGTGCTTGGGTATCCGCGCTCGCCGGCCTAGACACCGCATCTCGGGAGCTCGGATTCGGGAAGCGCGCTTTGACCCGCTTCGCCACGACGAAACCCGATCCTTCCTTTGTTGTTCTTCCAGGCACCGGCTTGGCGTACGAAGCGGCTGAGGAGACTCGCACCGGCGGCAGGGCGGATAGGCCACGACC
>WBZN01001033.1_pt1 | contig 17732 bp, 15 predicted proteins | sample 5204281 | NCBI WGS metagenome assembly WBZN01 (sample SAMN12344347, study PRJNA552823) | activated sludge metagenome | biome: Activated sludge suspended growth; feature: Nitrification reactor; material: Wastewater; isolation source: activated sludge from nitrification reactor of wastewater...
GCTCGGCGCTGCATCAGCTCGAGGTGGACGAGTTCGGCTTCGACGAGGTCGATCGCAAGATCCTGAGCACGCTGATCGAGCAGTACCGCGGCGGCCCGGCCGGCATCCAGGCGATCGCCGCCGCCGTCGGCGAGGATCGCGGCACGCTCGAGGATCTCTACGAGCCCTACCTCATCCAGGAGGGGTTCCTGCAGCGCACGCCGCGCGGCCGCGTCGCGACGCAGCGCGCGTACCAACATCTGCACTATCCGCTGCCCACGGGCGCGGATCGCTTGCTGTTCTAACGCCCCGGAGGGAGCGCATGGCTCAGGCCCGTCAGCCCATCACCGTCGTCGGCATCCCCATGGACCTCGGGCAGTCGCGCCGCGGCGTCGACATGGGGCCGAGCGCGCTGCGCTACGCCGGTCTGCACGATCGCCTGCGCGGCCTCGGCTACCGCACGGAAGACCACGGCAACATCTCGATCCCCGAGCGCGTCACGCTGCCGCCCGAGGGCGGCCTCGCCTACCTATCGGCGGTGGTCAAGGCCTGCGAGCGCATGTACGAGGCGGGACGCGAGGCGCTTGCCGCCGACCACCTGCCGATCTTCGTCGGTGGCGATCACTCGATCAGCGCCGGCACCATCGGCGGCGTCACGCACTACGATCGCGCCGGCGTGCTGTGGATCGACGCACACGGCGACTTCAACACGCCCGACACCTCGCCCACCGGCAACATCCACGGCATGCCGCTCGCCGCGCTGCTCGGCCTCGGCGCGCCCGAGCTCGTGAACGTCGGCCGTCCCGGTCCCAAGCTGCCGGCCGAGGACGTGGTGATGATCGGCCTACGCGACCTCGACACCGACGAGAAGCGCATGCTGCGCGAGAGCGGCATGGGGCTCTACACGATGAGCGACATCGACGCGCGCGGCATCGCCGAGGTGATGCGCGAAGCGCTGTCGCGGCTCGAACACGTCGATCGCCTGCACGTCAGCCTGGACATGGACTGCATGGATCCGCGTGAGGCCCCCGGCGTGGGCACGCCGGTCACCGGCGGCCTCACCTATCGCGAGGCTCACCTCTTGATGGAGATCGTCGCGGCGACCGGCAAGCTCGGGTCGCTCGACGTGGTCGAGATCAACCCGATCCTCGATGTGCACAATCGCACGGCGGAGATCGCCGTCGAGCTCATCGCCTCGGCCTTCGGCAAGTCGATTCTCTAGCGTCGTTCTCCAAGACCGGCGCCCGCCTCGATGGGCAGCGGCGGTCGGAACGCCGGCCGATAAGATCGCGGAGCGGCCCGGCCTCTTTCGGCCGGCCGCACGGAGGAGCCTCCTTGACCGAGACGCGTTCGCTCGACCCCGTCTTTTCACCCCGTTCGATCGCCGTGGTCGGCGCCTCCCGCGCCAAGGGTTCGATCGGCTACGCCCTGCTCGACAATCTCATCCGCAGCCAGTTCAACGGCGCGATCTTTCCGGTGAACCCACAGGCCGCGGTCATCCACTCGCTCAAGTGCTATCCGTCGCTCGCCGCGATTCCCGATCCGGTGGACCTAGCGCTCATCGTGGTGCCGAAGCCGGCCGTGGGCCCGGCGCTCGACGAGGCCATCGCCAAGGGCGTGCGCGGGCTGGTCGTGATCACGGCCGGGTTCAGCGAGACCGGCGCCGAGGGCCGCGCCGCCGAGGACGTGCTGCGCGAGAAGGTGAGAGCCGCCGGGGTGCGCATGATCGGCCCCAACTGCATGGGCGTGATCAACACCGATCCATCGATCAGCATGAACGCGACCTTCGCACCGGTGCCGGCGCGGCCCGGGGGCATCGGCTTCGTCAGCCAGTCGGGGGCGCTCGGCGTCGCGATCCTCAACGTCGCTGCGGATCTCGGCATCGGCCTCACGCAGTTCGCGTCGATGGGCAACAAGGCCGACGTCTCGGGCAACGACCTCATCGAGTACTGGGAGAACGACCCCGAGACCAAGATCATCTGCATGTATCTCGAGTCGTTCGGCAACCCGCGGCGCTTCACCGAGATCGCCAAGCGGGTCGGCCGCAAAAAGCCGATCCTGATCGTCAAGTCGGGCCGCACCGCCGAGGGCGCGCGGGCCGCCTCGAGCCACACCGGCGCGCTCGCCGGCACGGACGTCACCGTTTCGGCGCTGCTCGCGCAGTGCGGCGTGCTGCGCGCCAACTCGATCGAGGAGCTGTTCGACGTGGCGCGCGCGCTCGTGCGCTGCCCGCTGCCGGCGGGCGATCGGGTGGCGATTCTCACCAACGCCGGCGGTCCGGCGATCATGGCGACCGACGCCTGCGTGAGTCAGGGCCTGCGCATGGCCGAGCTCAACGAAGCGACACGCGCCGAGCTGCGCTCGTTCCTACCGGCGGCGGCGAGCGTCGCCAATCCGGTCGACATGATCGCCTCCGCCAACGCCGAGAGCTACACGCGCTCGCTGCGGGCGCTGATGGCGGACCCCGGCGTCGATCTCACGCTGGTGATCAACGTGACGCCGTTGATGTCCGATCCGCGGGACGTGCTCGAGGCGGTCGGCGCCGTGGCGCGCGACCAAAAGAAGCCGGTGTTGGCGGTGATGATGGCGACCGAGGACTTCTACGACGATGTGAAGGAGCGCCACGATCTGCCGCCGGTCTATCGCTTCCCCGAGTCGGCGGCGCGTGCGGCCACGATGCTGTATCGCTACGCCGAATGGCGGCAGCGGCCCGCCGACATTGCACCGCCGGTGTTCACGGTCGACGATTCGGCGGTCGAGGCGCTGCTCGCCAACGCGGACGCCGACGGCTACCTGCCGCCCGGCGATGCCTTCCGTGTGCTCGAGCTGTACGGGGTCCCCGTGGTGCCCTGGCGCGTCGCCGTCGACGGCCCTCGGGCGCTCGCCGCGGCGCGCGAGCTCGGCTTTCCGGTGGCGCTCAAGGCGATCGCGGCCGGACTGGTGCACAAGACCGAGCTCGGCGCGGTGCGCATCGACCTGCGCGACGAGTCCACGTTCCAGGACGCGCTGCAGGCCATGGAAACGCGCCTCGAACGCGCCGGGCTGCGACCGTCCGGCTATCTCGTGCAGGAGATGGCGCGCGGCGGACACGAGACCATCTTCGGCATCTCGACCGAGCCGCGCTTCGGACCGTTTCTGATGTTCGGCCTGGGCGGCAAGTACGTCGAGGTGCTGCGCGACGTGGTCTTCGGCGTGCCGCCGCTCGCCGCGATCGAGGCCCGCGAGATGGTGCAGGGGATCCGCGGCATCAAGCTGCTCGAAGGCGTGCGCGGCGAGAGCGGCGCCGATCTCGAGGTGCTGGCGGAGGTGCTCCTGCGCCTGGCCCAGCTCGCGCAGCGGCATCCGGCCATTCTCGAGCTCGACGTCAATCCATTCCTGGCCGCCCCCGAGCGCGCGCAGTCACGAGCCCTGGACGTACGCATTCGCGTCGCACACCGCTGACGACCCGCGGACTCGGCCCGGCCTGGAGTTACTGCCAGCCGAGATCGCGGCCGCGAATCAGCCGGTCGGGCCGCGGTGAGAAACGCACGCCAGCGCGCACCGCGTACAGGTCGTACTGCCGATAGAGCGGCACCACCGGTAGATCGCGGAGCACCTGGGCCGCGAGCTCGGCCACTCGGTCGCCGCGCTTCGGGGTCGACGATTCGATCTCGGCCGACGCGACCACGCGGTCGAAGTCCGGATCCGCGTAGCCGGTGTAGTTGGCCGAGCCGTGTCCTTCGCTGCGCGTGTGCAGCAGGTAGTCGTAGGTGAGCGGCGCGTCTCCCCCGCTGGTCCAGCCGAGCAGGAACAGGCGCGAATCCCGCGCGGCGAGACGAGCGATGAAGGCGTCGGTCGGCGCCGGCCGCAGGATGACGCGAATGCCTACGCTCGCCAGGTCCTCCTGGATCGAAGACGCGACATCCGAGATCGAGCGGTAGCGCTCCGGGGGAAAGTCCAGCGCGACGTCGAAGCCGTTGCCAAGGTCGGCCTCGGCGAGCAGTCTCCGGGCCTCGGCCGGGTCGTGCGGAAGGTCGGGCAGCGCGGTGTGGTAGCCGAAGATCTCCGGCGCCAGGACCTGGTTGACGACTTCCGCCTGACCGCCGAGGGCATCCCGTACGAGACGCGGGCGGTCGATCGCCAGTGCGATCGCGCGGCGGATGCGCGGATCGTGGAGAGGATTGCTCGCCGCCTGGCCGGGCGCGATGTCGAGCCCCAGCAGGATCACGCGCAGGCTGCGGGCGGCGATCGTGCGCAGTTCCGGCGCTCCCGCGAGCGTCGCGAACGTGGTGGCCGGCACATCGACGGCTAGATCGAGAGCGCCCTCGCGCAGGGCCCGCACGCGGTCGTCGGCATTGGGTAGGACGCGAAACTTCAGGGTCGCGAGCGCCGGCCGGCCGCCCCAGTAGTCGGCGAACGCGGACAGCGTGACCTCGCCGGCGGCGTTCTGCTCGCGTATGCGGAAGGGACCGGTGCCGAGCATCGTTTCTCCGGAGGCGGCGCGCGCCGCGATCAGGAGGCCGCCGAGGTGGTAGGGCAGCGACGGCACCGGGAACCGGGTGAGGACGCGCACGGTGTGGGCGTCCTGGGCGGAGATCTGCGAGACCGAGCTCAGGGCGGGCGAGAGGTCGCGCGTGGGGTCGTGGCGGAGCTGCTCCAGGCAGTCCACGACGCGCGACGCGTCGAGCAGGCTGCCGTCGTGGAAGCGGACGCCTTCCCTCAGCCGGAATACCCAGGTGAGATCGTCCGGGCTGTACCAGGACTCGGCGAGCGCCGGGCGCAGGGCGAGGTTGTCGTCCGTCTCGACCAGACCCTCGTAGATATTGCCCAGGATCGAGGCCGAGAACTCCTCGACCCGGCGGTTGGGCTCGCTCGTCGACAGACCGCGCGGGTAGCCCACGACGAGATCGGTACGGGCCGCTGGCCGGGCGCAGCCCGCGAGGGCGGTCGCGAGCGCGCCGCACAATGCCAATGCCCCGATTCGGGCACCGCGGCGTGGCGTCCGCTGCTGCCGCGAGCTCACCCCATGCGCAGGAAGTGCCAGCGCAAGTCGCCGGCCTGGGACTGGTACACCTCGGGATGGATGCGATCCGCGTATTGCCGCAGCACGGCGGCAAGGTGCTGGCCTCGTGCGGCCTGCTCGATCGCGTCGGCGGCCTCGACGCCGCCTTTGCTCAAGTAGGTCTGCCAGACCGCCTGACGGATCGACATGTTGGCGTCGAGCGAGACGTTGGGCATGCGGGCGACGCCGCGCTTGAGCAGCGAGATCTTCTCCTTGAGGCTGACGTCGTCGTCGAGCGGATGCCGCTGCCATGGCGTGTACGGCTTGGGCACCAGGATGTTGACGCCGAGGTGCACGTGGCCGATGATGCCGCGCGGCACCAGCTCTTCCATCATGACGGCCTTGCACTCGGCGGCGAGATCGACGATCCCCTGAACGTCCGCCATGGTCTCGTCGGGTACGCCGATCAAGAAGTAGAGCTTCAGGTGCGTGAAGCCGCGGCGGAAGATCATCCGCACCTTCTCGAGCAGCACGGAGTTCGGAATGGGCTTGTTGAGCTTGCGGCGCAACTCGTCCGTACCGGTTTCGGGAGCGAGCGTGATGCTGCGGTCGCCCGAGGCGTGGAGTGCCGCGAGCGTGCCCTCCGTCACCGCCGGAATGCGGATCGAGGACACCGAGGTGCGGAAGCCGAGATCGTTCGCCGTGCGCAGGATGCTCTCGATGTCCGGGTGGTCGCCCACCGCGGTGGCGACGAAACCGAGCTGATCGGTAACGCTGCGCGCGCGGTCGAGCGCACCGAGAATGAACTCCGTCGGATGCCAGCGGAATTGGCCCATTCCGAACGTGGCCCAGCAGTACTTGCACTTCTCCGGGCAGCCGCGCGACATCTCGATCAGGAATTTGTTCGCGAACTCGGTGTTCGGTGTGACGATCGCCGTGGTCGGCAGAAAGCCGGGCTGATTCATCTGCTCCGCCGAAAGCTCGAGCTTGCGCAGTTTCGACGGTCCATCGAGATCCTCGGGGCGATGGCGCGAGGGCACGAAGAAACCCGGCGACGCGGCCAGCCGGTCGAGTACGGCTTCCTTGTCCGGCTCTTCTTCGAGCGCCGGCAGGAGGATGGGCAGGAGATTCTCGGCCGCGCCGAGCGGATAGGCGTCGATGAACTCCGCCATCGGCAGCGGATTGATCGCCGCGCAGGCGCCGCCAAGCAGAATCAACGGGTCGCGCGCGCTGCGCTGCGATCGCCGCAACGGAATGCGGGCGCGGTCCAGCATCTGCAGGAGGTTGACGTAGTCCTCTTCGAACGACACCGAGAAGGCGATCGTGCCGAACGAATCGAGCGGCGAGTCGGTTTCGACCGAGAGCGGCGTGCCCGTGCCATCGGTGAAGAAGCGCTCCGCCGACCAGCCATCGCGCTGGTGCACGAGGTCGTACACGCGCTGCAGGGCCAGGCTGGACATCCCCACGTGGTAGCTGTTGGCGTAGGCCAAGGCGAGGTGGTGGTCGGCGTGCGGTGAGAACGAGCGCACGGGCCGCTCCGCCAGGCGAATGGCCTGCCAGTCGAGGGGTGTGGCGCGTCTCATCCAGTCAGTATAGGCGCTTGGTTACCCAAGAACCCACTTGCCTGGCCCGAGGCTCGCGCCTACTATCGAAACATAGACAATCGGGCATAGTTGCCCAAGAAGCGGGAGGTTTCACGATGTTTCGCAGAGCCGCGGTTTGTTCGTTCGTGTTTGCGCTGATCTCCGTCGGTTTCTTGAGCCGGAGCGCAGCGGCGCAGCCCTTCGGCGCTTGGGCGACCTTCGCCGCTGGGGGAGGGCATATCGCCATCCCGCACAGCGCGGCACTCAATCCGACGGGCGCCTTCACCTTCGAGGCCTGGGTCCTGGAATCGAGCGCGGCGCCCTCCGGCGAGGACTGCCGGTCGATCGCGGGCAAGAACTATTCGAGCGCTTGGTGGGTCGGTATCTGCCGCGTCGGTGGTGTGCGCGTCGTGCGCTCGTACCTCAAGGGCGGTGGATCGGCGAGGAACGGCGGCATCGTGCCTCTGAACCAATGGACCCACATCGCCGTGGTCTTTGACGGCACGACGCAGCGGCACTACATCAACGGCGAGCTCGCCTACAGCTCTCCCCTGGCTGGACCCCTCACGACCAGCACCGCGGAAATGCGCATCGGCAGCGACGCGAACTGGGACCACCCGCCGAGCGGCTCGATCGATGAAGTCCGGCTCTGGAGCGTGGCACGCACCACGGATCAATTGCGATCGAATCTGAACGTACCGATCACCACGGCCCAGGCCGGTCTCGTCGGGGTGTGGGCTCTGAACGGCAACGCCAATGACGTGGTGGGCTCGCAAGACGGCTCGATCGTGGGGTCCGTCCCGTTCAACACGTTCCCGGCCATCCTGAATTGCGGCGCGAGCACTCCCACCTCCCTGTGCCTCAACACCCGGTTCCAGATCTCTGCCCAGTGGCGTACGAACCTGACTCCCGGAACTCCGGTCGACGGCGATGCGCACGTGGTCGTCGCCGGCCCGAATTCGGGGATTCTGTGGTTCTTCTCGAGTGACAACTGGGAGGTCATGGTCAAGGCGCTCAACGGTTGCTCGCTCAACAGCCGCTATTGGATCTTCTCCGCCGCGACCACCAACGTCTTCTACCGCATGCAGGTCGTCGACGTGCGCGCGGGCGTGAGCAAGATCTACTTCAACTATCCCGGACCCCCGGCGCCGGCGGTGACCGACGTCGAGGCGTTTGCCACCTGCCCCTAGAGAACGCGCCGCGCGCGGCCGGAGAGCTACTCTTCGGCCGCACGCTCGGTCCCGAGCAGCGCCGCCACCACGATCAGGTCCGACAGCGCGGCCAGCGCGATGGCGAGCGCCGAGAGCGCGCCGAAGCGATGGATGGGCACGAAGCCCGAGAGCGCGCAGACCCCGAAGCCGGCGATGCGAATCAGGGCAGTGACCACGTACGCCGGAGCATTTTGTTCGAGCGCCAGCACGACGGCTTCCGCGGTGCCAACGCGCTCGCTGAGCGCGCGAAAGCGATCGACGGTGTGAATGGTGTCGTCACCCGCGAGCCCGAGCACGATCGAGGCGATCATGACCGTGGCGATGTCGAGCGGCACGCCGAACCAGCCCATGCCGCCCACCACCACGACCACCGGTACCAAGCTCGTGATCACGGCGAGGGGCGTATAGCGCCAGCTGCGCAGCAGATACGAGAACACGCCGGCCACCGCCACCAGGGTCAAGCCAAGTGAACCGGCCAGGGTCTCGAGGAGACCGCGCTGCATGTCGAGCAGCAGCGGATATTCGCCGGTCGCGGTGACGTCGGCGTCCGGGAAGGACGCTCTTGCCAGGCTGGTCGCGCGATCGAGCAAGGGCTGCAATTCATTGAGACCGGCCGTGCGCGCAAAGAGCGTGAGGCGGGTCGCGCTGCCGTCCGCGCTCAGGAACCTGCGCAAGGCCTCTGCGCCGCGCGGGTCGGCCCGCAGACGCTCGAGCACGGCCTCACGGAGCGCGGCACCGCCACCGATCGCGGCCACCGACTCCGGACGTTGGCGCAGCGCTGCCTCGACGACGTCGCCAGCGCCGACGACGCCGAGGGCGCCCGACTCGTCACGCAGCTCTTGCGCCAGGAAGGCGAGGTCGGCGATCGCCGCGCCGCTCGCGAAGCCGGCGGCTCCGGGCCGCGCAATCAGCAACAGCTCGACCGTGGCACTGCCCACCCCCGAGGCCTCCAGGCGCTCGATGCCGGCACGCACCGGGTGTGTGGTTTGCAGATAGGTCAGCGCATTCCCCTCCACGCGCAGCCTGGGGAGGCCGAGCAGACCGGCGAACGCGAACGCGACGGTCACGCCGACGAGAGCCTTGCGATGCCGTATGCCCCAGACGGCGGTGGCACGACCCAGGCTCTGCATCGTGAGCTCGAACCCCCGCGAACGAGCTTCCGGGGGTCCGGGCGCGAGCAGCAGTAGGGCCGGATAGACGAGGAAGATCAAGCCGAGCATCTCGACCGTCGACACCAGGCACCAGAAGCCGAGGGACCGGACCGGCCCGAGATGCGACGGCAGCAAGGCGCCGAAGCCCACGACCGTGGTGACGGAGGTCCAGATCAGCGGCCGCAGCTTCGCGACGTAAGCCGCTTGGACGGCCGTGGCCGGATCCCGCCCCGCGGCACGTTCGTCGTGGAAACGCACCTGCACGTACACCGCCGTGGCGAGCGCAATCACCAGCACGAGCGGCGCGAGTACCGCCAGCACCATGTTGAGCCGCACCCCCGCGTAGCCCATGGGCCCGAACAGGAGGATCTCGGCGAGCAGCACGAACACGAGCGGCAGGAATACCGCTGCGGCGTTGCGAAAGAGGAGCCAGAGCAGACCCGCGGCGAGGACGACCAGCAGCGGGAAGTACTTCCACTCGACATCGTGCGACGCGCGGTCGAGCGCGCGGTCGAGCACCGGCATGCCGACCGCTTCGGTGCTGAGGCCGACTGGCGCGCGCGCCAGCAGGGTCTCGGCGGCGCGCAGCAGTCGCGTCTGATCGTCGGCCGTCTGCGGCTCGAGCGAGAGCAGGACGCTGACCGTCCTGCCGTCGTCGGCCACGACGCCGAGGTCGTGCCACAGCGGGTCGGCAAGCACCCGGGCGCGAAACGCCGCCGCGTCGGCCGGCGGCCAGACCGGCGCGGAGGCCGCAAGTCCCGCGACGGCGCGCACGCCAGGCAGGCGCGCCGCCGCGCGCTCGAGGTCGCCCAGATAGACCAGCCCCTCGGCGCGTCGTAGCGTGTCGCCGCGCAGCACGAGCCGTAGCGCTTCGTCGCTGCCGAAGAGCGCCCGCAGGCGCCGATAGTCGGCCTCCTGAGCGCCGCCGCTGCGGAAGAACACCTGCGGCGTGTTGTCGCTCTCGAGCCGCCAGAGGCCCGGCAGGCAAATCAGAGCAAGCGTCGCGGCCAGGCCGAGCAGCAGACGCGGCCGGCGCAGCGCGAGCTCCCAGGGGTGCATACGCGGCGCAGTCTATGGCAGTGCTTTGCCGGGGCGCGGCCTGCCGCTACGTGCGCGCCGCGGCCCGCCAGGGCTGGAGGACCCGATACTCGGGAATCGCCGTGATCGACGCCTGGCGGACGTCGAGCAGCCGACGTCGGCGCAGGCGCTTCACCGCCTGCTGCACCGAGGCCTTGGAGAGCCCGGTGTCGGCCGCGAGCTCGCGGTAGCTCACCTGGGTGGCGCGGCGACGATCCTGCTGACAGCGGCGCCAGAGCACGACGTACACCAGGAACGCCGACGGTGCGCGGTCGTGACCGACCAAGTCGGGGAGCAGGCTGTCGATGACGTAGGTGTCGAGTCGCAGGTGCATGAACGGCTCCTGTAGCAACCATCAGTATAGTGGCGGTTCACCGCCTGGACAGCGTGGAACCCGGTTGTTACCTTGCGGCGCAGGAGGAGCCACCGTGATCACACATCTGAAGTTCGTGAGCATTCCGATCGCCGACCAGAATCGCGCGCTGTCGTTCTACACCGAGAAGCTCGGCTTCCGTGTCGTCACCGACCAGCCCATGGGTGGCAAGCAGCGCTGGATCGAGCTGCGCATCGGCACGGCGGAGACGCGCTTCGTGCTCTTCACGCCCGAGGGCCAGGAGGATCGCATCGGCACGTTCTTTTCGGCCTCGTTCGCGTGCGACGACGTCGAAGCGACCTATCGCGCGCTGAGCGCCAAGGGGGTGCCGTTCGACGCTCCGCCGAAACGGGAACCTTGGGGGTGCTACGCCAAGCTACGCGACCCCGACGGCAACCAGCTGGTGCTGTCGTCGCGCTGAGCGCGGGCGCGTTCAGGCGAACAGGCAGGCGGCGAGGCGCACCGCGCCGAGCGCTCCCAGGCTGCGCGGCGGCAGCTGGCGAGCGTGAATCGCGAGCAACCGATCGAAGAGCTGGGGATACCGCGCCACCATGCGGAGGAACCGACGTCGCTTGCGCGGCTGACGCTCGGCCACGAGGAGCAGCGTGGTCATCGCCTCCGGCACACGGCGCAGGCGACGGTGTGCGCGCGCGTAGCGACCAAGGTCCGCGCCGGCCATGGACTCGGCGAGAGCCTCGGCCTCCCCGAACGCCAGGGACAGGCCCTCGCCGGTGATGGCGTCGACGTAGCCTGCGGCGTCGCCCACCAGCGCCACGTTGCCGCTCACCGCGCCACGGGTGCGCTGACGCAGCGGACCGGCGCCGCGATCCCGCGACTCTGCCGCGGCACCGGCGAGGCGTGCTTCGAGGACCGGGAAGCGGTGCAGCAACGCGTCAAAGTCCGCCGTCTCGCCGCTCCAGAGCATTGCCACTCCGACCCGATCCGGGCCGGTGCCGGTGACGTAGGCCTCGCAGCGATCGGCCCAATGGACTTCGACGTGATCGCTCCAGGGCGGACAAGCGAAGTGCCGCCGCACTCCGAAGCGCCGGTGCGTTGCCGGCGGGCCGGCGAGCCCGACCCACGACCGCATCTTCGAATGCAGTCCGTCTGCACCCACGAGGTAGCGGAACGGCCGCTCTCTCCCCTCGAGCAGGAGGGCGCCCGATCCAAGGCCCTGCACGCGCGTCTGCCAGTGCATCACGACGCCGAGCTCCGCGGCGCGTTCGACCAGTTGCTCATGCAGATGCGTGCGCCGCACCGCCAGCCCGGGGCCGCCTGGAAACCGGCCCGCCACGGCGAGATCGCCGTCGACGAACCGGATCCCGACGAACGGCGAGCTCTCGGAGGGCGACAGCGTCACGCCCCAATTTTCGAGGCGTTCGATGCCGTCCGGCATGATGCCTTCGCCGCACGCCTTGTCGATCGGTGGCGTGCCGCGATCGAAGACCTCGACGGTCAGGCCGCGAAGACGCGCCGCGATCGCCGTCGCGAGCCCCGCCGGACCGCCACCCACGATGCCGATATCGCTCATCGAAGGCAGTCTAGGCGAAGGCACGAAGTCGAGGCCGGTTCGTTCGGATGGCGCAGCCGGGCGGGTGCGACGACTCCGGAGCCGGCGAGCTCCGGCGCAGAGTCTCAGGCGCGGTTGCGCCGCAGCCGTCGCAGCGCTGCCCGCGAGCGCAGCATCGCCCGCGCCAGCCCCAGGGCCGAAGGCGGCTTGGGCGGCGTGAGCTCGCCGGCGAGATGCCGCCGCAGGGTCTCGGCGCGGCGCAGCTTTCCCGAGGACGTTCGCGGCAGGGTCCCGGGCACCAGCACGTGGATTTCGTCGGGATCGAGCTGCGCCTCGTGCAGTACCGCTCGCCGGCAAGCCTCGGCCAGGGTGTCGTCGTCGAACGCGCGGCCGGCGCGGGAGCGTTCGACGAACAGCAGCAGGCGTTCGCCGGCGGCGGCCTCCGGCAGATAGCTCACCGCGACCGCGCAGCCGCTACGCGCGCCCGGCACTCCGTGCACGGCGTGCTCGACCTCTTCCGGAGCGTGATTGCGGCCGCGCAGAATCAGCACGTCCTTGGCTCGTCCGGTGAGGTACAGCTCGCCTTCGAGCGTGAAGCCCAGGTCGCCGGTATCCAGCCAGCCGTCGCGCAACACGCGCGCGGTCGCTTCCGGACGCCCGAGGTAGCCATCCATCAAGGAGGGTCCTTGGATGAGTACGCGCCCGACGAAGCTGTTCGGGAGCGACGTATCCTCGGGGTCTACGACGCGCAGCGCGAATCCTGGCAGCGGACGTCCGACGGACACCAACTCGCGACCGCCGGCCTCCTCTTCTGCGCGCCCGCCGGCGAGGCCGGCGCGCGAGAACTGTCGCGTGCGATACGGACGGTCGAGATCGGAGAACGTGACCGCCAGCGCCGCCTCGGAAAGGCCGTACACCGGCGTGAGCGCCTCCGGACGGAAGCCCCAGCGTGCGAAACGGGCGCAGAAGCCGCGCAGCACTTCGGGCGCCACGGCTTCGGCGCCGTTGAGCGCCAGCCGCCAGCGGGAGAGATCGACGCCCGCGAGCTCCTCGTCGCGAATCTTCGCCGTGCACAGCCCATACGCGAAGTTGGGAGCGACCGAAATCGTCGCGCCGTAGCGCGCCATGGCGCGCAGCCAGAGGGCCGGCCGTGCGACGAAGGCCTCCGGCCCCAGCAAGGTAAGCGTGCCCGGGTGCGCGACCGCCGCGCAGACGCAGCCGATCAGTCCCATGTCGTGGTAGAGCGGCAGCCAGGTGACGCAGCTTTGCTCGCCGGCGGAAGAGCGCGGCCAGAAGCTGTCGAGCGCGCCCACCTGGGCCATGACCGCGCGCTGCGAGAGCGCCACGGGTTTGGGCTCGACGGTGGTGCCGGAGGAGAACTGCACCAGCGCGAGATCGCCGGGGGCGACCGGCCAGGGGGCGCCGGGCACGGGCGCCGGCAGCTCGTCAAGGGTGCGACATCCGAGCCGCGGCGGCGCCGCCGCCACCGCTTCGCCGAGGATCCTGCGTACACGTCCGTCGGCGAGCACCAGGACACTGCCGCTCGCGCGCAGCAGTCGCGCCGTCTGGGCGTGATATTCCTCGAGTCGCCCGAGGCGCACCGGCGGATAGAGCGGCACGGGCACGGCGCCGGCGAGCTGACAGCCGAAGAAAGCGTCGATGAACTCGGGGCCGGTCGGAAACACCAGCGCCACGCGATCGCCCCCTCGCACACCCGCGGCGCGCAGACGCCCGGCGACGATCAGCGCGCGAGCCGCGATCTCGCCGTAGTCGAACCAAGTCGCCTGCTCATGACGATCGAGAAAGCGCATCCCTGCGCGGCTCGAAGCCGCGGCCAGCAGCGCGGCCGGCAGAGTGGCGCTCACCGCGCGCTCGCCTCGGGTCGCAGCTTCCGTTCGACGATCGTCACCAGATCTCCGACCGTTGCGATCGTGGCTTCCTCGTCCGGCTCGAGACGGATGCGAAAGCGATTTTCGACCTCCACTGCCAGGGTGAGCAGGCGCAGCGAATCGAGACGCAGGTCCTCGATCAGCGTCATCTCGGGGCGCAGCTCCTGAGCGAGCGCGAGGTGATCGCGAGCTACCTCGGAGATACCCCGCAGGACCTCGCCCCGGGTCATCGGGCCGGTCATCGGGCGCCTCGCGGGGCAAGGCCGCGGCGATCCGCGAAGCTCGCGTCGTACGGCGAGACACTGCGCAGCGCGGCCTCCTCGGCCCGCACGCGCACGCCGAGCAACCAGGCGTTCAACAAGCTGAAGACGGTCGCAGTGAGCCAGGCCGAGTGCACCAGCGGCAGGGCCAGCAGCTCGAGGACCACCGCGAGGTAGTTGGGGTGCCGCATCAGCCGGTAGGGACCATGGACGATCGGCGCAACGCCCGGGAGCACGACGATGCGGGTGTTCCAGCGCTCACCCAGGGTGGCGATCGCCCAGTAGCGCAGCGTCATCGATAGCGCGAGCAGGGCGAGCATCGGGTAGCCGAGCTCGGGTGTCCACGGTCGCTCGCACCACCAGACCTCCGCGAGACACGCGACCAGCACGCCGGTATGCAGGGCGACCATCGCCGGATAGTGACCCTGGCCGGCTTCGAAGCCGCCGCGGGCCAGCGCCGCCCGACGATTGCGCCGCGACAGGTGCAGCTCCACCAGCCGCTCGGCGCCCACCGCGGCCACCAGGAGGCTGTAAGACCATGGATAGGCTGCCATCGTACCCAGGCTACCAGCGCAGCAGCACGAGCTCCGAGCAAAACCCCGGGCCGAGCGCGAGCAGCATGCCGAGCGTGCCCGGCGCCGGCCGGTGCGGAGGACGCAGCGTTTCCTGCAGGACCAAGAGGACGGAGGTCGAGGAAAGATTGCCGACTTCACGCAGGCTCCGCCAGGTGACCGCTAGGGCATCGCCGCCGACCTCGAGCGCCTGCTCCATGGCTTCCAGCACCTTCGGTCCGCCGGGATGACAGACCCACGACGAGATCGACTGTCGCGTCAATCCGCGCTCGTCGAGGAAGGCGTCGACGTCCGCCCGCAGGTGCTCGCGCACGACCTCTGGCACCTCGGCGGAGAGCACGATGCGAAAACCCCGCTCCGAGATGTCCCAGCCCATGACCCGTTCGGAATCGTGGTAGAAGACCGAGCGCGAGGCGAGGATTTCCGGCGTCGCTGCCGCGGCCAGCGGGTGCTCGCTACCCACGACGACCACCGCCGCCGCGCCGTCGCCGAACAGGCCCGAGGCAATCAGGTTCGGGATCGACAGATCTTCGCGCTGCAGAGTGAGCGAGCACAGCTCGACCGAGAGCAGGACCGCGACCTGGTCGGGATAGGCCTTCACGTAGTCGGCGGCGCGCGCGATCCCCGCGGCGCCGGCGACGCAGCCGAGCCCGAAGATCGGCAGGCGTTTGACGCGCGACGGCAGCCGCAGGCGGTTCATCAGGCGGGCGTCGATCGAGGGCGTCGCGACACCGGTGACGGTGACGAAGAAGAGCGCGTCGACGTCGTCGCCGCAGAGGCCCGCGCGGTCCAGCGCGTCGCGGACCGCGCGCGCGCCGACAGCCTCGGCGACGCGAATCCACGCGTCGTTCGCCTTGCCCCACGTGTCGAGACCGTCGTATTCCTCGATCGCGAGCGCGAGGTGGCGGCCGCCGACCAGGACGTTGCGATGCAGCGCTTCGAGACGGTCGAGGTTGTAGTGCCGCGCGGCCCAGGCGCGCCGCAGCGCAGCGATCAGCGTGTCTTGGTCGTAGTAATGCTCGGGAAACGCGGACCCTACGGCGGCGATCTTCAACGGTAATTCACGCTAGCACAGCGCTCGCGGCCGAGCCGGGGCGGTCAGCGTTCGATGTGGAACCAGCGCGCGAGCATGGCCACCGCGAGGCCCGAAAGCGAGTACAGGGCGAGCCAATGAAAGGCGAGCGACCACCAAGGCTCACGCGGCAGTCCCGCGTGGGCGACCACGGCGAAGACCAGCAGCGGTCCGCGAAAGACCCACGCGATCCACCCGGACGCCAGACCGTCCAGCCACCAGGCGCCGCTGCGCCCCTGGACGAGCAGGAACAACGCAAGTAGCGCCGTGGACTCGAGCAACCAGGCGGCCAGCTGGACACCCGGTGGAATCCGCCCCGGCGCATGCACCCTGCCGGAGAGCGCGCGGGTGTCGGGCGCGAAGCCCAGGGCATCGCCGGCGAAGGCGTAGCCCGCCTGCAACAGCAGCAAGACGACGATGGCGAAGAACAGGAAGCGGGCCACGCGAGCATCTTACGCCGTCCGCGTCGGCGTTTCCGGGGGCGCCGGAAACAGGTGCTTGCTAGACTCTGCGCACCGTGCCGGTCTCGGACCTGATTCGCGCTTTGCTTTACGGGGGCGGCGTCTTCCTCGCCCTCGAGGTCGCGTACGTGCTTCTGCGGCGCGGGTCGAAGCGGTTCCGACCGCGGTTGCTCTACCATCTGTGGGCGCTCAGCGCCGCCGCGCTCGCCGGGACCATCGACGGACCGTTCCGCGACGCCAATGCGGTCGCCTGGCAGGCGCTCGCCGGTTCCGCGGCGGTTCTCAGCACCCTGATCTTCTTCGCGTTATTCGAGGCGCTGGTGCTGGTCCGGCCTTGGGACGCGCGACGGGGAGCGTTTATTCCGAAGCTGGCGCGCGATCTCATTCGCGTGCTGCTGCTCGCCGGCGCGGCCCTGGCGGTGACGCGCTTCGTGTTCCACCACCCGCTCGACGTGACCATCACGTCGGCCACGTCGCTCGCGGTGGTCGGTCTGGCGCTCCAGGACATCCTGAAGAACGTCTTCGCGGGCATGTCGTTGCAGATGGAGCGGCCGTTCCGCACCGGCGACTGGCTGATGCTCGAGTCGCGCGGGCTGGCACAGGTGCTCGACGTCTCGTGGCGCTCGACGCGGCTGCGCACCACCGAGGGCGTCGAGATCTTCGAGCCCAACTCGATGCTCGCCGCCGAGCGGCTGGTCAACTACGGCTCGGGGCGCGAGCCGGTGGCCTTCAGCTTCACGTTCGGCCTGCCGTACGAGACCCCGCCGGCCACGGCGAAGGCGGCGCTGCTCGAGGCCGCGCGCTCCGCGCCTGGCGTCGCCGAGTCGCCCGAGCCCGAGGCCTTCGTGGACGCCTTCGGCGATTCGGCGATCAACTACCGCCTGCGGGTATGGACGCTGCAGATCCAGAGTGCGACGCGGTTTCGCGACAGCGTGCAGAGCCGGGTCTGGTACCACCTGCAGCGGCGCGGCATTCCGGTGCCCTTCCCGACGCGCACCGTGCAGATGCACGAGAGCACGCGCGAAGGCGAGCTCCTCGCGGCCGCGGATCGCGCCCGCAGCGCCGATCTGCTGAGCGGCCTGGCGCTGTTCAAGGACCTTCCCCGCGACGTCGCCGAACGGCTGGCCGCGGCCGCGCGCCGCCAGGTGTTCGACGACGGCGAGAGGTTGGTGCGGGAGGGCGATTCCGGCGACTCGCTCTTCGTGCTGGAGCGCGGACGCGTTCAGGTGACCAAGGAAGCCGCGACCGTGGGGACCACCTACGTCGTGCTGGCGCGTCTCAAGGCGGGCGATTTCTTTGGTGAGATGTCGCTGCTCACCGGCGCGCCGCGCAGCGCCACGATCTCCGCCGAGGGCAGCTGCGAGGTGTTGGTCCTCGACCGCGACGCCGTCGCGCCGGTGCTGGCGGCCGATCCGACGATCGCCGAGACGCTGAGCCGCTCCCTCGCCGCCCGCTCGGCGGCCACCGAGGCCAAGTTGGAGGATCGCCGGGGACGCGGCCGCGACGAGCAGCCGGAGGTGAATCTCCTGCATCGCATCCGGGCCTTCTTCAGCCTGCCCGACGCCTGAGGATCGCGCTCTTCGGCACCGGCCATTTGGCGTAGGCTGGTCGAC
>WBZN01001036.1_pt1 | contig 17723 bp, 20 predicted proteins | sample 5204281 | NCBI WGS metagenome assembly WBZN01 (sample SAMN12344347, study PRJNA552823) | activated sludge metagenome | biome: Activated sludge suspended growth; feature: Nitrification reactor; material: Wastewater; isolation source: activated sludge from nitrification reactor of wastewater...
TCCCAGAAGCAAGAGACCATGTATTGACCCGGCAGGTGCAGTGACGAGTGCGCATACGCGTAATGATATTCGAAGTAGTGGTTATAGATAATGTTAAAAAGGGCAGCTACAATGCCCAACACCAGTACGGCATGAGTGATAAATGCTATTCGGCCGTTTTGCAGCCATTCTTTCCGGAGGGCCATGTCGTTGGTGGACGTGGCGCGCCAGTAAGCAAATGAGGTAACCAATGCGGTTACGAATGAGCCAATAACAAAGAGGTGGCCAAGATTGCCGATGAAGTAGTGAAGCATAGGGATGGCGAGGCTTAAGCCCCGGCTTTCAACTTATTTTCCTGATATTTTGACGGACACTTGAGGAGAATTTTATCCGCCACAAACAGATCGTTATGATAGCTCCCAACCACAACCACCTTTTCGGACCGGGTAAAGTCGGGAGGCATGGGTTCGTTGTAATACACCTTTTGAACTTGTTGCTTTTCGTCGATCAGCAGAAAGGAAAAGGACAGGTGATCCGGGCTTTCTTCCAGGCCCACAATGCTGCCGTCTGCATTTTTTTTGAGATCGCCAACCACATGGATACTGGCTTTATTTCCGGTTTTGGCCATTTCAAATGCCTGATCGAAGGAAACATAGGTACTGGCGTCGCCTGCCGTCGATACAATGATGGCAATGGCGGCTGCAATGACGACAATGGCAATGATGTGTGTCTTTTTCATATCCCTGCGGCTCTAATCCCGCAAAGGTACAACGACAAAGCCGTTCCCGAAGGTCTTAGTTTGGTTTGTTTTTGCCCAGTTTCTTCTCTAGGCGGTCAACTTTGCGATCCAGGTTGATAAGGTACCCGATCATCCCCACCAAAATAACGGTGAGAATGGCTACAACGACATAGATTTTTCCCTCAGAACGCATGGTATCGGCCATTTCAATTTCCTGTGCGTATCCGCTGACTGCGCTGAGCAGGAGCAGGGCGAGGCTAGTTATTTTTTTCATACTCCAATTCCTTGATTTGTTCTTCGGCCAACCGCAGCCTGATTCGAAGTGAGGCAATCCAATATCCCAATAAAATCCAACCGATTACCGCCGGATAAAAAACCAGACGCATATTGCTGTCCAGGTCATAGGTATTAAATCCGGGATTACCGCCATTACCCGGGTGCATGGAACTGGTCATGCGAGGGATGATGAAGATGAGTGGAATCATCGCAGCAAATGCAAAAATATTGTAGACTGCACTGAGTCGTGCACGCTGTTCCCGATTGTCCAATGAGCCACGCAAGACAAAATAGGCGAGGTAAATCAGCAGTGCGATGGCGGCTCCGTTTTGTTTGGGATCTCCATGCCAGGGGCTACCCCAGGTGTAGTTGGCCCAGATCATACCGGTAACGATGCCCAACAAACCATAGAGTGTGCCGGTATGGGCTATCTCAACCGACCGGATATCATATTCGGGTTTGTTGGTCATCAGATGTCGGACGGCGTAATACGTTGATGTAAGAAATAGCGCCACCATGCCGAACCACATGGGGACGTGGTAGTACAATCCGCGAATACTTTCATTGACAATGGCAAGCCGGGGCACAGCCATCAACAGTCCTCCGACAATGGTGTATATCAGCAGGGGAATGGATACATATTTCCAGAACGAGCTCTTCATACAAGCATCAACTGCGCCAAATATACGGGAAGAGCAGGTAGGAAACGGCTGAGAGCAGGAGATTTATGGCCACCAACAAAAGCAGTTCATCGTAGCTAACTGAGCGATCCAAGCCATCGATGCAGTTTTGAGTTATGTCAATAGCAACCATCAAAACACCAATAATAATAGGGAACCCAAGTACGGCCATTAACACGGAGCCGCTATTTGTTTTCGAACCTATCCCTGATAATAAGGTGAATGATCCTGCAAATCCATGACTCGCTAAAATTATAGTAACCAGGAAAAGCCACCCATCGGATATAGGATTTGACAAGAGCAGTGCAAAAAGGACAAATCCGCACAGGGCCATGAGCGCGCAAAGAATGAGGTTGTAAAGTATTTTTGAGGTAATAATCCCTTCAGGGCTGAGCAGAGAATAGTAATAAACATCTCTTCCTTTATGTTCTCCCATAAAGCTCTTGGTGATACTGCTGACTGCAGTGAAGAGGATGGTCACCCAGTACAGGGCACTCCAGGTTAGCGGATTAAGCTGTGCGCCAAAGGTGACATAATAGATAAAGGTCATGCTGGCCAAATACAGCAGCAAACCTGAAATCACTGATTTTCTCCTTAGTTCAAGTTGAATTTCCTTCCGAATGAGGATCAGGAGGTTCATTTTTGCTCCTCAGACTTCACCATAAGCCATTGAAAGCCGAAATAGAGGAGGCTCAAGGCAATTCCACCTACAAAACCAATCAAAACCATCACGACTTTCTTGGGTTTATCTGGTTTCTTGAATGCGGTGAATCCCTCTACCAGTTGAATACTGTTAACCAATTCAAGACTGTGTCGGTAATCGATGACGGTACGATTCAATTCAAGCACCCTTAGATAGATTGCGGAGGGATCTATAAGCATCAATTCAGAACTTCCCGAGGGAAGGGGGCGGCCATTGAAGATACGCTGCTTTAAGCTGTCCAGCGATCGAATCTCAGCTTCGGTCTTGGTGATCATTTGTTTGTATAGATCAATGCGTTGTTGTACCCGAACCTTGACATAATCATTGTTTCTCAAATAGGCAATAATCCCCTCCTGCAGTCTTGGGATGAGTTCCCTGTCAGTAACTTCTGCTGTAATCAGAAATATCATTTCATCCTCTTTCTTGCTGTCGGCCTTGGCTTCTTTCTTAATATCTTCGATATCGATGTGTTTTATAGAAAGGGCATCCGCCTCGGTTATCCCCAGTCTCTTACTGAGGAGTTCGGTGTTAGATTCCTTTATGAGTTGATTAAGACCTTCAGTAAGATGTTCGCTATACGAACTTATGAGAATGTCTGAAAGCAGGATCATTTTTGAGCTGTATACTTGAGGGAGCAAATAGGAAGAAATGGTCAGAATGACTCCTCCTGCGATGCCACCGATCGACAGAGGCTTCAATTTGGCTTTAAGAAATTTTGCAGTTCTTATCAGGAGAACCTGAAGATCGATTTCATCAGATATCTGCTCACTCATTTTTTGATTGATTTTGGTGCAAATTACCAAAATTGTGCGGTTCTAAATACTATTCGGTTGCTCAAATTGGTTAATTTTGCAGTCCGAAATGAAACTTCAATTATGAGCAAAATTCTTGTTACAGGGTCAGCAGGTTTCATTGGTTTTCATCTTTCGAAAAAGTTGGTGAGTATGGGTCACGAAGTAGTCGGCCTTGATATTGTAAATGATTACTATGATGTAAGGTTAAAGGAAAGCCGGTTGCAAATTCTGAAGTCTTTACAAGGCTTCTCCTTTGTAAAGCAAGACCTAAAGGATAAGCCCTCATTAGACAGGCTTTTTGCTGAGCAAAAATTCGATAGTGTAATCAATTTAGCTGCGCAGGCGGGGGTTCGCTACTCGCTCACAAACCCGTATGCCTATCTGGATAGTAACCTGACAGGTTTCTTAAATATCCTTGAAGCATGCAGAAATAACCCGGTTTCACATTTATTGTATGCTTCATCCAGTTCTGTGTATGGAGCCAATAAAAAGATCCCGTTTTCTACCCACGACAATGTTGATCACCCGCTGGCATTGTATGCAGTGTCGAAAAAGTCGAATGAGCTGATGGCTCACGCTTACTCTAATTTGTTTGGTATACCCACTACCGGGCTGCGTTTTTTTACGGTTTATGGACCTTATGGTCGGCCCGACATGGCGCTATTCATCTTCACGAAGGCCATTCTGGAGGGTAGGCCGATTGATGTTTACAACAACGGCAAAATGCTTCGCGATTTTACCTATGTTGATGATATAGTCGATGGGATAGTGAGGTTGATTCCAAAGGCTCCGGTGCCAAACAACCAGTGGGATAGGTTACACCCGGATCCTGCTACAAGTTTTGCGCCGTATCGCATTTTCAACATTGGAAATTGTAAGCCCGTTGAACTGCTGCAGTTCATAAATCTTCTTGAAACCGAATTGGGCAAGAAAGCAATCAAGAATTTTCTCCCCATTCAGGATGGAGACGTTGAGGCAACTTTTGCAGACATTGATGATCTCACTCGTGAGACGGGATTTTCACCGGAGACCAGTGTTGAAATGGGAATAAAGAGATTCGTTAAGTGGTATCGTGAATATTACAAAGTTTGATAAGACAATGGAGAATGTAGCAATAATTGGATTGGGTTATGTGGGTCTTCCCCTGGCTGTCGAATTCGGCAAAAAAATGATAACCGTTGGATTTGACATAAATCAAGAACGGATTCAGGAATTAAAGCAAGGAAAGGATCGCACGTTGGAGGTTAGCCCCGAGGAATTGAAGCAGGCCACTCAATTATCCTACTCTGGAGACACTGCCGATTTGAAGGGGGCTAACTACTTTATTGTTACCGTGCCAACCCCCGTTGATGAATACAAACAACCGGATTTGCGACCCCTGATCAGTGCCAGCAAGACGGTAGGTGCAGTACTCAAAGCCGGCGATATTGTGATTTATGAATCGACCGTATATCCTGGTTGTACTGAGGAGGTATGTGTGCCAGTACTTGAAATGATCAGCGGCTTGAAATTTAATGTTGATTTTTTCTGCGGTTACTCACCCGAGCGCATTAATCCAGGCGACAAGCTTCACCGGGTTACAACTATTAAGAAGGTAACAAGTGGCAGTACACCAAAGGCCGCTGAGCTCGTTGATCAGCTTTATCGAAAGATCATTGTGGCAGGTACGCACCGCGCCTCTAGCCTTAAAGTGGCTGAGGCAGCAAAGGTAATTGAGAATTCCCAGCGTGACATAAACATTGCGTTTGTTAATGAATTGGCACTGATCTTCGAACGAATGGGAATTGATACGCATGAAGTATTGGAAGCTGCGGGTACGAAATGGAACTTCCTTCCTTTTCGCCCTGGTCTTGTGGGGGGCCATTGTATAGGAGTGGATCCTTACTATTTGACTCACAAGGCTGAGGGCCTTGGGTACCGACCCGAGGTGATTCTCTCAGGGCGCCGTATAAATGACAATATGGGAGGGCATATTGCTAACAGGATAATTAAACTCATGGCACAACGTGAGTTGCCGATTAAAGGCGCTGCTGCGTTGGTACTGGGACTAACTTTCAAGGAAAATTGCCCTGATATTCGGAACAGTAAAGTAGTTGATGTAATAGATGAGCTTAAGAGCTATGGAGTTGAGGTGGATGTTTACGATCCGCATGCCCATGCAGCAGAAGTCATGCACGAATATGGATTAGTATTGACGCCAGCAATAAATAAGCGATACCATGCGATTGTGCTCGCGGTAAGCCATGACGACTTTGTTACTTTGGACTTGAATAAAATCTCGCATGAAAAATGCGTTGTGTATGATATCAAGGGATTATATCCCAAGGACAAGGTAACGGCGAGACTTTAAACAATGAAATTACCCAAAGTCATTGTTACCGGAGGAGCAGGATTTATTGGGGCTCACACAGCAGTGGAATTGCTCTCTGCCGGATTTGATCCAATTCTGGTAGATGATTTTTCAAGAAGCAATGATCGATTACTTCTGGGCTTGACGGAACTAACCGGGCAAAAACTAAAATTCCATCAGGTAGATTGTAAGGATAGAAGCGCCTTGCGCACTGTCTTTCAGCAGCACCCCGAGGCACTTGCGGCTATTCATTTTGCTGCTTTCAAATCGGTAGGTGAGTCGGTGGCATTCCCTGCCCTTTATTATGAAAATAACATTGGATCCTTGCTGGCATTAAACAGTGTCATGCGTGAATTTGGTATCAAAAACCTGGTCTTTTCGTCATCGTGCACAGTGTATGGTCAACCTGAACAAATCCCAGTAACAGAAGAGACACCCTTTCAGGAGGCTCAGTCGCCTTACGGAGCAACCAAGCAAATGTGTGAACGCATTCTCATGGATGAGGTCGTCGCAAACAAAGAGTTGCGCGTGGTTGCCTTGCGCTATTTTAATCCAATAGGAGCACATCCTTCGACCCTGATTGGTGAATTGCCGATAGGTGTACCCAGTAATCTGGTGCCCTACATCACACAAACGGCCATTGGAAAAAGAAAGGAATTGACGGTCTTTGGAAATGATTATGACACACCAGATGGAAGTTGTCTCCGGGACTACATTCACGTTGTGGATCTGGCAAAAGCACATGTTCGGGCTTTACAAAGAATAGCGTCCTTGCCTAATCGATTTGAACCCATTAACCTGGGGTCGGGTAACGCAGTGTCTGTTTTGGAACTTATCCGGAGTTTTATGCGGGTAACTGGGGAAAAAGTCAACTACACGATTGGTCCCCGACGCCCGGGGGATGTAGTGAAAGTATACGCTGATCCGCGTAAGTCAAACCAACTGCTACATTGGCAAACAGAATACAATGAATCAGATGCCTTGCTCCATGCCTGGAATTGGGAAAAAAGACTCAAGGCATGAAGCCCATTAAGATGGTTGATCTGGTAGGTCAGTACCAGCGACTCAAATCTTTGATCGATACGGCGGTGCAGGAGGTTCTGGGTGCGGGCGAATTTATCCAGGGAAGTCAGGTGAAGGCATTTGAGGCAGCTCTCTCCAATTACCTGGAGGGGACGAATGTTGTGAGTTGTGGAAATGGGACAGATGCGCTGCAAATTGCCATGATGGCTTTGCGGTTTAAACCGGGAGACGAGATCATTATTCCGGTTCATACCTACGTTGCAACAGCTGAAGTAATTGCCTTATTGGGGTTAAGGCCGGTCTTTATTGATGTGCGGGAAGACACCTTTACCTTAGATGTGGATCAGGTTGATCATGTCTTGTCAGACCGAACAGTGGCAATTGTTCCGGTGCATCTATATGGTCAGTGTGCAGACATGGAACCATTGTTACGAATTGCAGCGAAAAGAGGTGTCGCTATAATTGAGGATTGTGCTCAGGCGCTGGGTGCGGGGTATCATTTTTCAGATGGTCGGATTATGCCGGCTGGAACCATCGGAGAGATTGGCGCTACCTCTTTTTTTCCCACTAAAAACCTGGGTGCCTACGGAGATGGCGGGGCGATGTTTACACGCGATTCGGACATCGCAGAACGACTAAGAATGATCGCCAATCATGGGCAGCGCGTTAAGTATAGACATGATGTGGTAGGAGTAAATAGCCGCCTGGACACACTTCAAGCAGCCATTTTATCGGTCAAACTGAGGAGCCTGAGAAATGACGAAGAAAGAAGAAAATGGGTAGCGCGGTACTATGATACACACCTGAGTGGAATACGCCAGATGGAACTTCCGGTAAGGGTAAACTATTCCTCCCATGTTTATCATCAATATACGCTTAGGGTTGGTGCCGAATATCGAGACCCTATGTCGGCATATCTTAGGACGCGGGGAATACCCACCATGATCTATTACCCCACTCCGCTCCACGAGCAGCCCGCCTATCATTTACCAGAATATCGATCCGGGGCATTTCCTGTCGCAGAAAAATTGAGCCGGACCGTTATTTCTTTGCCGATTCATACTGAAATGGATGAAAGTCAGTTGTCCTATATTTGTGAGACAATTCATGAGTTTTTTGCCAAAAGGGAATGAGTACGATTGACATTTTTATCCATCAGACGGCTGTAGTCGATCCCGGCTGTGAAATTGGTCAGGGTACTAAAATTTGGCACTTTACCCATCTCATGCCACAATCTGTTGTGGGAAGAAATTGTACGCTTGGACAAAATGTAGTTGTTTCTCCCGGAGTTGTTTTGGGTGATAATGTGAAAGTTCAGAACAACGTATCCCTTTATACCGGCGTAATATGTGAGAGTGACGTGTTCGTGGGACCATCGGCAGTATTTACCAATGTAATTAATCCGCGAAGCGCTATCGTAAGGAAAGATCAATATAGAAGGACCCTGGTCAGGCACGGGGCCACAATTGGAGCCAATGCCACAATCGTATGTGGGCATACGATTGGTCGATTTGCATTTATTGCCGCGGGGGCCGTTGTAACAAGAGATGTGCCGGATTATGGTCTGATCATGGGCAATCCAGGGAGGTTGGTGGGCTGGATGAGTGAGTTTGGCCATCGTTTGAAATTTAATGATACAGGCAAGGCTACTTGTCCGGAAAGTGGCGCTACGTATGAATTGAAGTTTGGCCGAGTAGATAAAGTATGAAAAATTTTGCCATCATTGGAGTCGCCGGCTATATAGCTCCCCGTCATCTGCAGGCGATCAAGAATACGGGAAACAATTTGATCGCGGCATTGGATCGGTTTGACAGCGTAGGTATTTTAGACAGCTATTTTCCCAAAGCCGATTTCTTTACGGAGTTTGAACGATTTGACCGGCACCTGGACAAACTTAGAAGACGAGGTGTAAAGATTGATTATATCACGATCTGCTCTCCGAACTACCTGCATGATTCTCATATCCGATTTTCGCTTCGGCACCAGGCGGATGCGATCTGTGAAAAGCCTCTGGTGCTTAACCCTTGGAATCTGGATGCCCTTTCTGAAATTGAAGACGAGACCCGCAGGAGAGTATTTACTATACTTCAACTTAGACTACATCCGGCCATCAAAAAATTACGAGATGAGATGTTGGCATTGCCAAGGGAAGTCATCCATCAGGTTGAACTCACCTATGTAACGTGTCGGGGTAATTGGTACCGTCATAGTTGGAAGGGAGATGAATCCAAGTCAGGAGGAGTTGCTACTAATATTGGTGTTCATTTTTTTGATATGCTGATCTGGATTTTTGGAAAAGTAACCCGGAATCAACTGGATCGGATAGAAGAAAATTGTGCTGGAGGAGTATTGTACCTGGAACGTGCTGTGGTTAGATGGAACGTTAGTATTAGGGAGGAGGATCTTCCTCACGAGATCCGACAGAACGGAAAAAGGACTTACCGAATGCTCCGCGTGGGGGGTAAAGAAGTTGAATTCAGCGATGGGTTTGCGGATCTCCATACCCGTTGTTATGAGCATATCCTGGACGGGCACGGCTTTGGGATTGAGGACGCCCGACCCTCTATTGAGGCCATTCATCACCTTCGGAAAAACACATCATTCCAATGAAAATTACAGCCACTCATTTCAAGGGACTGGTTATTCTAGAACCAACAATATTTGCCGATACCCGTGGTCACTTTTTTGAATCCTATAGCCAGCAACAACTGAAGGCGTCTGGAATTGATATTCAATTTGTTCAGGACAACCAATCATTCTCTTTACGAAATGTTATAAGAGGACTTCATTATCAGGCTCCGCCTTTTGCACAGACAAAGCTCATCCAGTGTCTGTCAGGAACCATTCTGGATGTTGTTGTTGATCTGAGGAAGACTGAGCCTACTTTTTGTAAGGTCTTCACTATTGAGTTATCAGGCATGGATCGAAAACAGTTACTGATACCAAAGGGTTTTGCACATGGATTTTCGGTATTGAGCGAAAGTGCGACAATAATGTATAAGTGCGATGCCTATTACAATGCTGGCAGCGAGCGGGGTATAAACTATAATGACCCTTCATTGTCAATCGATTGGATGGTAGATAAGTCTGATGCCATCGTCTCCTCCAAGGACTTGGTTTTGCCACCGATTGGACTGGCAACCCAATTGTTTGAGTGAGTTGCAGGAATTTGCCTGGATTGTCTGATCCGACAAGATTCATTCTAAATTCTTACTTTTGCGCCATTGAGAAGGTCCAGTCCAGGATTTCCAGCCAGCAGAAGAGAAATGATCACCCCCGAGCAGCCTATTTTGATTAATCTTCCTAAGATTGAGGATGCTCGCGGGAATTTATCCTTTATTGAAGAGTTTGCTCATGTCCCCTTTAAAATTGAACGGACATTTTGGATCTACGATGTACCCGGTGGCGCTGTTCGGGGTGGTCATGCCTACCGTACGACACACGAGTTTATAGTTGCGTTGAGCGGTAGTTTTGATGTGGTGGTGTCAGATGGCTCCAAGACTCAAAAATTCTTGCTTAACCGTTCGTATTATGGGCTTTTTGTTCCAAAACTATTTTGGAGACATATGGAGAATTTCTCCACTAACTCATTCGCGCTGGTTCTGACCGATCAGCCTTATCGGGAATCTGACTACATCCGCGATTGGTCCATCTACTCAAAAATCAGGTCCGGGAATGCCTAATCGCTTTACGATAGAAGACTGCAAGATGGTTGCCCTTAACCGGATCAATAACAGATCAGGGAACATTACTGTTGTTCAAAATGATGTTGATATCCCCTTTAGTGTTCGCAGGGTTTATTACTTGTATGACGTTCCGGGGGGTGAATCACGTGGTGCCCATGGACATCGAACCCTTCAACAATTGATCATGGCAGTTAGTGGTAGCTTTGAAGTGACTATTGATGATGGTCGTTCTAAAAAATCTTTTGTCTTAAACCGACCCTTTTTCGGGCTGCATGTTCCTCCTGGTATGTGGCGAGATATTAGTAATTTCTCTTCTGGTGCGATTTGCCTCGTGTTGGCTTCGGGATACTATGACGAAGGAGACTATTTACGATCTTATGACGATTTTCTGAGTTTTCGTGGAATACCGAAGTAATCGTAGTCCATTTTTGACAATGAAAATAGGATTCTGCGATCCGCACTGCTTTTTGGCGTCCAGTTACATTTCCCTGTATTCGTCATCGATAATTTATTATAATTCTTGTTCTGATCTTTTACCAACTAAAGAAGCGTATGATTAATGTCTTAGTGACCTCCGTGGGCAGCAATACAGCAATCGGAGTAATAAAGGCACTCCGATATCATGATAATATTTCCGTAACGGGCACTGATACGTTTCCAAAGCATTTGTCCGCGGGTAGTTCATTTGTTGATCATTTCTATAGGGTTCCCTTTGCATTGGCTGATGATTATGAAGCTAGTTTAATCAGCACGATAAAGGAAAGGGAAATTCAATGCGTGGTCCCTATTCACGACATCGAGATAAAGAAGATTTCAGAGATATGCCAAAAATATCCCGGGCTATGTTTTTGGGCAGTTAACAGACCATCAGTCATTGACATTTGTAACAATAAACGGAAAATCAATTCCATTTTAGCAGATCATGATGTCAGTGTGCCGGAGATGTATCACTCTATTAAGGATATTGTTTTCCCTGCCATATATAAGCCCAATGAGGGGGTTAGTAGTAAGGGGATACGGGTCTTTGAATCGATGGATGAGGGGGTTTCATCGGTTGACCTTGAAAAGGGTTTTCTGCAAAGAATGATTAAGGGCGAGGAGTATACCGTTGATTGTTATAGCGCCTACAGATCTGATTATTTTGGTTGCTGTGTTAGAAAGAGAATTGAAACGAAAGAGGGCATATCGACCAAGGGAGTCACAATGGCCTATCCTTTGCTGGAAGAACTAGCGGCAAAAATCCACAGGATTCTGTCTTTTAAGGGCGCTTCAAATATTCAATTCATGGTTGAAAATGATGAGCCATACTTTATTGAGATCAATCCTCGATTTTCGGGTGGAGGCATATTGTCATACCATGCTGGATTAAACAGCCCACTATTTACCACATTGGAATCTATTCAGTCGCCACTTTTTGACGAGTTGAAGAACAGGCCTATTAGGAAGGGAGTCTATATGACCAGATACTGGGAGGAAGATTTTCATGAAAGCTAACGCGATTGTTCTGGACCTCGATGATACGTTGTTGTCCACGCACTATCGGCAATACGCATGCCTACGGGACTATCTTGTAATTGAGGGGATGCCATTCATGCTGTTCGAAGATTACTTGAAAGTGAGGCGGTTAAATAATCTATCGAACACAGACTTACTCAAGGCATTGCAGGTCGATTTGGATTGGAAGAGATTCACATCATATTACCTGAACAATATTGAATCAGAGAGATACCTGGATTTGGATGAACTAATTGTCGACAAGGTTCATCTCTCCTTGGCCGTGCAAAAAAAATTGACATTGATACTGCTTTCATTAAGGGGGAATGCCACGAATTCGCTACGGCAGATGGGCAAATTGGGAATAGATGTTTATTTTAAAGATATCTATTTTGAGCCCCACAATAATGCATTAAATCCGAAACTTGGACGGCTAAATCAATTGATTAAGGGCTATGATATTATTGCTTTTTGCGGTGATTCCGTGTCTGACTATGAAGCCGCACGACATTTAAATATTAACTTTGTGCAAGTTAAAACGTCGTTGTATGCCTTGCCGGATTTTGAGCAGGCAGAGCACTATGATAACATTAATGAATATTTATCAAAAATAATATGAGCGAATTTAGCGAATCAAAATTGAACGAAGTGGCATCGCAATCGTTGTACACTACGTTTACAAACAGTAATACGATTCTTTATTCCCTTAAGATCTTTTCAAGATTTTTGAAAGAAGGTAAAGTGCTTGAGTTAGGCCCTGCCGAAGGATTAATGACTCCGTATTTGCTAAAATATGATAAAAATCTAACGGTGATTGAGGGGTCTTCACTGTTTGCTTCACAGCTTAAGGAGAAGTACCCTTCCCTAAAGGTTATCAATTCCCTATTTGAAGAAACAGTACTGGAGGAAAAGTACGATTTTATTATACTGGGACATGTACTTGAACATGTGGCGGACCCGGTTCTCTTATTGCAACAGGTGAAGAAATGGCTTTCTCCGGGAGGCAAAGTGTTGTGTGCGGTACCCAATGCATTATCGCTCCACAGGCAAGCCGCCGTCGAGATGGGACTGTTGAAGACAGTCTTTTCTCAGAGTGCGAAAGACATACATCATGGACATATGCGCATATATGCCCCTGAGACATTCAAATCGGATTTCCTGAAAGCTGGTTTTCAAATTGATCATTTTGGAGGCTATTGGCTAAAGCCAATTTCCGATAAGCAAATTGACGAGTCCTGGACGCAAGATATGTTATCTGCATTCTTAAAGCTTGGTGAATCGTATCCGGAAATAGCGGCGGAAATTTATGTTGTTGCATCCCTATAATCATACTGCGAAGTGACCAAACTATCCCAATGCGTATTCCTATTCTTTGCTCCAATGCCAACTGAGTGACTATGAAAGTTCCATTTCTTTCTTTTGCTGAAACAAACAAGGAAATTCGAGATGAAGTAATTGTGACCTTCACTGATTTTTTTGATAAAGGGTGGTATATTCTAGGTGATTCCGTTAAAAAATTTGAACGAGACTATGCGGAGTTCAATAGGGTTGCGCACTGTGTCGGAACAAGCAACGGATTGGATGCGCTGCATTTAGCCCTGGTAAGCGCAGGTATCGGTGAGGGTGATGAGGTGCTCGTGCCATCCAATACCTTCATTGCCACTTTGCTTGCCGTTTCCTATGTGGGAGCCAAGCCAGTCTTGGTTGAGCCAGATCACCGATTCTATACCATCGATGTCTCTAAATTGGAACAAGCGGTGACGTCTCGCACCCGGGCCATTATTCCTGTTCATCTCTATGGACAGGCATGCGATATGGACGAAGTGATGGTGTTTGCCAAGAAGCACAATTTGGTTGTGATAGAGGACAATGCGCAGGCACAAGGAGCTAAATGGGCAGGGAGATTGACTGGAGCCTGGGGTAACATAAATGCAACAAGCTTTTATCCTGGCAAAAATCTTGGTGCTTTGGGAGATGGGGGTGCAATTACCACAGACGATACTGCCTTGGCGGATTCCGTAAGCCGTCTGAGAAATTACGGATCAGAGAAGAAATATGTTCATGAAGTGGTTGGATATAATATGCGACTGGATGAGTGTCAGGCGGCCTTCCTTTCCATTAAACTAAGAAGACTTAATGAGTGGACAAGTCAGCGTGTCAATATCGCGGCAATGTATAATGATACCTTGAGGGATACGGGTGATATCGTCTTGCCTCAGGTTCATTCAAAGGCCACACATGTGTACCACCTGTACGTTATTCAGACAAATAAGCGGGATGAGTTGCAAAGGCACTTAGGCGAAAGGGGAATTGGTACGCTCATACACTACCCGATTCCTCCGCATTTGCAGAAAGCATACGCTCATTTGCCATATCGAAGAGGAGACTTCCCAATTGCCGAGCGTTTGGCCGACTCCTGTCTTAGCTTGCCATTGTGGCCGGGCATGACTCAGTCTGCAGTTGAATTTATTGGGGACACCATAAAACAATTCTATCGTTGATATCGGCTTTAAGAGACTATCTTAAGATTCCGTTTATTAAGGTTTCCTCCTGGACGGCTCTATCGACCGTCATTAAAATGGGAGCCGGATTTATTACAATGAAATTTCTCGCAGTTTATTCTGGCGTAGCTGGACTGGCGATCTTTGGCCAACTTACAAACGCATCGACAATTATACTAACCGTTGCAACAGGAGCAATTTCAACAGGGGTTACTAAGTATGTCGCTGAATTTGGGGGCAGGGCCAGGCAGCAGTTGCGAATAATAGCCTTAGCACTCCGGATTACACTAATCTGTTCATTCTGCACAGGAATGTTCCTCGCCTTATTTTCAGCACCTCTCGGTTACCTGCTGTTTGAAACCCATGATTACGATGCGGTGCTGCAGGTGTTTGGCTTAACCGTTGTATTCTATGCAGTGAACACCCTGATCATGTCCATTGTCAACGGACTTAAATTATATAAGACTTATGTCCTCATAAATATTGTATCTAGCCTTACCATGGCGCTGGCTACCGTTATCATGGTATATTATTGGGGAATTTGGGGTGCACTGCTGGCATATGTTACTACGCAGTCCGCTATTCTGATCATCACCTTGTCAATCCTAAACAAAAAATGGATGAGGTTGAGGATGTTATCGTATACCTGGGATAGCGAGCTTATTATGAAATTACTGGCTTTTTCTGTTTCAACTTTGGCTGGGACTTTGCTTCTGCCATTGGCTCAAATCGGCGTTCGTGGTGTTATTTCTCATGAGATTTCGATTGAAGCAGCGGGCATGTGGGAAGGGCTTACCCGCATTTCTGCCGTATACCTGACAGTGATTACAACGAGTATTCAAATTTATTACCTCCCGAGACTTTCCGAGATTAAGTCTAAACCAGAGTTGATGGATGAGATCAAAAAGACATATAAATTGGTTATGCCACCCTTGGTGATTGTAACCATTATCATTTTTCTCACCAGAGACATTATTATTAGCATATTGTTTACGGAAAAGTTTGTGGCAATGCGTGACCTATTCGCGGCTCAATTGTTTGGCGACACTCTTAAGATTGCAAGTTGGTTAATCGCTTTTGTAATGCCAGCCAAGGGATTGATTAAGCAATTGCTGATAACCGAGATACTATTTAATGGAACATATGTCGTGCTGACTTATTGGTTTGTGGAGAGCTGGGGCTTTCAGGGCATTCCTTGGGGATATGTGCTTAACTATTTTCTATACGGCATCACAGTTTTCTTAATTTTCCGGCGTTATGTCAACACCAAGTAAGCCCCTGGTTTCGGTTGCAATTGTAACGTACCAACATCATAAGTTTATATCTGAATGTCTTGATTCTGTTTTGGAACAGGGCTATGAACATCTGGAAATAATTATAGCGGATGATGGATCTACCGATGGCACCCAGGACATCATTCGTGACTATGATCGACGTTTTCCCGGGAAATTTGTGTTGAGATTATCCCCAAGGAATCAGGGTGTCACCGCGAATTGCAACGCTGCACACTTTGCTTGTTCCGGTAAATATATAGCCTGGATGGCGGGAGACGATCTGCTTCTGCCTGGCAAGATTGCCAAGCAAGTGGACTACCTCGAGGCACATCCGGATTGTCACATAAGCTATCATAATGTAGAAATATTCAATTCGGCTGATGGTAGGAGGTTGGGATACTATAACCATAGCGGAAACAAATTCTCGGGGGCGGTCTCGCTTCTGATTCAACATGGCACCTTTAACTGTGCATGTGCATGTATGATCAGACATGAAAAAGCCCCGGCGCACGGTTTTGATCCTGAATTACCGGTGGCTTCTGATTGGTACTATTGGATTGAAATACTGTGGAATGGAGGAAGGATAGAATATATTGACGAAGTATTGGGCCGATATCGCCGCCATGAGTCGAATGTTACAAACAGTGTTTCGGCTCACTTCAACCAGGCCATTAAGGACCACCTGAGGACTTGTGAAAAGGTTGTTGCGCTTAACCCTGCATACGGAGCTCTTTTAACGCGGCAATTGAGTAATATCTATAGAACAGGAAGGCAGATTAACTATGGTGCGTATCTTTGGAAGAGCCTTACCTTGAATCCATTTAATTGGCGCGCCCTGATTATGCTTTGTGTGTATACTTTGTCTTTTCATCGTTTGCGACTGTAAGCAACACTTTTTGTCAATTGTAACTCCATTGTACTAATACAAATTCATATGTGTAGAATCGCTGGCTTTTGGGATTTTAATAAGCAGATCTCTTATGATCAGGAAAGGGCGATGATCAACATGAGAGATGTTATGTCGTATGGTGGACCTGATGATGCCGGAATATTTGTTGATCAGGAACAACAGTTGGCTTTGGGGCATCGACGCCTTTCAATAATTGAGCTCTCCGCTTTGGGGCACCAGCCCATGCGTTTTGAACACTTGAAAATTGTGTTCAATGGCGAAATGTATAACTACAAAGAAGTTCGGGAACAATTAAAGAAAGAAGGTTATAGCTTTGAATCCGATTCTGACACTGAAGTAATTCTGAGGGCCTACCATTGTTGGGGTACAAAGTGTTGTGAAAAGTTCCGTGGTATGTGGGCCTTTGCCATTTGGGATGGGCGGAAACGGGAAATCTCTATTTGTCGTGATCGAATGGGTGTAAAACCCTTGTATTGGTATATGAACAAAGGCGTGTTTTTGTTTGCCTCAGAACTGAAGGCTTTTCATCAACACCCTGGGTTTCACAAGGAAATTGACCAGGAGTCATTGAGCTACTATTTGAAATATAGTTACATACCCTCCCCTAAAAGCATTTTTAAACACACAGCTAAATTAGCCCCAGGCTCATTTCTGACAATTTCCGAACATGGAGAGATAAGGCAGGAAACCTATTGGGATATTGATCACTACTATCAGAAGGGATTTGAGGATCGCAAGCGATGGATGAGCCGGCCCGAAAAAGAAGTGGTGAATGAATTAGAAGAGATTTTAACGGAATCTTTCAAACTGCGCATGGTTTCTGATGTGCCAGTAGGCATGTTTCTCAGCGGGGGAATAGATTCGTCTTTGGTAACCGCACTGCTGCAGAAGGAGTATAGCACACCCCTGAAAACATTTACTATTGGTTTTAACGAACGTCAGTACAATGAGGCAGATTGGGCCAAGAAGGTAGCGAGCCACCTGGGTACTGATCATACTGAATTATATTGTACCCCAAGGGAAGCATTTGATGTAATTCCTTTACTGGCGGATATCTATGATGAGCCGTTTGGTGATTCATCAGCCATTCCAACTTATCTGGTTTCCAAGTTGGCAAGCAACCATGTTAAAGTTGTGCTCTCAGCTGATGGAGGGGATGAGCAATTCTGCGGTTACCCAAGATTTTTGAAGGTCGGAAGAATAAGTGATATGCCAGTTCCCCTGCGGAAGCTCTTGGGCTGGGCTTTTGACAAGCTCCACCCGGAGGATGCCGAGCGAATATATCGATTGTGTAGGTTTGTGTTGCCAGACTGG
>WBZN01001037.1_pt1 | contig 17712 bp, 15 predicted proteins | sample 5204281 | NCBI WGS metagenome assembly WBZN01 (sample SAMN12344347, study PRJNA552823) | activated sludge metagenome | biome: Activated sludge suspended growth; feature: Nitrification reactor; material: Wastewater; isolation source: activated sludge from nitrification reactor of wastewater...
CGCGGTCGCGCGCGGGGTGCCCGCGGGCTGGGGCGAGCCGGTGTTCGACAAGCTCGAGGCCGATCTCGCCAAGGCGATGATGAGCATCCCCGCGGTCAAAGGCGTCGAGAACGGCTCGGGGTTCGCCGGAACCTTGATGACGGGGAGCGCCCACAACGATCTGTTCCTCCGCCGGCAGGACGGAGTGATCGGCACCCGGACGAATCGCTCGGGCGGCATCCAGGGCGGGATCTCCAACGGCGAGCCGATCACCTTGCGCATCGCGTTCAAGCCGACGGCGACCATCATGCAGGCCCAGGACACCGTCGATCCCGACGGTAACCCCGCGGTGCTCGAGCCGAGAGGGCGACACGATCCCTGCGTGCTCCCGCGCGCCGTGCCGATCGTCGAGGCGATGATCGCCCTGGTGCTCGTCGATCATTGCCTGCGCCAGCAGGTCCGCGCGATCCCCTAGCGCTCCCGCAACTGTCAGACCGTCGGCCTAGGTTCGGCGGGTGGGTTCGCTCACCGCACAGCTACACGACGAGCTCGGCTATGACCCCGACGACGGGGTGCCGAACGCCGCGGACCTCTTCGATGTCCCGATCGGCGCGCTGATCCGCGCTCGCGTGGGGGCACGTGCCGTCGCCGTGGCTCGGCTGGAGAGCGGGACCCTGGTCATCGTCGATGACGAGTGCCCGCATGATGGTGGCCGGATCTCCGACGGGTTCGTCGAGGGCGAGCGCTTGATCTGTGCGCGCCACGGATGGGAGCTCGAGGTGCGCGGCAATCGCTGCGAGCGCGTCTGCAAGCATCGGGAATGACGCGGAATTCTTGACCACGCGCGGGCTCGCGTGCGAGCGTGGAGTCGCGTGGGTGCCGTCCTGGTCCATATCGATCTCGACGGGGATCGGCCACACCCTTCGTCGCTCGCGGCGCTCGCCGCCGGACGGGCCGTCGCGTCGTCGTGGGGCGCCACGTTGTACGCCGCGATCGTCGTCCACGACACCGCGACCCGGGGCGGGCCCGACTCGACCGGGCAGGTCATCGGCACGGCGGAGCTCCCCGGCGTCGAGGCGCTGCAGGCGTCGCTCGCGCGGAGCGGCGCGGACAAGGTCGTCGTCGCGCTGACTGACGCCCCGGTGTTGCCGCTGTGGGGCGCGATCGGGTCGGCGTGGCAAGGCGTGCTCGATCAGCTGCGTCCGCGGCTCGTGTTGTTTGGCTCGGATAGCCCATCCGCCGCCGAGCTCGGGCCGCGCACCGGCGCGCGGATCGGCGCCCGCTTGCTGATGCGCGCGCGCGCGCTCGGCGTCGATGAGGTCGAGCTCCGCGATCGCGATGGTGGATACGTGCGGGCGAGCGATGGCGGCGCGGCCGTCGTCCTGATCGGGGGTCCCCAGCCGGCGGCGTGCGGAGGCGATGACGTCGATCTGCTCGTGCTCGTCATCCCGGGCGGCGCAGATCCACGGATCGAGCTGGCCAGCAGCACGCCTGCCGAGGTCGAGCACGCGGGAGGTGCCGTGGTCGCGATCGGGGATGACGTCGTCGCCGACGCCAGCGTGACGAAGGACGCGACGAGGCTCGCCGGGCTGCTCGGCGCACACCTCATCGGTGGAGCGGCCGCGGCACGCGCCGGCGTGGTCGGCGCCGGTGGCGTGATCGAGCGCGGTGCCCCGCTCGCGCCCGAGGTCTGCGTGCTGGTCGGCTCGCCGTCGCTCGATCTGGCAGGTGCCTCGAGCCTCGTACGGATCGGCTCGACGCCGGGCAAGGGGGGCGATGGGTCGCTGGCGGGATCCGTCGCTGCGAACCTGGCGGACCTGTGCCGCGTGCTGGAGCGCACATGACGATCGCCGTGTGGCTGGGGAGCGCCGCCCCGACGCGAACGATCCGCTGGCTCGATGGCGTGATCGGGGCCGCCGCGAAGCTCGGGGGTGCGGTCGTCGCCGTGGCCGCCGGTGAGCCGACGTGGCTCGATCTCGCGGCCGATCGCGCGAGTCGCGCTGGGCTCCACAGCGCAGGGATCGCGACGGATCTACAGCTCGACTACCTCGGCTGGGCGCAGGTCGTGGCGGCGGTCGCACAACTCCTCGGTGCCACGACGATCCTCGTCGACGAGGCCAGCCGGCCCGAGCGGCTCGCCGAGGTCGGCGCGATCGCAGATCTCACCGGCGCCGCCCAGCTCACCCACGTCGTCGCCCTGTCGGCGGACGGCGCGGTGCTGCACGCGAGTCGCGCGGCCGGCGATCAGCTGCAGGCGATCCGGGTACGTGGGCCGGCGGTGATCGGCGTCCGGATCGCGGGCCCCGCGATCGACGAGTACCCGACGCCGACCCCGTCCGCGGCGATGCGCCGGCTCGGCCTTCCCTCGCTCGGGCTCGATCCGCTGGGGCTCGCGCACCGCGCGCTGCCGCCGAGGGTGAGCCACCAGCCACGTCGGACGGTCGAGCACGTCGCCGAGCTCCTCGCCGTGCATGTCGTGCCCCGGCGGGGGACGTGATGGCGCAGGCGCGCACCGCAGCGACCACCATCGCCGCACCGTGCGTGCACGTGATCGCACCCGCGCACCTGGGGGCCACGGCGATCGCCGCGCTGCGGGTCCGCGGGATCGAGGCGCGGATCGCCGACGCGCCGAATCCCGAGGACGTCGTCGCGTGGGCGCTCGCGACGACCCCGACCGCCGCCGCCGCGGTCGAGCTCGGTGCCGCGTGCGTGCGCGCCGCGGCAGCCGGACGACCGATCTGCTTGCTCGCCCCGCCGCCGCACGGGATCGGGCGGGTCGCGGTCGAGCGTGCCGCGGCGATCGCGTTTCTCAAGACCCACGGCGCGGCGCTCGCGCACGACGTCGATGCCTGGCTCGAGGCCGTGGTGCTGCTCGTCCGGTTCGGGCTCCCTGCCGGCCCGCGCGCGGCGATCGTCGCACCGCCGGGCTCGTGGCTCGAAGCGCAGGCGCTCTCCCTCACCGCCGACGCCGAGCTCACCGGCGCGCGCGCACCGGTGATCGGCGGTGACGAGCCGACCGACGTCGTGTTGTTCGATCCCGCGCTCGGCTCGCCGCCGGCCACCGCGCCCGGCCTGCACGTCCCGGTCGCCGCGCGCGCCGAGCTCGCCGGCGACGCCGTCGTGTTGCACGGCGCCCGGGCCGCGCTCGGCGCGATCGCGATCCTCGGGCGTGCCGCGGAGCGGATCGCGGTCGGCCTCGGGCCCGCGCCGCAGGCGGCATCCGCCGAGCTCGCGATCGACGACGAGCGGCTTCGCCGCCAGCTGGCGAAGCTCGGCGACGGCAAGCTCGGCGATCACGAGACCAAGGTGCTGCTCGCGGCGTACGGGGTGCCGATCACGCGGCAGGCGGTCGCCACCACCCCATCCGCGGCGGTCAAGCTCGCGCGCCGCGCCGGCTATCCCGTGGAGGTCAAGCCGTGGGGGCACGACCTCCCGACCGAACCCGCGGGCTGCCCGGTCGAGAAGAACCTCAGCAGCGACGCGCTCGTGCGCCACGCCTTCACCACCGTGCTCACGTCGGCCGGCAAGTCGGCGACCGAAGGCGCGGCGGTGATCGTGCGCGAGACCCCTCCGGTCGGGCGAGAGCTCGCGGTGTCGTTCCTCAAGCTTCCGTCGCTCGGCTGGACCGTCGTGCTCGACGCGCCAGGTGCCGCGCAGATCGCGGCCGCCCCCGCCCCGCTCCGCCTCGTGGATGCGCAGGGACTCGCCAAGCAGGTCGTCGCGTCGCGGGCCGGCGATCCGGAGCCCGATCGAACCGGCCTCGCGAACCTGTTGCGGCGGGTCTCGCACCTGGTCGTCGACCTCGACCATCGGATCGTCCGGATCGACCTGCCGCGCGTGGTCGTCGGCGGCCGCGGCGCGCGCACGCTCGTCGTCGACGCGTTCGCCGAGCTCAGGTGACCGACGAGTCCGACCCAGATGCCTGGGCGCCACGCGTGTCCGACGACCGCCCCTACGGCTCCGCCGACCGCTCGAGCTGCTGCGCCAGCGCGAGCAGCTGGTCGCGCGTGTTGAGCCGCGGATCGTCGAGGACGCGCTCGAACAGCACGCCCAGGATGCGGCCCAGCGCGGGTCCAGGCGACAGGTGGAGCGCCGACATCAGATCCTTGCCCGCGATCGCGAGCTCCTTGGGGACGAGCGGCTGGTGCTCGCGCAAGATCCGCTCGCCCTCGGCGATCACGAGCGGCTGCGCCGGCGTGCACGCGCGCCATAGCTCGATCGCGCCGGGAGCACGATCGCGGCCGATCTGCGAGAACAGCCGCCGGATCTGCGGCGGCCCGAGATCGGCGACGCACGCGGCACGCGCGATGCTCGCGAGGTGGGCCGCCGAGCTGACCTCGTGATTCGAGAACTTGAGCGCGCGAAGCACGGCCTCGACCTGCGTGAACAGCTCGCCATCGCGAACGTGCGGGTCGGCCGCCGGTTCGGAGAGCTCGACCAGCAGCGCCGCGAGCCGGGTCCGAGCCGTCACCGCATCGATCCGTGCCAGCCAGGCCGCGACCGCGGCGGCACGCGATCCGCGCACCACGGCCCAGGTATCGAGCCCTGCCGCGAGCGCGGGGAGGATCAACGCGAGGATGCCGGTGCGCTCCGCGATCGCGAGCCCGCGCGAGGGCTCGCGCGTCACGAGCAGCTTGTCGAGCTCGTCCGAGATCCGCTCCTTGCTGACCTTCGCGAGCGACGGCAACGCAGGCGCGATGCCCCGCTCGGTGTCCGGATCGAGCTCGAACTCGAGCACCGCCGCGAACCGCACCGCACGCATCACCCGCAGGCCGTCCTCCGTGAACCGCGCGACCGCGTCGGTGTAGACGTCGCCGGTGGGCCCGACCGCGCGCAGCTGCTTGTCCGCCAGATCGACCCGCCCGTGATACGGATCGATCAGGGTATCGGTCGCGGGATCGTAGGCCATCGCGTTGACCCGAAGATCGCGCCGCGCGAGGTCCTCGACGAGCGGCACCCCGAAAATCACGTGATCGGGCCGGCGCGCGTCGGTGTAGGCGCCCTCGCCGCGGAACGTGGTGACCTCGACGTGCGAGTCGGCGCCGCGGCCGGTCACCACGGTGACGGTGCCGTGCACGAGCCCGGTCGGCACGGTCCGCGGGAACAGCGCGATCACCTGCTCCGGCCGTGCGCTCGTCGCCACGTCCCAGTCCCCGGGCGTCCGGCCGAGGATCGCGTCCCGCACCGCGCCCCCGACGGTGACCGCCTGATGACCGGCCGCGGTCAGGGCCGCGCACACCGCGCGCACGTGGTCGGGCACCGCCGCGGCGAGCCGCTCGCGTACGGCCTCGTCGTCCATCGCTACTCCGTCGCCGCGGCGCCGCGGAGCCGGTTGAAGATATCGACCGCGCGGCCCCGCAGCTTCTGCGCTTCCGCGGCCCCCCCCATCCGCTCCTTGACCAGCGCGAGGCCCTGGTACGCACGGGCGAGCTCGACCTCGTTCTTGACCGCGGCGAGGATGTCGATCGCTCGACGGAAATCGTCCTCTGCCTCCTGCGCGTGACCGAGCGCCGCCGCGACCTCCGCCTTGACGCGATAGCCGCAACCGATATGCGCGCGGAGCCCGACCGCCTCGCTGACCGCGACCGCGGCCCGCGCCTCGACCTCGGCAGGCGCGAGGTTTCCCATCGCGAGGTGCACCTGGGCGAGCCGCTGATGCGTCACCGCGAGCGCGACGCGATCGCCGAGCCCCGCGGCGATCTGCTTGGCGTCGTCGAGATCCTTGACCGCCTCGGGACCGCGCCCCATCGCCGACTTCACCTCGCCCGCGCGCGACAGCACGTCGGCGAGCGCGAGCTTGTCGCCGATCTCGTGGGCCATCGTGCGCGCCTCGCCGAGCAGCTCGAGCGCGAGCTCGTGATTGCCATCCTCTGCATGGACCCCGCCGAGGTCACACAGCGACTGCACGACGCCGACCAGGTCGCCGATGTCGCGCCGCAGATCGAGCGCCTCGCGGAACTGGTTGATCGCGGCCTTGAAGTTGCCGGTGTCGTGATGCACACGTCCGATGTTCGCGAGCGACAGCGCGATCGACCTGCGATCGCCGAGGGCGCGGCGGGTCGTCAGCGCCTGACGGTGAAACTCGAGCGCCTGGCCGTACGCACCGCGGAGCCAGTGCACGCGGCCCATGTCGTCGAGCGTCGACGCGACCCCGCGATCGTCACGCGAGCGTTCGAACAGCTCGTGCGCGCGGCGCAGGTGCTCCATCGAGATGTCGTACTTGCCGAGCCTGCGATGGCCGCGCGCCAGCCGGCTGTACGCCGCCCCGGCCTTCGCGAGGTTGTCGAACCGCCACGCGAGCTGCAGCATCTCGGCGAAGCACGTCATCGCCTCGTCGGTGCGACCGGTCTGCTCAAGCACGTCGCCGAGGTTGTGCAGCCCATCCATCCGCGCCGGAGCATCGCGCTCGCCGACCATCTTGAGCCCTCGCTCGTAGAGCGTTCGGGCCTCGTCCGGCGCATAGCGCGCGCGCGCGCGATCGCCGCCCTGGAGATAGCAGCGCGCCGACCGGCGCTCGTCGCCACCACGCTCGTACAGCCCGGCGAGGAACTCGAGCTGCTCGTCGCTGCGCTGGACCGTCTTGGCCTCGAGCCACTGCGCGGCGGCGAGGTAGTAGCGCGACAGCCGGCCGTGCTCCGTCGATCGCGCGATCAGCTCGCGCTCGAGGTTGTGCTTGAACACGACCTCCGCCTCGCCCGGGATGCTCGAGTCGTCGGCGTCGAGCGGCAGCAAGTAGTCCTGATCGGCGAGCACGGCGATCAGATCCGAGACCCGCCGGCGGATGTCCTCCCCGTTGCCCCACTCGATCTCGAGAGCGCCGGGCGGCGCGGGCGGCGGCGGCTGCTCGAGCCGGGTCATCGCGATCACGGCCGAGACCCAGAACACGTTGCCGAACACCGCCGCCTTCTCGAGCAGATCGCGCTCGTCGTTCTCGAGCGCGGCGATCCGGGCCTCGATCGCCTCCTCGATGCTGATCGGCAGCTCGGTGTCCGCGGCCTTGTCCGGATCGAGGTGCCACACCGGGCCCGAGGTCTCGACCGTCCCGTTATCGAGGAACAGCCGCACCAGCTGCTCGAGGAACGCCGGATTGCCGCCGGTCATCTCGACCGCCGCCTGTGCGGTGTCCTCCGGGATGTCGCGGACCTTCGCGAGCAGGTTGCGAAACATCTGCTCGGCGTCGTCGGGCTCCAGGTTGCGCAGATCGATCCGCTCGTGATCGACCGCGCCCTCCCCCCAACCCGAGGCGTGGACCAGCATCTCGGGTCGCGCCGCGGTCAGCAGCACCACGCGCGAGCCGCCGAGGCCCGCCGCGAGATCATTGACCAGCCCGAGCGTCTCCGCGTCAGCCCATTGCATGTCGTCGAGCACGAGCACCAGCGGCGACGCCGCCGAGTCGAGCTCGATGAACCGGCGCAGCGCGGTGCGCGCGATCTCCTGATGTTGCTTGGGCGTCTCCATCACCGCGCGCAGGAACGGCGTCGGTGGGAACTCGAGCCCGACGAACGCGCCGAGGAAGTGCAGCATCTCGGCGATCTGATCCATCCCCATCACGGTGCGCACCTCGTGCGAGAACCGCAGGCGTGACGCGTCGTCGGGATTCGGGGTGAGCTCGAACCGATCGCGCAACAGCGACGTCATCGCCGCCAGGCGCACCGGCGCTTGCGTCGCGTCTCGCTCGGCCGCGCCGTGAAACACCCGACAGCTGCGATCCCGGTTCGCCGCGACCATCGTGATCAGCTCGTTGATCAGCCGGGTCTTGCCGGTGCCCTGATTGCCGACGATCGTGATCAGCTGTGGCGCCTGGAAGTCGATCGCGCGCGCGATGACATCGCCGAGCGTCGTGAGGTGACCTTCGCGCCCGACCAGCGTGCTGCGGATCAGGCGAGCAGGTTCGGGCTCGGTATCGATCCGGACCAGGCTGCGATGTCGTTCGGGGATCGGAGGTGGTTGCGCCACGGTCCGCGATCCCATGACAGGGGTCGCCGTTGCCGGGCGACCCGGACCCGGCGGACGGGACGCTCCTGACGACACTGCACAGAAGGTTACCCAACGCTGGTGATCCGTCGCAAGCGTGGCGGGCGAATGCGGATCAGGTGTAGTCTCGGGATCAGGGATGGGAAGCCACCGGTCATCGACCGTTGCGTGGGGCGCTTTTTGCGTCCTCATGGGGGCGGCCGTCACCGGCTGCCCGACCGTGGATCTTGGGGACACCCCCTCGGACATCGGGCTGTGCAACCCCACCGGCGGCATCGACTACTTCCGCGACAAGATCTGGCCGGAGTACGTGATCCGCACCGATCCGAACAAGGCGTGCACCAAGGCCGGCGGCTGCCACAACGAGGCCGGTGGCAACGCGCTGGGCTTCAAGGTGACGCCCGTCGATGACACGTTCAACTATCGCCAGACCCAGATCTACCTCAACTGCGGCACCCCGAGCGCGAGCGAGCTGTTCACCAAGCCGGTCTCCGGGATGGACATCCACGGTGGCGGCGATCTGTTCGGGCCCGACGATCCCGCCGCGCAGGTCTTCCTCGATTGGTTCAAATGAGCGCTCCGCGATTCCTCGTGGCCCTGTGCGCGGTCGCCGGTCTCGCGACGACCGCTGAGGCCGACGCGTACCTTCGCGTGATCGCGCAGAAGGCACCGGTGCACTCCGGGCCCGGGGGTGGATATCGCACGGTCGCCAACGCGGAGCGCGGTCAGGTGTTCCAGGTCCTCGAGCGCTCGACCCGTGACTTCTGGTTCAAGGTCGAGCTCGAGGATGGGACCTCGGGCTGGATTCTCGGCGATGTGGTGTTCCCGTTCGAGGTCGGCCCCGAGGAAGACCCGGGCGCGTTCACCCGCATGGGTCGTGCGATCCGGCGAACGTTCTTGGGCCCATCACCGGCCCCGTACGCCAACGTCGGCCTGTCGTTCTCGGCCGGCGTCCTCGACAAGGAAGGCGTGTTCATCCTTCGCCCGTCGTGGCTGATCGATCCGTACTGGGCGCTCGAGGCGTTCGCCGGCCTGTCTCCCCAGAGCGATTCGGACGTGTTCCTGGGTGGGCTCGCGTTCGTGCTCCGCCTCGCCCCGGGCGCCGTGATCGGCCCGTACGCGAGCGTCGGGCTCGGGGCCGCCTACATCCGGCCGAAGGTCGACGTCTACACCGGGCAGGAGGGAACGCTGATGGCGCTCGGCGCCGGTGGTGGCCTCGAGATCACGTTCAAGAAGCAGATCACGTTGCGGCTCGACGTCCGCAACTGGTCGCTGTTCGATCAAAACAGCTCTCGCAACGTGCAGGAGTATTCGGGCGGACTGGCGATCTTCTTCTGATGATGGAGGCCTTGATGCGAACGATCCTGTTTCCGGTCGTGCTCGTGCTCGTCACGGCCACCCTCGCTGGATGTGGCCGCCAGGCCGTGCGTGCGTCCGAGAAGGAGTTCCTCGCGGATCAGGTCATGGTGTTCGACGACGATCCCCACGAGGCCGCGGCCGACGACCACGTCCGCGCGAACCGCGAAGCTGCCGCCGGTGGCAAGGGCGCCGGCGGCGGAGGCTGCGGGTGCAACTGAGCGCGAGAGATCGGTTTTCGAGCCGCCGCGACGCAAGGATCGAAAACTCCCTGGCGCGAAGGAACCCCCGAAGGGGGCAACTGAGCGCGAGAGATCGGTTTTCGAGCCGCCGCGAACTGAGCGCCGTCCTCGTGGCGATCGCGCTCACGTGGAGCGGCCTCTCCTTCGCGGACGACCGCGCCGAGGTCTCGACGCAGCTGTTTGCGGAGAAGCGCGAGGGCGGCAAGGGCGGGCTCACCGTCATCCATCCGCAGTTCGACTTCGGCGTGGACCTCGGGCAGTTCGTCACGCTCGACGTCGCCTACTCCGCCGACGCGGTGAGCGGCGCGACCTCGACGGTGTATCAGGTCGACGCGGTGTCGTCGGCGACGACGTTCTCGGATCTCCGTAACGAGGTCACCGTCGGGCTCGGCTTCCACGGGCGCCGCTCGCGGCTCACGTTCGGCGCGACGGTCGGCACCGAGCGCGACTACATCTCGCGCCAGATCGGCGGCAGCGCCTCGATCGATCTTCCCGGACGCAACACGACGATCGCCCTCGCCTACAGCCACAGCTTCGATGAGGTCTGCAACAAGGACAACGGCATGGCCACGCCGCTCGAGTCCAAGGCGCTCACCGGCGGCGATCCGTGCAACAAGAGCGCGCTGCTCGTGGGCACCGACCTGCCGGGGATGACCGTGTGGGAAGACCTCGCGATCGACACCGCGCAGGCAACGCTGACCCAGAACCTGACGCCGACGATGAACTTCCAGCTCGCCGGCTACGGCCAGGTGCTCGCCGGGTTTCAGTCCAACCCGTATCGCCGCGTGCGCATCGGGCCGAACGCGCCGCAGGAACACATCCCGGGGATCCGCGAGCGCTGGTCGCTCTCGGCACGCATCAACCGATTTCTGCCCAAGCTCAAGGCAGCGGTCCACTTCGACAGCCGGTTCTACGATGACACCTGGGGCGTGGTCGGCGGCAACGTCGAGCTCGGCTACTCTCAGTACGTCGGCAAGAGCCTGCTGCTGCGGTTTCACGCGCGGGTCTATCAGCAGACCGCCGCGAAGTTCTTCAAGGACGCGTTCTATTATCAGACCGAGTCGACCGCAGGCGAATACTTCACCGGAGATCGCGAGCTGTCACCGGTGCGCAACGCGACCCTCGGCGCGAAGCTGACGCTGATCACGGTCGGCGGAGACAAGCCGGTGTGGGGCTTGTTCGACAAGCTCCAGTTCAATCTCCGCGGCGACATCATGATGATCGACCTGCTCCCGTCCGATAACCTGATGGAGAACGCGGGCGGCATCGACAAGCAGTTCATCTACGGCAACAGCCTGATCGACGACGTCATCCTGCAGCTCGGCTTGCTCGGGAACTACTGAGTCCCCGAGAAACCCTGAGGATCGCTCGGGGTTTGGTAGTTGTACGGCGGGTTCGGTAGAACCGGCGGGAGTGTTATGATTCCGTGATGTATCGCTATGGGGACGGGACTCCCTTTCCGCTCGACGAGAACTTCATCGAGACGCTCACCACGGCGGTCGAGTCGTGCACCAACGCGTTCGTCCCCCTCACCGAGCTCGATTCCCGCCGCGTGCGCGCCAAGGAGGCGCGTCGCGAAGGCGATGCGGAGACCGGGCGGCTCGGCGAACTCGAGTCCGTGCTCGCCGGTGCGCTCGCGCCTTACATCGCGCCTGACAAGAAGCCAGGGCTGACCCAGCAGGTCGCGCAAAAGCTGGGGGCCGCCGCCAAGGCCGCGGTCGCCGAGGCCAAGCGCGCGGTCGAGGCGCGCGTACATTCGCTCGAGGCGCAGTCGCTGCCGAAGACCTCGGCCGACGCCGTGCTCAAGGCGCTCCGGCCGTTCTTCGACGCGCACGCGCTGCCGAAGTCGCAATGGATCATGTCGTGGGACGCGCGCGGCGCGGAGTGTCAGGCCAACGCGGTCGCCACCGCGGGGCGGCTCTCCGCCGCGTTCGCGTTGTCTCCCGAGCCGTACCGCTCACCGATCCGCGTCGAGCAGCTCGCCGATGGCGTCACCGTCCACATGATGAAGAAGGGCGTGTTCGGCAAGGCCAAGCCGGCCCCGGTCGATCTCGGCAAGTACGTCATGGTCGCGTTCGAGTCCACCGTCTCCGGCGAGCAGGTCGTCACGCTCAAGGAGAACCCGAACAAGGCGTCTCCCGGCCTGCGGTTCGCGCTGACCGAGAAGGGCGCCACCTGGGTCACGATCACCGCGCATGGCGATGCCGATGGCGAGCCCAACGATCTCGACATGGAGGACATCGCGCCGGTGCGCATGCTCGCGGACCGCGCCAGCAAGGCGCTCCGGGACCTGATCAACCGCCGCACGCTGGTCGATCTGTCGCTCGGCAACAAGTCGATCTCGGAGCTCGACGAGCCCCGCATCGTCCCGCTCGAGCTCCTCGCTCAGCTCACGCCGCTCTCCCGCTCGATTCGCGACAAGAGCCGGATGTCTGGCGAGCTCGTGCTCAAGCGAGACATCGGGGATGGTCGCCGCGAGGAGCTGTTCGTGCCACGCTCGACCCTGGCCCAGCAGTTCGCGCGCCTGCCCGCGGACTATCGCAAGCCGTTCGAGGACATGGGGATCACCGGCGAGGAGACCTCGCCCGCGATCCACCTGCCGACGCGCCCACCCGCGCCGCCAGCCTCGGCCGCCCAGGTCCCCAGCCTCGACGAGAACACGGTCGAGGTCGACAACGACTGAGCTCGCTCAGCTCGCGAGCTGGACGATGCCATCGACGGCCCGCTCGAGCATCACCCGCTCGCCGAGCTCGCGGCCCAGCGTCTTCATCTGCGGGCCGGTCCACGTGCCCGCAGCCGAGCCGAACGCGAGGTGCTGGGTGGTGAGCGTGATGTCGCCCTTGAGCGCGCGGTCCACGATGGCGAGCCGCTGGGTCGCGGTCGCGAGCGACTCGGGAGAGTAGCGACGCGCCTGCGCGAGCAGCTTGTCGACCACGAACGGCGGCACGCCGACCAGCTGGGGCCACTGCGGCCGCGGCACGTTGGCCGCGCGGAGCTTGTGGAGCATCGCCATCTGGCGGACGTGGCGCGCCAGCATGACGACCACGCCGACGGCGCTCTCGCGCTGATCGCACAGCGACGCGACCGCGGCCAGCGCGCGCGGCCGGTCCACCGCGCCGATCGCATCCGTGAGCTCGAACACCGAGCGCTCGCGGGTATCGGCGATCAGCTCGTCGACATCGTCCGAGGTGACCGCGCGATCTCCGGCATAGAGCCCGAGCTGCTCGACCGCGAGCGCGAGCCGGGATAGATCGCTGCCGACCGCGTCGACCAGGCGCGACACCGCGCTGGCCTCGATCTTCACGCCGCGCACGTGGGCCTCGTTGCGCACCCATGGCACGAGCTGGCGCGGTGCATCGAGCACGTGCAGCCAGCCCTTCTTCGAGAGGTGCGCGTAGAGCTTCATCCGCTTGTCGAGCTTGGTGGTGATCGCGACGACCACGGTGCTCGGGTTGGGCTTCGCGAGGTAGTGGACGAGGCCCTCGGCATCATCCGCCGGCAGGCCCGCGAGGTCGCGGACGAAGATCATCCGGCGCGCCGCCATCATCGGGAGGGTCTGAGCGAGCGCCACGATCCGCGCGGACGAGGGCTTGCCTTCGACGACGTCGTAGTTGAAGCCGCGCGCCGCCGGCGGCACGATCGCATCACGGAGCGCATGGACCACGCGCTCGATCAGGATCGGGTGCTCGGAATGCAGCACGTAGATCGGGTCGAGGCGACCGGCCAACACGTCAGCGAGCAGCTCATCCACGCAGCCACCCTACCACCCGCCAGTGATAGTGTCGGGCGCGTGAAGCTGTCACGCCGATCGTTCGTGGTGGGCGGGGCCGCGGGGACGCGCGCGGACCTCGCTACGCCGCGCAGAGCCGTTGCACGAGGACGCCTCACCGCACCGGCGCGCGACGACGACCCGGGCCGTGGGAACCGCGAGCGCGCGAGCGTGGTGTCATGATCGGCGTCGTCATCACGGCCGATCGCGCGGTGCTCGAGACCGGGGCGCGCGACGCCACCGCCGTGCTCGCGGTCGGCGGCGAGATCGTCCTCGTCGGTGATCCCGCCGCGGTGCTCGCGGACCCGCGCGCGGCCGGGGCCCGCCGGATCGACTGGAGCCGTCGCGCGATGGTCCCGGGCACGGTCAACACGCACAACCACAGCTTCCAGTCCCTGCTGCGCGGCATCGGCGACGACCTGCCGTTCCTCGAGTGGCGAGACCAGGCGCTGTACCGCTACTCGCCGCGCCTCGACGCCTGCGGCATGGCGACCGCCGCGCTGTTCGCGTTCGGCGAGATGCTGCTCCACGGCGTGACCACCGTGTGCGACTTCTACTACCTGAACGCGCAGGGCAACGACCACGCCTCGGCGACCATCGAGGCCGCGCGCCGCCTCGGGATCCGGATCGTGCTCGCGCGCTGCTTCTACGACTGGGACGGTGCTCCCGCGGCGTACCGCGAGACGATCCCGCAAGCGGTCAAGCACTTCGAGGAGCTCGCGCGGCACTACCAGGACCGCGATCAGTTCCTCACGTCGGTCCAGCCCGCACCTCACAGCCAGCACGGCGCGTCCCCAGCGATGATCGAGGCCGGGGCCGGCTGCGCGCGCGACGCCGGCGTGCCGTGGCACATCCACCTCGCCGAGGAGCGGTACCAGGTCGACCAGTCGCTCGAGCGCTTCGGCGCACGGCCGCTGCACGCGGTCGCGGCCCTGCCGGTCGACCTGTCGAACATGATCGCGGTCCACGGCTGCTGGTTCGATGCCACCGAGCGCGCGCTGCTCGCCGAGCGCGGGGGCGCGCTCGCCTACTGCCCGGGATCGAACATGTTCCTCGGCGATGGCGTCACGGATCTCGTGGATCTGTGTGCCCGTGGCGTTCGCGTCGGACTCGGGACCGACGGCGGCTGCTCGAACAACCGCGTCAGCGTGTTCGACGAGATGCGCACCGCCGCGCTGCTCCAGAAGGTCCACCGCATCGATGGCCAGGCGATCAGCGCCGAGACCTGCTTTGCGCTCGGGACCCGGACGGCCGGCGAGACGCTCCGGTTGCCCGTGGGACGCATCGCGCCCGGCTATCGCTGCGACCTCGTCGCACTCGACCTCGACGACCCATCGCTGTGGCCGGTCCAGGCGCTGGAAAAGAACGTGGTCTATGCGCTGTCGCCTCGCGCGATCACCGACGTCGTGGTAGATGGTCTGGAAGTCGTCTCGAACCGGCGGCTTAGCCATGTCCCACTCGACGAGATCCAAGCCCGCGTCGGTGAGCTCACCAGGACCTGGCGTCGAGGGTAAGGACGAGGTCGACAAGGACGAGCCCCCGCCGCGTCCCTCCGGCCCGGTCGAGATCGAGCTCGAGCTGTCGCGCCAGCGCACCGCTGGCTGGGCCGTGTTCGGCCTGGTCGTCGGCGCACTCTTGATCTGGAAGCTCGGTACCGTCGGGACCTGGGCCGGCGTCGTGCTGGTCGTGATCGGCGCGTTTCGCACGTGGGAGCTCGTCCAGAGCTTCCGGTATCTCCCCGGGACGATCATCGTCACCGCGGACAAGGTCGTGTTGCCGCGCGGCCTGTGCCTCCCCAAGCCGCTCCAGGTCACTCCCGCGGATGTGACGGCGGTGTACTTCCTCCGCCGCTCGGTGCCGTGGAATCGCTCCGCGCCGGTGCTGATCGTCGAGATCGGATCGCGTGCGATGGCGTTCCCACGCGACTGGTTCGCCTCCGAAGCGGATCAGCGCCACGTCGTCCACGCCTTGATGCGCGGCCAGCTCGACACGGCGAGCGCGGGCGCGGACGGCAGTGAACCTGCGACGCCGAAGGAGACGGTCACGATCGGCGATGTCAGTCGCAGCGCGTGGGGTCAGGCGATCGGTGGCCTCGTGCTGATCGGGATCGGGATCGCCGGCACGCTGATCAGCCGTTCGCAGGTCAACGGCGGTGGCTACTACGTGGTGTACATCGGCCCGCTCGTCGCCGGCGTGATCCTGCTGTGGCGCGGCCTCACGCGCTGGTAATCGATCACTCCGTTCGCGGGCGCTCGAGCCGCATCACCACCTCGATGTGCGAGGTCTGCGGCATCAGGTCGAGGGGCCACGCGTCGGTCGCGCGGTAGCCGGCCTCGATCAGGCGGCGCGCGTCGCGCGCGAGCGTGGCGACATCGCACGAGACGTACGCGATCGTCCGGGGCGCGAGCCGCACGATGCCCTCGATCGCCTCCGCGGCTCCGGTCCGTGGAGGGTCGAGCACGATCGCCTCGTAAGGGCCGGTCAGCCTTGCGAGCACCTCCTCGACAGGCCCGACGACATGGCTACCCGCCACCGGCCGGGTCGCGGGAGCGACGTCGGTCGCGGTGACCTGCCAGCCATCCTCGACGAGCGCCCGCGTGATGTTGCCGGCACCCGCATAGAGCTCCAGCACGGCGCCACGGCCGCTCCCGACCGCCTCGCGTGCGCGCCCGATCAGCACGGCGTTGCCCGCACCACTCGCCTGCGCGAAGTCCCACGGCCCGCCCCACAGCCCGGGCTCGACCTCGATCACCGGATCGCCATAGGCAGTCTCGCCCGCGACGACCCCGCGGATCGCGGCGCGGCCGACCAGCCGCTCGCCACCCTTCCACGGCTTCGCGAGCCCGACCGCGACATCGCCCTCGTGACCGACCAGGAGCGCGAGCTCGCCATCGGGCGGTGACGAGGCCGCGACCTGCCCGAGCGCCTGATCGAGGCGAGGCTCGAGCTGCGGACAGTGGTCGATCGGCAGGACACGCCGGGATCCGAGCTCGTACAGTCCGACCTTGCCGCCGTGGACGTGAAACCGCGCCCGCCGGCGCCAGTGCAGCGGCGGTGCCGGATCCGCGATCGGGTGCACGGCGAGGCCTTCGAAGTTGCGGAGCGCGCCCGCCACGATCGCCTGCTTCGCGAGCAGCTGCTCGGCGCGGCGGACGTGCTGCCACTGACAGCCTCCGCAACCGCGCAGGAAGTGCGGGCAGGCAGGCTCGACCCGCGACGCCGCCGGCTTGACGAGCTCGACGAGCTCCCCGCGCGCGAACGACTTGGTCGCGTGGACGATGCGGACCCGAGCGCGATCGCCCGGCGCGGTCCGCGGCACGAACGTCACCCGCCCACCCTCATCGCGCGCGACCCCGTCGCCGCCCGCCGCGAGCGCGGTCACGTCGACCTCGATCGGGGGCGCGACCGGCGCTGGAGGGCGCCGGCGATGGCTACGTTCGGATTCGCTCATCGGTGCGGTCCTGTCATCCCGGCGGGCACGGCGGGCACGGCGGGCACGGCGGGCACCACCGGCGTCCCGCGCGGCGCGTCGAGCCGATCGGCCGCGCGACCGTCGCGCACCGCGATCTCGATCGTGCGCGCGCTGCCCAGGTACGCGAGGAGCTCGCCCGGGGCGACATCCTCGTAGGTGCCGACGACCGCCAGCGTGCGCCCGGCGATGGTGACCGCGCTCCCGGCCTCTGCCGGTGGCAGATCGGTGATCAGATTGCCGAAGTGATCGATATGCACGACGCGTCCCTCTCGATGTGGCCGTGGGCCCCACGGCAGCCGGCCGTCGAGCGTGATCCGTGGACCCCACGCTGCGGCGGCCTGACCGTTGGCGAGGGTCGCCGCGACGTGCGCGAACACGTCACGACCGTGAAACGTGCGGCTCGCGGCGGCCATCCGCTGCGGCGCCTCGATCGCGTAGACATCCGACCAGGCGGCGCCGTCGCTGACATACGAAAACACACCATTGTCAGGCCCCACATACCATTGCCGCGCCGTGCGGACGATCACGCCGCGCCGGGTTCCACCGACGCCCGGATCGACGACGACCATGTGGACCGTGTCGTCCGGAAACTCGGGCGCCGAGGTCGCCACGACCCACGCCGCGTGCGCGATATCGCCCCGTGGCACGTCATGAGCGATATCCACGATCGTGGCGTTCCCGGCGCGGGCCGCGAGCACGCCCTTGACCGCGCCCGCGTACCCGTCGCGCGTGCCGAAATCCGTGGTCAGCGTGATGATCGGCATCGCGGTCGTAAGGTAAGCATACAGCCGATGAACAAGGTCTTCCCGGACGCGCAGGCGGCCCTGCACGACGTCTCCGATGGGGCGGTGATCCTCGCAGGTGGCTTCGGCCTCTCCGGTAACCCGGAGAACTGCATCACCGAGCTCGCACGCCGCAAG
>WBZN01001038.1_pt1 | contig 17707 bp, 16 predicted proteins | sample 5204281 | NCBI WGS metagenome assembly WBZN01 (sample SAMN12344347, study PRJNA552823) | activated sludge metagenome | biome: Activated sludge suspended growth; feature: Nitrification reactor; material: Wastewater; isolation source: activated sludge from nitrification reactor of wastewater...
GGCGTTGACCTCAACCGCTCGCCACTTCCTTCACAGGCTCGCCCTTCGAGCGCACGTCGAGCAGCGTACTCTTGACGATGCGGACCTTGAGATTGTCGGCAAGCTCGACCTCGATCTCATCGGAGGTGTCGGAAACCTTCGTCACTCTGCCGACCATGCCTCCCGAGGTGACGACCGTATCGCCGCGGCGGACTGCGTTCAGCTTGGCGCGCTGCGCCTCGTTGCGTTTTGACTGCGGACGCAGCACCAGGAAATAGAAGATGCCGAGAAGCATCAGCATCATGAGCGGAAAGCTCAGGTCGGCTCCGGAGCTCGATGATTGCGCGAAGGCAGGCGAGATAAACATTGATGGGTTGGTCCTCAGGGTCTGACGAACATCGCGGAGTGAACACGAAAGCCGGCCCGGAACATGTGGGGTTCCAGGAGCGGGCATGCAAATTCGGCGCGACTATAGTGTCCGCAGCCTCGAATGCAACCAAAAGGCGGGTTTGGGCGCAATGACCGTTGGCAGCGCGTAGCTGCACGTTTAAACACGCGATTCGAACCACTTGGAACCGCTCAAATGTCTGATTCGACCGATCTTAGGCCGCTCCTGGAACGTATTGCCTCGGCGCTGGAGCGGGTGAGCCCCCCCGCTGCGGGTCCAGTCAATTTTTCAGCGGCCGATGCCTTCGTATGGTCCGCCGAGGCTGGCGGGCGCTTCATTCCGGTCGAGAAAGTCAGCCGGGTGCCGCTCGGATTGCTCAAGGGGATTGATCACACCGCGAGTATCCTTCTGGAGAACACCCGGCGTTTCGCGGCTGGTCTGCCCGCCAATAACGCTCTGCTATGGGGCGCACGCGGCATGGGCAAATCAAGCCTCGTCAAGGCCGCACATGCTGAAGCGGGCGGCGAACTCGCCAAGGCGAAATCTCCCACCCGTCTCATCCTGATCGAGATCCACCGCGAGGACATCGCCACGCTGCCCCATTGCCTGGCACATTTGAAATCGAGCGCCAATCGCTTCATCGTGTTCTGCGACGACCTCTCGTTCGACAAGGACGATACGAGTTATAAGTCGCTCAAGGCCGTGCTCGAAGGCGGCATCGAAGGCCGGCCGCACAACGTGCTGTTTTATGCCACGTCCAATCGCCGGCATCTCATGCCGCGCGACATGGTGGAGAACGAGCGCTCGACCGCCATCAACCCTTACGAGGCGGTGGAAGAAAAGGTCTCTCTGTCCGACCGCTTCGGCCTTTGGCTCGGGTTCCACAATGCCAGCCAGGATAACTACCTCGACATGGTGCGCGCCTACGTCGGCCATTACGGATTGAAGGCAGACCACAAGAAACTGGAAATGGAGGCCTTGGAGTGGGCGACGACGCGCGGCGCGCGTTCAGGCCGCGTCGCCTGGCAGTTCATCCAGGACCTTGCCGGCCGTCTTGGCAAGACGCTCGATTGAAGGCCCGCGCTGGCGCGTTAAGATTTCTCCGCGGGCGAAGGAACCTACGCACTGTTTAGCATGTTCGCGGCATCGGGAGATCCCGATCTCTCTTGATGCTATGATTATCAGAGTGTGCAGTTCCTGCTGCCAGAGGTTCCCGATGAAATCGTTCGCGTCGTTTGCTTTCGTCTGCGCCGGCCTTGTTGCCGTTTCCGGCTCGAGCCCTGCTGAAGCCCATCACTTCCAGAAGGATCACGGCCGCACCGCCGCAAAGGTCCGCTATGGCGGCAAGCCTGGTCTGGGCTATTGGCGCCCCGGTCCCGCAAAGGGCTATGGCTTCGGCTTTTCCAGCTACAAAGGCGATCCCTTCGGCAGCGACGACTACTGGGATGGCGACAAATGCTACTACGTTCGCCACAAGAACTTCTGCGTCAAGAACCGTATCTTCACGGGCTTTGATGACTGAGCGGCGCGCAGAAGATCAGTACCAGCGGTCTTTATGGTCGCGCGTGCCGTAGTATAAGATGAATAGATAGCTCGGCACCGCGAGCGCCGCATAGGCGAGTTGAAAGTCGACGTGTTGCTTTAGTAGCGCGAACGCGTACGGCATCAGCGCGCCACCCGCGATGGCCATAATGAGCAGCGCTGAACCCGTTTCGGTGTGACGCCCTAGCCCGCGGATGGCGAGCGGAAAGATCGCAGGCCACATCATCGCATTGGCAAACCCGAGCGCGGCAATGAAGCCGACGGATACGTAACCGTGCGTGAGGTAGGCGCCGATCGTGAGAACAACGCCGAGTGCGGCGGATACCGCAAGATAGCGTTCCTGACTGATAAAACGGGGAATTACCAGAAGACCGGCGGCATAGCCGAGCATCATCGCGAACAGCGTGTAGGACGTGAATAGCGCGGTTCGGGCCAGCGGCAAACCGAACCCCGCTCCATAGACGCCGATCGCATCGCCCGCCATCACCTCCACGCCGACATAGAGGAACAGGCAAACGACGCCCAGCCAAAGATTTGGGAATTCCAGAACGCTGCGCCGTTTGTCCTCTCCGGCAGCATCGTTGACGGCCGCCGGCGAAAGATCGGGCAGCCGGGAGCGTGCGATCCAGACGCCAAGCAGTGCCAGCAACCCCGCCATGACCAAATAGGGTCCGCGCACCTGGCGGGCGAATGCATCAAGAAGCGCCTCGCGCGCCTGCGCCGTCGGAGCGGCTTGCACCTTACTCGCGAAGTCGTCGAGGCCGTGCAGAACAAGCGCGCCGAAGACGATCGGCGCGAGAACTCCGGCGAACTTGTTGGCGAGGCCCATAAAGGCAATCCGTTGCGCCGCGCTTTCGATCGGCCCGATGATCGAAATGTAGGGGTTGGACGCCGTCTGCAGCAGCGATAGTCCAGCGCCGATCACGAACAGACCCGTCAGCGCACCAGGGTATTGGCGCAGCGTGGTGAATTCGCCGAACACGAACGCACCGGCTGCCATGACGAACAGGCCGAGCGCCATGCCGGCTTTCATGCCGGTTCTGCGCAGAACGGCGGACGCAGGCAGAGCAAGAAAGAAATAAGACAGATAGAACGCCATCGGCACCAGGAAGGCGTTCACGTCGTCAAGGTCGAACGCGAGCTTCACGAAGGTGATGAGAGGGCCATTGAGCCAAGTGACGAAGCCGAAGATGAAGAACAGTACGGCGATGGTGATCATCGGCTGCATCGTGTTCTTCCTGGCGAGCACTCGCGATTGCGTCACGTCCCGTTCCCTCGTGTCCCCGCCGTCTGCAATGGCGCGCCACCTTGCCGGCGCACCACGATTTGCCGATTTTTACGCTGCCCGGCAAAACAAAAATGAGGCCGGGTCCCGTCTGACCCGGCCTCGAGCTTCCCTCAGTGCTTCGCGCGCGGCGAACTGTATTTTTCGCGCAGGGGGCTCTCCTGGCTGAGAGCGCCCGGCGTCCTTAAATCGGCTCCATGAAGGGCGTGGGATCGACGGGCTTGGAACCCTGACGCAGCTCGAAGTGAACCTGAGGCTGATCAACGGTTCCCGTCTTGCCCGCCTTGGCGATGACCTGGCCGCGGCCGACCTTGTCTCCTCGCTTCACCAGAAGCTGGTCGTTGTGGGCGTAAGCGGTGACCCATCCGTTATCGTGGCGAATGAGAATGAGATTGCCATAGCCCTTCAACTCACTGCCGGCGTAGGCGATGACACCGCTCTCGGCCGCGTGCACGTCGGTCCCCATCGGCACGGACAGGTTGATACCGTCATTGTGCGTTCCGTCCGGCCGTCCACCGAACCCGGAGATAACCCGGCCCTGTGCCGGCCAGCGCAGCTTGCCGTCCGCTGCTGGTGCTGGCTGCTGCGGCGGAACCGCAATCGCAACCTTGTCTCCCTTCGGCGCGACATCCACACTCGACGCGGGCGGTACCGGCGCAACGGTCTCCGCCGGCTTGGCCGAATTGATGATGGTCGGCTGTGCGGAATCGGAGGGAATGTTGGCGGGCTCGGACGTAACCGGAGCGGGGGCAATCGGGGCCGCAGGGGCTGCTGGAACAGCTGCCGGTATCACCCCGGGCTGCGGGCTGGAATCGATTGCCGCGGTCGTGGAAATGGGCGCTGCGGCGGTCTGCGGATAAGCCGCAGGCACCTTCAACACCGTACCTGCACGTACCTTTGCAGCGTTGGTGATGCCGTTGACCTGCTGCAGCTCGGTGAACGGCACCTTGTGCGAACGCGCTACCGCGTAGATCGAGTCACCCTGCTGCATCGTGTAGCTGCCCGTGTACTTGGCCGCGGTCTCAGGAGTGACCGGAGGAGCCGCGAACTGACGAGCGGAGGCCACTGCGGCCGCGGCTGCTGGTGCCGCAGCCACGGTCTGCGCGGTCGCGCCAGCCGCAGGCAGATACAGCTTCTGGCCCAATTTGATGTCGGGCGACGTGAGGCTATTCACGCTCATCAGCTCGGCCAAAGAAACCTGATGACGGCGCGATAATCCATAAAGTGTGTCGCCAGCCTGAACCTCGATCATCTGACCGCGCTCAGGCTGAGAGACGGACGCCGGCGGCGTCGCCATAGCGACCCTCTGCTCGCCCGCAACCCGTTGGAGCGGGCGGCGACCCTCCGGCATCGCTGGCACGGCGGCAACCGGCGCAGGCTGCGGATAGGAACTCGCGGGCGTCGCGTCGGCCAACGGCGCCGATTCAACGCCCCCTTGCGGTCCACCCGCACCATAGGGGCCAGGACGCTGGTTATGCGCCACCGGACTGACGTAGTCCTGCGACGGGGCAGCGTTGCCCGCATCTACGGACGACGTGGTCTGAGGGGGGTCGTTGAGATTGAACGACGCGCTATCGAAACGCGTGACATCCGCGCTGCAGCCGGAGACTGCCGCAGACAATAGGATAAGGGCACAGTGCGCGGGTTTGAGGCCAAAACCACCGCGCCGGCCGAAGCCAGACAAATACATCATGATACGCACCTCTACTCGCATCATCCATTAACCTTCATTGGGTTAATGCCCGGTTAATGGAAACGAAGATGCGATTCCCGCGCTGTCCTTCCCGTCAGGCGGTCAGGGGGATGTCAGGGTGTCTCGCCCCAATAGTCCGTGTGCGTGGAACCCGTTTGAGAGTCGAACGCTTCCCGCCGTCATCGCCATCGTTTATCCTTAGACTGCGATTGCGCTTAATTCGCGGACGGATTTCGGCATTACCTTGTCTTTTGCGGCGTCTGCAACTCTTAACGCGGAGACCTTCAGCCAACGGTCTTCAGATGCTCCATCAGCGCAGCGACGGCCGTCGCGTCGGTCATATCCACGCTCAACGGTGTCACTGAAATCTTCTTGGCCGCCATCGCGGCAAGGTCGGTTCCCTCGACGAGCGTTGAGCGCCGGCGCTCGAAACCAAACCAGAAGTACGGCGTACCCCAGGGGTCAGTACGGCTGTCGATATGCAGGGAGGCTTGGTCACGAATACCCTGCCGCGTCACCGATACGCCGGCGATGTCGCCAGGTCCGATGCCCGGAAAGTTGACGTTCATGAGCCGCCCTGGCTGCCAGTCGGCCGCCAGAAGACTCTTGATCAATGCCGGCGCATGTACGAGCGGGGTGTCCCAGATGGGCTTGCGGTCCCCGTCCTCAAAGCCAAGCATCAAGGACAGCGCAATAGAGCGGATGCCGAGCAGCGTTCCTTCCATCGCGGCCGCGACCGTACCCGAGTACGTGATGTCCTCGGCAAGATTGGAGCCGTGATTGATACCCGACAGCACGAGGTCCGGCGGCTGATCCTTGAGGATGTGACGCACTGCCATAATCACGCAATCGGTCGGCGTGCCCGCCGTTGCATAGGTGCGCGCATCGATCTCGCGCAAACGTAGAGGTTCATGCAGCGTCATCGAGTGCGCCGTACCCGATTGATTGGATTCGGGCGCGACCGTCCAGACATCCGAAGTCAGGCCCAGCGCGATGGTCTTGAGAACCTCGAGCCCATGGGCGTTAATGCCGTCATCGTTGGTCACAAGAATGCGCATCGGGTCCTTTTCCAGTTCACACACGCCTCGAGACCAGTTCCGGCTTTGGAGGGACGTCTAGGTCTTTGTTTCGTCGTGCTTCTTACCGGTTTGCCGGTCCCCGCATCCACGCGCTCTCGATCGCAAATGGACCTGCTTTGCCGACCGGTTCGCCGCAAAACGCGATCATGGTCTAGCCCCTCACGATTTTTTCCAACCCGCCCATGTAGGCACGCAGCGCCTCGGGAATGACGATCGAGCCATCGGCCTGCTGGTAGTTTTCCATCACGGCGATGAGCGTGCGGCCGACGGCGAGCCCGGAGCCGTTCAAGGTGTGGACGTGGCGCACCTCCTTGCCGCCTTTCACGCGATAGCGCGCGTTCATGCGGCGGGCCTGGAAATCGCCGCAAACCGAGCACGAGGAGATCTCGCGATAGGCATCCTGCCCAGGCAGCCACACCTCGATGTCATAGGTCTTCTGCGAGGCAAAACCCATGTCGCCGGTACACAAAAGCACCGTGCGGAACGGCAGGCCCAGGCGTTTGAGCACCTCTTCCGCGCAACCCGTCATGCGCTCATGCTCTTCGAGCGACTGTTCAGGCGTGGTGATGGTAACGAGTTCGACCTTCGAGAACTGATGCTGGCGGATCATGCCGCGCGTATCGCGTCCCGCAGCGCCCGCTTCCGAGCGGAAACACGGCGTCCACGCAGTCATGCGCATCGGCAGCTTGTCCTCGTCCAGGATCTGCTCGCGCACGATGTTGGTGAGCGGCACTTCGGCGGTCGGGATCAGCCAGAAGTTCTCTTCCTTGACTTCGTCCGGGTCAACGTAAGGCTCGACGCGCTGCGTCGCCGCGACGGCCTGAAGATTTTTCACATAGTCGAGCCCACGGAACGCCGAGAACAGATCGCCTTCGAACTTCGGCAGATTGCCGGTACCGTAAGCCGCCTGGTCCTTCACCAACAGGGGCGGATTGTGCTCGGTATAGCCGCCAAGACCTCCATTTGCAGGCGCAGTGTGCAGATCGAGCATGAACGCGGCGATGGCGCGCTCGAGCCTGGCGAGCGCCCCCTTCAGAATGACGAAACGCGCGCCGGAAATCCGCGCGGCCGCTTCGAAGTCCATCAACCCCAGCGCTTCACCCAGCTCGAAATGCTGCTTGGGCGCGAAGTCAAACTTCGCGGGTGTCCCGACGCGGCGCACTTCCTTGTTGTCGTGCTCGTCCTTGCCAGGCGGCACCTCCTCGCGCGGCATGTTTGGAATGACCGCCAGCTTGGCATCGAGCGCAGCCTGCATGGCGCGCTCCTCGACCTCGCCCTTGGCGATCGCGTCCTTGAGGTCCGCGACCTCCGCCATGAGCTTGGACGCAAGCGCCTCGTCCTTCGCACCCTTGGCCTTGCCGATCTCTTTGGAGGCCGCATTGCGCCGCGACTGCGCCTCTTGCAAACGGGTCTTCACCGCCCGCAGCGCCTCATCGTCTTTGAGCAGCACCTGCGCCAAGGGCTCCAGCCCGCGGCGGGTCAGCGCGGCATCGAAGCTGTCTGCGTTGTCTCTGATCCATTTGATGTCGAACACGGGGGCGGGATCCCTATCTTTGGCAAGTCTGGCCGGATTTCAGGGATCGTCATAATGCGCCTCGCGCCCAGGGTCCAGCGGCGCAGCAAACGCCCGGGGCCAAACAGCGTGGCCCGTCTCGCAGTCTGCGGACTCACTTGAGAAACGGGCACGAACTAAGCCCCTTCCCGCTCCTTTTCCCTGGCCTTGATCATGCGCTCAACGTAGCGCACCGCCAAAATGGACGCTTCGTAGAGCAGCACGGTCGGCAGCGCCATGATGACCATGCTCAAGGCGTCAGGTGGCGTCATGAGCGCGGACAGTGCAAAGATGCCCACGATCGCATAACGGCGTGCCCCCACCAGACCATCGGCCGTGACAATCCCGGCCCGGGCCAGAAGCGTCAGGATAACGGGGAGCTGGAACACGATGCCGAACCCGAAGATCAGCGTCATAATGAGGGACAGGTACTCAGAGACCTTCGGCATCAGCTCGATTGTGGGTCCCGAACCATCGCCCGCGCTCGCGAGGCCAAGTGAGAACCTGATAAGCACAGGCATGGCGATGAAATAGACCACCATGGCGCCGATGACGAACAGGATGGGAGTCGCGACCAGATAGGGCAGGAAAGCCTTTCGCTCGTTCTTGTAAAGGCCAGGCGCGACAAACTTGTAGATCTGCATCGCGATGATCGGGAACGAAATGAAGCCCGCGCCAAACATCGCGAGCTTCACATGCGTCATGATCTGTTCAAGAAAGTGCGTCGCGATCAGACGGACGTGATTGCTTCCCGACGCCCACTCATAGGGCCACACGAGCACGTTGTAGATGTGACGCGCCACGGAGAAGCACGCCAGGAAGGCGACGAAAAACGCCAGCAGCGCATAGATGAGACGCGTGCGCAGCTCGATGAGATGGTCGAGCAGCGGCGCTTTGGAAGCGTCGATCTCGTCCTGGCCATTGTTGTCCCCGCCGCTGCCGCCGGATCCTATGAGCTTGTTGAGCACGGTTGATCAGGTCTCCGGGTTGGCCGGCGCAGGCATCGGCACACTGGAGGGGTCTGGAAGCGAGGGGTCTGACTTTGGCGCGGCAGAAGCCGCCGTATCCGCCGGCGGCGTCTGGCCAGCATCTTCCGGCTTAGGCCTGACATAGACCTGTCCTGTGGGCGCGGGCGCTGGAAACACAGCGGACGCTGCCGCTGCCGTGAACGAACCTGGCTGGGACGCAGCGGCGGGGACGCCTTGCGCGCCGGGGCTAAGCGTTGTCGCTTGGCCCGCCTCCTTCAACGCCTTTTCGGCACCCATGACCTCGGCGTTCACCGAGGCCTGCATCTTTTGCATTTCCTCTTTCATCGCGTCGAGCTCGGCCTCCCGCATGGCGGCATCGAACTGAGCGCGGAATTCGGAGGCATGGCGACGCAGCACCCCGGCGTACCGGCCGATCGTGCGCAGGAATACGGGCAGCTCCTTTGGCCCCACGAATAGCAGGGTGACCACGGCAAGAATGAGGAGCTCGCTCCAGCCTATTTCAAACATGCAGAACCGCCCGGCCCGGCTACGGGCTCAACAAAGCCTGGACGGCATCTCAACCGGTTTTCTCGCGCGTGGAGACGTCGTTTTCGATCGTTTTGGCGGGCGAGGACTTGGCGATTTCTTCTTCCTCTTCCGCCATGCCCTTTTTGAAGCTCTTGATGCCCTTGGCGACGTCGCCCATCAACTCGGAGATCTTGCCGCGGCCGAACAGCAGCAAGCCAACGATGATGAGAAGCAGGAAATGCTGTGCACTAAGACCCATGGAACGAGACCTTCTGGAACTTGTTACGATGGTGGAGTTAGCCACCAAACACCATTTGGGGGCACTATTGCAGAACTGCCATCCCCCGGCAAGTTCGCGCGGGTGCTTGTAGCCTTAAGGGGAAGAAATGTTTCGTGCACTCAAGTCCCGGTCTCGGCTGCAAAAACCAGGACAGAGCCGGGTGCGGTGCCGACTTTGACCTCGGTTCCCCTGGCAAGGGCATCCTGCTGGTCCACGCGCACCTTGAGCGGCCGCTCGAACCCGGCAACAGCCACATCCATGCGCGTGCTGTCGCCAAGGAATTTGACACCCAGAACGCGGCCGGGAAGGCCGGGACCGCCGTTGCCGTTGACCGTAAGGTTCAAGCCGCGCTCGCGCAGACACACCACAGCCTGGGTGCCATCCTCCATTCCCGGAGCCGGAAACACACCCGCAGGCGTTTCAACCACGCCCCCGCGCACGCGAGCCGGAAACTCGTTGATCTCCGAAAACAGCCGCGCAACGAACAAGTCTGCCGGCGCGTGGTAAAGTTCCTCGGCTTTGCCCGCCTGGGCCACGCGGCCACGGCGCAGCACGACGATACGGTCACCCATGCGCATGGCCTCTTCCGGGTTGTGGGTGACGATGAGCGAGGTGGCGCGGGTCTCTCGCAGCAACGCCAGCGTCTCTTCCTGCATCGCCTCGCGAAGTTGTACATCAAGCCCAGAGAACGGCTCGTCCATAAGCATAACGGCCGGCCGGGGCAGGATGGCGCGCGCCAGCGCCACGCGTTGTTGCTGGCCGCCCGACAGCACGCTCGGATAGCTGCTCGCCATATCAAGCAGACCGACCCGGTCGAGGATCGCACGCGCAGCCTTCAGGCTATCGGCTTGCGGCAGCGCCTTGAGCCCGAATGCGACATTGTTGAGCACGGTCAAATGCGGAAACAAAGCGAAGTCCTGAAACATCAGCCCGACGCCGCGGCTCTCCGGCGGCACGAAGCGGTTGGGTCCCGCGACTTCGCGCTCGTTGATGAGCACCCGGCCTGATGACGGCCTTTCGATACCGGAGACGACGCGCAGAAGGGTTGTCTTGCCGCAGCCTGATGGACCCAACAGGCAGACAATTTCGCCGGATTTGACATCGAGGTCGACGCCATTGAGGGCGCCCGCGCCGTCATAGACCTTGGTGACGCCCTCCAGTTGGACGCGCGCGGCAAACGTGGCCGCCGCCCGAGCCTTCATCCCCGGCTCTGCGCTCTGAGTGTCGATGCCTGTTCCCAATATTTGTTTCAATTCCAAACGCGCCACCTTCAGGGCTTACATAACATAGGAACGGGGCACAGGGACGGGCATGTTGCTCCAAAGCAGCCCTTGCCCCTTACTCAGTCGTCGCCGTGCTGCGGCGCCATATCGTCGAACTCACCATCGCTGCCCGATCCGGTGTCACCTGCGCCAGCGTCCGAAGTGTCCGCCGGATCGACATCGGTCTCACGATTTACATCCAAGGCCGCCACGCCGTCGCAGTCAGCATCGGCATTAGCCGTGTCATCGTCATCCTGCAAGGCGAGACTGCCCTGCGCCTCTTCTGCTTCGCCATCGTCTTCGAGCGGCAGCTCGTCTGGCATCAAAGCAGCAACGTCGGTCGGCTCAGGTACCTTGAAGTCGGGGGGAAGGTTGGCGTCGAGAAGGCCGGATGCCTTCAGCTCGGCAAGGCCCGGCAGATCCTTGATCTGATCGAGACCAAAATGGGTCAAGAAGAGTTCGGTGGTGCCGTAGGTGATCGGCCGGCCCGGCGCGCGGCGGCGGCCACGCGGCCTGATCCAAGCGGTTTCCATCAGCAGATCAAGCGTGCCCGGCGAAATGGATACGCCGCGGATCTCCTCGATCTCGGCGCGTGTCACCGGCTGGTGATAGGCGATGATGGCCAGCGTTTCGAGTGCGGCCTTGGAGAGCTTGCGTTCCTCCGCCGTCTCGCGTTCGAGAAGGAAAGAAAGATCGTCTGCAGTCCGGAACATCCATTTCCCCGCGACCTTCACGACGTTGACGCCGCGATCCGCGTAGGCCTTCTGCAATTCGCCAAGCAAGGCCGTCACGTCTTCGCCGGGCTCCACGCAGGCCTGCAGAGCGGCCGCGTCGAGCGCGTGCGAAGAGGCAAACAGCATGGCTTCCAACCGGCGCAACTTTTCGCGATGCGCACGCTCCGCCAGATGATCGATGGCCGCTTCCGGATCACGGAGCGCAGAAGGCCGCCCGGCTGAATGCCCAGCCGCCGTCTCGTCCCCGGACGTGCTCATCTCGTCCTTGTCGCGCGTGTTATCCGACACCAATGTCAATCTCGGCGGAACCATCGGCGTAATGCCCCCCAGCTTCCTATCGCAAATACGCCCTCGTACCCAACGCTCCCCTCAGATGAGGCTTAACCAACCCGCTGCCAAGCGTCCCCGGAGCCGCGCTTGCGCATATAGATTGGAGCAAACGGCTCATCCTGGCGCAATTCCACCAACCCCTCGCGCGCCATCTCCAAGGTGGCGCCGAACGAACTCGCGAGCGCGGTGCGCTCTTCCTCGCCCCGGGGAAGATATTGCTCCAGGAACAGGTCGAGCTGTGTCCAGTCGCCAGCGGTCGCGCCCACGAGACGCTCCAGCCGCTGGCGCGCATCTTTGATCGACCAGACTTTGCGCGCCCGCACCACGTGCACGACCTTGATCGTGCGGCGGCGCTGCTCGGCATAGGCTTTCAGCAGATCGTAGACCTGCGCGGTCCACGTCGTTTCCTTGACGGTCCGTACCGCCTCAGGCGCACCACGCACGAACACGTCGCGCCCGAGGCGCTTGCGCGTCATCAAACGTGCGGCCGCCGTGCGCATGGCTTCCAGACGCATCAAGCGGAAGGCAAGGCGCTGCGCCATCTCTTCGGCGCTCTGCGTCTGGGGATCTTCCTTCTCGCGCGGAATAAGAAGCTTTGACTTGAGGTAGGCCAGCCAGGCCGCCATGACGAGATAATCGGCGGCAATTTCCAGTTTCAGCGACTGCGCCTTGGCAATGAAGTCGAGATACTGCTCGACAAGCGGCAGAATGGCGATTTTGGAGATATCGACTTTCTGCGTTCGGGCGAGCGCAAGCAGCAGATCAAGCGGACCTTCGAACCCTTCCACGTCGACGATGAAGGCATCTTCGAGACCCGGCACGTCGTCGAGCCCCGGCGCTTCCCAGCCCGGGCCCTCCTCATTGCCTGATGTCGCGGCCTCGCCGTTCATCCGTCACCGTTGCATTTGCCTGCCCTGCCAGCCGCCCGTCAGACTGCACTCAGCTGTCAGGCCGGCTTGCGAGGCCGTATCGTCAATGTTGAACTTTACCGCACACTACACTGATTCAGGCGATTGCGCAGAGTGCGTGCCTTCGCACAAAACCTCATGAAGCAGGGTGATTGCCTCGGCCTCATCGAATGACGCCGTGGCCCGCGTGATCGCACAGGCGCGCGCGAATCGATCAGCCGGAGCTTGCGAAAGTGCCGGTACGCCTTCGGCCGCGGCGCGCATCTCTCTCAAGTCGCCGTTGCAGTGAAGGGCAAGATCGCACCCCGCCGCGATGACCGCTTCGGCGCGCGTCCGCATGGGCCCTGAAAGCGCCTGCATGGAAAGATCGTCACTCATCAGGAGACCATCGAATCCGATTTCACCCCGGATGATGTCCTGCGTCACGCGGCGCGATGTCGTGGCGGGTGCGCAATCATCGATGGATGAAAAGACGACGTGCGCGGTCATCGCGGCGGGCGCATCGCGCAAGGCATGAAACGGCACGAAATCGCTTTGGGAAAGCTCCGCGTGCGATGTCTCGACAATCGGCAATTCCAAATGGCTGTCGGCGCGCGCCCGTCCGTGCCCCGGGATGTGCTTGACGACGGGGACAACGCCGCCCTCCTTGTGGCCGGCGATCACTTCGCGCGCCAGAGCAATGATCGGCGCGGGCTCGACACCATAGGCGCGGTCGCCGATGATGTCGTGCGCACCGGAAACCGGTACGTCGAGCACGGGCGCGCAATTCGTGTTGATGCCAAGCGCGCAAAGTTCGTGCGCCATGAGACGCGAGACCAGCCGCGCCGCGCGAAGGGCGCGGGCGCTATCGCGTGCGAACATATCCCCATAGCGGCGCGCGGGCGGCAATTCGCGCCCCAGCGCGCCGCGAAGTCGCTGCACGCGTCCACCTTCCTGATCAATAAGCACCAGGAAGTTCTCAGCGCCAACAGCCTCACGTGTGTCGGAAACTAGCGCCCTGATCTGCTCCAGGTCGTGACAGTTGCGGGTAAACAGGATGAGTCCAGCAGGTTGCACGTCCCGAAAGAACGCGCGCTCCTCTGGCGAGAGCGACGTGGCCGAAAGACCGGCTATCAAGGCGGCTTGCATGGAAGCGATCTGCCTTTCGAAGAGGGGCAAAGACGGCCGATCCAATATGAGCAAGCCAGCGCCCGTTATGTCGAGGCGGCTTTACACCGCTTGAGGCCCGCTGCGCAATTGCCGCGCGAAGCTCTCAAAACGGCAAGACGGCCAGCATGTGCCAGCCGCCCTCATCACGCCAGCAAACGGCTCATCAGTACGTCGTCACCCAGCAATCATTATAGCCCTGGCTCTTGAGCTGCGAGCATAACGAACTTGCCTGCTCGCGGGACCCGGGCGGACCTACGACGAGACGGTGATAGCTGCCCTTGGTCCCAAGATTGGCTTCGGCGACGTCAGGCGTCTTGCCGGACAGCACGCCCGCATACTTCTGCTGCATGTCGGCAAACCGCTTCAGCGCGTCCATCCGGCTCGAATCGGAACGCGGCACAGAAGCAAGCACCGCCACGAACCCACTCCCCGTGGTGGCGACGGACGTCGAGCCTCCCGCTGCGGGGGCTACCGCCGCGGGAGCTGCTGCCGCCGTCTTGACCTTCTTGGACGGCTTGGGCGCTGGCTGCACGGCCGCCTCTTCAGGCTCGATGCTGCCTGTTGGCTCAGGGGGCGGCGCAACACTGGCCACTGCTGCGGCTTTATTGACCACGGCTGGGGTCTTGGCGGCTGCTTCGGCTTTTTTCGCGGGCGGCGGAGAGGGAGGCGCGTTCTCCGAACTTGGAACCGTTGCCTGACGCGCGGTGCCCAGACCATCGACCAGCGTCAGCCCCGGCACGGCCACTGCGCCTGACGCTGGCGCAGCGGAAGGCTCATCAGGTGCGGGCGCCTGGATGCTGCCATCCCGGCCCACAACCAGCGTCGAGACCTTGCGTGTGCCGTTAGCATCCAAGTCGCTGCCATTGTCGGTCTCGGCCGCAGCGGCGACGGTGGAGCCGTCGCCAAGACGGCCCATGATCTTGCTATCGGTATGGGCGAACTGTTTGCCGCCGCCGTCGGCGGGCTTGAACTTGGAAGGCTCGGCAGCACTCTTGATCACAGGCGGATCGCCTGCCGAAGAACCGCCGAAGATCGCCTTGTAGCCATAGGTCATGCCACCGCCAAACACGATGGCACCCGCCAGCACCGCAACCATCATCAGCGGGCGGCGCGCCCGAGAGGGGGCTTCCTCCTCGTACTCCTGGCCTTCCTCGTCCTGGTAGGCCTGGTCGAGTTCTCCGCCCGCAGGCTGGCCGAAACCGAGATCAGCCCCGGACTGGTCGATGTAGTCCGCGTTGTGCTGGCCATAACCCTGGTCATAGCCCTGCTCGGCATAGCCGCCTTGGTTGGCCCACTCGTTGGCTTGCGGAACCTGCTGTGGCGCGTAACGGACGTCCGTTCCAAAGTGTGGCTCGTTTCCGAAATGCGGCTCCGCAGCAAATCCGGGCTCGGCGGCGTATGCCGTCTCGGCTGGCGCGTCATAGCCCGTTTGCGGCTGATGGGCAGAGTTATAGGCGCCAAGGTCAAAACCACGCGAATCCGCCGCCTGCTGCAGCGAGCCCCAACCGGCGTTCGCGTGTTGGCCGGGCGCGCCGTAGCCAAGATCCTGATGACCGGGATGGCTCTGCGCTGGCGGCGCGTAATCGTAACCCTGGGACGGATGGCCCTGGCTGTAAGGGGCGGCGCGCTGCGCTGGCGCGGGTTGTTGGCCGCGCGGCGAAACTGCGAGCGCGGGCGCCAGCGGCTCGAACTGAGGCGCATACGACGACGCTGCGCGGCCTCCGGTGGCCGGGGTGCTGAAAGGCGGATAGTCGGTCTGGCCATAGCCGCCGTTGTAGGGAGCGGTCTGCGCGGGCTGCTGATGCTGTGCGTAAGATGGCTGCCCGTAGGGATTCTGTTGGGGAGGGTAGGCCGCGTTTTGGTAGCCCAGAGCCTGCGGTTGCCCTTGTGGCTGGCCCTGCGGCACACGGCCACCGGCCCCTTGCGAGGCCTGGCCCCACTGGCTCTGAGGTTGCGATGACGCGGCGGGGCGCGCGTATGGCTGACCCTGTTTACCGTGCACCGGAGACATATGGCGTACCCCTCGAAACTGGAACCGGCGGAAACCCCTTCCCTGGCCCAACGAATCGCGAGTCTAGCGCATCGCGTCCGGTGCCTCGACGCCGAGGACCTTGAGACCTGAGTTTATCACCTGCTTTGTCGCGGCCACGAGCGCCAAACGCGCTCTTGTCGCAACCCCGTCATTTAGCTGGATAAATCGCAAATGTGGCGAATCGTTGCCTCTCGTCCACAGGCCGTGGAAGGCGCTAGCCAGATCATAGAGATAGAAGGCCACGCGATGCGGCTCGTGGGCCACCGCCGCTCCGTCGAGCTTGACCGGAAATTCCGCAAGCTTACGAATGAGATCCATCTCGGCAGGATCCGCCAGAACAGAAAGATCAGCTTTCGCCAGGGCTTCCATCGACGTGTCGAGATCGGGCATCTGCTCCTTCACGTTGCGCAAAACGCTGGCTGCACGCGCGTGCGCATACTGCACATAGAACACGGGGTTGTCCTTCGACTGCTCCGTCACTTTTGCGAAATCGAAGTCCAGTTCTTCCTGGTTCTTGCGGTAAAGCATCATGAAGCGAACCGGATCGCGGCCGACCTCGTCGACAACATCCCGGAGCGTAACGAACGTGCCTGCTCGTTTCGACATTTTGAAGGGCTCGCCGTTCTTGAACAGCTTCACAAGGCTGACGACCTTGATGTCGAAGTCAGCCTTGTTGTCCGACAGCGCCGCAACCGCTGACTTCATTCGGCTGATGTAGCCGATATGGTCCGCGCCGAAGACGTTGATCAGATGCAGAAAGCCGCGCTGCAGCTTGTCCCAGTGGTAGGCGATGTCGCCTGCGAAATAGGTGTAGCTGCCGTCCGACTTCTGGATGGCCCGATCCTCATCGTCGCCGAAGGCGGTGGACTTGAACAGTGTCTGCTCCCGGTCCTCCCACTCTTCATCGTCGTGACCTTTGGGCTTTTCCAGCCTGCCTTCATAGACGAGCCCCTTGGCGCGCAGCACATCGAGCGCGGCCTTGATCTTGTCGGCGCCTGCCTGGGTTAGAGACGCCTCCGAGAAAAAGACGTCATGGCGGATGTTGAGCGCGGCGAGGTCGTCACGGATCATGTCCATCATGCGGTCGATGGCAAAGGCGCGCACGACCGGAAGCCAACGCTCTTGCGGCATATTGAGGAGAGACGAGCCATGGTCCTTGGCAAGCGCCTGGCCCACGGAAACGAGATAATCGCCAGGGTACAAGCCTTCGGGGATGGGGCCGATGTCTTCACCCAACGCCTCGCGGTAGCGCAGGAAAGCGGACTCGGCCAGGACGTTCACCTGCCCTCCTGCATCGTTGATGTAGTACTCACGCGTCACGTCGTAACCCGCGAACATCAGCAGGTTTGCGAGCGCATCGCCAAACACCGCGCCACGGCAATGGCCGACGTGCATCGGTCCCGTCGGATTGGCGGAAACGTATTCGAGATTGACCTTCTCGCCCTTCGACAAGCCGCCCGCGCCGAATGTGCCGCCTTGCGTGACAATGGCGCGGAGCAACGCGTGCCAGACCTGGGGCGTGAAGGTGATGTTGATGAATCCCGGGCCGGCAACTTCTGCCTTGGCGATCCCATTGTCGCCTTCGAGCTTGCCCTTGATCAGCTCCGCGATATCGCGCGGCTTCATCCTCGCTGCCTTCGCCAGCACCATGGCCGAGTTGATTGCCACATCGCCGTGCGAGGGATCGCGCGGCGCGTCCGCCTGCGGCGGCGGGATCATGAGATCGGCAGGCAGCTTGCCTTCGGATTTCAGCGCTTCGAGCGCGGCTTTCACTTTGGCTTCGATGTCGGCAAAGATGTTCATTGGGAAATCCTGGGCGTGTTGGCTGCGCCCATCAGGACAGGCGAAGGCAGACTATGGAGCGCGCTCCTAGCGCATTTTCCGATCATACAGAGCCACTTTTTCCTCTCCCGGAACGGGAGAGGATGTCGCGGAGCGACAGGTGAGGGACGTCGGCACGCGCCGCTGATTGCGGCAGTCCCCTCATCCGCCCCTTCG
>WBZN01001039.1_pt1 | contig 17707 bp, 7 predicted proteins | sample 5204281 | NCBI WGS metagenome assembly WBZN01 (sample SAMN12344347, study PRJNA552823) | activated sludge metagenome | biome: Activated sludge suspended growth; feature: Nitrification reactor; material: Wastewater; isolation source: activated sludge from nitrification reactor of wastewater treatment...
CGAACGCGTTTCGCTCGCCAGAATGAGCGGGCTGCGCGGATCCTTCTCCTGCAGGCCGCCGTAGATCTGGCGCCCCTGGTAGAGCCGGAACACGATGCCGTCCCAGAGCTTCTTGGTGAGGTCGGCAGCGGCCGGACTGCTCTGGCCGAGGGCGCCAAGGACGCGCGCCGTCGACTCGAGATCCAGGAACTCCGTCTGACGGGCGAGCTCGGCCGCGTAGGCCGGGTTCGCCTTGCCGAGCGTCGCGAGCGCCTGCAGCGCGGCGGTGCGCTCCTCGTACGCCTCGCCGTCGATGAACAGCCCGTAGTCCGAACGCAGCGACTGCTCGAGCGTGCGCGCCAGGTTGGCGAGCAGCCCGTCGTCCACCGGGTAGCCGGCCGCCTTCGCCTCGTGCAGGAACTCGGCGGCGTAGGCGGTGAGCCAGACGTAGCCCTGGCCGCCCGGCCAGTAGGCGCACAGGCCGTTCTTGTCGACCACCGACGGAATCCACTGCAGCGTGTCGGCGACCGCGCGGTCCGTGCGGCCGTCGTCGTTGCCGGTGTGCAGCGTCGTGCGCAGTCCGCGCAACGCCAGCTCGGCGCGTGCCGTGCTCAGCCGCTGCTCGGTGCAGCCGTACGGGTACTCGCGCAACAGGTCGAGACCGGTGGCCATCTTGATGAGCGCCGGCTGGTCCGACACCAGCAACGCGCGCCGCACGCTGCCCGGCCGTGCCGCCGCGGGCACCTCGGGCAACGCGAACGAGCCGCCGGCCGCGATCTCGCCGAGCTTGCGCACCACGATGCGCTCGCGGTCGTCGCGGACCGGAAGGGACGCCTCGAACGCGTCGCTCGCGCCGTCGGCGTCCCGCGCCACCGCCACCTTGAACGACACGCTGTCGTACGACAACGTGCCGTCCTCGCGATACGGCGGCGTCGGCACCTTCACCGCGAACTCGATGCGCGACGGCTGGTTCTTCACCCAGTCGATCGGGCGCACGGCCGTGCCGTCGAGCGTCACGCCCTTGGCCTCGACCTTTGCCGCACCCTTGCCGCCCTCGCCTTCCACGATGCGGCCGATCGCCGCGCCGAGGAAGCTGTCGCCGGGCCGCACGAAGCGCGGCAGCGCCGGCTGCACGATGACCGGCAGCCGCACCGCCAGCTGACTCGCGGCGAAGCCGAACCGATCCGGACCGCTCGCCGCCTTGGCGCGCACCTTGAAGTTCGTGAGGTTGTCCGGCAGCTCGACGGTCACGCGCGCCACACCGTCGGCACCGACCACGATCGCCGGGTTGAAGTACGGCACCGGCTTGAACGAGCGCCGCACGGTGGCGCGGTCGAGCAGGCTCGACTCGTCGCGCTCCGCCGCCTCGCCGCCGGGGTTCTCGGCGAACGGCAGGAAGCCGAAGGCCAGGTTCCTGGTGTCGCGCAGGTCGAAGCGCGTCACCACCGGGCGGATGAAGTCCGGCAGCGGGTCGAGCCGCTGCTCGCGCCCGAGCGCCAGCACCGCCTGATCGACCAGCCAGAGCGTGACCTCGCCCGGCAGCGGCCGCGCCTGCTCGTCGTGCAGACGAATCTCGATCTCGATCTTCTGCCCCGGCCGCGCGCGCTCGGGATGCTTGAGCTCGACCGCCACGCGATTGCTCACCGGCTCGACGTCGAGCCACACGGTGGTGGCGACCGTCGACGGCTTGCCGAGATCGGCGGTCGTTCCCGGCTGCGGAGCGCTGCCCGGCAGGCGGCCGCGCAGCAGCAGCACGTGCACCGGCAGGCGCGGTGTGTACGTACCGAGGATCGGCACGTGCAGCGTCGCCGCGCCGGCGTCGACGCGCAGCCATTCATAGTGATTGCCGTCCGGCGCCTCGACGATGGCGAGCGCGGTGGCCTTCTGGAACGGGCTCTGCAGGACCACGTTCGCGGTCTCGCCCGGGTTGTAGCGCGCCTTGTCGGGCGTGGCGTTGAAGGCGCCTTCGGGCGCCTTCGCCCACGCCACGGCGCCGGCGCCACCGGCGTAGAGATCCGCCGAGACGATCTGCGACCGGCCCAGGCGATCGGCCGCTTCGACCTCGACCACGTACACGCCCGCCTCGTGGATCGGGAACGCCAGGCGCACCGCGTCCTTGGCGCTCACCACCTTCTGTTCCGCCACCTTCTCATCGACCACGTCGGTCAGATACCGCGCCACGCCATCCGTGAAGTCGCTGGCGCGGAGCACCGAATGCCACTGACGATGCACCAGCCGCACGGTCACGTTTTGCCCCACCAGCGGCTCGCCGTCCGGGCCGAGCACCAGCACTTCCGGAGCGATCTCGGTTGCCTGCTCGAGGTAGCGCGGCAGCTTCACGCCGAGCACGAACGGCGGCAGCGCGAGGATTTGCTTGGTGGCCGTCACCGTCTGGTCGTCCTCGCCCGTGACGGTGGCCTCGACCACGTAGCTGCGGGGCTGCGCCGTGGGCTCGATCGCCGGATTGAGCGTCAGTGTCGCCGCGCCTTGCGCGTCGGTCTCGTCCTGGCGCTCGAGCTTGCCGGCCGACTCGAAGCGCTCGGTGCGCGAGAAGCGGCCGTCCGAGGAATACAGGAAGCCGGGGCGCGGCTTCGGCGTCCAGGTGTAGGGGAACTGCGTCACCCGCCATTGGATCGGCCGCGCCGCGACGCGACCGCCGGCGTAGTAGGAGGCGAGCAGCGACACCGGGAACTCCTTGTCGAGCGGCACGCGTTCCGGCGCCTGCAGCTGCACCTCGAAGCGCGGCAGGCGATAGGCCTCCATGCGGAACGACGTCGAGGCCAGGCGCACGCCGTGTGAGTCCTCGAAGGCCGCCGAGTACTCGCCGGTGGGCAGCTTCTCGGCGGCGAATTCCTGGTAGAACGAACCGGCGGGCGTCACCGTCGCCGGGAAGCGCCACACCAGATCGCCGGGACCGGTGACGATGACCTTGCCGGCCGGCATGGCGACGCGCAGCGCGCCGCGCTCGCGCACTCGCAGGTAGCCCTTGATGTACACCGTCTCCTCCGGACGGTACACCGGCCGGTCGGTGAACAGATGCCCCAGAGTTTCGGCGCGCGGCGCGCGCGACTTCAACTCCTGCTGGGTCCAGCCGAGCCAGGTCTCGCCGCTGCTGTCCCACTGGCCGTCATGGAAGACGTCCGGACCGCGGTCGGCATTGAGCACCAGGACGTCGTCGGCCTTGGCTACCACCAGGCGCCGCACGTGCACGGTGCGTCCGGCCACCTTGCCGGGCGCCTCCCAGCGGACGCGGCCCGACGTGTCGGTGGCGCCGCTCCACAAGGTCTCCCAGCGGGTCGGCTGGCCGCTCTCGTCGATGCGGCCTTCGATCCGCACGTCGGCGCCGGCGACCGGTTCGGCGGTCGAAAGCGAGGTGACCGCGAACACCACGGCGGCCTCCTCCTCGAGCGTCGAGACGCTCAGGTCCGTCACCTGCAGACGCACCCAGGCCCGCGTGCTCGAGCGATCGAGACGCCGGAGGCCGACCAGGTACGTGCCCGGCGCGCCCTTGCCGCGCGCCGCGGCGAGCTGCGACGCGAGATCGATGCCGAAGCGGGCCGCGCCGCCTTCGCGCTTGAGCGGCAGCGTCACCAGCGTCGAGACCGCGGGCGAGCCGAGGTTCTTGATCCGCATCAGGATGTCGCGGTCGTTCGGGTCCTGGCTCGGCGACGTCCACGGCGCGGGCTCCTCGCCCGGACCGGGGGGCCGGACGCTCTCGTCGACCTCCACCGGGCGCTCCGGGAACGGCCAGAAGGAGCGGTCGAGCGGGTCGATGGCCGCGACGCGCAGATCGACGCGCTCGTTGCCGCGGCCCTCGACCGGCACCATCTGCGGTCCGAAGCGCTCGACGATGCCCTGCCCCGCGCCCCAGCGCAGATACGCACTCTGTTGCGGGAAGAACACGAACGCCTCGCTCTCGCGCCGGATCTCGAGCGCGCGGCCGCTGTCGTCCCGCAGCGCGGCCGGCGCGAGCGTGACCCGGTACAGCGTGTCGCGCGCGAAGTCGCCGGTGACCTCGAGCTCCTGGCCGTCCACCTTGGCGCCGAAGTTCGGCACGGCGGGGTCGATGCGGACCAGGTTGCGCGCCTCGACCGGGCCGAGCGCGGCGGGCGGCGCCGAGAACTCGACGATCACGCTGCGCTCGTCGTCGCCGCAGCGCAGCGGCTGGTCGCGGCCGTAGCGCACGCCGTCCGGGGAGACCGGCACCATGGCGCCGCGACAGCCGAGACGGGCCGCCCGGAAGGGCTCCGCGGTCGCGAACGAGACGTCGAAGCCGGCCTCCGGCGCCTGCGCGTCGAGCGACAGGCGGAAGTGCAACAGCGTGCGGGTACCGGGCGGAATCGGCTCGCGCAGGTCCACCAGATACACCGGCCGCTCCGAACGCGACGAGCGTTCGAGCTCGCGAATCTCGAAGTCCTGACGGCCGAGGAAGCGCGAGCTCGACGCCGCGAGACCCGGCAGGGGCCGCAGCTCCAGGGTCAGCATGGAGCGCAGCGCGTCGAGCGCCACGGGACTCGGGAAGGTGAGGCGAATCGATTCCACCGGCTTCAACCCGGCCTCGTGATCGCGCGGCTCGGTTTCGACCGGCGGCACGAAGAGCGTCGCGAGTCGGAAGCTCTTGCCCTGCACGGTCCAGGTGAAGCGCTCGAGCGGCGGCCACGCCTCCGCCGGGCGGAACTGCAGCGTATGCGCGTCCAGCCAGGTGAAGGCGCCGGCGTGCTCGGGCACGACGCGCACCAGGCGCGCAGGGTCGTCCTCGGGACCGCCGGCCGCCGGGCCGAGGTCGTGGTCGAAGAACACCGTCACGGGATCCCACGCGCGCAGGAAGCGATCCGGCACGATCACCGTGCCCCTCGCTGTCAACGCTGGGGAGGGTGCGGCGGTCCGGGCGGGCGCCGCGACCGGAGGTTTGGCGGCGGGCGGTGCGGCGGGAGCGGTGGGCGACGCACTCGGCGAACCCCCCGCTGCCGCGGCCACCGCCACGAACAGCGCTCCGGTCAACACTCGACCGGCGCGCAACATCGAACCTTGCAACAGCTTCGCCGCGCCCTTCATTGCCCACCTCCGCCTGCCCCGTTCGACTGCGTCGCGTCCAACATGTACGTTCGAATCACTTCCGGCGGCGGGCCGTTGCCCGGCGCAGAGAGTCCCACGATCACCGGCCGCGCCGCGGCCGGTGCCGCGTTCGCGGGTTGCTCGAGAACCAGCAGATACCGTCCGGGCTCGAGATCCACGAGCTGCAGGACGCCGTGGCCGAGCGCTCTCCCACCCGCCGTGAGCAGCTCGCACTCGAGGCCGCTCGCGTCGGTGCGCACGCCGACGCCGACCCGCCGCGGGCTCGCGATCTCGAACGAGAAGTAGGCACGGTCGCCGCCGGCGAGCAGCACCGGCGCGTTCACGCCCTCGACCAGCGGCACCACCGCCGTGGTCGCCAGCTCGGCCACCCCGGACAGGCCCGTCGCTAGGCCATGCAACAGGACCTCGACGCCGTCGCCTTCGCCCAGGGCCTGTAGCCGCGCCCCGGCAGGGTGGATCTCCACCTCGGCGCCGGCGGCGCGCGACACCACGCTCGCAACCGGCACGCGGGTGCGCACCTGCAAGACGGCCTGCGCCGCCAGCGGCACCTTCAGACGCACGTCGCGGCCGCCGAGCGCGACCACCCCCGGCGCCGTCTGCACGACCGCGGCGAGATTCGCGAGCGACCACGGGCTCGCGGCGACGCCGCCGGCATCCAACCACGCCAGCACCGCGCCAGGGCCGTGACGGACGATCCAGGCACCCGCGCCGTGCGGCTGCAGATCGTTGCCGCGCAGCACCGTGCCGTCGTCCCCGACGAAGGTGCCGGCGGCATCGGCGCCGCGCACGTGCAGAGCCAGCCCACCCGCCGTGGTCGCGGCTTCGACGCGGAACCAATCCGAGCCCGAGCGGTCGAAGAGCTCCTCGCGCGGCGCGCCGGCACGCAGCGCCGCCGCGGCATCCGCGGGCGCGATCTCCACTCGATACGGCGCGGGCTGCGCGCCGCGATGGATCAGCAGCACGCGCGCCGCGGTGCTGTCGAGCGAGCGCTCGAACGCTTCGCCGCCCTGCCAGTGGACGCCGGAAACGCGGTCGCCGTCGGCAAGCGCCGCCGCGGACTGGGCGCCGAGCGCTAAGCTCACGCGCTTCGCTCCCGGCGGCAGGTCGATCGGCAGCGCCACGTCGCCGGTGAGCACGCCTTCGAGCACACCCCAGGCCGCGGTGCGCGCCGACTGGAGCGCCGGGCGCGCGACCTCGACGTCGACGTCGCCCGAACCGCCCGCGGCGCTCCACACGAGTGCCACGGGATCGGCCTTGGCCAGGGCGACGCTCATCGCCGCGCCGTCCGCCACCGCCATGGCGCTGCCCGAGGCCGCATCCACGACGCCGGCACGCACGCCGGGCTGGATCGACAACGACCGCGCCTCGACCACCAGCGGGCCCGCGGCCGTCTGAAGATCGACCACGGCCGGTCCGCTGGCCGGCACGCGCAGCCGCACGGCACCGGTGGCCGCGGCCGCCAGCCGCTTCGCCTGCACCGCGGCACCATTCCTGCCCAACAAGAACGCGCGCCGTCCAAACGCCACCAACTGGCCATCCTCGCTCGGGAGCAGCGGCCCCGGTCCGCCGGCCTGCAGCAGGTCGTCGGTAAGGCTCGCGAAGCGCAGCACCCCGGGTCGATCGAGATCGACCACCACGGCCGCGAGATCCGGCGCCGTCTGTGCCAGATCGCGCAGGGCTCCGAGCGGCGCTCCGGCAGCGAGCTGCGCCTCCCGCACGTGCTTGGGCTTCACCGCCGCGACCTGCAGCCGCAGCGGCTCGCCGCGTTCGTCGATCGACCAGACCCGCAGCCTGAGCTCGTCGCCGCCGGTGGCGCCGAGCGCCGCCGCGACGCGCGGCGCGCGCCCGGCCGCGTTCGACAACGTCCGCCAGACGCCGCCGTCGCGGCGTTCGATCGCCAGACCGATGTTCTCCGCGCTCGTGGCGCCAGCGACCAGCAGCTCGGCCCCACCGCGCGCTGCCGGCAACGCCACGATGTGGACGCTCTCCCCGGGATCGAACGAACGCGACCACGGCAGAGCGGCGGCGCGCTCGTCGGTCTCGACGCGGCTGCGCATCACCAGGCCCACGGTGAGCTCGTTACCGGAGATCGACTCGACCCGCAGGCGATAGCGCCCCGGCGCGAGGCGGCCGGAGAGCAGGAAATTCCAGTCGTCCGGACGCGCGCCGGCCCGCAGGACCACGTTGCCCTGCGCATCGAGCAGCACGCCGCGCACGGCGGCGAAGGCGTGCGAGACGATCTCGGTCATTCCGGTGTCGCCCACCGACACCGGGACCTCCGCCGGGGCGGCGATGGAGCGCTCCATGCCGGCCACGAGCTCGTCGGGGGTCACCGACACCGCGTAGGCGACGAGGTTGTTGCGCCGCGAGCATTCGACGCTGAGCGTGTAGTCGCCCGGTTCGAGCTCGCCGCTCCAGCCGCGCCCCGGCGGCACGAAGATGGCCGCACCCGCGGCACCGCCCTTCTGCTGCAGCGACCCTTGCATCTCGTTGTCGATCTTCACCGCCACGTGCGCGGTGGCCGCGAGACGGAAGCGGTAGACGTCCGGCTGCCGCGTCTGATCGGCGGGACTCTCGAGCCACACGTGGGCCGCCTCTTCGCCGAGCTCGAGATCCACCGGCGCGTGCCCCTTCGCCACCGCCGCGGTGGACTCGGTCTCGATCAGCGCCAGGGACTTGGCGGCCGCCGAGCGCGGCAGCAGGATGAGGCGATAGTCGCCCGGCAGCAGATGGAGCTTGAGGTTCGCCTCGGCCTCCGGCGCGCCCACCGGCCAGCCGTCGGCGTCCTCGACGCGGCAGCGGAAGGTGAAGCCGTCGCCGGCGCCGCGCAGCCGGACGTCGGCCGTCTGGGCGACGTGAAAGCGGTACGCGATGCCTTCGCCCGCCGCGAGCGAGGCGCGCGCCGCCACGCCGTCGCGCAAGGCGCCGCCGTCGCGCAGCGGCGTCTCGTGCAGCTCCACGCCCAGATGACCGGCGCTCCAACCGCGCGCCGTGACACTGAGCTGGAAGTCGCCGGCGCCGAGATACGGCCGCAGCTCGAAGTTCCGGCCGACGCCGTTGCCGTCGTCGCTCACCAGCGCCGCGACCGTGCGCGTGCGCAGCGCTCCGGACGTGTGCAGCAAGCCGGTCGAGGACACGGCGTAGAGCGCCGGTCGACTCGAGCGCACCAGGAACGTCGCGACCTGATTCGCCGCCAGGTCGAAATGGGCCGGCTGGCCCGGCGCGAGCTCGGGGAACTTGGGCAGCGCGTCGAGATCGGCCTGCGGCAGCGGGGCATCCGGCAGATCGGGATTGATGCGCGTCTCGGTCAGCACCAGCGCCGCGCTCGAGGTGCGGGTCGCGGTCGCGGGCGCGGTGAGCGTGAGTCGGTGCGTACCGGGTGCGATCGCGGCGGCCGTGCTCGGGGGCGCGTCGTCGACGGCGATCGGCAGCGCCGTCCCGTCCTCGCCCTCGAGCCGCAGGGTGCCCGCGACGTTGCTCGTGCCGTCGAGCGTCACCGACTCTCCCGGTCGCAGGGCGAGCGGCAGCGGCTGCGCGAGATCGAGCGGCCACGAGCGCAGCACCACACCGGTACGCACGCCGGAGCGTTCCCCGGAGAGCAGCGAGTAGGACTCTCCGGCCTGGAGATCGACGGTGCCGAAGCGCGCCTCGCCGCGCGCCACGAACTCGCCGCCGCCGGTCTCCAACCCGGCCCAAGGCGAGCCCGTGGCGCCGGCGGCGCGCACCGCGAGGTCCAGCACGCCCTTGGTGTCGGGGCGAATGCTCAGGAGATAGAGCCCCGGATTCAACGTCCAGGTCTCGCCGCTCCCCTTGAACGGCGGCGACTTGTAGCCGCGCGGCGGCGAGGTATAGAAGGGCTCGAAACGGAACCGCGCCTGCGCACCGCGCCCCACGACCTGATACGTGCCGGCGGTCTCGACCTCGAAGAAGAGACCCGTGTCGTCGAGCGCGTTGAAGCGCCGCGCGAACGGTCGGTTGGCGCCCAGAGGCAGTGCCGCCTTGGCGACCACCGTGTCTCGGCGCACGTCGCCCTGGTTGCGGCTGCCGATCAGCAGTCCGCTGGCGTCGGCTTCGTCGCCCACGCCGCCGGCCTGCACGGTCGAGACCCAGTACTTGCCGCCGCGCTCGAACGTGTACACCTGCTGCAGCTCGAACTGCTCGAGCACGTAAGCCTGGCCGGGGGTTCCGGCGACTTCGATCCAGTGCGGCGTCGGCGCCGGCGGCGTGGAATCGTCGCTCGTGGACTCCTCGGCGCTCGACGATTCATCGGCGCTCGCCGATTCATCGTCGGTCGTTTCTTCCGGAGCGGCGGTCTCCTCGGACGCGCTGGTTTCGTCCGTGGCCATCGTCTCGTCGCCCGACGCCGACTCCGGCGCCGCGGCGGCCGCGGCTTCCTGGGCGGCCCGCAGCTCGGCGGCGTCCATGGTCGCCGCGTCGGTCTCGCGATCCTCCTGTGTGGCCTCTGGAATCGTCACCTCCGCCACCGGCGGACGCGTTTGCTTGACGATGTCGGCCTGCGCCTTGATCAGCCGGAAATACGGATCGTTCGTGAGCACGTTGCCGCCGCGCAGCTCCGCGGCGCCGGTCGCCGGCAGCTCCAGCCGGGCGTAGTTGGTCGAGACCGGCAGCACGTAGCGATCGACGCCGAGCGGTCCGATCACGAACCGCCGTCGGCCCGCGGCGGGCAGCATCGACACACCCCAGCGCACGCTCAGCGCGTGCGCCTCCGCACCGCCGGCATCGACCGCGGCGTCGCCGCCCTGTGCCCAGGGCTGCGGCGCGCCGCCGTACACCGACAGCCGATACAACCCCTTCTCGAGCGTCGTCGACAACTGGCAGACCACGACCGGGCGTCCGACGATCGGCTGACGCGCAACGCAGCGCGGCGCGGCGTCCACCAGCCACGATCCGTCGCGCCACAGCCGCACGTCACGGACGTTGCGACCGCCGGTCTCGAGAAACACCGTGCGCCGCTCCGCGACGCGCAGCCACCACGACCGCTGCTGGTGGTCGTCGAGAGCGCTCGCGATCGGCTTCTGCTCCTCGAGCACCGGGCCGGGCGCTGCGGACAGCTCGGCCGATGCGTCGACGCGCACCGTGGCGTTGCCCTGCGCACGCTCGGCGCCGAGCAGGACGATGCGATACTCGCCGCGATCCAGGAACACGTCCACCCGTCCGTCCGCCGTGCCGGCCCCACCATCCCTGGCGAGGGTGCCGGCCATCCGGTCGACGAGCTCCAGAGCGACACCCTGAGCGCTCGCGACGCTCACCGCGTAGCGCCCGAAAGCGGACACGGTGAGCAGCGCCACGTGCCGGCCCGCGGCCGGCTGCGCGAGCGGCGCGACCCGCGGCCCGGCCGTCGGCACCACCTCGCTGGTCGCCGGCGCCGCGAGTCCGGGCGACGCCACCAAGGCCCCGAGCAGCGAGCACAGCGCCGAGAAGGCCACCAAGAGGGTCAAAAGGCGCCGCGCGGGCGTTTTCACCTGGCGAATGGCGCACGAAGGGATGGATCCCGCGGCGGGGACGATCGGACGGTCGGACACGGTGTCAGGCTCCTTGACGAGTGTGGCGTTAGCTTATGCGAGGCATTGTGGCGAAGGCGTGGCGCCGGCAAGGTAGGGCGCGGGCACGCAGCGCGCGCGAGCATCAGAAACGAGGCGCGCGCGCCGTCGGATCGCCGCCGAGGCCGGTGCTATCGTCTCGCCCTGCCGATGCACTCCCGCCGGATCGCCCTGCTGGTCCTGCTCGCCACGCTCGCTCTGCCGTGTCTCGCGCACGCGCAGGACTCCGCGCCGTCGTTTCCGCCGCCGCTCAGCGCCTACACCGGCGAGGACGGCATGAGCCTGCCGCAGGTCCTCGCGCATCGCGTGCGCGCGGCGCCGCTCAACGCATTCGCGACCGTCGTGTTCCTGCTCGCGGTTCTGCACACCTTCCTCGCGCCGCAGTTCCTCGCGCTGTCGCATCGCGTGCGCCGCCAGTACGCGAAGCGACACCCAGCCAGCCCCGGAGAACCCGAACCGATCAGCCCGGGAGCCGAAGTTCTGCACTTCTTCGGCGAGGTCGAGGCGGTGTTCGGCATCTGGGCGGTGCCCTTGCTCGTCGTGGTGGCCTGGAGCGTGGGCTGGCCGGCGGCCCAGGAGTGGATCGGCCATCGCGTCTCGTTCACCGAGCCGCTGTTCGTGGTGGTGATCATGGCGATCGCCTCCACGCGGCCGATCCTGGTCTTCGCCGAGTCGACCATCGGACTGGTCGCGCGACTCGGCAACAGGACGCCGCGCGCGTGGTGGCTGTCGATCCTCATCCTCGGACCGCTGCTCGGCTCCTTCATCACCGAACCCGCGGCGATGGTGATCAGCGCCACCCTGCTCGGGCGGCAGTTCTTCGACCTGCGGCCCGGCCGCGCCCTGCGCTACGCCACCGTCGGCCTGCTGTTCGTGAACGTCTCCGTGGGCGGCACGCTGACGCCCTTCGCCGCGCCGCCGGTCCTGATGGTGGCGGGAACCTGGGGCTGGGGCCTGCTGCACATGCTGAGCCACTTCGGCTGGAAGGCCGCGGTGGGCATCCTGCTGTCGACCGTGCTCTACAGCGTGGTCTTTCGTCGTGAGTTGGGCGCGCTCAAGGCCAAGGCGGTGCACACCGCCGGCGAGACGACCGTGGTCATCCGGGCCAGCCGGAAGATCCCGCCGATGGTGATCGTGGTGCACCTGCTCTTTCTCGCCTGGACCGTTCTGAACGCTCACACGCCGGTGCTCTTCGTGGGCGGCTTCCTGTTCTTCCTGGCGGCGATGAAGGCGACCGAGGGGCATCAGAGCGCCCTCCACCTGCGTTCGCCGCTGCTGGTCGGTTTCTTTCTCGCCGGCCTCGTGGTGCACGGCTCGCTGCAACAATGGTGGATCGCACCTCTGCTCGGCAGTTTGGCCGCGCTGCCCTTGATGATCGGCGCCACGGTGCTCACGGCGTTCAACGACAACGCCGCCATCACCTATCTCGCGTCGCTGGTCCCGGGCTTCGACGCCGCGCGCCAGTACGCGGTCGTGGCCGGTGCGGTCACCGGCGGCGGTCTCACGGTGATCGCCAACGCCCCCAACCCGGCCGGCCAGGCGACCCTGCAGCGCTACTTCCCCGACGGCCTGTCGCCGCTCTGGCTGGCGCTCGGCGCGCTGGCGCCGACGGGGATCGTGGGCGCCTGTTTCCTGTTGCTGTAGGCGCTACTCCGCGCCCTCGCCTTCGGCCAGGCGCACGAGCGCCGCCAGTACCTGCGGAAAGTCGGCCGACACGGCGCGGCCGATCTCCGCGGCGTCGGGGCCGTCGACCTCGGTTGCGTACACGATGCGGGTGCGGTCCTCGGTCAGCCCTTCGATGCGGTGAGCGACCCGCACGACCACGTCGCCCAGTCGCGTCTCGTCGACGAAGCGCTCGTTTTCTACGACCTCGATCAGACGAGAGCGAAAGGCGTCCTGGCCCGGCGGCTGCATGGTGAACTCCTGGCCGACCGCGAAGTCCCCCTCGAGACGGATGCTTTCGATGCCCGCGTTCCACCGGCCCCAGCCGTTCACGTCGCGAAACAGATTCCAGATCGTCTGCGGCGGCACACCGCAGACGATGTCGTGCTCAGCGGTCCACATACGGCTCTCCAGGGCGAGCGCGCGAGCCTGGCCGGCGCGCCCGCGGTCGGGCTCACGAAGGAACGACGAGATCGACTACGGAATCAACGACGGAATCAACTACGGGTTGTACGCCCGCGCCACGAAGGTCTCGTCTTCCTGGATGGTGCGTTCGAAGCTCAGGAAGTCGTAGTACCCGCAACGCACCGTGCCGGGGTAGTCGCGGCAGGTCTGCGGGCGGGCCTTGTAGATCGTGCAGCGGCGCGTGGTCTCGTCGAGGAACTGACAGGCGGTGCCGAAGTGCTCGTCCGCGCGGTGGCGCATCACCATCGGATGGTCTTCGTCGCCCTGCTTGGTGAAACGCTTGCGCGCCGTCTCGAGGTCGAGCTCGAAATGCTTCGCGATGCGTTTGAGGTCGCTCTCCGCGACCGGAATGTGGGCGTAGGTGCAGCAGTACGCCGGGCACTTCTCGCAACTGTAGAACTTGACGTTCGCGGTCATCCGGGGATGTTATCTCCTGGCTCGCGGCACGGCGAGGCTCGGGGCCCGAGATTTTCGGATTTGCCGCGCTCGGGGTGTCGTCGCCCCTTCATCCCGGCGGCTTGCGGCGCGCGCCGAGCAGCGGGCGGCGTGGGAACGGGCGCAGACCGCTGCGTTGCGTCGCGCCTGCCCCGGCGTCGCCGCTCGCGCGCTCGTCGCGGCAGGCGAGCGAGTCGCCCTTGGCACAGGCGTCGGCGAGAATCTGGCGCGCCTCCTCGGCGTTGCCAAGGCTGCGTTCGGCGATCTGCGCCGCCACCACCGCCAGCACGCCGGGCGCACCCGGCGTGGCGTCGATCGCGGCGCGGTACCACCGCAAGGCGTCCTCGGCCCGGCCCAGGTGCATGCTTTCCTCGGCCTGCACCTGCGCCGCAGCCGCGCTCGGCGCGCGCTGATACAAGCCGGCCGCGGCGGCCAGCGCCGCCGCGTGATCGCCATCGAGGTGGCGCACGAAGGCCCGGGCGAGGGTGAGATCGGCGTCGCCGGGGTGGGCCGCGAGCTGCGTGTCGAGCAGCGCGGCCGCCTCGTGCCGGGCATCGCCGTAGGCCACCGCCACATGCCAGTCGAGAATGCGGGTTCCGGACTGCGACGAGGCGCGCACGAAGCGCAACGGCGACGCGTCGGCGAACGCGCCCTCGCGCGGCGCGTGCGCCAGCACGGCGGCGAGGCCGCGGCGCGCGTCCTCGTCGCGGTGTTCGAGATACGCGGTGGCGCCGGCCGCGTACGCCTCGACCAACTTCGCCTGGGCGGCATCCGGTCGCTTGGCCAGCACCTCACGCGCCTCGTCCCGCAGCGTCGCCAGGGCTTCCAGAGTCGGGCGCTTGAGCCCTACTGCGGGATCGATCAGGCGAGGCCGCCCGGCCCGCCCCCCGTCACCCGGTTCGATCGGCGTCACCAGCGAAGCGGCCGGCGCCGAGGCGGGCTGCGGCTCGACGGGCAGTGCCGCGAGCGGCGGCGCGGCCACCGAGTTGCTGGCGGCGACGGCCGGCGTCACCCCCTGCGCTGCTCGAGTCTGCTCTGCCTCGGTTGGGCGCTCGCGCGGCGGCGGTGGCGCGGATGCGCTCCCAGTCGGCTTGGATTCCGCGCGGTTCGTTGCCGGCACTTCGGTCGGTTTGGGGTCGAGGTCGGTGGGGCTCAACGCGGACGACTGCCCCGCAGGCGTACCCGCGCGTTCGACACCTGCCGGCGGCGCGACCGACGGCGAGCGACCGAGGAGGAAGTACCCGACGCCGCCGAGAGCGGCGACCGCGGCGATGCCGAGCATCGTCCGCCACGGCAGCCGGCGGGGAACCGGCGCATAAGCAGTGGCCGGCATCGACGGTAGCCGTGACGCGGCGGTGGTGCGGTCCGGAGTGGCGCGCAGGTGCACCGTGGGCTGCGCGGCGAGCGATGACCAGGGTCCGGGAACTCCGGCGGCGATCTCGGCCCGCTCGCCCGTCGAGAGCGCCGCGGCGAGGCCGTCCGCGAAGGCTCGGCACGACCGTGGGCGCTGCTCGGGTTCCTTGGCGAGGGCGTCGCGCAGCACGAGGTCCAGATGCGGCGGCAGCGACGCCACCAGCGAGCTCGGCGCCGGCGGCGGCGTCTGCACGTGCTGGTGCATGAGCGACAGGGCGCTCTCCCCGGCGAAGGGCGGCTGGCCGGTCAGCAGCTCGAAGGTGAGCACGGCCAAGGCATACAGATCCGACTGCGGAGACGCCGACTTGCCGAGCGCCAGCTCCGGCGCCATGTACACCGGCGTACCGACGACCACGCCGGTGGCGGTAAGGCGCGTCGCCGACTCCGCCGCCTTGGCGATGCCGAAGTCCGCGAGCAGCGGCCGGTCGCCCTTGCCGATCAGGATGTTGGCCGGCTTCACGTCGCGGTGTAGCACGCCCGCCTGGTGCGCGAAGTCGAGGGCCTCGGCGAGCTGGCGGATCCACGGCGCTACCTGCGGCACCGGCACGGGCGTACCGTCCATGCGCTGCGCGAGCGTGCCGCCCTCGAGATACGGCATCACCAGGAAGGGTGAGCCGTCCTCCTCGCCGAAGTCGTAGACCGGCAGGATGTTCGGATGCTCGAGGCCCGCCACCAGCCGCGCCTCGCGCAGGAAGCGCTCGACGAACTGCGGTTGCGCGGCGAAGGCCGGCTGGATGACTTTGACGGCAACGGCACGCCCGAGCTTCGTGTCGGTGGCGCGGAAGACTTCGGCCATGCCGCCGCGACCGAGGGTCGCTTCGAGGCGATAGCGACCGAGGCTGCGGCCCGGGGCGATGGTCATGGCGGTCGTGTCCGGCTCAGGCGCCGCGGCTCGCGGGCCGCGAAGGCTCGTCGCTCATCACGCGATTGCGGCCCGCGTTCTTGGCCGCGTAGAGCGCGCGGTCGGCCGCCTCGTACAGGATCCCGGGACCGGCCATGCCGGAGCGCAGCTCGGCGACGCCGAAGGAGCAGGTCACCGGCACGCGGAAGCCGGCGTACTGGAAGTCGAAGCCCTCGATGCGATGCCGCAGCTTCTCCGCCAACTGCTCGGCGCCCTCGATGTTGGTCTCCGGGCAGAGAATCGCGAACTCCTCGCCGCCGACGCGCGCGAACACCTGCTCCGGCCGCAGCAGCTCGCCGGCCAGCGTCGCCACCTGCTTGAGCACGAAGTCGCCGCAGAGATGGCCGTAGCTGTCGTTGACGTTCTTGAACTGGTCGAGGTCGAACAGGACGATCGCCAGCGGGCGCCCGTGGCGCGCGGCGCGCGCGAACTCGCGCTGCGCCTCTTCGTCGTGCTTGCGCTTGGTGTAGATCTCGGTGAGGCCGTCGCGCATCACGAGGTTGTAAATCGCCTCGTGGTAAGCGTGCTCGGGATCGCGCTCCTGCAGGAACTTGAAATGCACCGAGCCCACCTGGAAGCGGTCGCCGCTGCGCAGCGGTCCGCGCCCGTTGAGCGGCCGATCGTTGAGCTGCGTGCCGTTGGTGCTGTTCAAGTCCTCGAGGGTCACCACGCCGCTCTCGTAACGCAGGCGGGCGTGGGCACGCGACACCGAGAGCACCTCCGGCAAGCTGATCTCCGCCGCGGGCGAGCGCCCGATCTCGATCGCCGCGCCCGGCGAAAGCCGGAAGCGGGTTCCCAGCAGTTTGTTCTCCGGGTGCGCGATCAGGATGACGTTGGCCTCGACGTCGACCTCTTGGCGGGCGGCACGATTCCATGGCCCGTCGGTGTCGTCGAGGGTCTGGGTGCGCCGGCTCGGATCGAGCGCGGTCAACTCCAAGCTGTCCGTGCTGGGGTCACGGGAAGAGCGGCCGGACGATGAGAACCGCCTCCGACTGCCCGACGACCCTCCGCCGTCTGAACGTTCCGCCATGGCTCCTTGGGCCGAGTTGCGTGATCTACGGGAAAGTAGCACCTGAGCGATCTCCGGTCAAACCACGGGCGACAAAGGAGAAACGCTCACCGGACGGGTTTCCTGCGGTCGGGCCCTGGGGGCGGAGGGCGGTGGACTCCGGCTCCCCATCCCCTCGGGCGCCGGTAGAGGCAGCCCGGCTAGCGCATCCCGAACATGGCGCGCACGACGTGCTTGGCCACTTCGGGGTTCTCGCGCAGACGGCGGATGGAATACGGGTACCAGTCCGCGCCGTAGGGCACGTAGACGCGCAGACGGTGGCCCTGGGCGATCAGGATGCGGCGCAGCTCGGGATCGACGCCGAGCAGCATCTGGAACTCGTAACGCTCGCGCGGCACCTTGTAGCGATCGAGCAGGGCGCAAGCACCGCAGGCCAGGAACTCGTCGTGGGTGGCGATGCCGGTGTAGATGCCCGCCGCGAGCAGCTTCTCGAGCGCGCCGAGATAGGCCTCGCGCACCGTGTCGTAGCCCTTCCAGGCGGTGTCGCGCGGCTCGATGTAGATGCCCTTGCACAAGCGCACGTTGGGCCGCTCGGCCGGCAGCTCGGCGATGTCCTTGAGCGTGCGCCGCATGTACGCCTGCAGCACCACTCCCATGTTGCCGTGCTCGGCGTGCACCTTGCGGTAGATGCGCAGGGTGGCGTCCGTGGTGGTGCGGTCCTCCATGTCGATGCGCACGAAGCTGCCGCAGCGCTTGGCGGCCGCGGCGATCTGCATCACGTTGTCGAGGCAGAACTGCTCGTCGATCTTCAGGCCCAGCAGCGTGAGCTTGATCGACATGTTGGCGTCGAGACCGCGATCGCGGATGGCCTCGAACACGCGTACGTACTCATCGACCGCCCACTGCGCCTTCTCGCGCTTCTCGACCTCTTCGCCGAGGATGTCGACCGTGGCCATCGCCCCTTCGCCGTTGAGCGCTTTCACGGTCGCCAAGGCGTCGTCGATGCTCTCGCCCGCGACGTAGCGCTTGGCGACCTTGCCGACGACGAACTTGGGGACCAACGGCAACGACCCGACGAGAAGGCGGCTGAACAGACTCATCGTGGAGCCTTTCCCCGAGCGCTCACGGCGCTCCGCGTGTTCTCATGGCGCACGTCCGGCCCGAGGCCAGCACCGTGCGGAAGGCCCGGTGACGGGAAAGCGGTCA
>WBZN01001040.1_pt1 | contig 17701 bp, 18 predicted proteins | sample 5204281 | NCBI WGS metagenome assembly WBZN01 (sample SAMN12344347, study PRJNA552823) | activated sludge metagenome | biome: Activated sludge suspended growth; feature: Nitrification reactor; material: Wastewater; isolation source: activated sludge from nitrification reactor of wastewater...
GCCGGTCAAACTTGAAGCGTTTCAGATCGCCGAATCGGAACTCGAGTCTCGCAAGGTGGCGTTTATGCAGTTGGTGACCGAATTCCAGCTCGGTCGAGGATAGGAGTACAGGTATGGATCCGGAAACTTTTATTGCCGTGTCATCGTGGGTCAATACGACGTTGCTGGCCGGTGTTCCGCTCCGCATCCTGGCCTCTTCCACTCTGGCGGCGACGTTCTGGTTCGGGGCCTACAAACAACGGATTGCACTGGGATTCTTGTTTTTCATGCTGACGATTTTGCTGTCGTATTTTCGGCCGCTGATCAACCTGATCGGCTCGGGGAGCATGTAACAATGGAACAATCAGCTTCGCGGCGAGGACCGATCTTTGCGGAGGGAGCTTCAGGCCGAAGCCGTCCCCGAAGTCTGATTGCAGCGATCAGCGAGATTCAGGAGTTGGCGGTGGTGGAGAAGCTTGGTACGCCGCTCCCGGAACATCTCATTCTGCTCGATCGCAGCTTTGCCTATACTGAGGTGGGAGTGCATAGCGTCGTGGTTGATGGGCTAATCAATATGCTAGGAGTGCCGATGGGACTCGGTGTCATGGGGAGCTTGATGCCGATCTTCGGGGATCCGGATCCGAGTCTCTTCGATCAGGTGTTCGCCCAGCTGATCGGGATTACATACGGCGTGGGGTATGCGGTGATGATTGGGCATAATCTCGGGTCGTGTTACATCGGAAAAGTCTGTAAACGGGCGATACAGGACATTTATCAGTCGATGATCGTGGCTAATATCATTAAGGTGATCCTCCTGTCCGTCTTCTTTAATTTTATGTATCAGCTCTTGACCCCAGAACATGTACAGAAAGGCTTTAAGGTTCTCTGGCCGTTACTACGAGGGGTGATGTCCGATCAGATGGCGGTCGGGGTGCAAGACTGGGTGATTAGCATGCGCGAGGTCATGATTCCATCAGCCACGGTAGTCATTCTGGTGACTATCGCCACGCTCTGTGTTCCCTATGTCTATTTTGTGATTGGTGGACGGGAGGCGGCAGAAGAAAAGCGCCGGAATCGCCTGTACGATGTGTGTTGATATTTTGCCTCGAGCGCATGAGAATTTATGTTCAGCGTTGTAGTTTCCTTTTGATGCATCCCGGAAGTGGCCTCACGTTTCAGGGCCAAATCGCTCCGAGTGAACCGCCGGTGTCAGCAATTATGCGAAACGCGAAGTGCTGCGGGAGATTCTCGCCCAGGTCGCCCATACATTGCGCGATTGGGTGCAAAATGCAGGGATGCAGATCTTACTTTCGGCGCAATTGTGACGGCCAAAACATACTTTTATAAACATATTGGCAATGTCGATAATACATGCTACTATGGTGTTGTTGGAAGTATGGTCACCGAAAAGGAGCCGCTATGACCACCGCCATCGAAGACACCATCGTTGTTTTTACTGCTCGAAGCCCGGAGCGCATCGTCCGTGAAGGTGGATCGAAAGCGTGGGTGCTGAATCCGGTTCGCGCGAAGCAATGCACATGGCTGGTCTGTACCCAAAATCGCCACAACCCCGATCACGAGTTTTCGGATGCCACTGAACCGCACGGCATGGGTTTCCTGCTCGGGCGAATTTCTGCCATTCGGAAACCGGAAGATGATGGTGAGGGTGACCGCTGGATCATCGCCATCAGCGAGTTTGCACGGATCGCAATTCCCAATACTTGGGATCATGGGCGCAATCCAGTGCGATACGAGTCGCTAGCTCAATTAGGTATCAATCTAGACGAGGTTACGTTTCAGTCGATGCCGCAGGAGAGGGCGTCTCCTGTGCCAGCCGAACTACCCGCTCTGGCAAGGAATCCTGAAGCGGTCCTAAGCATCACAGAGGCAAAGCGGCAACTTGCGCAAACTTTCGGCGTCAAGCCTGAAGCGGTCGAAATCACTATTCGAGGATGATGTCCGGCTTGGCATCATTACTTGGAGAAGACTTCCCGGCACTTAACGAATGACAGCTTCGCTAGCGTGAACGACGTCGCCCACTGGCGGAGAGCTGGGTATGGCAAACGGAATTGGCAACGAGAAAGCTATATTTAGATGGTGCACAGTTTTTTGAATCAGTCAGGCGGTAGTGTTTATGCGGATTCACGATCTTTGGATGGTTGAAATGCGAATCAACGAGACCCTTACACTGGGTTCCGGAAGGAATGAGCCAGGATCTGTGTTGCTGAATTCATGGCCGCGCGAGAGAGGACAGTAGGCTCACAAGCCAGAAATGTACCGAGGGCTTTAGGATTCACTACCCAGACATCCTCGCGATTCCGTCTCCCCGTCGGCTCGACATACCACTCTGGAAACACCAGAATCGGCCTGGCCTTGTACATACCGCTCTCGGTCCCATTTAGTAATGTGGTCAGCCATTGAGCTTGTGCCCGCGCTTGATCCAACGGCTTGGTCGCTACGCCATTGCCTGCGATCTGCAGAGATTTACCATAGTAGAATTACTTGCTGTGTCCGTGCAGCGGCTTCGTCCGTGATTTCGTTTCAACGGTGAACACTCCGGCAGGCCCCACGAGAGCATGGTCAATATTAAACGATGGACCGGGAATATCATGAAACACAGAATAGCCTTGTTCTCGTAATTGTTCGAGGATTTGTCCGACGGGACGCTCGCCGTCCCTGCCCAGCCGGAGATGCATGATAGTCTCCCGAAGGTACCAGATTCGCTGTCCTGCATAGGCAATGGTGAGGATTGCCACAATGGAGAAAACGAGGGGGTGGATCTGTCGTCCTGTCCACCATTGAATCCATCCGTACATTGCGAGGGTGATGAAGACGAGTGAAGGGATGAGCAGGTCGCTAATTTTGTCTCGAAGTGCCTGTATTCGCTCGTCGAGGGATTGCCCCGGCACCCTAAGCGGAGGGACGTTAAATGATTGGCGCCGATGCTGGAGATTGGTACGTCAGGCTGGCTCAGACATAGGCGAAGGGTTGCTTCGTTTGGCAAGGATGAGTGCGTTCCGGTAGGGTGAATCTCAACGCTCTGACTTGTCCATTAGCTGAGTATGTCGCTCAGCCGATTAAATCCAGGAGGATGCTTGAAAGCCGCGCGAATTATGCGCTCGAGTATATGAACATTCGGAACGTTGATATATGAGAGTCCGCTGTATATTTTGTCGTCTGTGGAGGAGCCAATCTGAAAATGCCCATCATTGATCCATATCTTTGTATCGTGCCACGAACACCATACCGATTCATCCCCGAACATTTTATGTTTCGTTAGCAAGACACTGTCATCTTTCACAACGACATCTCCGATGGATATTTCCTCCCCGTCGCGCAATTTCCCAAGTAGGTCGATTGAAAGACGTGTGCCTACAGAGAGCCATAGTTTTTCCACAATGGACAGAAAGACAGGTTCCCGCGACAGTGAGATTATTGCTTCTGATATGGAATCTCCAAACGCGATCGTATACTGTATTACGTCTGCTGACTGACGAACGCCTCCCCAGCGTACGCGTGTGATAGATGCCAAGCTGTAATTTTTGTTCTTCCACTCGATGCCTTCCGACGAGATTCGAAAAGTCTGTTTGAACAGGATTCCAATCTCAACCTGGTAGGTGATCGCGCGTCTCCATTCGTCGAGTTCTGCTACCGTTTGCTGCTGGGCTTGAATGATTTGCTGTAGAGTGGCAGCATCCTCCTCAACCCGCTCTCGAACCTCAGGCAATTCAGCAAAAACGCTTTGAATGAGATTTGTTAAGCGCTGTGATTCCGCTACACAGCCATGCTTATTCGTCAATGTTATGGCTAGTCCTCTAATGTTAAGCGCTACCTCACGGCTGATTTCATGTTGTTGGCCTCGCGCTTTGGCGTTTAATTGAATCGGTTGAGCCACGGTATCCCAATTCCGGACTACGTGGACCAATACATCAATGAACTGATTAACAGCAACGCCTTTCTGTTCCGCCTCCGATTCGATGGTCGACACGATTTTCTCGATGTTGGTGGCCTCTTGCTGAAGAAATGGTTGGCTTTCTACTTCATAAGCGCCAACTACTTCATCGATCAGCATAGGTGGATTTACGCTGCCGCTCTTGGTAGCGTTATCGACCGCCAATGTAACTGCCTTAATGAGCTCAGCTGTGGGTATACGGTCTAGACACTCTTTGATCGCGGTTCGATAGTAATAAACTCGCTCTTGTAACTCGTTTGAAACGGTTTCTGCGGTTACCGGCGGAAACCCCGCTATGCTGCGATCTTCATTAAGCGAGAGGGTGATCGCCTCAGGAATGCAGTCACTAGCAAGGTTCGCCAATCGTTCAATGAGATTAGCCATCGTGAGCGCATTAACTGTATCGTCAAGACGTTCAATGGCGGCCGCGATAAGATTCGCATGAGTTAAAGCGGGCAATCCGGTTTCATCTGTAATGGACATGGGATGAGTGAGTGCTTTTTGGGCGAGTTGAGTAGCCCGATTCGGGGCTAGACCTGGCAACCAACTGAGCTCCGCTGTTAAGCGCGTACGGGGGTTGCTCAGATCAGCCCGGGCTTTTTGACAGGCTTGTGCATCGTGCTCCAGCGAACGCTCGTCGGCCAGCTCAATCAACCTCCGTCGATCATCCCTCGTCGATGCACCGAGTACCCAAAACGCGTTTTGTTCCAACGCGGTAGTGGTCATCTAATTATCCTGCTCCTCTCGCGGGGCCCTGTTTCTAAGTTCGGAGTTACGGGATCGGAAGAGTTATGGAACCGCTTCGCACCTTCCGCTTCCAGGCGAGCGCGCTGGAGTTCCACTGCCCGTTGTGCCGCCTCATAAGTATCGTGATGATATCGATTGTGGGAACATCGTCGATTGTAGTCGGCTATCATGCCGTCGTACCGAAAGACTTCGTACTTGTCATCAGTTTCCTGGACTTGCAGTGAGGCAGCATCGAGTCGTATCGCTTCGGCCAAGCAATATTTAAGTTGAGCAGAGGTCAAGATGCGGTCACTACCTACGGGGGGCATGTCTTCCGTAAACTCTTGCGAGAAATCGGACGGAGGAGTTGGCTTACCTGCGGCTGGTGATACTGGCCTGGAGGCACGGGGCTGAGGGGTGTTCTGGTATATGGAATAGAGGAACACCAGTACAAATACGATTCCCACGCCTGTCACGAACATTCGAACGAAAGGTCTAGGGGATTTGTCACTCGGCTGCTTTTGGCCAGTTGGATGCGAAGAACTGTGCGTGGTAGATACTACTTCGGATGGAAGACTGCTAACCGCGGCGTTTCCAGAAGATTGTGATGCCATCCAGCGGGCAACATGGACAAGACTGTCCACATCCGAAAGCATGATGGCCAATCCCTTAAAGCCAATCGCCCTGTCTTTCATTCAAAAATAAGATCCTTTGGTTATCCTTAAACGAAGCCAATGCGGGCCGTGTTCGCGTTATCCGTTTGACGGGTTGGTGTTGCGTGCAAGGCCGCTAGCATATGTGCTTGCCCCAACCGTGCCTTTCCCGACCTGGCGGCCAATCGTGCGCCCTCTCGCACCATGAATGAGACATCAGACAACGGTCGTCCAGACAATGCCTTGGCGAGTGGTGTGATTTCGACATCGGGTTCAGTGGGTAAGGAAGACAGTAGGGTTGTGAGAAGAGCTGCGATTTCTGGCTGAGTGGCATTCCCTACGAGGATGATATGGTCAAACCGTCCTCTTCTAAGAATGGCGGGGTCTATCATTTCAATTTTATTAGTCATGGCAACGACGAGCACCCTATGATGGACCGCTTCAGGAATCCGTCGAAGAAACTCGGCGACTTCTTCTACGCGATGATGTCCGACTCCGGGTGCTCTTTCGGCTAAGAACGCTTCCATTTCGTCAATGACGATGATTGAAGGTGAATGCTCTATGGCATCCGTAAAAACTTGAGCGACTTTTCGGCTAGTCTCGTGGATGTATGGACTCGCCACACTGGAAGCATTGATTTCGTAGCTAGGCCACCCTAAAAAATCGATCAACCGCTGCACCGCAAATGTTTTGCCACATCCAGGTGGGCCATGAAGGACGACTGCCGATGGAAAGGTGATCCCAAGCGCCTTATAACGATCCGGATGTTCGATGATATCCACGACATGTTCGTTGAAAAACGTTTCGAGTTCTGGTCGCCCTGGTAATTCGAATCGGGCTTGGGGGGTGGTGGTACTTTTAGCGGGCTGAAGGGATGGTTGAGCGACTGCCACTGAATTGGGCGAAACGGGCTGAGAGTCCACCAGTGGTCCTTCATTGACGGAGAAGCCCGCCTCCTCAACGATATCCTTTAGGTGAGTGGCATCTAGCCAATTCAAAGTGTGAGTGAGACGCCGAAAGGATGTCACTGGGATTCGAGCACCTCCTGTGAGCCAATACCCCAACACGGTGGCATCATCGGTACAAGAACTGATGCTATAGGTAGGCAAAAGGCGTTGAAGCTTTTCGATGTAGAGTGAGTCCTGGAGCGGCGAGACACTGTCGCATGCTCTGGTCGCTTTGAGTGCGGTGGCAAAAGCAAGGGCTTCACTCTTCGAATTTGGGGCAGGTCCGGAGGAGACCGGACATAATAACTGGTCCGCAGGACTAGCGATCATAGAAAGCTGCAACGTGCCGAAGCAAAACCGAGGAAGTGTATTAGACGCTAATAAACCTGCGCAGATCCATTTTTCAGTGAGGTCTGCGGTGGCGAGCAGAGCGCGATTGCCGCCGACTGTTTGAACGATTTGCCAGCCCTGTCCCTCATACAGTGCTTGTCTCGTGGAACTACCATCGGGCAGGTGAAATCCAATTGGGAGCCAATTTACGAGCGCCATAGTTATCCAAGGACAATATTTGTTGGAGCTACCATATCGTCGTCGGCCGCGGTGCCGATCCTGGCACCCTCCAGCTGAGCAACAATGTGACGGACTTTCTCCATATCGCTCGCCCTGAGGGCTTCAGTACCGGCCGCTACCAGCTGCGCGTGTTCTTGGCAGTCAGGATATAAATGCACGGCCTCGGCAAACATCTTAAAGCGGTCAATCACGAACCAATCTTGCCTCCAAAGAATGAGGAAGTTCTTCCCGCGAAGTTCATCCAGATGCGATTCGAAGGTACTACTATAGCGCATGATGACACTTTCAGCGGTCTTCACCAAATTTTCGAAGGTAGATATCTCCGAGGGGCGTGCGTGAGGACGCACATGCTTCTGAAAAAATGTCACAGCTTTGTCTAGTTCGAGCTGACGAATTGTCTTTAGATGTGTTTGACGAGTTTCAGCCAGCAGGCGTTTTAACTGTTGGACATCGTCGAGAGCCTGTTTGGTAGTCTCGGGATCCATCATCCCGACGGCGGTTTCAGCACGGCTCAGTCGTTCTTGGACTTCAGTCAAGCGCGGGTCGTCGACCTTTGAGACCATCTCGTCGAGGCGATCCTGGACCTGGCTGGCCTGTTCTTGAAGCAACTTGGCGGCCTTGCTGTAATCAATTTGACCCTCTTGGCGAGAATAGAAGTTTCGACTGTTTTGAAATGAGCCGCTGATTGAGGGAACTGATACTCCGAGGATGATTTGCCCGGAATCGAGAATCTCATACTCGCAGTGAAGCTCCGCTCCTGCGGATATGGCGCCATCCGAGAAATCTTGACCAGTAATTTTGAAGAGCCCGATAAAGCGATTATCCGTGATAGGGTCCTTGCAATCACCCTCCCAGAGTTTGAAATTTATTGAGTCGGCAGTGCCAGCCTTCAAGGACGTCTCAGCACGAAAGGATAATGCTCCCTTTTTGGGTAGAGGCTCGCCTTCCTGAATTAAGTAAATTAGCCCAACCGCACCGCCGATCTTGTCCTTGGCAGCGACGCCAATAGAGTGGGAAGCTGGTATGGCATCAATGGTCGCAGCTGTTCGAGATATTATCAGGTGAGACGTGTCAAGGGTTAGCGGTGACCCAGCGGCATCCAGCACATACACCTTGAAGCTATTCTCTCCCGGCCGGCTGAGGACCACGTCCACTGAGGCCCCGTCGCGAAGGGAAAGACGACCGGAAGACCATCCGTTATCGAGACAGTCGATTTGAAACTCTGTGCCGAGGGCAATTGTGCCACTGACTTTTGCTAGAATCTTGGCTTTCAGATCAGGCGTCCGGCTTGTGTAGACAAAGGAAACCGAGACGGGTCCGCCGATCGTGATCGTTCCGCGCGATTTCTTCCGTTCTCGATTGGTTGTACTCCAGTCTATCGATTCGGCAAATATTGCGGCCCCCTCCGCAACTGCGGTCATGGGGTTGATTTCACTCGAAGCGGCAATACCCAGTTCAGAAGATATTTTGTCGCGCAGTGGTTTGTATTGAGTGGGGCCTCCGACGAATATCATTCTTTCGACGTCTTGCGGCTCATATCCCGCTTTCCGCAAGGTAGTGCGAGCGGCCTCAATGGAATCTAAAATTTTTGGAGCAATAAGTTCGTCAAATTCCTGTCGTTTGAACGGTACATCGACGTAAAGTTCTCTTCCGTTCTCATCTGTCAAATTGAGTTCTGTCTCGGAAAGGCTGATTAGGCTATCTTCTCGTTGTGATAACTCGATTTTAGCCTTTTCAGCCGCCCAGAGAGCCATCCGAGCCAGAGGCTTATAGCGCGATTGCCTGTCAAACTCATCGGGTAAAGAGAAAGTGTGAAACAACCATGGCTTAACTACGGCATCGAAAATCTGGCGATCAAAGTCAGCTCCTCCGCACATCGCAATTCCGCCACCAGCTAAAAGGCTCACCCGTCCGGCTGTGCTCTGGGCGACGGCAATGTCCAGGGTGCCGCCTCCTAGGTCATAGATGCAAAAAAGGCCATCCTGCTTTCGTTGGCGCATGACGCTCATGACGGCGGCAACTGGCTCTTGCATCAGAGCGACTTGCCCGATCTGGGCAAGTGTGGCTGCAGTCGTTGTAGCGTCTTTTTGCATTTGATTGAATGCTGCTGGGACAGTGATGACAGTGCCGACTTCGTCACTATTTCGGATTTCTTCCGGTAGGTACCCAAACAGAGTCCGCAGGATTTCAGCAGAGCATTCTTCTGGCGTCATGGTGCGAGGCACAGCTGATAGATCAATTGGCGTATTAGTGCCCATGAACCGTTTAAATTTAACGGCAGCACGTTCGGGGCTTCGGGCCGCGCTTGCATATGCGCGCGAGCCGACATATTTCCCCCGTTTATCAAAAAAGATGGCTGAAGGCGTAACGTCATGTTGGTCCGGGCTCTTGTAAAGGCGGACAGTTTCACCGTTGTATGAACAAATGGCGCTATTGGTGGTGCCTAGATCGATGCCAACGTAATTCATATGTGCGCCTTTCGAAGCATCACTGTTCCGGCTCTTTTTAGACCTGTGGGGCCCATGATAATCGGTTCGATCATCTGATCAATTAGTAGGGGTGCGTCGGATGGGAAGTCGGCAAGGTTGACAGGGTCGGCAGCAATTCCAGAATCAAAGGGCTGACCTTCTAGGTTGACGAGCGTCAGCCCAACAGCCTGAAGCTTTTCTTCTATTTTCCGGTGAAAGTATCGAAGTTGATTCGCATAGCGATCACCATCTCCAGCATCAAGTCTAGAAAGGACCTTTTGAAATAGTTTCGCGAATCGCCAACTTTCGATGGTCATTTCGATTATGAGTTGCTGATAGGAGCCAACTGTGAGGTCGTCGCTATTGCGATCCATTTTTTTAGTAGACGTATCTGAATACAAATGCCGGGATTGAAGAAAGCACGTCACTGCAGTGAACGGGCTCACCATCGATCACGTGTGTGAAACAAATGAAACGGAGGCAGTATACTGAAATTGATTGTATCTGGGCCACAGCCCATAAGGGGGGTACCTGAAGAAAAGTTCTCTCCCTCCAAGCGTAATGGATATAAGTTTCTATAGAATGGCAGCTAATTCTGGAAGATCTTGGAAACTTTGAGTAGTCGAGCAAAGTAGGTGGACATTTGGCCGTTCCGATGGCGAGTGCCGGATCGGAATGAACGCATTGTTCCATGCGTCTGGTTTGCTCCGTGAGGTAGCGGGCGTCGATGGCGGCGGCTGTCCGCTTTAGAGGATCGAAGTTGACCTTTCCCGCGAGGAGGCGATGGCCGATTCTCTTGCAGGTTTCAATCAGTTTATTCTGTTCCGAGCTTATTTCGTCGGAGGGGGATGCGCTCCTATATATGTGATAAGAGCAGTGATCGCTTTGCCAGCCAGATGATCCGGCGCCAAAGGTCCGAAAGTACGCAGCTTCTTGGACTTTGATGATCCCTGAGATGGATATTTTGAGTCGTGGGTATCGATGCCTACAGCATCGGCCATGAAGCGGCCAAATGTTGTATCAGACAAGTTGAGCACATAGCCGCTGACCGAGTGGAACGGTTCGTTCAACGTATGTCCTTTCGATAGTCAAGGAACTCATATGTCATGAGTGAACTGTTGCTGTTTCAGCGTCGATCGCCGTCAGGCCTGCGACTTCAACAGGCGGATGATCCGGGAATTTTGCGATGATCGACAGGCTGCCTCCCATGGCTTCGATGTAGCTGCGCAGTGTTGAAATCAAGAGGTCGCTGCGCTTTTCGAGGCGGGACACCCCTTCCTGTCCGATGCCGAGGGTTTCGGCAATGCGTTCCTGGGTGTGCCTGTGGGCCTGGCGCAATTCACGCAAGGTCATTTCCTGCGCGATCAGTTGAGCCGCGCGCGCTTCGACCTTCTTCCGGCGCGCCGCCGGCAGCTTCTTCATTTTATCTTTCAGTGTGGTAGCCATGATGTTAATTCTTTCGTTTTCTCGTCGCGCCAAGATGCCGGTCAAACCTGTTGTCGGCCTTGCGGATCAACTCTTTGTAAAACTGCTTTTCACTTCCACCTGACTTGTCTGCGGCAACGAGCACGACGGCACGGCGGCGGCGATCAAAGGCGAAAGCCACCCGCCAGACCCCATCCGCGGCATTGAACCTCAGCTCCTTCATATTCGCATGCCTGGAGCCTTTTGGGGTGTCGGCCCATGGGTGTCCGAGTACAGGGCCGAATTCCCCGAGAAGGTGAAGATGAGCCAGCAGCTCGTCGAACTCCAGGGCCAAGTCTGTATAAAAATGCAACATCTCATGCCACAGAACAAGTATGCCTTTAAATACATATGTTTTCAATAACATGATCTGCCTTTAATATATTCCTGTGCATAATGATTCAAATATGGATCCTGGCGTTTCCGTTCGATTTTCTGTGGGAGCGGGGCCATAAAGGCATGGGCAGTTGGGCGGGGTAGGGGTGAGATAGATCAAGGGGGTAGGATCCCAACACCTAATTTCAAAGGGAAGCAATTTGTCTACGCGCATTGTAAGCTCCCGGTAAATCACGACACTCAGTAAGGAGAACGTTTTGGCACAATAGTCACCCTCAGCTGGGAGGTTCCCATTCGCCAGTCGAAGTTCACTGAAACGCAGATTGTCTCCATTCTGAAAGAGGCTGACGCCTGTCGCCCGGTCAATGAGATCTGGCGGTACTACGGCATCAGCTCCGCCACGTCCGACAAGTGGAAAGCCAAGGATGGCGGTCGGAAGCTTCTGATGTGAATCGGCTGAAAGAATTGGAACAGGAGAATAGCCACCTCAAGCGGATGTATGCGGATTTGTCGTTTAAGAATCTGGCCCTGAAGGATTTCATCGCAAAAAAGCTCTAAGGCCTGCTGAACGGCGGGAGGTCGTCACGCATCTGGTGACGGTCAATGGCCTTCCGGTTCAGCGGGCCTGTCGTGCCGTGGGATTGCATCGAGCCACATACTATCGGCCGCTCATGGATTGAGTGCGGCAGGATGCGCCGGTAATTGCCGCGCCCACGACGCTCGTGGCAGCGAAGAGTCGCTGGGGCTTCTGGAAATGTTATGCCCGTCTGCGGCTCGATGGGCATCCCTGGAATCACAAGCGACTCTAGCGGGTGTACGGGCAGCTCCGACTGAATCTGCCTCGTCAGACGAGGAAGCGGCTACCAGTTCGAGTTCGACAACCGCCCGTCGTCGTCCCACAACCCAACGCCGTGTGGACCATCGACTTCATGAGGGACACCTTGTATGACGGACGACGATTCCGAACCCTCAATATTCATGACGAAGGCGTGCGGGAGGGCCTGACCATCGAAGTGGATACGTCGCTACCCGCTGAGCGCGTGGTGCGCGTCTTGGAACAGGTCGTCGCCTGGCGGGGACGGCCGCAGGCCACGTATCGGACCAATCTTGAAGCCCGAAGTGTTCCATTATCAGTGCCGCCTTGACGGGGGAGCTTACAGTTCAGGGAGGTCTCTGGGGGGATTGCTTTTCAAACCCAAGTTTCAGCGTTCTGCTTTGCTACTTGCAATGAGCCAAATGAGTGGAGGCTCGCCGTGACTCCAGAACAGCAATCACCGGTAAGTGCTGCTGACTCCATATTCGCAAGAGTCATAGCAGCAATAACGGCATGGAAGGCAATAATGATTGTCAACCTTCCTGGTTATGCAGTGAGCAGCTCCGGATGCTTGACTCCATAGAGATATAAGTCTACTGTCATCCCAGGTAATTCACTGTAGTTGTACGTATCGCTACGTCGAAAATCGCCCAATTACCGAGTACCGCTGGCAGGAGACGTGACGCTCCTTACATCCGGAATCACTCGAGAAGACAATCAGTAGCACATATCAATCTATCTAGGAGGCAGAATGTATTCCAGGATAGCACCGGCAATAGCACTCGCATGTATTCTGAGCGGTTGTACGGGTGTACGCTTCGCGAATCAAACTGTGGACGACGGTCTTCCTAATGACTATACCAACCGCACACGCATAGCCAATTCTGCAGATTACCGATTCAATTTGCCAGATAATATTGGAGCAATTTTGGAGGAAGATCCGACTAAGCCTGGCTTATACAGGTTGGCAGCTACGAGTGTTATTCGTCCCGAGGGATTCAATCCGAAAGAAATATTTTTGGCCAAGGAGGACAATCAAGTTTACAACGGAAAAGTCACTGCTGGAGGCCAGACATCTGGGAATTATACTGCAGTTGGATTGTCTCTTGAGGCCAATCAAGTGGCAGAAATTTCGATAGTCGACGTGTCCCGTGCAGATATCCCCACACCAGAAATTCCGGTGGCCGCACTTCACAATTATGCACAGACTAAGCCTGCTCAGAAGCAGTATTGGATAAAAAGTCTTTTGCTGTCGCGATTGCTAAAGAGGATATATGTCGAACAAAAAGCGGATTTTGCAGCGTCTGGTCCTGCCTTCGGAGCGAATGGGAAGGTATATGGGACAACAGCTATTCAGTCGAACGACTTTAATTTAACGGCTGTATTAATTGATATTGATACATACAAAACCACAAAGCCGCATATCACTGACAAATCCTTCGGTGACGACCTATCTACAAATGTGCCCGGAGTGGTAACTCTCAGGTCACTATGCGCACAGCCACTCAAAAGCAACTCGACTCCGGGCTCTATTTCTAATTGTCCTCGCTAATTTGGGATACCGACGGAGACATGAGTAAATGGAAAATCACAGTGGCAGTAGGGCCATGGCGCAAATACCAGGACTTCTGCCACGTTCTAACTAGATCATCTAAAAGCGTATGCCGCTCGCTTTCGTTCTGACGCTTTTCCCAAATAGGAAAGGTGAGTCGAATTCGGTCCATCGTTATTTGCCAGAAGGTTCTCATTTTTATGCAGAATCGATCTGCGAGCAGCTTGCGCTTTTGTCTTCGGAGACGTGAGAGGTGGCCTTTTCCGTTTAGATCGGGATTAAGAGCTTACTTCCAGAGACCACAGGCTTCAGACCGTTTTTTATTAAAAATCGGATTTGATTTCACTACACCCTCGCAGAAATATTTATAGGTATCATGAAAAAAAGGATCGCGTTGATGCTCCTCACGAGTCGAAGTGACCTCTGCTACAGAGCCTTGAGTTTGAGCTTGAATCCCCGCCGCAATTTTTCTGCATTCTGCCTCTGGATTGCTTCCCCCATCTAACCAACTAGTATTATCCTTCCATGGCTGTATAGATTGCCATTTCTCAACACCATGGGTGTTGTGACGACAAGTTGAGTAACAAGCTTCTGGAAACGGAATCTCCGATTCAATTCCTGCCAATGCATTTCTCTTAGAAATAAGATTAATCGCAAGTGAGATCGGGACTATATCGTTATTTTCTGTGCCAGGTAATGTCCCGCCTTGCACCAATCCCATCACTCTCCCGTCCTCATTAAATACTGGCCCCCCACTAAACCCACCCTCAAGAAAACCATCTACTTTGTGAAATCCTCTTTCGGACTGCAAGTTAATTATCGAAGAACTAGCCGAGGTCAAACCAAGGTGGGCGGGAAAGCCCAAGGCTAATACCGATTCCTGAACTTCTGCATTTTTCTTAGTCAGCGTAACAGTGTGTTTGCATGTCTGAGATTGAGGGAATTGCCATAAAGCAACATCATTTATTTCGTCCACTTCTCTAAGGACTAGAGGGAACCGTGTGCCAAAGCGCGCTCCCACTGTCGACCACATCGTCTGATTCGGGCTCGCTTTGAGATGCGCCACTGTTACGACATAGCCGTCATGCGACACAACAAATCCTGTTCCAGAATTGACTACTTGACTAGTTTCGTTATCAGTTACTTCTAGGTACACGATTGCCGGCGTATTGATTTCCAGAATTTCTTTTTTGGTCGCGGCAAAACTTTGAGCTGAAGTCGCTAACAACAATAGAGCTAACCAAGCAATCGCTTGCATGACTCCTCCTAAACAATCCTAATGTAAGTATTAAACTTTATATCTACAGGGACGCGTTTTTTATTTATCGTTCTTTTTGTCCTGACTGCATCTAATGCATACGGTGTTTGGCAAATCCTAGAGTTCTTTTCTTTGGTTTGGTTGCCGCCAAGGCATACAATTTGAGTGTCGGTTGGATTTGGTAGTTTAGCTAAGAATGCAACATGTCCTAGTCCAACAGACTTTGTGGTGTTGATCTCATAGCAAGTAAATACTGCAAGATCACCTATCTTTGGTATTTTTGTCTGTTCGAAGAAGTTTTCGTTCAGGAATGATTGAGATTTCGGACTGCCGCTCGTCTGTCGGCCAGAACGTTTTAAGCACCAATTCACAAAAGCTGCACACCACGGAGTCAGATCATTTTCGGCCCTATAGTTTGTAGCACTAAAAAATTCGACAATTAAGGGATTCCATGAGGCGGCTTGTGGCCACTGGGTTATAACCTCAGCGTCTGTTTTCTCAAAGCTCAGAAAGTAATTTGCTATGTCGTAAGGTGCTTTGCCTTTAGGGGCACCCTCCCAGATCGCCTTTGCCCTCTTGTATTGCTCCTTGTCGGGTGCATGCGTGCCAAACGGTCTAGACTCATTAATTAGATCGAACGACGGATACTGAAGCTCGTCCAGTGTATCTTGTGCATCATCCGCCGCTCTTCCTAATGATGGCGCACGCAACAAGAATGGTAATGTGACGGCTAGGCGGATAAACGACCGGCGGGAGTGCATAAGTGTACCCTTTTTATTTTATGAGTGAATTGTCTGGGCGGAGCTTGCCAGATGGCTCTGCGAGCTCTCTAAATAAAAAGCGGTGAGAGAGGCCACAAGCCTCAGCCCGAGCCGATTGTGGTAATGTCAATTTGTTCGCCGACTACCAAGGTGGTCAGCGCCCATCACGTAATCAGGTGTCATATGCCCCACCTGAATATTCAGCTAGCAGGCTCCGCCAGGACTAAGTTCTCAATAGGTGCTACGGAATAGTTGCGAATTGTTCGATATTCTTGATGCCGCAAGATGCAGCATCGAGAACGTCCTTTTCTTCACTACGACGATTATATGCAAATAGACGTATGTACACCAGATGCAAAAAATGCATGTATATACAGTTCAGTAGTACATTTTAAGACCTTTCACGCCTGATCGCCCGAAAGAACGCGGCCTGAGTCTCCGCAAGGCTCATCGGTACGAATGTCGAGGTTAAAGGCATGGTAGCCTCACGTGTCCTAGGTTTCGGTGCTGCGTGGGCTAACGGCCCTGTCCGTTTCGCCCCTGGACGGCCCGCCCCATTAGTGAGGCGGGCCAACGCCAACCGCTTGAAGTGACGGCTGCGTTGATACGGGGGAAGCCGAACTAGCCACCGAAACAGTCGCATATCGTCCGCTGACTTCTCCGAGAAATAAACTGTGACTCTAGGCATGCGAGGTCTTCTGTGCAGACGCGTCACCCTGTGGGGAATCCTCAGCCCCCTGATCCTGCGCGCGTGTCTGATCTGTACTGGTGAGGCGGATGTATTCCAGATAGCCGGCCGCATTGGTGAACTGACTCTCCGGCAGAATCGAATAGTCGTCTCTGAAGTGGCCGAGATAGGAAGCGAGCAGAGCTGATCCGCCGCCACAGTAAAGCAAGTGATCGATGCCTGGTGCACCTTCCTTCCACAGTCGTGTCATCTCGTTGTGGAGCCTGGTAGCCAACGGCCGCACATAATGCTGAACCAGCGCCTCTAAGGCTTGCCGCTCGACCACACCCCCTTTAATCTTGATCGGCTTGTCCTCGCGCAACGCCCAGTCCACCTCGTAGGCATCGATCGGTCGTTGATGTTGGGAAGACAACTTCTGGGCCACTTGTGTATACACCTGTCCAACCCCCAACACGACCCCCGCCGATTCGTGGTTCAAGTACTGTCCATCGGAGAAACAAATGAGTTCCGTTGTGCGGCTGCCGATATCAACTAAGGCCACCCGTCCTTGGGCGAGTGCGGAGTTGGTGCTGATCGCGAGGCACAGCGCGCCGAATCCTTGAGGTAAGACGGCCACGGCGGGAGCTTTGAGCGCCTTCCGGAAGACGTCGCTAATTTGGTGCTGGGCCCGCTGAGAGCCGAAGATATGTAGGGGAATGCCTGTCACGATGCGGGAGCCTGGTGGAACGAAGTTGGCGCCGGCATAGTGCAGCAGCGCTTTGTAGCGCGTGGTCATCCACCAGCCGTCATATTCCTCGCTAAAGCGAAACCCACGGGTCACTGCCGCTTGGCCAACAATATACTCTGCACCCTCGAGTTTCACGGTCTCCTGGGGATCGGACAAGCTCAGGTCGATATTGGAGAGCTCCGCCGGCGCCACCAGAGACGGGAAGACGTGCGCCTGTCCCTCCTGAGTCAGGATCTTCGTGTATCCATACCCGACGTCGATCGCGACCCATGGAGCCGAGGACGCGGGGCGTTGGCGTCCACGAGACGCTTTCGGTTGTTCAACAGTCGCCTTACTCATGTACAGCCTCCGTTCGTCATGCGGTTCAAATTGGGCCCACTCAGTTAGGGATGTATTACTAACTTCGTGGCGCTAGAACGGGCCAATACAGCACTAATTCCATTTGTCATACATGTCAGACAAATAAGTAAGACACTTCGCTGTCGTGCGTACGCAGATCTAAATGAGAATCCAGTGATTGCACAACGAGTTCATTGGATCGGCCTGACATCCACGGTTGTGTGGGGGAGGCAGCCCCCCAGGATAGGAGTAATGGCATACACCTGTCCGGCGGATGGCTCGCGAGTGCGCTAGGGCATAGATTTAGCGCAAGCTGTCCGGCAGCGCGGCCCACGTCTTTTCAACACTCCCTCGGCGGTTTCCCGTCACCATCACGCTGGCCGATAGCGACGTACGCACTGTGAGTAGGGTGCGGCAGCACTGTCGCGTACGCATTTCGTATACCGGATGCATATATGGTGTCTTAT
>WBZN01001042.1_pt1 | contig 17693 bp, 15 predicted proteins | sample 5204281 | NCBI WGS metagenome assembly WBZN01 (sample SAMN12344347, study PRJNA552823) | activated sludge metagenome | biome: Activated sludge suspended growth; feature: Nitrification reactor; material: Wastewater; isolation source: activated sludge from nitrification reactor of wastewater...
ATGCGCCGCAGCCGATGACGAACGCGCCGCCCGAGCTGCAGCAGGTGATCTTGCGGTGCCTCGCGAAGAACCCGGAGCAGCGCTACGGCTCGATGGCGGATCTGGGCCGCGACCTGCTCCCGTTCGTCAACGATCAGCATCAGGCCCTGATGCTCGTCGAGCGGATGCATCGCATGCTCCTCCGTCGCGGCGCCGGCGACTTCGATGGCAACCCGACCACCGGGGTTGGATTGCGCGCCGTGCCCTCGCCGATTCGCGATGGCTCGAGTCAGTCGATCCGGCCGCAGACCCCTGCGTGGCACGGTGGGTCCGAGCCGTTCGGCACGCGGCTGCGGACTCCGGCGGCCGGCGTCCCGGTCAGCCCCACCGGAGTGGAACCGTCGGCGCCCGCGCGATCGCCGAGCGAGCTGCACCAGCGCCCCCGCCGCAGCCGCTTCGGCGTGATCCTGCTCGTCGCCGCGCTCGTCGGCGTCGCCGGCGCGGCCGTGATCGCCATCGGTGTCCGATCCGGTGCGGCCCCCGATCACGCGCCCGCGGTCGTCGAGCCGGCCCGGACGACGCCGGTGTCCACCGGAGCCGCGAAGCCGGCCGACACGGTCAAGCCCGACGAGATCAAGCCGAGCCCGGAGCGCGAGGTGCCCGCGATCATCGTCAAGACGAGCGCCGACAAGGTCCCCGACCGGAATCCCCCTGGGATCGGCAGCGCCGCGAAGACCAAGAGCCCCACCATCACGACCGGGCCCCGGCTCAAGACCACGCAGGTCAGGAAGGCCCCCAAGGACCCCAAGGAAGTGGCCAAGGATCGCGCGAAGGCGCCCACCGTGGTCAAAGAACCGAAGGTCGAATGTCAGCCGTTCGATCACCCGCACGGCTGTCCGAAGTAAGGCAACGGATCCGCACAGCTGATACGATCCCCGCATGCGCATGGGCGTGCTCTGGGTCGTGCTGGCACTCGCGAGCTCGGTGCCACCCGCCCACGCGGACGACGCCGACGCCGAGGCGACCAAGCAGGCAGACGCCCTGTTCGACGAGGGCAAGGCGCTGTTCGACAAGGACCTCGACAAGGCCTGCCAGAAGTTCGAGGCGTCCCTCGCCTACAACTCGCAAGCGATCGGCACGCTCCTCAACATCGCGCTGTGCGACGAGAAGCGTGGCCGGATCGCCTCCGCCGTGGCGCGGTTCACCGACGCGCGCGAGCGTGCCAAGGAAGGTGGCATGGTCGAGCACCAGAGAGCCGCCGAGCAGCACATCGCGGCGCTGACGCCGAAGATCCCCCACGTCTCGATCAAGTTCGTCGAGCCGCCGAGCACCGACACGACGATCGTGATCGACGACAAGGTCGTGCCGCTCGGCGCACGCGACCACCTGGCGATCGATCCGGGTGAGCACGCCGTCAAGGTCAGCGCCTCCGGCCGCCTGCCCTACCAGACGAAGTTCAAGATCGCCGAGGCGGGCAGCGAGGAGGTCTCGATCCCCGCGCTCGAGAAGTCGGTGACGGTGCAGAGCTCGCGTCGCACGATCGGAAAGATCACGGTGATCACCGGCGTGGCGATGATCGGCACCGGCGTCGTGGTCGGCCTGATCGCGGACGCGAAATATGACAAGCAGTTCACCACCGGTCCGAGCGCGACGGTCGAGCAGCCGAACCCTGGCTTCTACTGCACCCGGCTCCCCAACAAGACGGCCCAGTGCGACGCGGAGGGGCTCGCAGCGACCAAGAGCGCGATCACGATCGGCAACGTCGGGACCGTGGTCGGCGCGGTCGGCATCGCCGTCGCGGCGGTGGGCGCCTACCTGTGGTTGCGGTCGCCCGGCGAGTCGGCCAGTGACCGGCAGATCAGCGTCGCCCCGCAGCTGACGGCAGACGGGGCCGGCATCGTTGCGATCGGCCGCTTCTGATCGCCCCCCGCCGCGGGTTATGATCTGAACATGCTGCGAGTTCGGGGTGCTCTCGTGATCGCGTGCGCATGGATCGGCGTGGCCAACGCCGAGACCCCCCAGGAGCAGGCCGACAAGCTGTTCGCCGCCGGGCGCGAGCTCCTCACGAAGCAGAAGGACGCGAAGGCCGCGTGCGAGAAGTTCGAGGCCGCGATCAAGCTCGATGCCACGGCGACCGGGACGATGCTGAACCTCGGGCTCTGCTACGAGAACCTGGGCAAGTTCGCGACCTCGATCCGGTGGTTCCGCAAGGCGCAGTCCGCAGCGTACGAGAACAAGCTGTCCGATTACGAGCAAGCCGCGAAGGATCACACGAGCGTGATCACGTCGAAGGTCCCGACCGTCGTGCTCGACATCTCGAGCGCCGGGCCCGACGTCGAGATCCGTGTCGATGGCCTCAAGGTCGATCCGATGGAGTACGCCCGGTTCGAAGTCGACCCCGGCCCGCACGAGATCATCGGCCGAACCGCGGGCAAGCGCCGGGTGCGCGAGGCGATCGAGCTCCAGGATGGCGAATCCAGGACGGTGACCCTCGCCTTCACCGAGCGCGCGGTGCCGGTCTACGTCGATCGCGGCGCGAGCCGCCGCCACGGGGCGCTGGTCCTGGGAGCCGCCGGGGTGGCGGCGTGGGGGTTCACCCTGTTCTATGGCCTGCACGAGAAGAAGATCTACGAGGACCCGCTCCACCCCGATGACAAGGCCAAGGATCGCCTGCGCTACGTCGGGACCAGCGTGTTCGTGATCGGGACCGGCGCCGTCGCCGCCGCGATCTTTCTATACCTGACCGCGCCCGGCAGCGAGCAGGTCTCCGACGGGACGGCGTTCGCGCCGGTGATCGGCAACGACAACCTCGGGTTCGCGGTCACGGGCTCGTTCTGATCCAGGCGTCCGCCGGCACCAGGCTGGCGACCGCCTCGCGATGGCGACGGGCTGCCGCCGGATCGCCGCCGGCATCTGCCGCGCGCGCGGCCTGGAAGTGCGCCGCCCCGCGCATCGCGCTCCCCGAGCGAATGTCGTCGATCACCTGCTGCAGCGGTCGCATCGCCGCATCGACGAGGCCCTCGCCGAGCAGCACCCGGCCGTTCGCGAGACAGACGACGAGATAGCTGGCGGTCCGCCGATCGAGCGTCTCGGCCAGCGGGACGAGCTCGGCATCCAGCACCCGCCGCGCCTCGGCGACCCGGCCGGTCTCGACGAGCGCCGCGACCCGGAGCGCCGCTGCCTGGAGCTGCCAGGTCGCCCGTCTGCGCGCCGGGATCGCCGACAGCCTGGCGTCATCGACGGTCTCGATCACGGCCGCCCAGTCCCCGCGCAGCTCGTGGGCCGCGGCCCGGGCGATCAGCAGCGGCGCGCGTGCCGCATCGCCCTTGGTCTTGCGCAGCTGGTCGCCGGTCAGCTCGAGCACGCGCTCAGCATCACCGATCGCGACGGCACGAGCCATCATCGCGTTCTCGGTCAGCGCCCGGAACACGAACCAGATCACGAACACGAACCCGAGGCCGACCGCCATCCACGCCTTGCCTGCGGTGTCGGTGTCGCTCGACCACATCAGCACGCCATACGCGACGCTCATCCCGACCGGGGCACCCCAGCGCTGGAGGATGCGCAGCGCAGGCGTCACTTGGAGCCGCGGAGGTGCCGAGAGATCCGCAGCGCCATCTCCAGGGCTTGCTCGTAGTTGAGCCGTGGATCGACCCGGCTCTTGTAGGCGCGCTCGAGATCGATCTCCGCGAGCCCACGCGCGCCGCCGATGCACTCGGTGACGTCCTCGCCGGTGAGCTCGATGTGGACCCCGCCGAGCCGGGTGCCGAGGCGCGTGTGCAGCTCGAAGCTCTGCTCGAGCTCCTCGACGATGTTGTCGAACCTGCGCGTCTTGATCCCGCTCGGCGTGGTCTCGGTGTTGCCGTGCATCGGATCGCTGATCCACAGCACGGTGCGCCCGGTCGCGCGCACCGCCTCGATCAATGGCGGTAGCTTGGTCTGGACCTGCTTGGCGCCCATGCGATGGATCAGCGTGATCCGGCCCGGCACCCGATCGTCGTCGAGCGCATCGAGCAGCTCGGTCAACCACTCGGTGGTCATCGCGGGGCCGATCTTGATCCCGAGCGGATTGTTGATGCCGCGATGAAACTCGACGTGTGCGCCGTCGAGCTGCGCGGTGCGCATCCCGATCCACGGGAAGTGAGTCGACAGGTTGTACCAGCCGGCGCGGCGCGGCACCTGGCGGGTCTGGGCCTGCTCGTACGGCAACGCGAGCGCCTCGTGGCTCGTGAACACGTCGACGCGGCGGAGCACCTCGCTCTCGACGCCGGTGATCGCCGACACGAAGTCGAGCGATTCGCGGATCGAGCTGACGATCTGCTCGTACTGCGCACGCGCCGCGCCCTGCGCGAACGAGACATCCCAGTATTCGGGGTGATGGAGATCGGCGAAGCCGCCATCGGTGAGCGCGCGGATGAAGTTGAGCGTCAACCCGGCGCGCTCGTACGCGCGGAGCATCAGCGTCGGATCGGGCTCGCGGTCCTCGGCGGTGAAGCCGTCGCGGTTGATGAGGTCACCGCGATAGGCCGGCAGCACGACGTCACCGCGGGTCTCGGTGTCCGCGGAGCGCGGCTTGGCATACTGGCCGGCGATGCGACCGATGCGCACGACGGGCTTGCGCGCGCCGTGGACGAGCACGAGGCTCATCTGGAGCAGGATCTTCAGCTTCGCGGCGATCGGCTCGGACCGGCAGTCATCGAAGCTCTCGGCGCAGTCCCCGCCTTGCAGCACGAACGCTTCACCGCGCGCCGCACGGGCGAGCTCGGCCCTCAGGTTCTCGATCTCCCAGGACGTGACGAGCGGTGGCAGGCGACCGATCTCCTCGACCACGCGCGCGAGCGCCCCCGGATCCCCGTAGCCTGCCTGCTGCTGGGCCTTCTTCGTCTGCCAGCTCGTGGGTGACCAGCTCATTCGGGTGCCTCCTGCTCGCGCGGACGGGCGGGTTTGGTGCTGCACTCCACGGGGCGATCGCCCTCGTAGTCGAGACGCCTCGTGGTCGCCGAGAACAGCTTCGCGGGATCGACCGTCCCCTTCTTCGCCCGCAAGATGTCGGCCATCGCGTCGCGGATGATCACGTCGGTCAGCTTGATCGCGCCGTCGGGCAGCTTGAGCCGGCCGACCAGCCCGTCGCCGCCGGACGCGAGGAAATCGCTGGTGACGAGCTTGTAGGCGGCGGTGTCGGACAGCGGCTTGCCCGCGACGGTGATCGCGACATCGAGCTTGCCGGCCTTGCATCGCGCCTTCGCCGCGAGCCCGCCCCATGACAGGATGCCGCCGCCGCGTTGCAGGTTCGACGCCACGAGGCTGCGGAGGTGCGCACCCTTGACGTCGACCAGGGCGAACCGATTATCGAACGGCATCGCCTCGAACAGCTGGCCATACGTGAGCTCGCCGGCCGGCATATCGGCGCGCAGACCGCCACCGTTGGTCACGCAGACCTGGGCCGCCGGCTGGGCGGCGAGCATGAGGTCGCAGAACAAGTTGCCCTCGGCGGACTCGCTGCCATACGACTTCGCGACGAGCGCGCTCAACGTCACGCCGAGCTTCTCCTTGCGACGCGTGTCTGCCTTGGCGATGGCCTCGTCGACGATCTTCTGGACCGCCGCGTCCGCGACCACCGGCTTGCCCTCGTAGTCCCCGGGCTTGCAGTCGGCCACGGCCATCGCGTTGCCTTCCTTCTCGCCGGCACACACCGGATGCGGCTTCTGGATGTGCACCGCGGAGACATGCCCATCTGGGCTGACGCGCAGATCGATCCGGCCGAACGCGCGCCCCGAGGAGTACGACTCGATCACCGCGATGTCGTTGATCCGGTGCGCCATCCCCGCGTGGGTGTGACCGGCGATGATCACGTCGACGGTGCTCCTCGGCAGCTCGCCGAGCATCTTGAACAGCTCCTCGTCGTGATCGCACGAGGAGGCATCGTTGGAATGATCGAGATCCTTGCACTTGCTGCCGATGTGGGCGGTCACCACGATCAGCCTCGCGCCCTCGTCGCGCAGCACCTTGGCCTGCGCGACGATCGCCGCCGCGGGCGGCTTCATCCGGAGGCCCGCGAAGTTCGCCGGCATCGTGGTGAACGGCGTCGACTCGGTGCTCGCACCGATGATGCCGACCTTGATGCCGGCGGTCTCGACGAGCGTCGACGCCGGCATGTTCGGCCACTTGATCGCCGCACCGCTCTGCTCGTCGACGATGTTCGAGACCAGCATCGGGAACTTCGCCTCCCTCGCGCGCGCCTTCAGGGCACCGCGCGCGTCGTCCTCGATCGAGCTCGGGGTCACCGCCGGGCCCTCGGGCCCGAAGTCGAACTCGTGGTTGCCGATCGCCGACGCCGCGTACCCCATCGCGTTGTAGGCGCGCACGACCTCGGCGCCCTCGTTGAGGTTCGACTCGAGCGTCCCCTGGAACATGTCCCCGGCATCGATCAGCAGCACGCCACCGCCATCGCTGGCCCGCGCCGCGCGCACGTTCGCGACGAACCCCGCGAGCAGCGGCAACCGCTCGAGCGCACCGTGGAGATCGTTGGTCCCGAGGATCGTCAGGGTCACCGCGCCCGCCCGGGGCTCGGGGGCGATCGGGCGGCGGCCACGCTCGGGGACCGCCGGCTGCGAGCACGCGATCACGAGGGTCACGAGGACGCAGCCACGGGCCAAGCTCATGGCGCGGACTCTACCGCGGATTGCTGGCCGCGGCCGGTGCCGGCTCGGGTTCGTCCTCGTCGTCGTCGTCGTTATTCTCGAGCGCGCGCGACAGGCGCAAGAGCTCGTGATCGCGCTTCGGCGTGACGACCTCGGAGCGGGCGTTCGCCGAGGCGAGATCCAATGCGAGCTCCACCGAGGTGGTCCCATCCACGTGCACGGTGACGAACGCCTTGCCGCCGTTCGCGAGCCAGCACTCGATCCGTTCATCTGGCTGGACATGACGGATCCTCGGCGCACACCGCACGCCCTGGGCGGCGCCGAGATCCGCGAGCTCGTCCCGCAGGTAGGCCTCGATCTCGTCGGTCGTGATCACCAGGCCATCGACGCGCCACTCGAGCTCGGCCCCCGCGGGACGCAGCGAGATCGACAGCGCGGTGCCGTCCGGCAGCAGCGCGCGACAGGCCGGGAGGTAGAACGGACAGCGCACGGTGACGGCCACGCCGAACCGGTCGTGGAGCGCCGCATCGATCACCCGCTCGAGCGCGGATGCCGAACGGTCCTCGTCCGGCGCATCTCGCCGGCAACCGGCCAGCGCCGCCGCGAGGACCGCAACGTAGGAAGCGCGAGTACCCAAGCAACACTTCGTAACATGGCGCCGTGCCGGCTGTTCTTCCTCGGGTCCCGTCCCGCACGCGTGAATAATCCGCGATACATTGCGTCCCAAGTCCTAGTTCTAGGAGGAATAGTGATGACGCGTACGTATCTTCATAAGCTGCTGCTGACGACGGGGCTCGCGACGGTGACGCTCCTCGGTGCGGTGGATGCTGCGTCGGCTCAGCCCGACGTGCGCGATCACCGGCGCAAGGGTCGCGACGATCGCCACGATCGAGATCGCGACAACGGACCTCCGCGATCCGCGCCGCCACCGCCGCGCGCCGAACAACACGAAGCCCAGCGCAGAGGCTTCGTGTGGGCCGGCGGTCGCTGGGACTGGAAGGGCGGCAAGTGGGACTGGATAAATGGCCACTGGGAACGTGAGCGGGCCGGCCGCAAGTGGCGCGAAGCCCGATGGGAGCAGAAGGGGGACGCGTGGCTCCTCGTCGACGGTGACTGGATCCAGGCAGACATTCGCCCGAACGCCGCACCGCCGCCTCCGCGAGAAGAGCGGTTCGAGGCGCGCAACGGCTTTGTGTGGGTCAAGGGTCGCTGGGGCTGGAACAACAGCAACTGGGACTGGGTCCCCGGTCACTACGAGAAGGAACGTGCCGGCAAGCGCTGGCGCGAAGCGAGGTGGGAGCAGAACGGCACCGAGTGGGTGATGATCGATGGTGACTGGGAGGCCGCCCCCGCCGCGTCGCCCTATCCGACCGCGCCGCCGCCGGTAACTCGCGAGGAGCGCTACGCGCCCCGGCCTGGCTTCGTCTGGATCCGCGGCCGCTACGATTGGAAGAACGGCAACTACGAGTGGACGGCCGGTCACTACGAGCGCGAGCGCGCCTCGCAGCGCTGGAACGAAGGCCGCTGGGAGAATCGCAACGATCACTGGGAGTGGGTCGAGGGTAGTTGGGGGGCGCCGTCGTCCCCGTATCCGATGCAACCGCCGCCGCCACTGCGGCGCGAAACCCCGCCAGCGCGCCCGAGCCCCAGCCACGCGTGGGTCGCGGGACGATGGAAGTGGGAGAACAACGAATACGTCTGGCAGCCAGGTGAGTGGTCGGCGAATCAACCGAACAGACACTTCGACCCCGGCAGCTGGCGCAAGGTCGGCGACCACTATGAGTACAGTGGAGGAGGCTGGAACAACGACACGACGGCGACCCCACCGCCGCCGGCCTACAACCCGCCGCCGCCGGCCTACAACCCACCGCCGCCGGTATACAACACGCCGCCGCCGGCGTATCCGCCCACGCCTGCCGCGACGGGACCGACCAGCCCGCCGCCCCCGCCGCGCGACGAGCCCGTCGCCAATAAGAGCGGCTTCGTCTGGGCACGCGGCCAGTACGAGTGGCGCAACAACGCGTACGAGTGGATCCCGGGTCACTGGGAGCGCCAGAAAGCGCGGATGACCTGGCAAGATTCGCGCTGGGAACAGCGCGGCAACGTCTGGGTGTTCATCCAAGGTGGCTGGCACTGAGCTCGTCGTCTCGCTCGGATCAGCTAGCGCCGCGCAGTCACCTGCGCGGCGTTGATCGTTTCGGCGCCGAGGCTAGAAGGCGTGCTTGAACAGCGGCAGGCGAAGCTCGACGCCGTAATCGCCACGATAGGACGCCGGCACCATCTCGAAGTCGGGAACGAGCAGATGGACCTGGCGGCCCGCGACGGCGAGATCGACACGCGTGGTGACACGCGCGACGCCGTCGGTGAAGTGGACGTCGCTGTCGACCTTGAACATCAGATAGCCGTCGGGATCACCGCCCCCGAGTCGGACGTGGGCGCGCCGGCGCCGGCCATCGAACTTGACGAACAGCAGGTCGTTGCTCAGCGCATCGAGGTGCGTGCCGAGCTCGTTACCAAGCTCGGTCAGGTGATCGGTGATCTGTTGCTCGAGCGAGCTCTCGTCGTGGGGCTCGCTCGGCCGGAGTCGCTCGTAAGGCGCGCGATCGTCGGCGGCCGCGACCGATGTCGACACGACCGATGTCGACACGACCAGTAGCGCCAAAGCCCCCATGGCTCGCACGTCACCAGGATCGCCGGATCGGCGGTCCCGTTCTGTGCGCATGCCCACCAATGGCGTGCTAAAGCAGGCCGATGAAGCGCGTCGCCCTATTCGTCACCCTCGTGACCGCGTTCGGTGGTGTGGCTTGCAAGCAGTCGGCGCCCGCGCCGGAGGTTGCCGCGAAGCCCGCCGCGGCCGACCGCGCAACCGCCGGCGCGCCTACATCTCCCACCACGCCCCCCAGCAAGCAGCCGGCGCCTGATCCCTGGACCTCGGAAGCCGCCAAGAAAGACCCGATGCAGCACGCGCTGTTCTGGTCGATCGAGAAGGACGGCAAGACCAGCTACGCGCTCGGCACGATCCATCTCGGCGTCGATGCCGAGGCACGCCTGCCACAGATCGTGTGGACGAAGCTCGACGGCGCGAAGACGTTCGCGATGGAGACCGATCTCGCCGATCCCTCGCTGCTCAAGATCGCCGACTGCACCCAGTGCTCGCTGCGACGCGACCTCGGTGACGAGTATTACAAGAAGCTCGAGGGCATGCTGACAGCTGACGTCGCGCGGCGGGTCGACGGCATGAAGCCGATGGTCGCCACGATGAGGCTCTCGATGCGCGGCCTGCCACCGACGCCGCCGATGGACGGGATCCTCCTCGGGCGCGCGACCAATCAGCACAAGCAGATCGTGTTCCTCGAGCTCGCCTCCAAGGAAGCCGCGATCCTCGACAAGTGGATGAACGTCAAGGCGCTCAAGGCGATGCTCGACGACGCGGCGAACGCCGAGCAGAACACCAAGGAGATGCTCGACGCGTACACCGCCGGGGACGAGGCCAGGATGATCGCGTTCAGCGACGAGGAACGCGTCGAGGCGCTCAAGCATGGCTACACGCCCGCCGAGTACGACCAGCAGACGGAAGATCTGCTCTACGCGCGCAATGCGTCCTGGATCGATCCCATCGAGAAGCTGCACGCGGCCGGCGGAGGCTTCATCGCGGTCGGCGCGATGCACCTGGTCGGCAAGAAGAGCGTCCTCGAGCTCCTCGCCAAGAAGGGCTACAAGATCACGCGGCTGACGCCCTGACCACGGAGGTTGTCGCCGGAGCTCGACCTGCTCATGCAGTCGCGAGCACGGCGCACGAGCGGAGGAACTTCGCCGCCGCATCGAGGACGCTCGCCGGGATCTCATGACCACCGATGAACGGGTGGAAGTCCACGGCGGCACCCGCGGCGGCCAGCTTGTCGCGGAGCACTTCCGCGATCGAGAACGGCAGCAGCATGTCGTTGCGCCCGTGCGACATCAGCACGGGGACGCCCGCGACCCTCGGCAGCCGCGGCTGCCAGGCGGACTCCGCGACCAGGGTTCCAGACATCAGGATCAAGCCCGACGGCGGCACCTCGCGGTGAAGCGCGACATCGAGCGCCAGCATCGCGCCTTGCGAGAAGCCACCGAGCACGAGCTGCGCGGGCTCGACCTGGTAACGAGCCTGGAGCTGATCGAGCAAGCGTGACAGGTGCTCGCGGGCGGCGGGCAGCCCCTCGGGGAGCTCGCCGCGCCGGTCGCGAGGCGCGCCGCGGTGCAGCTCCTCCTCGAGCCGCGCGAGATCGAGCAGCCACCATGCGCGCGAGTCGCCATACATGCCGCCGAGCTCGAGCGGGGCCTCGGGGAACACGAACCGCACCGAGGGGACGTCGAGGTATTGCGCGAGCGCGACCAGGTCATCGCCCGGGGCGCCGAAGCCATGGAGCAGCACAACGGTCGTGGTGGCATCGGCAGGCCCCACGATGCGCGTGGTCAGGCCGGCGAGATCGAGGCGGGTCGGGTTCACGCCCTGACCTTCGCATGGGTCCCCGCCGGCGTGTCGAGTGACGGTGGCTAGACGCCGCCCGGCCCCCCCGAGCCGCGATCGGCGACCGGACGATCGCGGCTGTCAGACGGGTGCGGCGGCTCGTCGATGTCCGCGTCATCGACGATGTCATCGAGCTCGAACTCCGGGACCGCGCCGTCCTCGATCGAGCTCGCCTGCAGGGATTCGACCCAGTTCTGGCCCTCGTCCATCGCCTGGTCATCGTCGGGATGCACGCGCTCCATCCCGGGCGGGGTGTGTCCGCCATAGAGATCGCCGACGTCGTGCATCGACGACTCGATCACGTCGAGCGTCGGTTGTGCCGCGGTGACATCGAGCGCCGGGTCTTCCTCCTCGGCCTGGGACTCGGCGAGCGTCTCGGCCTCCATGACCCCGAGCTCCTCGTCGGCTTCGACGATCGAGTGCGCATCGACGTCGAGCTCTTCGATGTGAAACGCCGCAACATCGTCGAGGCCCTGCACAGGATCGCCGGGGTCGATATCGATCCCCGCGGGCATCACCACCGGGGGCACGGCTTCGTCGCGATCATCGGCCGCGCTCCACGGAGGCAGTGGCGCGGGGCGGAGGCGTTTGCCGAGCAGCAGCGCGAGTGCGCCGCTCCCCACACCCAGGAGTGCCAGCTTCGTAAGAACCCTGGACGGCCTCATGACTGCACAGGGAGCACACCGCGTGCCGATGTCCCGGAGCGCCTCCGTGCCTCTCGGTCGAGCGCGGTCGCCTCGCCGAGCGCGTCCGCTCGGTCATCCCGATCACAGAGGTACGGAAGGGAGCGGCTACGAACATCACCTAGGTCGGGTTGCGATATCGTAGGACCATGAAGCGGCGCCCCCCCGGGGCCGGTGACGTGAGCCGGCGCGCGTGGGTACAGATCGTCGGCGCCACCGCCACCGGCCTCGCCCTCGGATGTGGCGACAACGACCACCCGTCACCGGAGGATGCCAGCGCGGTGATCCTCGAGCCGACCCCGCGCGCCTTCCTGGTCTCGGTGTGGGGGAATCGCATCGGCACCGCGCTGGTCGAGGTCCGCGCGAGCGACGAGGTGGTCACGCAGCTCGAGCTCGAGATCGGCGCAGGTGGGACCGGCGCGGTCGATGTCACCGGCCTCGCCCCCGACCGCCGCTATGAGGTCTGGATCCTGGGCCCCGGCGGCGCGGAGTTCGGCCCGTATCGCGCACGCACGGCGCCCGACGACGACGATCCACGATCCGTCCGGATCGCGGTGTCGGCTGACTTCGATCCTCATCCGATGTTCGAGACCGAGCTCGCCGAGCACATCGTCGCCGCGGCGCCGGAGCTGTTCGTGTCGATCGGTGACTTCCCCTACACCGACAACGGACCGCCGGCCAAGACGGTCGCCGCGTATCGCCGGCGGCACGCCGACCTGCGAACCGCGCCCGCGATCCGCCGGCTGTTCGAGGCATCGCCGGTCCGCGCGATCTACGATGATCACGAGTTCCACAACGACTGGGATGCGCGGTTCGCGGCGGCCGAGCCGGATCGCTACGCCGCCGCCGTGCAGGTCTGGGACGAGTTCTTCCCGATCCGAGATCCTGCCGGCGACATCCGATACCGGAGCTGGCGGTGGGGCAAGCACGTCGAGGGCTTCCTGCTCGATTGCCGGCGGTTCCGCGGTGACAACAGCGCGCCCGACGATGCCGCGAAGAAGATGCTCGGGGATCGGCAGCGCGCGTGGATCATCGAGGCCGTCACGCGGAGCACCGCGACTTTCAAGCTGGTGTTCACCAGCGTCCCCCTCGATTTCGGCATCGGCGTCGACCACTGGGCAGGCTACACGACGGAGCGAACGTTGCTGTTCGATGCGCTGGTCGGCACTCCGGGAGTCCTGTTCGTGAGCGCCGACCAGCACTACTTCGCGTCCCATCGCCACGCCCACGGCATCCGCGAGTTCCAGGTCGGACCGCTCGCCCGAGGGCTGGGCCAACCCGGGCCCGAGGCGCCGGGGGTGTTGTTCCGCAGCCTCCAGTTCAACGCCGGCATCCTCGACGTCGACGGCGACAGCCTGCGGATCACCGGCCTCGGCGCCGATGGTACACAGTTCTTCACCGAGACGCTCACCGCAGATGCCCTGACGCCCCGCTAGCGCCCCCGGGCACTGATAGGATCTGCGCATGGGGTCCGAAAGGACGTACCTCGCTGCGTTCGTCGGTCTTCACATGATCGAGGATCCAGACGAGCGCCGACGAGTTGCACGCCAAGGGCTTGCGATGCTCGCGCAGATCGCCGAGCGCGAACCCGCGCCCCTCGAAGGTCTCGCCGCGGATCAGCTGCTGAGCTCGGTCCGCACCGCCCTCGGCGATGGGATGCTCACCGAGCTCGAGTGGCTGTCGCCGGCGGCGGGCGCGATCGCGCTGTTCGAGCTCGCCCAGGCGCTGCCACCGGGCTCCGAGCGGCGCGAGCTCGGGCGACGCGTGCTGACCCGGTTGCGCGCGGCCGACCGCGAGACGTTCGTCCGCCTGCTGGTCTCGCTCGCGCGATCATCGCCAAAGCTGCTCGCCAGCGACGGGCTTCGGGCGCGCGCCGAGGTCGTGCTCTCAGCACCCCTGACGGCGCCGGGCGCGATCGGCGAGCTCGCGCTCGGGCTGCTCGCCCAGGCCTCGCTCGCACAGAGCTGGATCGAGGTCCCCGCGATGGGCTCGCTGCCGGGACGCCGGCTCGCGGCCCGCATCCTCGCGCACGGCGCCCGCGAGGCGGTGCGTCGCCACGACGGCGGAGATCGCGGCAGCGTCAGCGTGCTGGCACGCCCGGGGATCCGCGCCAGCCTCGAGCGACTGCTCGGCGATCGCGAGGCGCTGGTCTGGCGGTTTGCCAGCATCGCCCGCGGGCTGCTCGCGCACGTCGACTCGGAGCTCGCCGATGACATCGATCGCGAGCTCCGGCCGAGCGCATCGTCGACGATGGTCCGCCGTGCGGCGGCATCTGCCGCGGCGGCGCTCGAGCGGGGCGGCGCCGCGACCCGCTGGGAGGCCGTGCTCGTCGAGCACGCCGCGCGTGAGCCCGGCGTCGCACGTGGTGCGATCCTCGGGATCGCGGGCCTCGCGATCAGCGCACCCGAGCAGGCGGATCGGCTCGCGTCCCAGCTGATGCAGCGCGCGCCGCTCGATGTCGCCGAGGCGATCGCCGAGCTCCGCCGCGAGGAGGGCGCGGCGTTGTTGCCGAACGCATCCGCGCTCGCCCTCGCGTGGACACGCCAGCAGATGACCGGGGACCGGAACGCGGAGGACGACGGCCGATCGGCGCTGCTGCACGCGCTCGACGGCGAGCTGCGCCCCGGCTCGCGCACGGACGGGATCGGGGGCCCGCTCGACCACGCGCGGCGGGCGCTCGACGCGGGAGACCTGCCTGCGGCGCTGCGCGAGGCCCGCGCCGCGGTCGACGAGGTCGCGGCCGCGGCGGACTGGCTCGAGCGAGCAACCGACGACGATCCGATCGACCGCCGCCACTCGATGCGCCTGCTGCGCGAGCTCGATCGCGAGCTGCTCGCCGACAACACGCTGACCGCCGTGCTCGCGCTCGCGGCGGACACGGATCCCGCGCGCGCGCTGTTCGCCCGTGCGCTCGCCGGGATCGAGGCGGCGCTGCTCGCGCGCGAGACCCGTGCCGAGCCCGGTGCGGTCGCTCATGGTGGGCTGCGGATCGCACGCCTGCGGGCACTGGTCCGGATCCTCGACGGTGTGCGGAAGACCGGCGAGGCGGATCTCGGCCCACGGCTCGCCGTGGTCCGCCAGCTGATGGCCCGCGCCGCGCACGATCACTCGTCGCTTCGGCGCGCGGTGTGGGCCGCGTTGACGCGCGCAGGCGATGCGCTGCTCCGCGATGATCACGCCGAGGTCACCGATCTGTTGCTGTCGTGGACAACCGCGTTCCCCGATGATGACTTCGCGATCGTGCGCGAGGCGACGATGATCCCCGAGGTCGGCGCGGTGTTCGAGGCATACGCGCGCCTCCAGCAGGCGACGTGGGCCGCCGCGGATCCTGATGACCACGACGCGCTGGCGACCGTCGTCGAACGCCTCGGCGAGCTCGCCGACGCGTTGCCCCCCGAGCAATCGCCGCGGGTCGAATCGGTGCGCCTCGCGCTGGCACGCCTCGGGAACGGGCTCGCGAGGATCACCGCGGCCGCGAGCCACGCCTCGATCCCGGCCGGTGCGATCGAGGTGATCGCGACCGAGCTCGGCGCCCTCGCCCGCCGCGTGTACGGCGCGCAGCAACGGCTCGGGGTTGCGGCCGAGGACCGCGCCCTCGAGCTCGAGAGCGCGATCCGCGCGATCTCTGCCGCGATGGTGCGCGAGACCGCGGCGCTCGAGGAGGCGATCGGGGCCGGCATCGATGCGGCCCGCGCGTACCTGCCGCCTGCGCTCGCCGCCACGATCGAGCGGGTCTTGGTGTGGCTCGCGCGTCGCCCGCACGAGGAAGGCGATGCGACCGCGAGTGTGACCCCGGAGGCGATGCTCCCGGGATGGATCCCGCTGTCACGCCTGCTCGGCAGCTTCTATGTCGTGCGTCCGATCGGGCGGGGCGCCGGAGGCTCGGTGCTCCTCGCGGTCCGCGCCGACGAACGGATCCGCCCGGACCGCGAGCTGGTCGCGCTCAAGGTCCCCGACTACTCCGGCGGGGCCGCGCGCAACCTGTCCGAGCAGGAGTTCGAGGCGCTGTTCCGCGAGGAGGCCGGTGCGCTGCTCGCCCTGCCCGCGCATCGCAACCTCGCCCGCTTCATCACGTTCGATGCGAGCGCGCGGCCCAAGCCGATCCTCGTGATGGAGTTCGTCCGAGGCACCAACCTCGAGCGCACGCTCGAGACCTCCGGGATCGACATGGCGCGCGCCTTCACGATCATCGATGATCTGCTCGCCGGCCTCGAGGCGATGCATCGGGTCCAGATCGCGCACCTCGACATCAAGCCGGCCAACGTCGTGCTGCGCGATGGTAGCGGCGCCGGGGTGCTCGTCGACTTCGGGCTCGCGGGCCGCCGGCTGCGAACCGGGTGCGGCAGCGTGCACTACGGCGCGGCCGAGGTGTGGAACGAGGCCACCCACGCCGAGCCGTTCCCGGCGGACGTCTATGCCGCCGCGTGCGTCGCGTTCGAGGTGCTGACCAACACGGTCCTGATCGGCGGCGAGACGCTCAAGGCGGTGCTCGACGGTCAGCGCGCGAAGCAGCCAGGTGCCGCAAAGCTCATGGAGCTGGAGAAGAAGCGTCGCCTGGCGCCGCTGGCCGAGCTGCTCCGCGCGGCCCTGGCGCTCGAGCCGAGGCGGCGCCCGACGATCTCCCGCCTGCGTGCGGGATTCGCCGCGATCGCCCCCGATGTTTGCTCGCTCGGGTGGCCGATCACGATCTAGAATGCTAATCGCTCTCATGCGCTGGATCGCATCTCTCGTCGTGCTCTGCCTGATGGCAGCGAGCGGCGTGCGTCCAGCTCCTGCCGACACGTCCGATCCGCAGGCCGAGCAGCTCGAGGCCGCGAAGGGGCTCGCCGCCTCGCTGACCGCTCGTCGCACGAACGCCGGTGCGTCCGATCTGCGCCTGCAGGTCTTCATCCTCGCTCCCGCGCCCGCACTGCCAACTGCCGTGCACGCGATCTGGTGGGATCCGGAGGTCGCAACGTTGCGCCCCTCCGCAGGTCTGCGGCTGTCGTGCTCTGCGCGTGGTCCTCCGGTCGGTTGATCGCTCCCATCGATCACGTCCGCTGAATCACCCCTAAGCCCCGCCGCGCGCGGGGCAGGAGCACTGCCATGACTACAGAAGAAGAGATGCGTGAGGCTCGTCGTGCAGCCTCGTTTCGCGAGCGCCACGCCGGCACGATCATCGGAGCCGTGCTGTTCGGACTCCTCGCGCTCGTCTGCACCGTTCAGGTCGCGTGCTGAGGTGGCGAATCCATTCGCGATCGCCGCCGCGCTCGCGCGCAACACGACCACGATCCGCTGCCCCTACTGCCATCACCAGAAGGTCGTCCTGAAATCGCCGGCAGCGCATCGGGTGTGCCCGAAGTGTCGCCGGCAATTTCCTGATCCGCTGACCGCCCGGCCACCGCGCCGGGGCGGAAGATGACGAGCGCGGGCGTCCTGCTCGAGCTGGTCGTCGTGCTCGGAACCGCCGCGGTCGTCACCGTGGGGTTCCAGGCGCTGCACCTGCCCGTCGTCCTCGGTTACGTGCTGGCCGGTCTGTTGATCGGCCCGCACGTGCCGGTGCCGCTCGTCGCGAACCCGGAGCTCGTGCACGTGCTCTCCGAGCTCGGCGTGATCCTGCTGATGTTCACGGTCGGGCTCGAGCTCCGGCTCTCGGCGATCGCGCGCGTCGGCGTTCCCGCGGGGCTCACCGCGTTGTTCGAGGTCGCGCTCGTGATCGTCTCGAACTACGGCTTCGCGGTGGGCGAGTCGTTCACCTCCAGCTTCCTGCCCGACCTGGGACCCACTGAGGATCTCGGCAAGATCTCGGGCTTCGCCTGGGGCCTCGGCTACGTGGGCGGCATCGTCTGCACCGGCATGGTGCTGTGGGTCGTCGGCGCGCAGACGCTCGAGAACTTCGACCGG
>WBZN01001043.1_pt1 | contig 17689 bp, 11 predicted proteins | sample 5204281 | NCBI WGS metagenome assembly WBZN01 (sample SAMN12344347, study PRJNA552823) | activated sludge metagenome | biome: Activated sludge suspended growth; feature: Nitrification reactor; material: Wastewater; isolation source: activated sludge from nitrification reactor of wastewater...
GAGGCGAAGAGTTACGCGCAGATTGATTCGGCCCCAGAGGAACGAGCACGTGGTATTACGATTAACACCGCACACGTAGAATATGAAACGGCGAATCGTCATTACGCGCATGTGGACTGTCCTGGTCATGCAGACTATGTTAAGAATATGATTACGGGTGCTGCGCAAATGGACGGTGCTATATTGGTCGTATCGGCTGCGGATGGCCCTATGCCGCAGACACGTGAGCATATACTGCTGGCTCGTCAAGTCGGTGTTCCCTACATCATTGTTTTTATGAACAAAGCAGATATGGTAGATGATGCGGAGTTGATCGAATTAGTAGAAATGGAAATTCGCGAATTGTTGTCGAAGTATGAATTTCCAGGCGATGACACACCGATTATCATAGGATCGGCTCTCAAGGCTTTGGAAGGAGATACAAGCGATATAGGTGAAGGTGCGATTCTGAAGTTAGCGGAAGCATTGGACAGTTATATACCGCAACCGGAGCGAGCAATTGATGGGGCTTTCATTATGCCGGTGGAAGACGTTTTCTCGATTTCTGGGCGAGGCACGGTGGTGACTGGTCGGGTAGAAAGAGGGATAATCAAGGTCGGTGAAGAGATCGAAATTGTTGGTATCAAACCTACGATAAAGACTGTTTGTACAGGCGTTGAGATGTTCCGCAAACTACTTGATCAAGGTCAAGCGGGTGATAACGTAGGGATATTGCTGCGTGGCACGAAACGTGAAGAAGTAGAGCGTGGACAAGTGTTGGCGAAACCTGGCAGCATATCACCACATACTAAATTTACGGCAGAGATTTATGTGTTGAGTAAAGAAGAGGGGGGTAGACATACACCGTTTTTCCCTGGGTATCGGCCGCAGTTTTATTTTAGGACGACGGACGTGACGGGAGCGATTGAATTACCTGCAGGAACTGAGATGGTGATGCCTGGAGATAATGTATCGGTAACGGTTAATTTGATTGCACCGATTGCGATGGAAGAAGGGTTGCGTTTTGCGATACGTGAGGGTGGTAGAACCGTTGGTGCCGGTGTCGTTGCAAAAATTATTGAATAATATAATTGCTTCAAAGAAATACTAAATACTTTTGTTGTTAATAAAAATGTTCATCATGAAGGTCAGTAGCTCAATTGGCAGAGCGTCGGTCTCCAAAACCGAAGGTTGGGGGTTCGATGCCCTCCTGGCCTGCCAGCATTTTTATTTGAATTGAATACAACAAACAAAGTATTAGTGTTAAATTTTAAAAAAACAAACTTGGAAATATAAAAAGCCTCTGTTCTGTATAAAACTTATCGTGCAATTTGTTAGCTTTATTAGCTATCGTGATATAGAGCTAGGGTAAAAAGGATCTTGTTAGTGTGAATAAACTGAAGCTTGCATTGGCGTTGTTATTTTTTATTGGGGGAATTGCGGGATTCATTTATTTGGCTGAGAGCCCGATGGTCTTACGTATCCTATCCATTTTGATTGGATTCTTATTGGCAGGAGTGACTGTGAGGTTCACCACGCAAGGACAAGAATTTTTTGTCTACGCGAAAGAATCTATCGAAGAAACAAGAAAAGTTGTATGGCCTAGCCGCAAGGAGACCCTTCAAACATCGGGTGTGGTGTTTGCATTCGTTATTGCGATGGCTTTATTTTTGTGGTTGATTGATGCTGCCTTGATGTCACTGGTGAAATTATTATTGAATCAAGAAGTGTGACAAATTCCACAGAGGAAAATTGAATGAGTAAGAAATGGTATGTAGTTCACGCTTATTCAGGGTATGAAAAAAGTGTTCAACGTGCACTGATGGAACGGATTGAACGAACTGGCATGCAAGATAAGTTTGGTCAAATTTTGATTCCGGTTGAAGAAGTGATCGAAATGAAAAGTGGTCAAAAAAATATCAGTGAACGAAAATTTTTTCCGGGCTATGTACTCATTGAAATGGAAATGTCGGATGAGTCTTGGCATTTAGTAAAGAATACTGATAAAGTTACCGGTTTTGTTGGTGGATCAGTCATGCGACCGACACCCATCAGTCAAAAAGAAGTTGATAATATTCTTCAGCAAATTCAGGAAGGTATTGAGAAACCTAAACCTAAAATTTTATTTGAGATGGGGGAAGCTGTTCGTGTAAAGGAGGGGCCCTTTACGGATTTTCATGGCAATGTTGAGGATGTGAATTATGATAAAAGCAAACTCAGAGTATCAGTTTCAATATTTGGTAGACCTACACCCGTTGAGTTGGATTTCAATCAAGTAGAAAAATCTTGATTGGCAATGAATAGTAAACGAGTTGTTCTGGTAGATTCATTCATCGTTAATTAGCTTAGTAATCATTATTTAATCAATAGATAAGAGGGAGGGTAACGTATGTTGCTCGTTTGCACCTCGAGGAGAAAGAAGTGGCAAAGAAAATAATCGGTTATATCAAATTACAAGTGCCTGCAGGGAAGGCCAATCCGAGCCCTCCTATCGGTCCAGCTCTTGGGCAGCGTCAGCTTAATATCATGGAATTTTGTAAAGCTTTTAATGCAGCTACGCAAAAAATGGAACCCGGTTTACCAGTGCCGGTGATTATTACCGCATATGCTGACAAAAGCTTTACCTTCGTGATGAAAACGACGCCTGCGTCGGTTTTGATTAAGAAAGCAGCCGGTGTTGGTAAAGGGAGTCCAAGACCACATTTGGATAAAGTAGGTAAATTGAGTAGAAGTCAAGCGGAAGAGATTGCAAAAACAAAAATGCCCGACTTAACTGCTGCTGATTTAAATGCTGCGGTCAGAACGATTGCAGGCAGTGCCAGAAGCATGGGTATCGAGGTAGAAGGATTATAAAATGGCACATATATCTAAGCGCTATAAGGCATTGACAGGAAAAGTGGATCGCAACAAAAACTATCCTTTGGATGATGCATTGGGATTAGTAAAAGAATTAGCAACGGCTAAATTTGATGAATCGATTGATGTCGCAGTCAACCTTGGTATTGATGCAAAAAAATCGGATCAAGCTGTGCGCGGTTCAGTGGTTTTGCCTGCTGGCACAGGAAAAACAGTTCGCGTGGCAGTTTTTGCGCAAGGAGAAAAAGCAAAAGAAGCGCAGGAAGCTGGAGCCGATATTGTGGGATTTGATGATCTCGCGGCTGATATTAAAGCAGGAAATATTAACTTCGATGTGGCGATTGCTAGTCCTGACGCGATGAAAGTGGTGGGGCAGTTAGGGCAAATCTTAGGCCCGAGAAGTTTGATGCCTAATCCTAAAGTGGGAACAGTTACAACAGATATAGCTGGTGCTGTTAAGAATGCAAAAGCGGGTCAGGTTCAGTTTAGAGCAGACAAAACCGGAGTCATTCATTGCACAATAGGGCGCGCATCCTTTGGAACGGATGCATTAAAACAAAATTTACTGGCTTTGATAGAGGCACTAAACAAATCAAAGCCTGCTGCTTCAAAGGGAGTTTATCTCAGAAAAATATCAATTTCTAGCACTATGGGAGTTGGTGTAAGAGTAGATCAACCGAGTGTAACGCAGCAATAATAAAAGAACTTTGGGCCATTTGGAAAAATCAATTTAATCGATCGATTTATTCCAGGTGGATTGTCAAAGACCGTTGGGACTTCAGAAGATAACTATTTAGATACAAAGATAAAAGTATTTTCTGAAGCTTAAACGCAGCAAAGTGTAAATCCATGGATTTTTTTGTATTACGGATTTTCTTAATGTCGCCCAACGTAGATGGTGCGCCCAAACGGGAAAGATTTTCCTGGTTATAGGCCACCAGTTCGTAGTGTTTGAGGTAAATATCGAAAGTGTGGTTGTGATCAAACACTATTTTTACTGATGGAGAATGTATCTTGAGTCTTAATCTTGAAGATAAAAAAGCAATCGTAGCCGAAGTAAGTGCTCAAGTAGCAAATGCTCAAGCTATTATCATTGCTGAATATCGAGGAATAGAAGTGGGCAAAATGACCCAGTTACGAGCAAAAACGCGAGCATCAGGAATTTATTTTCGCGTTATCAAAAATTCGCTCGTAAGACGCGCCGTGACAGATACACCTTATGCTGATTTAGCTAAGCATATGGTAGGACCGCTTGTATATGGTATTAGTGCAGATCCTGTGGCTGCTGCTAAAGTTTTACATGAATTTTCTAAAGAAAATGAAAAATTTGTGATTAAGGCTGGAGCAATGGGACAGCACGTAATGTCTAGAGAAGAAATTTCCGCGTTGGCATCATTGCCTAGCAGAGATGAATTGCTCGCGAAATTACTTGGCACGATGCAAGCACCTATTAGTAAATTTGTTCAAACGCTTAATGAAGTACCGACGAAATTTGTTCGTGGCTTAGCGATGGTGCGTGATAGTAAAGAAGCTTCATGACACTTCTATTAACTTGTACGGAAAACTTAATTTAACCAGGAGAAAATAATGGCTGTAGGAAAAGCTGAAATATTAGATGCAGTTGCAAATATGACGGTATTAGAGTTATCGCAATTGATCAAAGACATGGAAGAAAAATTTGGTGTATCTGCCGTTGCAACTGCTGCAGTTGCTGTGGCTGCACCTGGTGCTGGTGGAGCTGCTCCAGCAGCCGCTGAACAAACAGAATTTACGGTGATTTTGGCTTCTGCCGGTGAAAGCAAAGTCAATGTGATTAAGGTTGTTAGAGCGATTACTGGCTTAGGTTTGAAAGAAGCTAAAGATCTAGTGGATGGTGCACCAAAACCACTGAAAGAAGGTGTCTCTAAAGAAGATGCTGCAGCAATTCAAAAACAATTGGTTGAAGCTGGAGCTACTTGCGAAATTAAGTAATCTTTCAATAAAAAGAATGAAGGCTGGTAGATTTTTAATCTTGCCGGCCTTTTGGTATTTCATGATTTTTTATTCGTCGAGATATCAACCACATAAAATAATAATGATCAGTTTTTTTAAATTAGGCTTTTTCAATTTCTTATCTTCTTCGTTCGGAGAAAAATCATGAGTTACTCATTTACCGAGAAAAAGCGTATTCGTAAAAGTTTTGCTAAACGTGCAAGTGTGCTTCCGATCCCATTTCTTCTCGCAACGCAGTTGGAATCCTATGCTTCATTTTTGCAAGAAAAAACATTACCCAATAAACGCAAAAATCAGGGACTTCAAGCTGCATTTAATTCGATTTTTCCGATTGAGAGTCATACTAAAAACGCACGTCTGGATTTCATCAGCTATGAGTTAGGAACGCCCGTATTTGATGTTAAAGAATGTCAGCAACGTGGTCTTACTTATGCGTCACCATTAAGAGCGCGAGTGAGATTAACAATCATGGACAAGGAATCTTCTAAACCGACTGTTAAAGAGGTTAAAGAACAAGAAGTCTATATGGGGGAAATCCCATTAATGACAGAAACAGGTTCGTTTGTTATTAATGGAACGGAACGTGTGATTGTGTCGCAGTTACATCGTTCTCCCGGGGTGTTTTTTGAGCATGATCGCGGCAAAACGCACTCGTCCGGAAAATTGTTATTTTCTGCACGCATTATCCCGTATCGGGGTTCTTGGCTAGATTTTGAATTTGATCCCAAGGATTGCTTGTATTTCAGGATAGATCGTCGTCGTAAAATGCCGGTAACGACATTATTAAAAGCAATCGGTTGTACAGTCGAAGAGATTCTGAAAGATTTTTTCATATTCGATGCTTTTTATCTTTCGGATAAAGGTATTCAATTTGAGTTGGTTCCTGAGCGATTAAGGGGCGAGGTGGCAAGTTTTGACATCGTTTCTAAAAAGAATACGATTGTTCAAAAAAATAAACGTATCACAGCCAAACATATTCGGGAAATGGAGGACGCAGGTATTAAGCAACTTGATGTGCCTGAAGATTTCTTACTCGGAAGAGTTCTTGCTGAAAATATTGTTGATAAAGATACCGGTGAATTAGTTGCTTTGGCAAATGATGAAATTACCGAGGATCTTTTAGGAAAATTACGTAGGGCCAATATTAAAAAAATTAATACGCTCTATATCAATGATTTGAATCATGGCGCATTTATTTCTCAAACACTTCGAATTGACGAAACGACCGATGAAATGGCAGCCCAAGTGGCAATCTATCGTATGATGCGTCCTGGTGAGCCACCTACGGAAGAAGCGGTAACAGCTTTATTTCATGGCTTATTTTATTCTGAAGAACGATATGATTTGTCTGTGGTAGGACGCATGAAATTCAATCGCAGAATGGGACGTAATGAGCTAGAAGGCTCTCCAACGCTATCGAATGAAGATATTATTGCAGTCATTAAAATTCTCGTGGAGTTACGTAATGGTCGTGGTGAAATCGATGATATCGATCATTTGGGTAATCGACGAGTTCGTTCAGTTGGTGAGTTGGCGGAAAATCAATTCAGATCTGGTTTGGTGCGTGTTGAACGTGCGGTAAAAGAACGTCTCAGTCAAGCTGAATCAGATAATTTGATGCCGCATGATTTAATTAATGCTAAACCAGTTTCTGCTGCAGCACGAGAATTTTTTGGTTCCAGTCAATTGTCGCAATTTATGGATCAAACGAATCCTCTTTCTGAAATAACTCACAAACGGCGTATTTCGGCTTTAGGACCGGGAGGATTGACTCGTGAAAGAGCCGGTTTTGAAGTTCGTGACGTTCACCCCACGCATTATGGTCGAGTGTGTCCTATTGAAACACCTGAAGGACCGAATATTGGTTTGATTAATTCGCTAGCGCTATATGCACGAACCAACGATTATGGATTCATCGAAACACCTTATAGAAAAGTAGAGAATGGTCGCGTAACTAAAGAAATCGATTATCTTTCTGCGATTGAAGAAGGCAATTTTACTATCGCCCAAGCAAACGCAGAATTAGACGAAAAAAATAGATTTGTCAGCGATATCGTTTCTTGTCGGCATAAAAATGAATTTACTTTATCGTCTGCCGATCGTATTGAATATGTCGACGTGGCGCCTGCTCAGATTGTTTCGGTTGCTGCATCACTCATACCGTTTTTAGAGCACGATGATGCAAACCGTGCATTGATGGGGTCGAATATGCAACGTCAAGCCGTTCCCTGCTTGCGTGCAGAAAAACCACTTGTAGGAACTGGAATCGAGCGTGTTGTCGCAATACACTCTGGTACGACTGTCCATGCAAGACGCGGTGGAATCGTTGATTATGTTGATGCAGGGCGAATAGTGATTCGTGTCAATGATGATGAAACCATTGTGGGTGAAGTAGGCGTAGACATTTATAACTTAACTAAGTATACCCGTTCTAATCAAAATACCAATATTAATCAACGGCCTTTGGTTAATATTGGCGACAAGATTTCTAAGTATGACGTCATTGCTGATGGCGCTTCAACCGATTTGGGTGAGCTGGCATTAGGACAAAATATGTTAGTGGCATTTATGCCCTGGAATGGATACAACTTTGAAGATTCCATTCTTATTTCAGAGCGTATAGTCGCGGAAGATCGCTTTACTTCAATTCATATCGAAGAATTATCAGTTGTCAGTAGAGATACTAAACTCGGTACCGAAGAAATTACCGCCGATATTCCTAATCTTTCCGAACATCAACTGGGTCGCCTTGATGAATCAGGAATTGTTTATATTGGTGCGGAAGTTGAAGCCGGCGACGTTTTGGTTGGTAAAGTGACACCAAAAGGTGAAACTCAATTGACGCCGGAAGAAAAATTGTTAAGAGCGATTTTTGGTGAAAAAGCATCGGATGTAAAAGATACTTCCTTACGCGTTCCTTCTGGAATTTCCGGTACTGTCATTGATGTGCAAGTTTTTACTCGTGAAGGCATACAACGCGATAAGCGAGCGCAGCAAATTATCGACGATGAATTAGCTAAATATAAAAAGGATTTAGCGGATCAAATGCGTATTATGGAACAAGATGCGTTTGAGCGTCTCGAGCGCTTATTAGTGGGGAAAATTGCTACCGGTGGGCCACAAAAACTGGGTAAAGGAAAAGAAGTCACTTCTGAATACCTAAGAAGTTTTGATCCGCATTTCTGGTTTGATATCCGCTTAGCCGATGAAGAAACCAGTATGCAATTGGAGCAAGTACGTGAAAGTGTCGCGCAAAAACGTAAAGCGTTTGACGCGGCCTTTGATGAGAAGAAAAAGAAATTGACGCAAGGTGACGAATTGGCACCAGGCGTACAAAAAATGGTGAAAATTTATATTGCTGTGAAACGCCGCCTACAGCCAGGCGACAAAATGGCAGGGCGTCACGGTAATAAGGGGGTTGTATCAAAAATTGTTCCTTTGGAAGATATGCCTTATATGGCCGATGGCACACCGGTGGATGTGGTGTTGAATCCGCTTGGTGTTCCTTCTCGAATGAATGTGGGACAAATTCTTGAAGTACATTTGGGTTGGGCGGCCAAGGGGCTTGGCAAGAAAATCGATGAAATGTTAAGGGCAGAAAGAAATGCGCAGGAAATTAGAGAATTTCTCGATAAAATTTATAATTCAAGTGGCAATAAGGAAGATATAGCTTCGTTAGACAACGACGAAATTTTATTACTCGCTGAAAATTTGAAAATGGGTGTTCCTTTTGCAACCCCAGTTTTTGATGGTGCAACAGAGGGTGAAATTAAAAACATGCTGGAATTAGCTGGATTACCCAGATCCGGTCAAATTACTTTATATGATGGCCGTACAGGTGAGGCATTTGATCGATCCATTACAGTAGGATACATGCACGTTCTAAAACTACACCATTTGGTTGACGATAAGATGCATGCTCGTTCAACGGGGCCTTACAGTCTCGTTACGCAGCAACCGTTGGGTGGTAAGGCACAATTTGGTGGACAACGCTTTGGAGAAATGGAGGTTTGGGCGTTGGAAGCTTATGGTGCCGCGTATACATTACAGGAAATGCTGACAGTGAAATCGGATGATGTTACCGGTCGGACTAAAGTTTATGAAAGTATCGTTAAAGGCGATCATAAAATCGATGCTGGAATGCCAGAATCCTTTAATGTATTGGTAAAAGAGATTCGATCATTGGGGATGGATATCGACCTGGAACAGCATTAGTTTTACCGTTGTAGACAAAATACACCGTAGAACCGCGTTACGTTCTTTAATTATTATACAAATTATAACAAGAATCAGTATTACCCCTGATTACGGGAGTGACAAATGAAAGCACTGCTAGATCTATTTAAACAAGTTGTTCAGAAGGAAGAGTTTGACGCGATCAAGATTGGCTTGGCGTCGCCTGAAAAGATTCGCTCATGGTCATATGGTGAAGTTAAAAAACCTGAAACCATTAATTACCGCACATTTAAGCCAGAACGAGATGGCTTATTTTGCGCCAAAATTTTTGGACCGGTAAAAGATTACGAGTGTTTATGTGGAAAATATAAACGCTTGAAACATCGTGGCGTAATTTGTGAAAAATGTGGAGTAGAAGCTACGCTTTCTAAAGTTCGTCGCGAACGAATGGGGCATATTGAACTGGCTACACCTGTTTCTCATATTTGGTTTTTGAAATCATTGCCGTCACGCCTAGGTATGGTGCTTGATATGACCCTGCGGGATATCGAGCGAGTCTTGTATTTTGAAGCGTATGTTGTAACCGACCCAGGATTAACCCCGTTATCACGATGCCAATTACTGACTGAAGATGATTATCTCATCAAAACTGAAGAATACGGTGATGACTTCAGCGCTAGTATGGGAGCAGAAGGAATTCGAGATTTATTAGGTAATCTGGATATTACGACTGAAATCGAAAATCTTCGTAAAGAGATTGAAAGTACAGGCTCAGAAACAAAAATCAAAAAAATTTCCAAACGTCTTAAGTTGCTTGAAGCATTTAATAAGTCAGGTATAAAGCCACAATGGATGATTTTAACGGTACTTCCTGTTTTGCCTCCAGATTTACGTCCTTTGGTGCCATTAGACGGTGGTCGTTTTGCAACTTCTGATTTGAATGATTTGTATCGACGCGTTATCAATCGTAACAATCGGTTAAAACGATTGCTTGAATTGAAAGCGCCAGAAATTATCGTACGTAATGAAAAACGTATGTTACAGGAAGCGGTGGATTCGTTATTGGATAACGGTCGTCGCGGTAAGGCAATGACGGGGGCTAATAAACGGGCACTTAAGTCACTCGCTGACATGATTAAAGGTAAAGGAGGACGTTTCCGTCAGAACCTATTGGGTAAACGGGTTGACTATTCAGGACGCTCGGTTATCGTGGTAGGACCGCAATTGAAACTGCATCAGTGTGGTTTACCTAAGAAAATGGCGCTTGAGTTGTTCAAACCATTTATCTTCAATAAATTAGAGCTGATGGGTATCGCCAGCACGATCAAGGCGGCAAAACGTGAGGTTGAGAATGAAACCCCTGTAGTTTGGGACATTTTGGAAGATGTCATTCGTGAACATCCGGTGATGCTAAACCGCGCTCCGACTCTGCATCGTTTGGGTATTCAAGCTTTCGAGCCGGTTTTGATTGAAGGTAAGGCGATACAATTGCATCCGCTGGTTTGCGCAGCGTTTAATGCTGACTTTGACGGTGACCAAATGGCCGTCCACGTGCCGCTTTCATTAGAAGCACAAATGGAATGCCGGACGCTGATGATGTCAACCAACAATGTACTCTCACCAGCAAATGGCGAACCGATTATTGTTCCTTCACAAGACATCGTACTTGGGCTGTATTACACCACGAGAGAAAAAATTGGCGCAAAAGGCGAAGGAACCTTATTTCAGAATGTGGATGAAGTATCGCGAGCCTATGAAAATCGTTGCGTGGAATTAAACGCGAAAATTACAGTGCGCATTAAGGAATATGAGAAAAATAGCGAGAATGAGATTGTTGAAAAAAACACTCGTTATGAAACTACCGTGGGTCGCGCGTTACTGTTTGAAATTTTCCCACCCGGATTACCATTTTCATTGCTAAATACTACCCTCAAGAAAAAAGAAATTTCCAAACTCATTAATGTAAGCTTTAGACGATGCGGTTTGCGTGAAGCAGTTATTTTTGCTGATAAGCTCATGTACTCTGGATTCACTTATGCAACTCGGGCTGGTATATCGATCTGCGCTGATGATATGTTGGTACCGGTAGAAAAAGGTGACATTATTGGTGCGGCTGAAAAAGAAGTAAAAGAAATTGAAGGACAGTATGTTTCTGGGCTGGTTACGCAAGGTGAACGCTATAATAAGGTCGTTGACATTTGGGGACGCGCAGGGGATCAAGTCGCCAAAGCGATGATGAATCAACTCGGCGTGGAACCTGTGCTTGATAAAGAAACCAATAAAATACAATTGGATCAAAATGGTAAGCAGGTCACGCAGGAATCCTTTAATTCAATTTATATGATGGCTGATTCTGGCGCGCGTGGTTCAGCGGCACAGATTCGCCAATTGTCTGGAATGCGTGGCTTAATGGCCAAGCCCGATGGTTCAATTATCGAAACGCCGATCACAGCTAACTTCCGTGAAGGTCTCAATGTATTGCAGTATTTTATTTCGACTCATGGGGCACGTAAGGGGTTGGCAGATACGGCTCTGAAAACTGCAAATTCGGGTTATTTAACGCGTCGTTTGGTAGACGTTACGCAAGATTTAGTGGTTACTGAGGACGATTGCGATACAGGCAATGGCGTTGTGATGAAAGCTCTTGTAGAAGGGGGAGAAATCATTGAGCCGTTGCGAGAAAGAATTCTGGGTAGGGTTGTCGCGACAGACATTATTAATCCTGAAAACCAAAGTATCATCTTCGCTTCAGGCACGTTATTAGATGAAGATGCGGTTGATTTGATCGAAGCCATCGGCATTGATGAAGTTAAGGTTCGCACACCACTGACTTGCGAAACGCGATATGGCTTATGTGCTAAATGTTATGGACGAGATTTAGGACGGGGTAATTCGGTTAATGTAGGTGAAGCGGTAGGAGTTATCGCGGCACAATCAATCGGTGAACCTGGTACGCAATTGACGATGCGTACGTTCCATATCGGTGGTGCAGCATCTAGAACAGCGGTTGTTAGCAAGGTAGAAAGCAAATCAAATGGTACAGTTCATTATTCTTCTACCATGCGTTATGTAACGAATGCACAGAATGAATTAATTGCTATTTCACGAAGTGGTGAAATCATTATTCAAGATGAAAATGGACGGGAACGTGAGCGGCATAAGGCTTCCTATGGCGCTACGCTGTTAGTGCGCAACGGTGAAACCGTCAAAGCAGGTCAGATTCTGACTTCATGGGATCCGCATACACGTCCGATTATTACCGAATATGCAGGTAAGGTTCGCTTTGAAAACGTTGAAGAAGGCGTAACGGTTGCAAAACAAATTGACGAGGTTACGGGATTGTCTACCTTGGTTGTGATCGATCCAAAACGTCGTGGTGTAGCCCAATCGAAAGGGTTGCGCCCACTCGTGAAGTTTTTGGATGACGAGGGCAATGAAATTAAGATAGTTGGTAGCAATCAACCCGTTAGTATTACATTCCAAATCGGTTGTATTATTACCGTGCGCGATGGTCAGCAAGTGAGTGTCGGGGAAGTTTTGGCAAGAATCCCACAAGAAACCTCGAAAACCCGTGATATCACTGGTGGTTTGCCGCGAGTGGCCGAGTTGTTTGAGGCGCGTTCACCTAAAGATGCAGGTTTGTTGGCTGAAGTGACTGGTATTGTTTCTTTTGGTAAAGATACCAAAGGTAAGCAACGACTTGTTATCACTGATTTAGAAGGTGCTGTACATGAGTATTTGATTCCGAAAGATAAGCACGTAATGGCACATGATGGTCAGGTTGTGAACAAAGGTGAAATTATTGTCGACGGACCAGCCGATCCTCGTGATATCCTACGCTTACAAGGTGTTGAATCTCTAGCCCGATATATTACTGATGAGGTGCAAGACGTTTACCGCTTACAAGGTGTTAAAATTAATGACAAGCATATTGAAGTGATTGTGCGTCAAATGTTACGAAGGGTTCAGATTATTAACTCGGGTGATTCTCTGTTTATTCCGGGTGAACAGGTTGAGCGCGCTGATTTACTCAATGAAAATGAGCGATTGATCGCCGAAGGTAAGATTCCTGCTACCTACGAATTCATGTTATTAGGAATTACTAAGGCGTCGTTATCAACTGATTCGTTTATTTCTGCTGCGTCTTTCCAAGAAACAACGCGCGTGTTGACAGAAGCGGCGATTATGGGTAAAAAAGACGAACTGCGTGGATTGAAAGAAAATGTTATTGTCGGAAGACTTGTTCCGGCCGGAACAGGATTATCTTTCCATAATAAACGCAAGAGTTTCAATAAAGCTCCAGAAATAAGTATTGAATCAACGAAGGTATCGATTGATAATGCTGTTTGAGTAGCGTAAAAATTGTGAAATAAAACCAAGGGGGGAGAGAAGATGGCTATGAAGTTATGGCTTCGGGTACAGGTGGTGTTGTTAGGATGCATGTTTGCGGGATATCTGCAAGCGAACAACATGCCGAGCGTACCGAACGAGTTATTTGAGGCGTTAAAGATAGACAGAGCGAAGGTAACGCCGAAGGAATTACATGAAGCGTTAGTAAAGCGCTATAAAGATCCAGCGCAAGGCGCAGGTAGAGGCACATTAGCGCAATACTGGGAACCGATTCCATACGGAATTTATTTAGACCCAGCGACATTTTACAAATCGCCGACCACCAACAAAGAAATCGCAAGCCGCAAGGAATGCGTTGAATGTCACACAGACGAATCACCGGTATGGGTACAAGCGTGGAAACGCAGCAGCCACTCCAACCTAGACAAGATTCGCAACTTAAAACCAACTGATCCGACCTACTACAAGAAAGGCAAATTAGAAGACGTAGAAAAGAATTTGCGTTCGATGGGTAGACTAGGCGCAGACGAACAGTTAAAAGAAGTTGGCTGTATAGACTGTCACGTCGACATTGGTGCCAAGAAAAAAGCGGATCACACCAAAGACATCCGTATGCCAACAGCAGACGTATGCGGCACCTGTCACTTACAAGAATTTGCGGAACGCGAATCAGAAAGAGACACGATGATTTGGCCGCACGGACAATGGCCGGATGGACGTCCATCGCACGCGCTGGACTACAAAGCCAACGTAGAAACTACCGTTTGGGCAGCGATGCCACAACGTGAAGTAGCCGAAGGCTGCTCAATGTGTCACACCAACCAAAACAAATGTGACTCATGCCACACCCGCCATGAATTCTCAGCAGCAGAATCCCGCAGACCAGAAGCCTGCGCGACCTGCCACAGTGGTGTTGACCACAATAACTGGGAAGCATACTCCATGTCCAAACACGGCAAGATTGTCGGCATGCTGGGCAACCAATGGAACTGGGACGTACCGTTGAAAGACGCGTTTGCCAAAGGTGGCCAAAGCGCGCCGACCTGTGCCAGCTGCCATATGGAATATGAAGGCGAATACAGCCACAATATGGTCAGAAAAATTCGTTGGGCGAACTATCCGTTTGTACCAGGGATTGCAGAAAACATCAAAAGTGAATGGTCAGAAGGACGTTTAGACTCATGGGTAGTAACCTGTACCCAATGTCACTCAGAACGTTTTGCACGCTCCTACTTAGAACTGATGGACAAAGGCACATTGGAAGGCTTAGCCAAATACCAAGAAGCCAATGACGTGGTACACAAACTGTACGAAGAAGGCTTGCTGACCGGTCAAAAAACCAATCGTCCAGCACCGCCGGCACCAGAAAAAGAAGGCTATGCCTACTTTGCGCAACTATTCTGGTCCAAAGGCAACAGTCCTGCTGCATTGGAACTGAAAGTATTGGAGATGCATGAAAACGACCTAGCAAAAATGCACGTAGGCCTTGCCCACGTCAACCCAGGTGGCTGGACTTACACCGAAGGTTGGGGACCGATGAACCGCGCGTATGTAGAAATACAAGACGCCAACACACGGATACGTGAAATGGTAACGCTGCAAGAACGGGTTAAAAACCTTGAATCTTCCAGCAAACGCAGCCTGTTAGACCTAGACGGCACGACCGAGAAAATTTCTCTGGGCGGTTTAGGAGGCGGCATGCTACTAGCAGGAACACTTGCCTTAGTAGGCTGGCGCAAACGTAAACAAAGCGAACAAGCTTGATAGACGCAAACGCCACTGACCGCACGCTCAAAGTGCGGTCAGGAGACACACTCCTCCCGTTGCTAGGCATCTTACTAGTGACGGGAGGTTTGCTTTTACTCGGCTGGTTTTTTTACAGCTGGTTCAAACCACAACCGGTTTTATACAGTTATGAACGGATATCGGCAGGACAAGGTGACAAAAAACGACTCTCGCAGATTGACTTAAGCCCCTGGCCGGAACTCAAACTAGAACAATACCAAATTAAGACAATCGACGTAGACAAACCGATTGCAGAAATGATTGTCGCGCGCAAAGGCGACAATCCACCGGTACTACTCGACTGGAAAAACGGCACCGCTGAAGCCCTCTACAATCTAGAGAAGAAGCCTAGCGAACTGATGGAACTGGCGGCTGTGATCGACAAACACGCAGCCAAAGACGCACTGATACTCTCGTGGTGGGACACCGCGCGGCAAGTCAAACTCTTGACCGGACGCGACACACTGTTTAGCAACCACCTAAACGAACCGTTGATACTCCCCTTACCGTGGGTTGAGCAAACGCAGGCTATTCAAGCCTACGAAAACAAATTCTGGGGCAATACCGCCCAAGAACAAGAACAAAAGCACTTCAAGCGCTACACAGAAGCGTTAGCGCTGCCCGCAGAACAAGGCATCAAAAAACTACGTGAACTCATTGGCAGCGACCGTGAAGCTTATCTGGTTGTACATGTCACCGACCTATACAAACTCGGACTCATGTATCCCGACAAAATCGGCGTGGCCTATAAAAACTTTCCGCTGACAGGCAACATGCACGGCATGATCAATCACATGAAAGTGCAACTAAAAGAACACAACTTTAACACCTATACCCTGCAATCATTAGCAGACGACGAAATCAGAGTATTCTTTTTAAGCGATGAAGCGAGCAGCGAAACGCTATTAGCGCGACTGTTGCCATTTGTAGACAAAAAAGCCCCAACCGAACAAGACATAGCCCCTGTTGCCTACCAACAAGGCGGATACTGGGTTTACAAAATACCCTAAGCACAGGATAGCACGCTAGAAAAAGCACATAAATATTTACACAAACCGCTGATCGCGTACAATACGCAGGATAGGGTTAAAAAGACAACAGCAAGCAAAAAGCTAAAACAAGCATAACAAAAGACAACAAGGAGGAAGGATGAAGCACACACTGCTATATAGTTTCGTTGTTCTGGCGCTGAGCGCATTTTTTGCAGGAACAACGCTAGCGGACACATTTGAAGGACGCACCAAATGTAGTTCCTGCCACAAATCACAAGCCAAATCGTGGAAAACCACGGCACACGCCAAAGCGATGGAATCGCTCAAACCTGGCGCACGCAAAGAAGCCAAGATCAAAGCCAAATTGGATCCGGATAAAGACTACACGCAAGACAAAGACTGCGTAGGCTGTCACGTAGACGGTTTTGGCAAAAAAGGTGGCTATAGCATCGATGCTGCGAAAAAACCATTGGCCGCAGTCGGTTGTGAATCCTGTCACGGACCTGGCAAAAACTATCGTGGAGACCACCGCAAAGCGGGACAAGCTTTTGAAAGCAAAGGCACCACCACACAACGCAAAGTACTGGCAGACAAAGGCCAAGACTTTCAATTTGAAGAAGCGTGCAGCGCCTGCCATTTGAACTACGAAGGCTCGCCATGGAAAGGAGCGAAAGCCCCTTATACGCCATTCACACCGACCGTTGACAAAAAATACACCTTTGACTTTGAAAAAATGGTCAAAGATGTCAAAGCGATGCACGAACATTACAAACTGGACGGCACATTCGTAGGCGAACCGAAATTCAAATTCCATGATGATTTCCAAGCCAACGCCAAAGAAAAAGTAGCGACCAAAGATAAAGGGAAAGAGTAATGACAGGACTGCAAAAAGGAGCGATTGGAACGCTGCTGACGGGCGGATTGCTTGGCATCGTACTGGTTGCGGTAGTATTTGGAGGAGAAGCGGCCTTATCGACAGAAGAATTTTGCACCAGCTGTCACTCGATGACCTACACGCAAAAGGAACTGAAAGACTCGACCCACTATGGCGCATTAGGAGTCAACCCCTCCTGTAAAGACTGTCACATCCCACAAGGATTTAAGAACTTTCATTTAGCGCTATACACCCACGCGGTAGATGGCGCGCGCGAACTGTATTTAGAAATGAAAAATGACTACTCGACGTTAGAGAAATTTAACGAACGTCGATTGATCATGGCACACGACGCGCGGATGAACTTAAAGAAATGGGATAGCGTCACCTGTCGTGACTGCCATAAGAACCCGAATCCACCGGGAGCGGATGCGCAAGAAGCGCATAAGAAGCTAAAAACGGAAGGAGCAACTTGTATCGACTGCCATCAGAACCTGGTGCATGAAGAAGTTGCCAAGACCGATTTGAATGCGAGCTTAGCGGCTGGTAAGATGGTATTGGCGAAAGAAGAAGACGGTGGTGGCGGAGAAGAAGAAGGTGAAGAGGATGAAGAAGAAGACGAATCTGAATCCGAAGGCACCTCTGACGACTCAAGCGCTACTAAAGCCGATGACGACGAAGGTGA
>WBZN01001044.1_pt1 | contig 17686 bp, 16 predicted proteins | sample 5204281 | NCBI WGS metagenome assembly WBZN01 (sample SAMN12344347, study PRJNA552823) | activated sludge metagenome | biome: Activated sludge suspended growth; feature: Nitrification reactor; material: Wastewater; isolation source: activated sludge from nitrification reactor of wastewater...
CTTGGCGAGATGCACCCGGTTGCGCTGGCCGCCCGACAACGTGCCGACGGCCTGGCTGGGATCACGGATATCGATGCCGATATCGGCCAGCTCCTTGACCACGATCTCGTCGGCACGACCGATGTCGAAGCGCGCGAAGGGACCCCAGCCCACCGTAGGCTCCCGGCCGAGAAAGAAGTTCCGCGTCACGCTCAGCAGCGGGATCATCGCCAGATCCTGGTAGACCGTGCCGATGCCGTGATCGAGCGCCTGGCGCGGCGAACTCATCTGGACCGGCGCGCCGTCGATAAGATAGGTCCCATTGGTCGGCGTGTGCACGCCGGCCAAGATCTTGATCAGGGTCGACTTGTCCGCGCCATTGTCGCCCAGGAGGCAATGCACCTCCCCCGGATGGACGGCGAAGCTCAAATCCTGCAGCGCAACCACGGTGCCGAAGGACTTGTTGATGCCTTTGAGTTCGATGATCGGCGTCATGGCATGACCCCTAGCGTTCCTGCGTGGCGCGGCGGCGCACATAGTTGTTGAACAGCACGGCCATCAGCACCATCAGGCCGAGGAAGACCTTGAACAGGTCTGAATCGACGCCCGTATAGAGGATTCCGATCTGGACGGTGCCGTAGATCAGCGCGCCGAGCATCGCGCCGATGGCAGAGCCGTAGCCGCCGGTCAGCAACGTGCCGCCGATGACGACGGCGATGATGGCGTCGAACTCCTTCTGGGTACCGCGGAGCGTGTCCGCGGAGCCGACCTCGAGGATCTGCGCGGCGGCGAACAGAACCGCGGCGAGCGCCGTCAAGGTGAACAGGATGATCTTCACGCGGTGCACCGGGACGCCGACATTGCGGGCCGCCGCCTCGTCGCCGCCGACCGCGAAAATCCAGTTCCCGAACTTCGTCCGCAGCAGAACCCAGGTTGCCAGCAGCGTCAGGCCGATCCACCAGACGATCGAGACGGGCAGCCCTTCCACCACAGGCAGTCCGTTCGCCCGCGCCGCGATCCAGCCGTGTTCCGCCATCCAGATGAACACCGGCTGCCCGATGCGCGCGCCGAAAATGCTGATGACGATGCTGTCGGGATCGCTCTGGATGATCTTCGGGATCTGGGTGTAGCCGTTCACGTAGCGCGTGACCGAAATCGCCAGGCCGCGCAGGATGAGGAGCGAAGCGAGCGTCACGATGAACGAAGGCAGGCCAGTCTTGACGGTCAGGAATCCGTTGAGCGCGCCGATCCCGCCGCAGATCAGCAGGGCCAGCAGCATGGAGAGCGAGAGCGGCAGCCCATAGACGGTCGCGGAGAGCCCGATGATGACGCCGGCGATCCCGATCATGGATCCCATCGACAGGTCGAATTCGCCCGCGATCATCAGAAGCGCGACGGCGGCGGCCAGAATCCCTATCTCGGCGGAGACCTGCAGGATGTTGATGATGCCCTCGATCGTGAACATCCCGCTGTCGCCGGCCATCGCGAAGAAGACGGCATAGATGAGAATGACGCCGGACAGGGCCCCCAGCTCCGGCCTGCGCAGCAGCCGGGCCACAGGGCTGCTCTTCCGAATGCGCGCGGAGTCGCTGCCCACGCCCTTCGGCGTCAGGGACTCGAATTTCGTGTCGCTTTCCATCGTTCGGACTCCCGTCGTGTGGTTCTATCCGCCCAGCGCGGGGCTTGGGCGCCTGCGGCACGCTGCGCCGGCGCCGAAAGGCACGATCGGCGCCGACACCCCGCGCGACCGCGGATCAGCGGGCCGGCAACGGGCGGCGGACATGATAAGCGGGGTCGCGCCATTGCCGGTACAGGGCCGGCGCAAATTCCCGGTACGCGCTCCAGATGGACGGATAGGGCGGCGGACAATCGGCCCGAATGACGTCATGCAGCGCCGGCAGCGCGTGATAGGGCGCCAAGGGGTACATGTGATGCTCAACATGGTAGTTCATGTTCCAGTACAGAAAGCGTGAAACGGGATTCATCAGCACCGTCCGCGAGTTGAGACGATGATCCAGCACGTTTTCCGGCAGGCCGGCGTGCTGGAGGATGCCGAAGAAATTGTACAGCCAGGCGCCGGCGACCGAGGGCAGCGGGCCGAACAGGCACAGCGGCAGCCATGATTCGAGCCAGAGAGAGGCGCCGGCGATCGCGGCGAAGGCGATCATCCACACCCGCGCCTCGACGATGACCTGCGCGCGCTCGGTCTCCGGAACCAGGCTGCACTCCTCTTCGCTGATGCGGCCGAAGGCGTTCAGGACGCTCGCGGCAAATTCCCTTGGCACGAGCTCGAGACCGAAGAAGTCGAGAACGAGCCGGAGCGGCCGGATCGGCACCCGGACCTGGATCTCCCGATCCCGGCCGACGATGAGCGTATCGGTATGATGGCGCGCGTGACTCCATTTCCAGACCGTCGGCCGTCGCATGACCTGGAAGGACGCCGCCTGGTAGAGGCACCTGTTCAACCAGTCGGTCGCGAAAGGCGTTCCATGCGCGGCCTCATGCCACCGGGAATCAGCGGGACCGGCGTAGAGCGTCCCGTAGAGGAAGAACATGGCATAAGCCCAGGCGGACTCCCAGGACGCAACCAGGAGCCAACCGGAGATCGCGATCAGCCCGTACCAGATCACCGTATCCCGCAGGGCGGCACCGTCCGAACGGCGAAACAGTGCCTTCCGGACGGATTTCGGAATGTCGCTGCGGTACCATTCGGCCTGCACCAGGCCGAGCGTCCGCGCGCGCGCGCCATCCCCCCCTATCAGTCGATATCTGTCGATCGGCATGTTCCGGGCACTTTCCCTGTCGGCCGCCCCGGCCTGCCGCGCGCAGCGACAGGCCGGTATCGGACCGCGATAGCAGGCGCAGAAGCGGCGGCCTGGCCTATCGGATACCCTTCTTGCTGAGGACCATGATCTTCTCGACGTCGGTCGGGGAGATCGCATTCGGCCCGGTATAGATGTTGTTGATCGGCAGCAGGCCATACTTGGCGTTGAGCGTGAGCATGACGACCGGCAGGAAGCCCATCATGTATTGCTGCGCATCGAACGAGAACAGCAGTTCCTTGTCGCTGAGCGCCGTCAGCGTGTCGCCCGAGACGTCGAAATTGCCGATCTTGTAGTTGGCGAGCTTGCCATTCGCACGGAGCGCCGCCACGACGTTGGTGGCCGAGGGCGCGCCGAGCGCCAGGATCCCGTCGACGTCCGGATGCGACGTCAGATAGGCATTGAGCCGGGCCGCGGTCTCGGTCGGGTCGAGGCTGATCTCCACGCGGTCGCCATTGCCGTTCATCGCCTCGATGAAGCCGTCGCAGGCCGATTCGTTGACCAGGTTCCCCGTCTCGTGGTTCGCGCACACGCCCTTCTTCACGCCGGCATCGAGCAGCAGCTGGGCCGCCCGCTTGCCCTGCTCGAAATAGCTCGTGGTGCCGACATAGAGCTTGAGGCCGAGTTTCGCCACCTGGTCCTCGCCACTGTCGATGACGATGACCGGGATGCCGGCATCGGCGGCCGCCTTGACCGACTTGCCCAGCGCCTCGGCATCCGCGATGGAAACCACGAGGCCCTGGACCTTCTGGGTCACCGCCGCATCGATCATGCGCGACATGGCGACGTAATCGGTGGTCTGCGGCGCCTGGTAGGAAACGTCCGCGCCCATCAACGCGGCGGCGTCGTCTACGCCCTTCTTGACCACGCTCCAATAGGTATCTGCCGACTGACCATGGGTAACGACCGCGATCTTGACCGGATCCTCGGCCAGGGCGGGTGCGCTGGCGAAGCCCGCGCCCACTCCCAGAGTCAACGCGCACAATGCCGTCTTGAACCGACGTGAGAACTCCATGGTACCCTCCTCCATCTGGACGTTTTCGGCGCGGCTGGACGTCAGCCGAACCCTTTGTTCAAGCGGCGGACTCCCCTCCGCCGCCCGATCCCTTGAGCGCTTTCCCGCCGGAGGCCCTAAGCGCCCCGGTAGGTGACGTTGCGCAACAGCTCGACGGATTTCCGCACGCCCTCGAGCGGATCGATCAGCGAATCCTCGTGTTCGATCGAGAGCACGTCATTGTATCCCGCCATCCGCAAGGCGGCGCAGAACTGGCGCCACCATTCCTCGCCGTGGCCGTAGCCGAGCGTGACGTAGTTCCACGTGCGCGCCGCGACCTCGCCCGACGGGCGGGTGTCGAGCACGCCATCGATTCCCGCCGGGATCGGCTCGACGCGCGTGTCCTTGGCATGCACGTAGTAGATCGCATCACCCAGGGCGCGCACCGCCGCCAGCGGGTCGGCGCCCATCCACATGGGATGGCTGGGGTCGTAATTGGCGCCCACCATCTCGCCGACGGCATTGCGCAGCCGCTGGAGCGTCGACGGATTGTAGACCGCCTGGGCGCCGTGCAGTTCCAGGCAGATCCGGCTGATGCCGTTGTCGCGCGCGACGCTCACCAGGTCCCGCCAATAGGGGATGATCCGTTCGTCCCACTGATACTTCAGGATAGTCCGGCATTCCGGCGGCCATTCGGTGACGATCCAGTTCGGGTTGGCGTCGCCCGGCCCGCCGGGCAGCCCGGACATCATCACGATGCGGTCGATGCCGAGCAGCTTCGCGAGGCGGAAGGTCTTCAGCGTCACGTCGTGCTGGCGGGCGCCCTCGGCGCCGGGGAACAGCGGGTTGCCGGAGCAATTGAGCGCGGAGATCGACAGCCCGTGATCGGCGATCTTGGCCAGGAACTCGCGCCGTGCGTCGCCGCTGTCCAGCATGCGATCGAGCGCGACATGCGGCGCCGTCGACCAGTTGCCGCAGGCGAATTCCAGGCACTCGATGCCGAGCTCCGCCGCGGCTTCGATCATCGCGTCAAAACCCAGATGCGGCAGGCTGTCCGTGAGCATTCCGATTTTCATGTGACCCACTTTGCTTTCCTCAAGCGGCATCAGAAGAACATTACTTCCTTTATTAAAGTCAAACAGAAAATCTATTCCAAATTCTCTTTTCTGTTTTCAATAACAACCATCTAATTACTTAAACACGGCATAGAAATACTGTCGCCGCCGCGGCAATCCGGCGCCGTTGGAACGCAACGATCCTGCCTGAGTAGGGCGCCTACTCCGGAACCACACCCGGTGTGCTATCGCCCCGAGGGGCGCTTATGGCGGCGGCGAGATGTAGGAGGCGGCACCGAAGTCATCGGAACAGATCGGTGCGGCCAGCGGAACCGTGGGATGCGGAATGCGAAAGCAACCGGCCGATCCGCGTGGGATGGCGGGCCCGGGCCGCGTCACCGATTTCGCGGGCGAGATGCGGGCGTCGGATGCCGAAGCCATCCGGTCAATTCCTGCGCGATGGTCGGACAAGAAGGTGTTGCCGAGACTGATATGTCGTTGCGCGGCGCACAAACGAAGCATGCCGGGCTGATCGCCAGCTGTCGACCGAGCGACGCCTCGCATGTCACGAGTACGGGGCCTACACACGCCCATGCGCCTGACCACGTTCCAGCCTCGAGAAGCAATATTATCGCTCAGCAACCGGAGGATTGCCAAGCGCAATCGCGGCGGCCGGAACCGGAAGCGGCGGCGACGCAAACACGGCCCGCATTCCTAGATCGGGATTGCCCGCCGCCGGAACACGCCGTCAGCCGATCCAGCGTCCCGCCATTTCCGCGCCGGACCGCAGATGGGCGCGGGCGCCGAAGCGCGCCAGATAGGGCGGCAGGTCGCGGTCCGGATCCGGCAGCAGCGCCGCCACGGTCGACAGGCCGTCGGCGATGGTTGCCGAGGGCGCCAGCACGGTCACCGAGCCGTCGCGCGCGGCGCAGGCGAGGCGCGTCGGATCGATGATGTGGTTGAAGCGCCCGGCCGCGTCGAACAGCAGGCCGCGCGCCGCCGAGGTGGCGACGGCGCCGGCGGCGACCTCGATCTCCTCCACCGTCTGCGCCGGCGCGGCGGGCGCCGCGAGGCCGATGCGCCAGCCCTGCCCGTCCGGCTTGCGGCCGATCGCCAGCATCTCGCCCAGATTGACCAGCGTCGCCATGAAACCGCGCGCCTGCAGCAGCGCCGCGACACGGTCGGTGATGTAGCCCTGGGCGATGCCGTTCAGGCTGACCTGCATGCCCGGCCGCGCGAAGGCGATCCGTTCGGCGCCGACGGACAGGGCGCGGTAGTCCACCTTCGCCCGCGCCGCTTCCAGGGCCGCCACCGGCGGCCCGGCCGGATCTGCGCCATCTTGCGCGAAATGGCCAGCGATCAACGTCCAGAGCGGCTGGATGGTGGGATCGAAGCGGCCGCCGCTCATCTCGCTCAACGCCACGGCCTGCGACAACAGCACCTGCAAGTCCAAGGGCGGCGCGACGAGCACGCCATCCCGGTTGAGCCGTGCCAGGGCCGAGTCCGGTTGGTGCAGGCTGAAGATCGCCTCCAGCCGTGCTGCTTCCACCAGCGCGGCGTCGATCGCGGCGGCGGCCTCGCCGCGGCTGGCCGCATAAAGCGTCAGGTCTGCCTGGGCGCCCAGCACGACGCCCTGCCAGCGATAGGGCTGCAGCCCGGCAGGCCGGCCGGCGCTGCCGGCCAAGGGCAACGCGGCGCTCGCCGCCAGGATCGAGAGCACCCGCCGCCGCGACCAGCGGCCATCGATACGCGCCATGTTTCCCGTGCCCTTCATTCAGGTGGCATCATTGGGCTGGTCCACGGCCAGCGCCTTGGCTGCGGCGTCGAAGTCGGCGATCTCGCCGCCGAATTGGCCGATGAAGCCCTGCGCCGCCGCGGCGGTGGCGAAGGGGACCGCCTCCTGCCCGCCCATCGCCGCGGTCTTGTTGCTGCCGATGACGAAGACCGCCTTGTGGATGTCGATCCAGGCGCCCGCCGCGGGATGCTCCCAACTGCCCTGGTTCATGTCGTTGACATAGAGCACCAGGAGATCATGCGGCTGCGCCAGTTCGGTCTGGAGGAAGACGAAGGCCTCGCTCACCGAGGCGAACCACAGCGGCTTGTCCTGGCCGCGCATGAAGGCCTGGCCCTTGGGCCCCTCATGCTCGGGCAGGGACATGCGGCAGAAATAGGCGATCGAGTTCGCATCGGGCTCCAGCGGCGCCGGCAGGGCGGCGTTGTCGCTATCCGAACAGGCCGGCAACAGCAACAGCCCGGCGATGAACACCTGTCGCAGAACACGCATCATGACTCACTCCTGCCAAAGCGGATGCCCGCCATCGCCAGCGGGACGGCGATCCAGGCCAGCAGCCCGGCCAGCAGCACCCCGGGTGCGAATTGCGCCTGCTCGCTCAACCCCGCCATGCCGGAGAATTTCCGCACGTTCTCGAAGGCGGTCAGGTTGAGCAGGCGATAGATGTCGGCCGGATTGGCCAGCAGCAGATAGGGGAACACCCGGTCGTCGATCCAGCCCTTGCTCGCGACCAGGATGCCCATCAGCGCCAGGTCATAGATCACCACAAAGCCCAGCCACAGGCCGATCGATATGCCGGCGGCCGTGCCGCGCTCGCGCACCGAGGCGCTGACCCAGTAGGCCAGCGCCACGAAGGCGGCGCCGAGCAGGATCGAGCTGCCCAGCAGGGTGACGAAGGCGCGCCAGGATTCGGCGTCGCTGCCGCCGGTGGCCGCGAGGGCCACTCCGGCGCCGCCATAGCCGATCAGCGTGGCGATCGCCAGGATGGCGGTGTGGCCGAGAAACTTGCCGGCGATGATCTGGCGCTTGGTGACCGGATAGGTGAGCAGCAGCAGCATGCAGCCGCGCTCCACCTCGCCGACGATGGCGTCGTAGGAGATCAGCAGCGCGATCAGCGGCATCAGGAAGATGGTGAGGCTCGACAGACTGACCACGACCACCGCCATCGGCTTCACGTCAAGCTCGCCGGTGGGCGAGCTGCCGAGGAAGGCGAGCGCGAAGGCGAGGCCGGCCAGCAGCAGCGTCGCGCCCAGCACCCAGCGGTTGCGCAGGCCGTCGGTGATCTCCTTGCCGGCGACGACGAGAACGGCGCTCATGATTCCTCCGGCGCTTCCGGGCTGAAATGGCGATAGATGTCATCCAGCCCGGGGTGGCTGATTTCGAGGTCGGTCACCGCCGCGCCGAGACTGGAAAGCCGGCGCACGGCCTCCATCTTGTCGTCGACCCGGCAAGTCAGCTGCAGCGATCGGCCGTCCTCGGCGACCCGGTGGCCGAGGGCCAGGCCGCCCAGCGCCTCGACCACGGCGCCGGCCCCGCGCGGCGTCGCGACGGTGAGCCTGGCCGGCAGATCCGCCCGCCGGCGCAACGCCTCGAGCGGTCCGAACGCCGCCAGCTTGCTGCGATTCATGATGGCGACCAGGTCGGTCCGGGCCTCCAGCTCGGTCAGGATATGCGAGGAAATGATGACGGTGGCGCCGCGGTCGGAAAGCTCGCGCATGATGCGGAAGAACTCGAGGCGGGAGGCCGGGTCAAGCCCGGTGGTCGGCTCGTCGAGCAGCATCAGGCGCGGCTCGCCGAGCAGGGCCTGGGCCAGGCCCAGGCGCTGCCGCATGCCTTTCGAATAGGTCTTTACCCGGCGCCCGGCGGCGAAGGCGAGGCCCACCCGCTCCAGCAGCGTCGCGCATTGCGCCAGGGGCGCGCCCTTCAGCTTGGCATAGAAGCGCAGCGTCTGCGTGCCGGTCAGCTCATCGTGGAAGGCGACATTCTCCGGCAGGAAGCCGATATGCCGGCGGTGCTCCAGCGGTGCCGTCCCGGGCTCGACGCCGAGCACGGTCAGATTGCCCGAACTGGGCCGGATCAGCCCCAGGATCAGCTTCATCAAGGTGGTCTTGCCGGCGCCATTGTGCCCGATAAGAGCCAGGGTCGTGCCGGGGGCCAGCGTCAGGTCGACACCGTCGACCGCGTTGCTGGCGCCATAGCGCTTGCCGAGACCCTGCGCGAAGATCGCCGGCGCCGCGGTCGCCACCCTCGACATCTGTTCCATCGCGTTCATGACTCGCCGTCCGCGTTGCCGGCTTCCCATTCGATCGTGGCGGGGATCGGAGGCAATGCGTGAGGCGCCGGCTTCGGCTCCATCAGCGGGTAGGAATCGACCACGCCGCCGGGATACAGCGCCGGGAACTGGCTCTGCGCCGCGCGCAGCAACTCCATGGCCGGGCTGGAGAGCAGCAGCTTCGAGGACGGATAGCGCCACACGATCCAGTCGACCACGTTGTTGGGCCGGTAAGCCGTATCGGCCACGCCGTCGCCATTGAGGTCGAAGGCGGCGTTGTCACTCCAGTAATTGCCCGATCCGTCGGCGGACCATTCGTAGACCTTGGTTCCCGAATAGCGCATCTGCACATGATTGCCGATGAACGCATTGCCGGCGATCACGTTGGCATCCGAGCCGGTCACGTGGACGCCGATCTCGCAATTCTCGAAGCGGTTGTCGGCAACCTTGTCCTGCAGCGCCAGATACAGGAACAGGCACTTCCCAGCACTGCCGTAGACATAGTTCCTCTCCACTTCGGCCTTGCGCGCGGAGTTCAGCATCAGGCCCTGGTCGCGGTCACGCACCGAGATGTTGTCGGCAACCCTCAACCGGTCGGAATACATCAGCGCATAGCCGATGTGGTTGCCGATCGACAGGTTCCCAGTCACCGCGCCTTGCTTCGAATACATGAAATGCACCGCGAAGCGCAGATGCTCGAAGCGGTTGTCGGCGATCACGTTGTCCTGGCCGAGTTGCACGAAGATGCCGTCGCGGCCGCCGCTGATCTCGTTGCGCGCGATGAGCGCGCCTGAGTTGTTCCAGGCGTGGATCCCGTTGCCGCGGTTGTTCAGCCAGATGTCGCTGCGGCTGCTGATGCGGTTGCCGGTTACCTGCGCCCGCTTCGGACCGTGCAACGTGATGCCGAACAGGTTGCGGTCGAGCCAGTTCCCCTCGATCACCGGGTCGTCCGCCCCTTGCTCCACATAGATCCCGGCATCAATGCCGCTGCTGTCGGTGCCGGAACCAGTGATGTGGAGGCCACGGATGGCGACACCGGGGCTCAGCACGCGAATGACGCTGCCCCTCCCGTTGCCTTCGACTACGGTGGTGTCGGCGCCGCCGCCCTCGATGGTGAGCGGTTTCTCGATCACCACCGGCCCGTGATGCGTTCCGGCGGCAAGCTGCAGGACGTCGCCTGAAGACGCGGCGGCGACAGCCTTGATCAGACCGTCGCCGCCCGGCGCAACCGTAATCGTCGCCGCGCGGGCAGCGGCAGACACGACCCCCAGGAGGAGGGCCGCCGCGATCACCATCGCTGTCCGCCGCTGCCGCAAGGCGGCTAGGCCTCGACCAGCATCTGCCCCGACATCTCCATGTGGAGCGCGTGGCAGAACCACTGGCAGAAGTAGTAGTAGACGCCGGGTGCGTCGGCGATGAAGGTCACCGACGACGTGGCCTGCGGCCCCACCTCCATGGCGATGCCGTAGTTGACCATCGTGAAGCCGTGGGTCAGGTCAACCACGTCGTCGATGTTGGTCTGGATGATGGTGACCTCGTCGCCGACCTTGACCTTGAAGCTCTCGATGCCGAATTTCGGCGCCGAGGACGTCATGTAGACCCGGACCTTGTTGCCGTCGCGGATGACCTTGTTGTCCTCCTCCAGCTTCACGCCGTCCTTGGCGGCCTGTTGGCGCGCGTCCTCCCACATCGGGTCGTCGCGCTTCCAGATCTCCAGCGGGTTGATCATGTTGGCTTTCATGATCGTGGCGTCGTGCGGCTCGGCGAAGGTCGAGCCGTCATGGACCAGCTTCATCTCGTCGCCGGAGATGTCGATCAGCTGCTCGCATTCCGGCTTCAGCGGACCGACATTGATGAAGCGGTCCTTGGAGAACTTGCACAGGGCCACCAGCCACTTGCCGTCGGCGTCTTTGGTCTCGCTCATCGAGGCGTTGACATGACCGACCTGGTAGCTGACATCGATCTTCTGCTTGATCGGGTCGATCTTCTCGCCGTTATAGGCCCGGATCGCCTCGTCGATGTTCCATTTGACGACCTGCGAGTCCAGGAACAGCGAGGTATAGGCGTTGCCGCGGCCGTCGAACGACGTATGCAATGGGCCGAGGCCGAGCTCGGCATTGGCGACGATCGCCGATTTTGGTTCCGCCTTGCCGGCGAAGACGTCATCCAGCTTGGCCCATTCGATGACGGTCGTGGTCGGCGACAGCTTGCCGTTGATGACGACATACTTGCCGTCCGGCGTGGCGTTGCAGCCATGCGGCGAATTGGCGATCGGGATGTACAGCGTATACGGGGACTTCGCCGACTTCCTGCCGTCGAGCACCGGCACGCCGTTGATCGTCTCCGCCTTGCCGGCCTTCACCCCGGCCTCGATCGCGGCGATATCGAAGAACACCGCGTGATCGGTCTCGGAGGAGGTCATCTCCTCCAGCGTGGTGCCTTCCTCCGAGTTGTAGCAGGTCGAGGCGGCGTATTTGTTCTGATAGTCGGTGTCGCAGTTGTCGAGATTGCCGCTGACCAGCACCTGCCAGGCGACCGTCATGGTGTCGCCGTCGACCGCCGTGAACACCGAGCCCCATTTCTTCGGATCGTCCAGGTCGCGGCCGTCATTGACCAGCGGCGCCCGGTTCTCGCCGTTGCAGAACACATAGCCGGTCTTCGGATAGCGCTGCACGCGCATGCCGTGGATCGAGTGCGCGTTCGGAATCTCGATGATCTTGTCGGTCTTCATCACGTCGATGCGGATGCGCGCCAGGCGCGTGTTCGCCTTGTCGTTGATGAAGACATAGCGGCCGTCATAGGAGCCGTTGGTCACCGAGGGGCGGGGATGGTGCGCATCGCCGTTCTGGAAGGTCTGGAGCCCCCGCTTGGCGAGGCGTTCCCGCGTCGCCGGGGTCAGGCCCTCGCTCAGGATCTTCAGGCTCTCGTTTGTCTGGCCCCAACCGGTGGCGCTGCAGCGGTTGAAGACCGGGATGCGCATCAGTTCACGCATCGACGGGATGCCGAGGATGCGCACTTCGCCAGTCTGGCCGCTGCTCCAGAAGCCGACATACTCGTCGAGCTGTCCCGGCGCGACGTTGTATTTGTCGGACTCGTCCGCCTGGGCCGCTTTCGGCGCCAGGGTGACGCCGGCGGCCGCGCCAGCGGCCACTCCGGCGGCAGCGCCGCCGATCGCCAGCGTGGACATCGCCACGCTGCCGCCCAGGATGTCACGGCGGCTGACGCCATCCTTGTTCTCTGCAACTTCATGTTTCTTGGTCATGGTGGTCTCCTCAGGTTATGCAGGATTGGCAGGGGCGCCCGATTGGCCGCTCGGGCGTAGCGCGGCATTCGGTGCGGCGGCCGGAACCGGCTTCTTGCCGCGACCCGTCTTCTTCAACAGCAGCGGCGGACAGGTCGTGTCGTCCCAATAGATGACCTGGCACTGCATGCAGTAGATGCACTCGTTGGGATTGATCTGGCCGAGCGGATGGATCGCCTGCACGGTGCAGCGCTTGGCGCAGAGCTGGCATTCGAAGCCGCATTGCTTGCGCCGCTTCAGCCATTCGAACAGGCGGATGCGGCCGGGGATGGCCAGCGCGGCGCCCAGCGGGCAGAGATAGCGGCAGAAGAAGCGCTCGATGAACAAGCCGATGCCCAGCAGTCCGACCGCATAGATGATGAAGGGCAGGTCGCGCTGGAAGCGCAGCAGAACGACGGTCTTGAACGGCTCCACCTCGGCCAGGCGCTCGGCGGTGGCGATCTCGTTCAGGCTGACGCCGAACAGACCCAGGAAGATGATGTATTTGATCGGCCAGAGCCGCTCGTGCCAATGGAACGGAATCGTCACCTGCCGAATGCCGATCCGGCGCGCGAGCTGGTTCAGCAGTTCCTGCAGCGAGCCGAAAGGGCAGAGCCAGCCGCAGAAAGGGCCGCGGCCCCAGAACAGCAGCGACACCGCCGTCGCGCACCACAGGATGAAGATCAGCGGCTCGAGCAGGAACTGCTCCCAGCGAAAGCCGCCGCTGGCAAAGGCTCCGGCGAAGGTGAACACGTTGACGACGGAAAGCTGCGCCTGGGCCCACCCGCCGATCCAGATGACGCTGAACAGCAGATAGAAGATGCGGAGCGCGGTGAAGAACCTGGCTTTCTTCACCAGGATGTCCTGGAAGAAGAAGATGAGCGTAAGAATGGCGAGCGACAGCCCCAGGACGGCGATATCGACGGTGCGCTGGCGCCAGATCTGCTTCCAGAGATCGTTGACCGGGGATTCCTCGCTTTCGGCCTCGGCCGCCGGCGCTGCCGCCTGCTGGGCGGTCGCGGCTGGCGCCGCCACGACCTTGATGAAGCGATCGGGCAATCTGTAGGTCAGCGGGAAGCTGGTGAAGGCCTTCTCGGTCGGGCCGGTCGGACGCTGCGCCAGAAGCTCGAGGCGCCACTCCTGCGTGGCGTCGAAGCCGGCGGATTCCGGCACCCGGAACAGGCCGATTTCCTTGAATTCCGGCACGTTCGGCCCCAGGCCGCCGAGTCGGCGGTAGTCGCGATCCTTGAACAGGATGGTGGTCTGTTCCTGGATGATCTGGAAACGGTCGAAGATGCCGCCACGCACGAAGCCCGATCCGCGGAACGAATAGTCGCCGTTGGCGACAACCAGGATCGCGGCTTGCCCCGGCTTCAGCCAGCCGGCGAGGCGCTGGTACTCGGCATCGCCCAGGACATTGCGGCCGATGCTCTCGACGCTGACCTGCGCGGCATAGAGGTCGATGAAGTCCTCCGCCGGCTGGCCGGCCTTGCCGAAGGGCTCCGGGCTGCCGACCCCGACCTTCTTGAACGCCTCGTCGACATCGCTGTTCAACAGGTGCAGCCGGCGGATCGAGCCGTCGCCAACCAGCGTCTGCCAATCCGCCGCCTGGAACGGCACCTCGGCAAGGCTTCTGGTTTCCGCCGCCTGCCCGCCCGCCGCGGCGGCGGTGAAGCCGGCGAGACCATGCGCCTTCGCGACCTTCAGCGCGGTACGCGTGACGCTGTCGTTGATGACGATGGCGGTGACGGTCGCACCGGAGATCGCATCGACCTGGCGCGTGTCCTTGTTGCGGGCCGCCTCGACCACGTTGTGGCCGACCAGCGCGTCGACGAATTGGGTGAGCTTCTCCGGCGGGATGCCGGCCAGGAGGATCGGCTCGTGGTGCTCCTTGACCTTGGCGCCCACGATCACGCCGGCTTGGTCCATGCCAACCAGCAGGCGGACCGGCTTGCCGGAATAGCCGATATCGCTGGTTTCGAAGACATAGCCCAGCAATTGCTCGCCCTTGAAGGCCGCCATCGCCGGAGGAGCGCCTTCGGCGGGGCCGAAGCGGTCGGCGCCGGGGAAGACCTCGGCCGGCGCCACCTCGACGAGATAGGCGCCGAAACTCTTGGCATGGGTTGGGGCGAGCGGCAGGGCGAGCGCGAGGAGCATCGCCAGCGGCAGCCACAATCTCGGGAGGAACGCCGTCACGATTGCACCGAGATCGCGTGAACGTGGCTGCCGGAGGGCGCCGGCGGAGCCTGCGCCGCCGCGTCGGAAAGAAGCCGCGCCGGCTTGACGCTCACCAGATGGAGAAAATCGCCGATGCCGGGGAAGCCGCGCGGCATGCGCGCCACCGCCGCAAAGGGTGACGCTCCGCCATCGACCGGCGCGCAGCCGCCCAACAGGCAGGCCGTCGCACAGAGCGGACAGGCATGGGAACTGCCGGGGCTCCGCTCGGGAGCCCGATCGCGGGAGGTTTGACCGGGAGCCGCGTCGACCTTGCGGTCGGCGCCCGCGACGGCGATCGCTTCGCCACAGCGGGCGCTTTGCAGCATCGCCTCAAGCGGGCCCGTCGCCGCAGCCTGCGCATCCATGATCGCCGCCGCCAGCAGATTTAACACAAAAATCTGGCAGACCAGCAGGCCAAGCAGGCGCCTCGACCGGCGCCGAAGCGCGGTGCCGCCAGCCGCGCGGGCGCGAAAGCGCTTCAATGGCCACGTCCCGGGTTGCCGTCCCCGCGCGCCGCCGCGCAAAGGCAATCCGCCGGATTTGTGACACAAGGGCTTGTCAAGGCGTCAGACTCCCGCCGAAATCGGTCCTATTTCGTTCTGCGGGGCAAACTAGGGTAGGCGGAGACGGGTCGCCTTGACTCGCATCAAGCCCGCACCCGATTGTGGGGCGGGAAACACGGTCATATTGCCGCAGAGACGACCGGGCTTGGCCTGGACTTTGAATTGCAGAGAAGGATCAACGTGAACGACCATTTGGCGGAGCGGCTGCAATTGATCCGCCCAAATCGCGTGCTGGCCCGCATGGGCGAGCACGACCTGGAGCGGCTGGCCGCGATCGCCACGCCGAAAACCCTGGCTGCCGGCGCGCGCCTGTTCTCCCGCGGCGAACAGGCGGAGTGGCTCTACATCATGGTCGCCGGGCGGGTCGAATTGTTGCAGGACGATGACTCCGGAAACCGCACCCTGATCGAAACGCTGGTGGCGCCGCAACTGGTTGGCGTCATCTGCGCGCTCGACAGCGGGCCCTATGCCGACACCAGCGAAGGCGGCGGCGACGGGGCGGAACTGCTCGCCCTGCCCGGCCCCGTGTTCACGGCGATCCTCGCCCAGAACCCGCTTGCGGTTCGGCTCCTGCTGGCGGAGACCTCGGGGCGGTTGCGCCGCCTGGTCGGCCAGCTCGGCGATTTGAAGTTGCGCGACAGCGTGCAGCGGCTGGCGGGCTATCTCGTCGACCTCACGCCGGCGCGCAATGGCGCCGCCGAACTCACCCTGCCGACCGAGAAGCGCGCCGTCGCCGATCGCCTGGGGATGAAGCCGGAGACCCTTTCGCGCGCGCTAGCCCGGCTGGAGGCGATGGGGCTCGCGCATCCAGCCGATGCCGTCACCTTGCGCGTGCCGGACTTGTCGAGCCTGCGGCATCTGTATCTTTCCGGCGAGAAGGCGTTCGCCTCGTGATCCGCCGGCGCGCGCCCAACGATGGGGAACTGGCGGCGGCCGTCGCGCTGCCGCTGCTGCAGCCCTTCACCGCGCGGGAACTTGAATCCCTGCTGGGGCCGTCCTCGGCAGCCCTCTATGAGGAAGACACCCAGTTGTTCTCGGCCGGCGATCCGGCCGACCGCTTCTTCGTCGTGATCGACGGCTCGGTCCGGCTCTACGCGACAATGCCGGACGGGCGGGAGACCACCATCGCGCTGATCACCGCCCCCGCCACCTTCGCGGAAGCGGCGATGTTCTCCGCGGGCGGATTTCCGGTCAACGCCGCCGCCGCCGCAGGCACGCTGCTGCTCCATGTCGGCGCCAAGGAGTTCCTAGGGGTGCTGGATGCCGAGCCCGAGCGCGGCATCGAGATGCTCCGCTCCATGCGGCGCTGGGAACTCCTCCTGCTGGAGGAGATCCGGCAGGTCAAAACGAAATCGCCGCTGCAGCGCCTGGCCGGGTTCGTGCTCTCGCTGTGCGGCGAGCGCGACGGCCCGGTGACCATCCGGCTGCCCGTGCGCAAGACCCTGCTGGCGCAAAAACTCGGCATCAAGCCGGAAACCCTGTCGCGGAATCTTCAGCGCCTCAGCGCCGCCGGCGTGACCTCCAGCGGCGACGCCATCAGCATTGCCGACACGGCCATCCTGATGCGCATCTTCCGCGGCGAAACGCCGGAGGCGTGAGCGCTCGCCGGAGCCGGCCTACTGGCAGGCGGCGATGGTCTTCAGGCCCTCGACCGCGGCCTTGCGTTTCGCCTCGTCTTTCATCTGGAACATCATCGCGTTCTTCAGCGGCTGGCCGTTGAACTCGGCGAGAAACGCCTTCGGGTCCGAGAGATAGGCCATGACATTCTCGTCGGTCCAGGTCAGTCCCTTGGCCTGCGCCGCCTTCATCGCCTCGGAATAGCCCTTGAAATCCGCCGCGTGCATGGCCGGCTGGCCGCTGACGCCGACCAGGTTCGGACCGGTGACCCGCGAGGCCTTGCCGGGCTCGAGCGCGTGGCAAGCCTTGCACCCCGACAGGGCCGGCGGCGTCGGGCAATCCGCCCACGCCGAGCCGATGCCCGAGACCAGTATGGTTGCCGCGCCAAGCGCCATTGCGATCCTGTTCATTCCGCACCTATGCTGTGATTGCCGTCGAGCCGTATCCGATAATCATCGCAGGTCTTGCCGCACCGCGAATTGACTCCAGTCAAGCGCGCGACGTCGATTTGCGATTTCCCACCCTCGGTGTGGGGAAATACCCAGCGATTGCGACAGTTCGAAGGGGGCGGCGGCCTGGCGCGCGGCCAACCCGCCGCTCCGGCAGGTCCGGGAGACTGCCTAGGCGCGGCGGCGGCTGAGCACGACCAGCGCGCCGCCGGCCAGGATGGCGGCGATCGATGCCACGTCGGGGATCGCGATGTGATGCTCCTCGTCCACCGTGGCCTCGATGGGGCCGACATCCACCACCTTCTCTTCCGTGGTGTAGGAGAACCGCCCGACCGCCAGACCCACGATGCCGAGGACGATGAGGATGATGCCGACGATTGCCAGTGGTTTCATGATCGCACTCCTTGTGTGGTGACTGACGTGATTGGCGGCCCGGAACAGCGACCGCTCCTAGAACAACGATTGCCAGGGCCGGTGAATGATGTCGCTCATGCGCGCGATCAGCGGCCGCTCGCGCCAAGTGGCGAGGGTGATCTCCTGGGCCACGCCCTCATCCTCCGTAAAGCGCTTTTGCAGCCCGCGCGCCACATCGGCGCCGAGGACAATGGCATCGACCTCGTCGTTGAACAGGACGGAGCGATGGTCG
>WBZN01000905.1_pt1 | contig 17682 bp, 13 predicted proteins | sample 5204281 | NCBI WGS metagenome assembly WBZN01 (sample SAMN12344347, study PRJNA552823) | activated sludge metagenome | biome: Activated sludge suspended growth; feature: Nitrification reactor; material: Wastewater; isolation source: activated sludge from nitrification reactor of wastewater...
CTCAAGAGCTGGTTGCCAAACACTCTGCCGCCGAGGCCGCTGCACATCACCATTGACGACACGCAGATGACTCGAAATGTGAATCGGGCTTTTGCCTTGTTACCAGCCATATTTGGCATATTTGCGGTATTTAAGGCTTTCCCCGTACCTCAGAGTGAGAGCTGTGTTGTCCAGCCAGTGCTTAAATGCTAAGATCGCTGCACTTGTAAAAGCTTATATTTACCGTTTCTCTTGAAGGGGGAGGACCTTTGTCTGAGGTTAGAGTCGCCGAGGGTGAAAGCATTGAAGCCGCATTGAAGCGCTTCAAGAAGAAAATTCAGAAAGCCGGCATTTTGTCAGAAATCAAGCGTAGAGAAAGATACGAGAAGCCCAGCGTGAAGCGTAAACGCAAAGCTGAAGCTGCTCGTAAACGACGCTCCTAAGTTTGCAAACACAGGCATTTAAACATCGTCCCCACTGCGAGTCGGCGGGGGCGGTTTTTCGTTGCTGAACAGATTTGAACTAGCAATTTAATTTGCCAAGAACTGCTTGACATCAGACATTTCGAGGAATTTCGATTTCCGCTGGGAATATCAGATTCAGAGTCGAGAATAAGAGGGTTTGCACATGGGCAGTTCAAAAGCGAACGGCGGAGTTCGAACGGAAAAAATGGTGACTATGGATACCGATTTGTTCAGAGACAAGCTGAATCGAGTCTACGACCGCATTCGTCATTCAACCGCGTCCCGAAACCTCTCCCAGAATGATTTCTTCGAATATCTGTGGGACTTGAAAGAGAAGGCATTGATGGAAGGTAAATCTTCACTTGAATTGCCTCAAAACTGGCTAGACAAGCTGGAAGAGGAAGAATTCTCAATGAAGGTTCGCGGGCACTAACGCCAGATCGAAGACTGACTGTTGAACAGAATGGGGTGGTACTGAATGCAGTACCACCCCATTTTTTGACTGCTGGAACTGGTTATCTCGATAAGCCAGGCGTTCAGGCTTTGTTATGCGGATTCCACTTTTAAACGAGCACAACAGAACGATGCCAGATAAAGCACGAGCGCTATCCATACAAGGCTGTTGATGCCGATGTAATTGGACGCATACTCGAGCATCGCGCCCGCCACCGCTCCTAACAAGTTGAAGGCAAATGCCTTGTCTGGCTGCGGAACTCTCTTGAAAGACAAAGAAAAAATCAAACCAGCAATCATCATCGGCAATACCGTAAGGAAGGAGATGATCAGCTGTCCCGACAATCCATTGAACTGGTCGAGTATTTCCCGAACGGGCAGCAGTGCGCTTCCGATCAGTGAAAGCAACAGCAAACAATAAATCAGCTTTATTTTCGGAGCGAGAAAGTCTGATGCCTTGATCACCAGAAAGTTCGCACCGAGAATCATCAAGAGCACGCTATTAATCACGATTGCTGACGTGTACCAGGTTGATCCATACAGCAGTGACAGTCGCGCAATCGACTGCAATTCAAGAAGTAAAAAAGCCGCTCCTAAGAAGAACATCTGCCATGAGCTGCGGTCAGCCGGCGCGAACAAAACACGTCTGGCTGCGACTGCGCTCAAGAGCAGCACAACGAAGACGACGAGCAAATAAGGAACATCAACGCCAACCGGCGAGACGTAGATGAACGGCCAGTCGTCGGTGAGAATTCGAGTGGGACCGAGAGTGGATGGACCTTGAATAGCAAATGGCACAATCGCCGCGGGGTCTATCTTGAGAATCTTGTCGCGAACAAGTGGACCAGTAACATAGATTTCCCACGACAACTTTGGATTGCTCTCGTCAACCAGCGTTGTTGGAGCGTATCCGGCAGCCTGCTCGATAGTCGATCGCAGCCTGTAACTCAACCATGCAGTACTCTTGCAGAACGACACAATCATCAATCCGTCAGGATTGAGCAAATTCAGAGCACGCTGCATGCTCTGCTTCGTGTACACGTAATTGTCCAGACGCATCGATCCACCACGGCTCGAGATCGTGTGCGAATCAAGACCTGCAAAAATAATCAAGTCATATTTGCCAGTCGCTCTGTTGAGAAAGTCGCGAGCATCATCGCAAACCTGATTCACCTTTGGGCTCGAGTAGGGCTTCTCAGGATGACGTGTATCTCCAAGTTTCAGGATCACCGGGTCGATATCGACAGCGTCAACGTGCTCAGCACCATTCCTCAGCGCCGCCGCCACATCATTGCCGGAACCAGCACCCAGAATTAGCACCGACTTCGCATGCTTGAACTTGTAAGGAAGATTGTAATGACGCGAGTGCGACTGCAATTCCTTCAAAACAGCAGCAGACATGGTCGGATCATTCAAATTTTCTGTCGAGAGATTGAGCGCGTATTGATAGAAAACACCGTTGGTACCAATGACAATGCCTTGCTTTTTCGCCAGCTCAATGTCGGAAGGGCTGTCGCCAACAGTGAAGTCGGCTATCGAAAGCTTTTGATAAGGCGACCATAAGAATGTATATCCGGGGGGCGCAATTACCCAGGCAGACAAAACTGCTGACAGGGCAAGAGGAATGACCTTTTTCCACCATTTGGCTTCTTGCGCGAATATGCCGATGATTACAAGCACCGGAATCATCAGCATCCATGGTGCAAATCCGAGAAAAGAACAAATCGAAAATAAAATGCTTCCGCAAAGAGCACCAGAAATGTCAGTTGCGTAGGCATTGAGCGGAGGAATCTTTGCAAAGAGCTGACCCAACCTTGAGCCAATACAAGCCATGGCTGCGAATGGTCCGGAAAGCAAAATGATCAAAATCAAAACGAAGAGGAGCAGGTAAATCCACATCATCTGACCGCTCAGCAAAGCGTCGGGCGAAAGCCATTGAAAAACATTCAGTGACGGAAAGATGAATTTGTCAAAGCCGACGACTTTAGACAGCAGCATAAATCCGACCAACTGCAAAATGGCGAATGGTGCCAAGTTCAAATAATTCTTCTCTCTGGCCGTTGCAAAACCAACTCCGAGACCGACATAACAGGTCACGAGCGGAAAGGTCTTGAATACAGTGAAAGCCATAAAGTCAGCCGAAAGCCAGCGAATCACAAGCAGTTCAAAAAACAGCGACGCCGCGCTCAGCACAAACAGTTCAATATAATCTTTCTTGGTTGCCGATAGTTCTGTAGTAGTCAAAAGAGTCTCCCGCTTGCCAGGAAACGATTATATCTGACAACCGTCTTTCCAGAAATTCTCTGACTCAAATTGTTCTGAAAGTCATGCGCATGACGAGTGGTAAGCTTTGCGGATGATCGATGAAAAGATAATTTTGCCATTGATCGAGGAAAGATAAATTTGCAGTTGACCAAACGAGCTAAATCGAATCGGGCACGGCTGTTTCGAAAAAGCTTCTATCCTTTAGTCCTTCTCTGCGCACTTGCAGGATGCAGTGCGGCTGCGGCTCCGCCACCTCCAGAACTTTATCACTTGATGCGCGAAGCCCAGCTCAAAGTACGCGCCGCAGACGACAACATGATCGCCTACATGAAACAGTGCAGCGAATTGCTGTCAAGACACTATAAATTAGAACAAAAGCTGCCACGATCGCTGAATGAATTCGAGACGAAGCTTTCTCATTCGAAGCTGTACACAGCAAAAAATCCCTATTTCGAAAGCGAGCTGTTAAGAAGAGAGTTACCGGCTAACACATCGCACCTGTTGCAGTTCGAAGTTATCACCGATTACGCCCTGTCCCCGAGTGAGTTTGATTCACTGGCAAAACATCCGCCCACATCGTGGAAAGGTTTGCCGGGCACCATCATTATCACGCAGAATTCGGAAAATGCATTTTCGCTGAGAGCATACGGAATCGACGGCAAGCCCGTGCGTGATGATACTACCAACGGTGCTTTCTACATTCTCAAAGACTGTTCTCAATTGCAAGAGTAATGCTGCTTACGCAATGCCTGGGCATTATCTATCCATAACCCTAGATTCGGAGACTTTGTGATCGGCTACGCTAGATGAATGGCAATGTGTAGAGGTGAATTAAACATGAGACAGGCGAATGGCTCGCAGCGCGTGCGGTCGGAAGCTTTTAACAAGATAGGAAAATTGCTCCTGATCAACACGTCTTTGCTATCTTTATTCTCTGCAGTTAATCCGGTGTGGCTCGCGCCAGCCCAGGCAACATCGACGTCGAACGAATCTGCTAAAGACCAGCAAAAGGCACAAGGGAGTGCCGGCAGCCTGATAGCAATGACCAGCGCGGGAAAGCCGGTCGGTCAATGCGCGCTTAAACATACAAGCGTATCCACAAAGATCTCCGGCTATGTCGCCAGGGTAACGGTCAAACAATCGTTCACCAATCCCTTTAAAGACAAAATCGAAGCTATCTACACTTTCCCGCTATCAGAAAGCGGTGCAGTTGACAGCATGACAATGAAAGTGGGAGACCGCACAATTCGAGGCTCGATTAAAAAGCGCGAAGAAGCAAAGCAAATCTACGAAGCGGCAAAAGCACAAGGGCACGTAGCATCTCTGCTGGACCAGGAACGAACCAATATCTTCACGCAATCAGTTGCGAACATTGAACCCGGTGCGAACATCGACATCACGATTACTTACGTCGAACTGCTGAAGTATGATGCTGGAAAATTTTCGTACACCTTCCCGACTGTCGTGGGTCCTCGATTCATTCCGGGAGACGCCACAGGGCAGCAGGGTACCGGTTGGGCGCCGGATACAAACACCGTTCCGGATGCAAGCAAAATCACACCACCTGTAACACCAGCAAATACACGTGCGGGACACGACATATCAATTGATGTGGACGTCGATGCAGGTGTGCCGATTCAGAACATTTCGTCCAAACTGCACGAAGTAACGGTTACAAAAGTCGGTACGGATGAAGCAAAGGTTTCGTTGAAAGACAAAGAGACAATACCAAATAAAGATTTTGTTCTAAGCTGGGATGTTGCCGGTGATGCTCTAAAAAGTGGCTATCTGACTCATCGCGACTCGAAAACAGAACCTGGATATTTCACGTTGATGCTGTTGCCGCCAAAACGTGTCACCGTCGAAAAAATCGCACCGAAAGAAATGATCTTTCTAATTGACTGCTCGGGATCTCAACGTGGGGCACCTTTGCAAAAAGCCAAAGAGACGCTGGGTTACATCGTGGATCACATGAACCCTCAAGACACGTTTCAAATAATTGCCTTCGCGCATCAGCAAAGGCTGCTCTTTGATGACAAACCGCAGCCGGTAACCGGCGCTCGAAAAGTTCAAGCGAACAGATTTATCGACAGTCTGGAAGCAAATGGCGGCACCTGGATGGGACCAGCAGTTGAACGAGCTTGCGCCATTCCTTCTGACGACCACAGACTGCGAATCGTCACCTTCATGACTGATGGTTATGTCGGCAATGATCTTGAAATTCTCGGGTTGATCAAGAAAAATAGAAAAACTTCCAGATGGTTTTCATTTGGCACCGGCAATAGTGTCAATCACATGCTCATTGACGGCATCGCGAATGAGGGTGGCGGTGAAGCCGATTATGTCTTGCTCAACACATCAGGTGCAGAAGTCGGAAAGAAATTCTACGACCGAATTTCATCGCCCGTTCTGACGGATGTATCGGTAGATTTCGGCGACCTCGCCGTCAAAGAAGTCTTCCCCAAAGATGTCAGCGATGTGTGGGCTGAAAAGCCGCTCTACATTAAGGGCAAGTATCTAAAACCGGGAGCTGGAACAGTCACTTTGAAAGGGTTTGCAGCAGGCAAGCCGTACACTCAAACCTTGCAAGTGAATTTTCCTGAAATCAATCGAAATAACGAAGTGCTTGGCTCGATCTGGGCGAGAGCTAAGGTTGATCGCTTACAAGCTGAAGACTATGCAGGCGCGCAAACCGGCAATGCAAACAAGGAGCTGAAGGATGAGATTATTCAAACAGCTCTCGATCATCACATCATGACCAATTACACATCGTTTGTTGCTGTTGAAGAAAAGACAGTCACTAAAGACGGTGTCAGCAGGACCGTAACGGTACCGGTTGAACTGCCAGAAGGTGTCGATCGTGAAAGTGTGTTCGGAAATGACAAAACGGCGTCACCGGCATCGATGCCTATGGCGTACGGTGTGTCGCACGGTTCCATGATGGGCAAGGGTTTATCATTCAACCGCGTTTTCGCACGCGCCGCAGGAGGCGGCGGTGGTGCCGCCTTCGTCCAGGTGCCCCCTCCGGCTCCAATGATGCGACGAATACCGTCGGGCGGAAGCGCACCACCGATGGAAGAGAAGCAAAAGGTCAGAGAACTGGAGCCCATGAAAGACGCTCTAAAAAAATCTGACAGGGACAGCAAGCAAATCAGCAAACTCGATCAACAGCTACAGAATCTGCTGGCAGCCAAACTCGAAGGAAGAACGCTACCTGCATTGAAGGGCTGCAATGGCACCTTCGTCAAAGTAACGGTTCGAGTTTCCGCGTTGTCTGCTGAAGTGCTGAAAAAACTGAAGGACGCTGGACTCGAGATATCATCGAAAGGTTCACTGGAAGCAACCGGACGTATATTAATCGAAAATCTGTCCAAACTCAGCGAGCTGACGGCAGTGGAATCGGTTAAACCAGCTCAAACGTAACCTGCAACACAACTGCAAAAGAAGAGAGGAGCACTCACATTGCTCCTCTCTCTTTTATAAACAAAAAATTGTTTCGAGCGCTCGTCGCAGGCTCGGACTACGCTGAAACGCTCTTGCTATCGCGTTCGCAATCTTCATCCCAAAAATTACGCAAATCAGCGCATTCGCGGAATCTTCGTTTTTTGGGTTGTGCCACAGTTTCGGCTGCAGCACCGGGTGCAGGACTAAGTGCAAAAGATTTTTCCAGTTCAGTCACATCTATTGCTAGTTTTGCGCAACTCATGACGGCTCCAATGTTCGTTCGGCTTACCTGATTTACATACTAACAACGGAGCTTGCAACCTGATAAAGCCATAATTTTTTCTTCGTCAATGCGAAAAATGAAACGCTGGAAAACCTAGTTCCTGTGCGAATCTAAAGACTTTTGGAAAATGAGCAGATTAAATTACGGGCTGTTCAGGCTGTTGCGAGTGATTCTCACTTCGCTTCAACTTAGCGCAGCTTATTTCATCAACTGGTCAAGCAACTTAACGACTCTGTCGTCACCCGGATCAAGGGCTAGAGCCTGACTCAAGACAGCTTTCGCTTCGCTCTGCTGACCATCCTGGTCCAGAACGCGACCGAGGTTATACATTGCATTTTCATAATCGGGTCTGATTGCGAGCGCAGCTTTGTATTCATTAATCGCCGTTTTCGTATCGCCGTTAGCTGAGAGAGCGTTTCCGAGAACAGAGTGATAGATAGCTTGTTTTGCGTCTATGGCGACGGCTTTTTGCGCTTCGGTCAATGCTTCTGCTTTCTGTCCGGCATCCAGCAAAACAACGCTCAAGTTCGAATGCGAATAGCCGAGATTCGGATTTAACTTGATGGACTGACGCAGGCATGTCTCAGCGTTTTTCAGATCACCGTTCTGGCGCCATGCCCATCCCAGGTCGTTTTGCGCTTCAGCATCATCAGGGTGGTCCGCCACACGTTTTTTGCAAGAATTCAGGTCCGGGGCTCCCTGTGCGCCGCTCTTCCAACTTCCAGCCCGACCTTCTTTGTCTTTGGCAATTGCGGGGATACAAACCATCGGTGCCAGAGACAAAGCGAGACTGATTAAAAGCCCAACACGCAAGCTGGAGCGCATCAAATTCATGTCGTAAATCCTCATTTATTCCGGAATGCCCGCAATAGCCCAGAAGCAAAGAAGCAGACCTGTCATCACACCCATTAGGGCGAACAGAACAGATTCAATCACGTTTTTCGCGTCGTCGAGCGATTGCTTAACAAAAAGTAGGCCGCCGCCCAGAAAAACCGAGCCGACGATAAACATCATTATCCGCAAAATTATGAGCTGCTGCACTACTTCTGGTGCCACCGGAACTGAAATAAGGTTCGTCACCCAATTGTAAATGCAAATCACCGAGTTGCCCACAAAAGCTTTGGCAGTCGCATGAAGAATAAGTCGCGAAAATTACACTCGAGTGACCGTTCGCTACAGGAGGTTTGGATAACGTGCAACGGCGCCATCTTCGTCGATAATCACAGGCATGCGCTTGCGACCCCAGTTACCTTTGCTGGCATCAAAAACGCCAGCGATAGCTGTCTTACAGTGCTCACAGCAGCCATTTTCGATATTGTATCGCCCCACTTCATACCAATCTCTCTCGATCAATAATTTCGAACAGTTGGGGCAGTAGGTACTTTGCCGCTCAACGTCATTGACGTTACCGACGTAAGCGTACTTAATTCCAGCGTTGATCGCTTGCTCTCTGGCTCTTATAAGGGTTTCATGCGGAGTGGGCGGGCGGTTCTTAACGCGATAGTCCGGGTGGAATGCAGTGAAGTGAATTGGCACGCGGTCACCGATGTTCGTCACAATCCAGTCGCACATCCTTTCGATTTCTTCAAAGGAGTCGTTCTCATGCGGGATCATCAAGTTTGTAATTTCGAACCAGACATTCGATTCGTGCTTGAGCCACTTGAGAGTATCGAGCACAGGCTCGAGAGCTGAGAGTGTAAGCTTCTCGTAGAACCGCTCGGTAAAGGCTTTTAAATCAACATTGGCGGCATCGATAACAGAGTAAAACTCCGGTCGCGCTTCTTTCGTTATATATCCAGCCGTAACTGCAACAGTCTTGATTCCTACTTCATGGCATGCTCTGGCAGTGTCAATTGCATACTCAGCCCAGATAACAGGGTCGTTATAAGTAAACGCCACACTGCTGCAATTCAATCGCTGAGCCGCTTTCGCTATATCTTCAGGAGTGGCGAGTTCACTGAGTTGTTCAATTTCGCGAGACTTACTGATCGACCAGTTTTGACAAAACTGGCAGCCCAGGTTGCATCCCGCCGTTCCAAAAGACAGCACGCTTGATCCAGGCAAGAAGTGATTGAGTGGCTTCTTTTCGATTGGATCAACGCAAAAGCCAGTGCTGCGTCCGTAAGTGGTCAACATCATTTCGCCGTCGACATTCTTTCGAACAAAGCAGAAGCCGCGGTCCCCGGCTTTGAGCACACAGGCACGAGGGCACAAGTCACAGAAGATTTTGTTGCCCTCTTCAACAAAATGCCAGTAGCGTCCTGGCACTCCAATTGGTTCATCATCAAAATTATTCGAAACAGTCATCGATCGGCTAAAACCTCAAGGTCCAATCTCAGTATATCCAAAGTGTGTTTAATTTAATGTGCGAGAGAAGTCTGGTCGAACAACCGCCCTGGAAGGGTTCTGCCGATCTTAAGCCTGACCGATGTCCACAAACTCCGGTCCGATATCTCTAGAAACCAGTCCGCTGTCCAATATCGCTTCGATTCGCATATATACGTTCGGCAAGAGCCTTTATTGCCACCTTCCCCTTCAGGTCAATTCAGCGATGAGCATTCTCGACAGCGTCAAATCTGTAGCCTCTGAAGGGCTGCATTTGGCCGGCTCAGTCGCCTCAGAAGGGTTGAAGCTGGCAGGTTCAGTCGAGAAGATGGCTGAAAACGGGCTGGGCACCCTGGCACAAGCGGGCGAGAAAGTTCTTGCAAGCACAGCTAGTTTGCCTGAAGTATTTCTGCATTCACCCGCAACCACCCTGATTCCCGGTATCGCTGAAGCAAAATCGCTTATTTCAGTTGGAGAAAACGTTTTTAAGAGCAGCACCTCAGGAGATATCTTCAAAGTCGCAGCGACAACAAGCCTGGCTTCGATGATTCCAGGGCTCGGCGCTCTGGTTGGTGCTGCGACCGCTGCCGGTGCAGTCGACAGCGCGATGCACCCTACAAAGAAGGACGAAATCTTCAACGTCGTCTCGAAAGACGAATGGAAACAGATCCTCAACGACAAGAATCAAAACCCAGCGGCAAAAGGAGCGACAAACGACGGCGCTCCAAAACCGGAATCTGCAGCTTCGGACACTCACATTGATTCCGCGCTCAACCGCATAGTTCCGAAAGCACACGTTGATGAAACAGGCGTCGAATTCGAGCGCACGGCCTACGAAACGCAGCTGCCGCTATCAGGCGAGTCTAAAAGAGATGGTGTAAAACCCGGCAAGACAAGCATCGAAGGCGACACGGCTACTCACGTCGAAGCCGATGGAACCACAACCACGCAAACTCCGGGACACACGGAAATTCAGCACGGCGACCGAAAAATCGTCAAAGACACCACCACCGGCATCGTCTCAGAAAAAAACGGTGACCGCGTTGCCTATCAACAAAACACAAATACTCAGACGCAAGAATGGAACACGAAACAGGGACTGCGTGTTGTTGAAGAGAATGGCGAATACAAAATCTACAACAAAGACGGTGCCTTAATCGGCACCAGACCTGTGGCAGTGATTGCCAGCAAAGTTCAAGAAGAAGATCAAACACTTGTTAATGGCGAGCAGATGAGGCGGCACTTGTCTGGTCGCATCATGGATCACATTCACAACCGCCGAACCGTTGCATCCGGCAAAGAATGGGATGTATACAGCGACGGTGTGTCGAGAACCTTAACCTCAGGCGAAACCGTCGGCATGATGGCTTCCAGCGATGCCTTTGTTCAGATTGGGCAAACGACAATCGTTCGCAAAGCCCAAGATCGCAAGATTTACATGCTTCAAAACGGATCTTCGCAGGAAGTCGACATCAACAGCGATCAACTCACTGCACCTGTGAAAGCTGCCGTAGTCATGCTCAGCGGAATCGACAACGACAACAAACTGCACCTGGGTGATGGAGCCTTCTTAACTGTTCGCGATGGTAAAGTCGTCGGCGGCACAGACGAAATCGTTGACGAACCAGTACCAGCACCGGAAGGCTCCAGTGCGGCTCCCCGTCTGGAAACAAAAAAAGTCGAAGTGACAATGGTCACAACCGGCAAGGACGATTCGACATCTCGCCTGCTTGGAGGATACCAATCAACTTACGAGTGGGATTCGCACAAGAGCACGCTCGCCGAACCAGATACAAAACCGGGAGATAAGCCGAAACCCATCGTCGTTATCGACGACCAATCACTTACCACGGACGATGTAGTTACTACAAAGCAAGGCACCACAGATAGAGTCACCCACGACTATATCGGCAAAGATGGCAGCATCGCGACAAGCAACGGCATCAGAGTAAGCGCTAACAACGACATTCAATTTGCGGACGGCACTAAATTCAGTCACGACGGCAAAGTAACTCTTGCAGACGGAACGGTTGCCCGCGCCGCAACAAATTCTCAGAATGTCGAGCAGCAAGCCGCATCGACACTAGCTGCAGCCTTGACCATTGCCAATTCGGTAGCAGGTAAAGCGGCCAGCGGTACGATTACATTCAGCGATATTGCACTTTTGCAGTCCAGCATTTGCGACGTTCAGTCGCTGATTGGAAACTGCATGGCTGCAGGCAACCTCGAAATCGCACAATCTCTGACGAAGACGGGAGCGAGCCTGCAAGAAGCATTAGACATCGCAAACAGAAGTCTCGCCAACAAGACCATCAAGACGAACCTGACTGCCAACACGACCGGCATCGATGTCGGCAAATACTCCTTCCTTCGCGCTCAGCGCGCCGCTTAGAGCGCCGTGAGCCGAGAGCAAGCTAAAGACCAATTGGCTTTTTCTTATTCTCGCTGAGCTTGTACTTGTCAAGCACACCCTGCCATAAGTTCTGAGATTTGAGGATCAGCTCTATGACTTCGCGCACAGCGCCGTCTCCGCCGGGAGCTTGCGTAACGTAATTGGCCATCGCTCTCAATTCCTGACGAGCGTTTGCAACAGCAACGGACAGCCCACTTCGCACCATCAACGGTGCATCAGTAAAATCATCTCCGATGAAGGCAACTTGCTCATCTTTCAACTTCGCTTCTTTGAGAATCTCATTGTAAGATGCTTCTTTCTCGAGATGACCTTGATAAACATAAGTGATATTAAGTATCTTGGCGCGTTCTACCACCGCAGGCGACTCTCTGCCGCTGATCAGCCCGGCTTTTATGCCAGCGTCTTTGAGCAAGTGAAATCCCAAACCGTCTTGCGAGCTAAACCCCTTGAACTCGACAATCTTTCCATCTGGTCCAGGGAAATAGTACAACGTACCATCCGTAAAGACCCCGTCCACATCCATCAGAAGCAATTTGATATTCGCTGCTCGATTCTTGATATCAGTAGTGCTCAATTTATTCATCGACATTGTTACCCTTAAGTGAACATGTGCATTGTAGCGGGCAATTGCCTCCAAAAATCGTTAGACTAGACGATAAAATTTTCGCCGCTGTCAGGAGGTCGAAGTTGAGATGCGGCGTTCAATTTCAGTAGGCTTAGCGCTGACATCTTTAATATTTTCTAGCTGGGAGTTTGCCATGGCATCGCAACAGAATCGCAATCAAGCACGCCTGACAGAGGTTGTGGATGTGCAGAGCATTAACGTGAGCAGCCCGGGCGACGCAATTCGCAAAGTATCAGCCGCGAAACCAAACTATACAGTCAAATGTGACATCCTCATCGCTGGTGGTGGCACCGGCGGTGCGGCAGCAGCCCTCGCAGCGACATCTTCCTCCACTGCGCCGAAAGTGTGCCTGCTGGAGGAAACAGATTGGATTGGCGGACAGATGACAGCACAAGGCGTTTCAGCTCTGGACGAGAATTATCTCGTCGAAACGAGCGGAGCATGCAGACGCTATCAGGACTTGAGGCGCGGCATCAGACAGTTTTATTCAACTGAAAGAAAACTCTCCGCAAGAGGGGCCGCAAAGAAATATCTTGATCCAGGAAATTGCTGGGTGAGCCGTTTGGCTTTCGAACCAAAAGTCTGCCTGGATCTCTTAAAAAAGGAACTAGATGCGGCTGAAGCATCAGGAAGATTAGCAACATATCTCCGCCACAAGCCTATCTACGCTGAGTGCTCCACGGATGCACATGGACGAATCACAATAAACGCTATCGAAGCCATCAACCTGGACAAGGGCGAAATCACCCGGTTCGAAGCAAAAGTCTTCATTGATGCCACCGAGCTTGGTGACTTGCTGCCAATGTGCAAAATGTTATATAGCAGCGGTTCTGACGCCGCCGATACTACAAGCGAGCCTCATGCGCCATCTGTAGCAGACCCGGAAAACGTCCAAGATTTCGTCTTCCCGTTCGTCGTCGAATATAGACCCGGAGAACATCACGTCATAAAAAAGCCCGAGTTATACGAAGAGTTCAATGCTAAAGGGAAGTTTTCTTTGCAGGGTTGGAAGATGTTCGAATCAGCTTTCCGCAAAAACGAAGATGGCACTGAGTCGGAATTGCTGCCTTTCTGGACTTATCGGCGCTTAATCGATAAGAACTTTTTCGCCGATCCAAACTATCCCGTCGATGTCTCGATGATCAACTGGGACAGCAACGACCTCCGAGGTGAAAACATCATCGACAAATCCGCGGCTACGCAAGCAGACCGACTTGCTCGAGCTAAACTGCTCAGTCTGGGCTTTCTCTATTGGTTGCAAACCGAGGTTGACCGCGATGAAGGTGGAAAAGGGTACCCGGAATTGATGCTGCGCACCGACGTACTGCACACAAATGATGGACTGTCAAAATTTCCATACATAAGGGAATCCAGACGCATCAAGCCAGTCAAGCAAATAGTCGAACAAGACATCGTTGCCAGCACGCATGATTTGCCTCGCTCGACTGCATTTGAAGATACAGTCGGCATCGGTCTTTATCCTGTGGATATTCACGGTCACCAGGAGGTTCCGGGTGCTGCACAGCAAACATCGCCTTTCCAGATCTCGCTTTCTTCATTGATTCCAACTGATGCCACCAATTTGTTGCCCGCCTGCAAAAACATCGGTGTGACACACATTACCAACGGCGCGTACCGCCTGCATCCAATCGAATGGGCAGTCGGTGAAGCGCAAGGTCTGCTGGCGGCGCGTTTGTGCAAGCACAAGCATGAAGCAAAAGACTTTCTCAAAGACTTCAAGCTTTTGCGCAGTCTCCAGAAGGAATTGGTCGAAGGCGGAGCGCCCATTTACTGGTTCGACGATGTACCCACCGAACATCAGAATTTCGCAGCCATCCAATTTCTTGCTGCCACCAAAATATTTCAAGGCAGCGTCGAGGAATTAAGCTTTCGTCCGGAAGAACCTGTGATGGAAGACGAGGCATGCACTGCAATCGCAAAAGTATTTCCTGACGAACACTTGAATAAGTTACCCGATCCCAATAAACAAGCAACGAAAACTTTTATCCAAAATCTCTGCAAACGCACAGGCAACATGTTCGCAGCGTCCGTGCCGACTGAAACAGAGTTAGTAATGCGCTCCCAGTTTGCACAAGCGCTGTACCAATTAATCCACCAGTAACTTCTAGTCTACAAGGCCGATACGCTAAAATAGGTTAGTAGCCAATTAGGAATAGCCAGAAGTATGACTGAATTGATTGCCGAAGCAGCAAGCGCATATTCCTCGGGGCTTCTCTGTCTGAAACTGCGTCAGCCCGAAGAGGCGCTCAAGCATTTCGATCACGCCCTCAGCCTCGCTCCAAATATTCCAAAAGTGCTATACCAGCGTGCTTTCACTCACAACTTAATGGGGAACACAAAGGAAGCCATCGCTGACTGCAACGAAGCCCTCACTATAGATTCGTCTGATCCATGGTGCTACATTCATCGCGCTTTGATCGTTTCCGAACTGAATCGCCCTGAAGACGTCATCGAAGATTGCACCAGAGCCATCGCATTGAATCCGTCGCTACCTATTGCCTATGCGGAGCGAGCCTCGGCCCGATGCGATTTGAAGGAATTCGAACTGGCGATTGCGGATCTGACCAGGGCAATTGAACTTGATGCGAAAGACCCCATCCACTTTATTTGCCGCGCAGTTGCTTATGATGAGCTGGCGCGATACGACAAAACAATCGAAGACTTCTCTCAGGCACTGCGGCTAAATCCAGAAGATGCCACCGTGGTTTTCAGCAGAGCTCTTGCTTATCACAAAACAGGTCAGTACGAGGAGGCAATCGCTGATTACAATCAGACGCTCGAATTACAGCCGCAGTGCCAAGAAGCTGTGCACAATCGAGGCTTAGCAATGGATCAAATCGACATGAAGGAAAAATTGGATACTCTCGCTCCCGAAACCAAACGAAAGCCCGGAAGAGCTCGAGTTTATGACTTGTTTACCAAAGTGGAGATTGCCCAAATAGACAATTAGTGAGGCAAAATGGAACTTAATATAAGCGACTTTTACCGCTTGCCACTTTTATCACGCCGTTTGTCTTCCGATTCCATTTTTTCAATGGAATTTTTCAACAAAGGGACGACGAGAAAAGAGCCCACCCAACCTACTGCAAAAATAATCCCAATAGCTGACACGATCTGGATTCGCTTATTACTTTCAGGCTGCGAAAACCAGATCAGCGAACAGAGAATAATGACCACGCAAATTGACCAGATGCGATAACGCACGATCATCTCGACGTAAGTTTTAAAGACTTGAATACTTTGATTAGCAACCATCTACAGATACTCGATTTGCTGATCGAGTAGGCATCACGCGCGATGTTAGCCAATCAGTGAGGAATTTTGGCGCCCTGGTGCAGCGATTGATCGCTGTTAACTCTGAGAAACTTTTAGAACGAGAAGAGGAACTCCAGATCCTCCTGGGTCAGTTCCTTAGCTACGCTATCGTCGCCACCGATGATAAGGTCGGCCAACTCTTTCTTTTTACGCTGCAACGCGAGAATTTTTTCCTCGACGGTGCCACGCGTAATCAACTTGTAATTGAAGACGTGACGAGTCTGTCCGATACGGTGGGCTCGGTCAGTGGCTTGGTTTTCCACAGCAGGGTTCCACCACGGATCGTAGTGGATAACGTAGTCCGCACCGGTCAAGTTCAAACCTGTGCCACCAGCTTTCAAGCTGATCAAGAAAATTGGGATCTTAGGATCCGCATTGAACCGATTGACCCGTTCGAGTCGTTCTTGCGCCGGAGTCTGACCATCGAGATATTCGTAGTCATATCCGACCTTCTCGAGCTCAGCTCGAATCAATGTAAGCATGCCGACAAACTGACTGAAGATGAGGATCTTGTGCCCTTCGTCGACGACTTCGGAAATCATGTGCACAAGCGAATTAAGCTTCGCCGAGCCAGGCACAGCGCCCTCATGATCCTTGAGCAAGCGTGGGTCGCAGCAAACCTGACGCAGGCGCAACAACGCTGCGAGAACAGAAATAGAAGAGCGCTTGATACCACGGCTGGCAATTTCGCTGAACACTTTCTGGCGGCACTCGTCGAGCACATCCAGATACAGCGAGCGCTGATCGTCTTCCAGTTCGCAGAGATTGATAATATCGGTACGTTCCGGCAACTCCGTCTCGACTTGACTCTTCAAGCGACGCAGAATGAATGGATGCACAATTTTGCGCAACTTTTGCCCGGCCCCTTCAACTCCAGACTCAATCGGACGCTCGTACACTTCATTGAAGTCTTTGTAAGTGCTGAGAAACTCCGGCATGAGGAAGTCAAACAACGACCACAATTCTTTCAACCTGTTCTCTACAGGCGTACCAGATAGAGCCAGGCGATGAAACGACTTCAGGGCTTTGGCAGCGATGGCGCCAACAGACTCTGGGTTCTTGATGTTCTGCGCTTCGTCTAGAATCAAGAACTCAAACTGAATATTTTTCAGAGTCTCGTAATCGCGACGAATGATACCGTATGTGGTGAAGATAACATCAGGCTTTTTAGCGTTTTCTTTGGAAAGAGTCTTCAGAAGCTCTCCCCGATCGCGTCCCAGGAACAAAGCAGTGTTCAGTGTTGGCGCAAATTTCTCAGCTTCGCTGAGCCAGTTGTACACAACTGATGTCGGCGCCACAACCAACGACGGCGGACGTTTTCCTTTTTTGTGATGTGTCAACAACAGCGCCAGTGTTTGAATGGTTTTTCCCAAACCCATGTCGTCAGCGAGAATACCAGCCAGTCCATACTCACGAAGGAATGAAAGCCAGTTGGTTCCTTCCTTTTGATAGTCGCGCAACTCGCCTTTGAAATTGGCATCCAACTTCATCGGCTCGAGTTCTTTGAAATTATGGATGCGATGAATGAACTCCTGGAATCCTTTATCAGCGTCAATCGTTATGTCATGCGTTTCTAAAGCATGGGCGATCGGCAATGCCTGATAAAGCGGTCGTGAAGCATCTTTGCTCTGACCAATCGATTTCATCAAGCTAAGCAGGGTCGTGGTCGGCAGCTTAACGTTCTTGTTCTCGACTTTAAGGAAGTTGCGGTTGCGGAACAGCGATTCGATAACGAGTCCAAACGGCACGGGCTCGTTGCCTGCAAACGTCTGCAAATCGAAATCGAATTTGAACGAATCTTTCTTGAGCGAAAGTTTTGCTTCCAGCTTGAGTGGATCTTTGTTGACCAGATAGTGCTTGAGTGTATCGAGTCCACTGATATCCCAATCTGCGTATTGTTCGGATTGCAGGTGATACAAAACATCGAGCGCAGGCTCTTCTACGAAGAAAAAGCGGTCAGCGATTGTGCGTTGAGGCTGCAAATTGGAGAGAAATCTTCGGACCTGGCTCTCTTGTTCCCACAAACGTTTGACCCAGACACTCTGCCCGGTATCAGATATGGTGCGCGTGTATTGCTCTGCCTCGACAGCGCTCG
>WBZN01001047.1_pt1 | contig 17656 bp, 15 predicted proteins | sample 5204281 | NCBI WGS metagenome assembly WBZN01 (sample SAMN12344347, study PRJNA552823) | activated sludge metagenome | biome: Activated sludge suspended growth; feature: Nitrification reactor; material: Wastewater; isolation source: activated sludge from nitrification reactor of wastewater...
GCGCGAGAGCGTGAAGGTGTGGAAATCCGACCCGGTCAATTTCGGCTTTCAGCAGGTGGGCTACGTCTCGGTCGGCGAATCCAACCAGGAAAGCGACTATGTCGGCCTGCACAAGTCGCAGAACGACCAGGGCTATCCGTCCGACATGTATGTCGGCAAGGACGCCAAGAATTTCCTGAAAGGCATCTGGCCCGACTTCAACACCGAGCGCGCCGACGTGGTGCTGCATGAGAAGCCTTCGGGCTATGCCGGAACCCACATGGCGGTCTGGGGCCTCGACCAGAAATGCCATCAATACGGCGTGCGCCGCTGCTACGGGCCGGAGGTCATCGGCTATGAGATGCAGAATGGTCGCGTCACCGCGGTGAAGACCGACAAGGGCGACGTCAAGTGCGACACCGTCGTCATCGGCGCCGGCGCCTGGACGCCGAAGCACTGGGAATGGCTGGGCAAGGCCGACAAGCTCGATCTCGGCTACAAGGACGGCCGCGTCGCCAAGAACCACGACATGTGGACCTATTGGCGCCTGCTGGAGGGCGAGGTGTTCATGCCCGAAGGCATCGACTTCCGCACCGCCGACGATCGTGACTCACCGGTGCTGCACGTCGAGCTGATGAACACCCCCGTCGTCACCGAGGACGGCAAGGAGTTCAAGGACAAGCACTTCTACATGTACGCCCGCTACGCGGCGGAGCGCGTCGGCGCACCGGGCATCCAGGGCGGCACCATCCCGATCAAGATCGGCGGCAAGGCCGATGTCGAGCCCTATGGCCATCTGAGCGACAAGTACCAGGCGGACGACTGGTTCGCCGACTACTACTGCGCCACCTTGAGCTACCTGTTCGGCCGCTTCAAGGGCGCGCGCAAGCTGTTCAAGGAACGGCGCAACGGCGGCATCGGCGCCTTCACCCCGGACAACGTGCCGGTCTTCGACTGGGCGGCGGAGAATGCCTGGCTGATCGCCGATTCCAATCACGGCTTCAAGATGATCGGCGTCGGCGAATTGTCGGCCCGCCATCTGCTGGGCGGTCCGGTGCCGGATGAGCTGAAGCCCTTCAGCCTGAAGCGCTATGCCGATGGCTGGACCTATGGCGGCGGCAATTCCAACTGCCCCTGGGTCTGAGCCGCGCTGCGGCGAGGCATGGACAACGGCGCGGCCCGCGGGGGTCGCGCCGTTTGCGTCTGCGCAAGAAGCGGGTGGCCGATTTCGCCGGGCGGCCGCCATAGTCGCGCATGACGTCTGCCGGACACTTGCGCATGGGGCAGCTCGACTGGGTGCTGCTCCTGATCCTCTCGCTGCTCTGGGGCGGCTCGTTCCTGTTCGTCGGCATCGCCGTGCGGGAGCTGCCGCCCTTCACCATCGTGCTGCTGCGGGTGGCGATCGCGGCGCTGGCGCTGAACATCGTGCTGCGCGCACGCGGCATTGCGCTGCCCAGCGACTGGGCCAGCTGGGCCGCCTTCTTCGGCATGGGCCTGCTGAACAACGCGATCCCCTTCTCGCTCATCGTCTGGGGCCAGACGCACATCGCCAGCGGTCTTGCCGCCATCCTCAACGCGACCACGCCGCTCTTCACCGTGCTGGTCGCGCATTGCCTGACGGCGGATGACAGGCTGACAGGGTCCCGGCTCACGGGCTTGGCGATCGGCTTCTTTGGCATCGTCGTGCTGATCGGACCGGAGGCCCAGCGCGGCCTGGGTGGCGACGTCATGGCGCAATGCGCGGTGCTGGGCGCCGCCTGCTCCTATGCCTTCGCCGGCGTGTTCGGACGGCGCTTCAAGCGCATGGGCATCCCGCCGCTCGCCACCGCCAGCGGCCAGGTGACGGCGTCATCGCTGCTGCTCCTGCCGCTGGTGCTGGCAATCGACCGGCCTTGGGCCCTTGCGCTGCCAGGCGCTGCCACCTGGGCGGCTCTGCTCGGCCTGGCGCTGCTGTCGACCGCGCTCGCCTATGTCCTCTATTTCCGCATCCTGGCCGCGGCGGGCGCGGTCAACCTGCTGCTGGTGACGTTCCTGATTCCACCGAGCGCCATCCTGCTCGGCGCCGTCGTGCTGCACGAGAGTCTGCAGGCGACCGATCTGCTCGGCATGGCGTTGATCGGCGGCGGCCTCGCCGCCATCGACGGCCGGGTGGCGCAGGCGGTCGCGGCGCGCTACCGGAGGTCCTCGTATGGCAGATCCACCGGCAACCCGCCCACATGACGCGCCAGGATCTGCATGTTGCGGTCATTGGCGCGGAAGAAGAAGTCCCAGATGTCGCCGGCGACCGGAATTGCTCCCACGGCGGTATCGAGCGCCAGATTGAAGGCCATGCGCGCCAGCGCCGATCGCGGCGCGCCGAGGCGGTGCGCTTCGTAGATCAGATAGGCGCCGACCGCGCCGGCGAGGGCGTCGCCCACGCCAGGCACCAGGCCGAGCACCGCGTCGGCACCGATGCGGAGTCGCAGTACGGGCACGGTGATCGCGGAATCCATCAGCCTGGCCAGGCGTCGCAGGCGGCGATGGCTGGCGTCGCGGCGCCGCAGCCGGGCGATCCCGCTCTCGATGTCGTCCATGGAAGCAGCCGCCGGCATGGTTCCGCTACTCGCCCACGCGCGCCGGAGCGCCACCGTCGCGCCGCGTGCGCCACAGCGAATAGACCACGCCGCCCAGCAGCAGGCCGAAGGTCACGGCCAACGAGACTTCCGCCGGAATCTTGCCGATCAGATTGACGGTGAAGATCTTGCCGCCGATGAAGACCAGGATCAGCGCCAGCGCGTATTTCAGGTAGTGGAAGCGATGGATCGCCGCCGCCAGCGCGAAATACAGCGCGCGCAGGCCGAGAATGGCGAAGATGTTGCTGGTGTAGACGATGAAGGGATCGGTGGTGATGGCGAAGATCGCCGGCACCGAATCCACCGCGAAGATGACATCTGCGATCTCGATCAGCGCCAGCGCCAGGAACAGCGGCGTCAGCCAGGTGACGGTCTTGCCGCTCTTCGCATCGGGCAGCCGGACGAAGAAGCGGTCGCCGTGCAGCTTCGGCGTCACCCGGAAATGCCGTTTCATCCAGATGAGCAGCGGGTTCTTGTCGAGCTCGGGCTTGCTGTCGCCGATCCAGAGCATCTTGATGCCAGTCAGCACCAGGAAGCCGCCGAAGATGTAGAGAATCCAGGAGAACTGCGTGACCAGCGCGGCGCCAAGGCCGATCATGATGGCGCGCAGCACGATGACGCCGAGGATGCCCCAGAACAGCACGCGATGCTGATAGAGCCTGGGAATGGCGAAATAGGAGAAGATGAGCGCGATGACGAAGACGTTGTCCATCGCCAGGCTCTTCTCGACCATGAAGCCGGTCAAGTAGTTGATGCCGGGTTCGGGGCCGAGATGCCACCACACCCAGCCGCCGAAGACGAGCGCGATGGCGATGTAGAAGGCGCTGAGCGCCAGGCTTTCCTTGACCTCGATCTCATGCTGGTCGCGATGCAGCACGCCCAGGTCGAAGGCCAGGAGCGCGATGACGATGCCAAGGAAGGCGAGCCACATCCAGCCCGGCTTGCCCAGGAATTCGCTGAAGAGAATGGTCGCGAGAAGGTCCATCGCGGCACCGCCCAGTCGGAGTTGAAACCATGCAGCTCCGACATCGCAGCCTGGACAGGCTGCCAGAGGGGCCCGGCGCTACGTCCGGTTAGATGTGAATGCCTCGCAACGCGCGCAAGGGGGCGGGGCGCAAAAAAAACGGGGCCCGCGGGCCCCGTTTCCCGTGTCTCGGCGAAGCCGACTATTGCGGCAGCTTGCCATCCGCGCCGATCTGACTCAGATAGGCGATCAGGTCGGCACGCTTGGTATCGTCCTTGAGGCCCGCATAGGTCATCTTGTTGCCGGGCACCTTGGCCTTTGGATCCTTCAGATATTCGTCAAGCGCGGCAGCGTCCCAGGTCAGCCCGGAAGCCTTCATCGCCTCGGAATACTTGAAGCCCTCGAAACTGCCGGCGGGCCGCCCGACGATCCCATTGAGAACGGGCCCGACCGCGTTCTTGGCCTTCTCGCCCACCTGGTGGCAGGCCTTGCAGATGGCGAAGACCTTCTGGCCGGCCACCGGGTCGCCCGCCGCCTCGGCGGCCGTCAGTGCCCCCAGCTGAAACACCGCTGCCACAATCGCGGCGGTCGAAATCTTTCGAAGCATTGATCCACCTATGATCGATCATGAATCGCCGCCGCGCCGGTCCCGGCGCGACGGCTCCGGACAAATCCGATCACGCGCTCAGGCCCTTGGCAATCGGCAAGATGCGCACGCGCTTTTCCGTCGCAGCCGCCAGGGCATTGGCGACCGCCGGGCCGATGGGCGGCACGCCGGGCTCGCCGACGCCCGACGGATTCGCCGTCGACGCGACGATGTGGGTCTCCACCTTGGGCATTTCGTCGATGCGCAGCGGCAGATAGGCATCGTAATTCGCCTGATCGACCCTCCCATCCGTGAGGGTTAACTCTTCATGAAGCACCGCCCCAAGGCCGAAGCCGATGCCGCCTTCCATTTGCGCCCGCACCTGGTCGGGATTGATGGCGGTACCGCAATCGACGGCGCAAACCACGCGCTCGACCTTGAAACCGCCTTGATCGGTGAGCGCGATCTCGGCCACTTCCGCGACCACGGTGCCAAAGGATTCGTGCAGGGCGATGCCGCGGGCCCTGCCCTTCGGCAGTTCGGTGCCCCATCCGGCCTTCTCGGCAACCAGGTTGAGCACGGCCAGATGGCGGGGATGGTCCTTCAGCAGGTCGCGCCGCAGCTCCACCGCATCCTTTGCGGTGGCCCGGGCAATCTCGTCGATCATGGTCTCCATGACATAGGCCGTGTGCGTATGCCCGACCGAGCGCCACCAGAGGACCGGAACGCCGACCTTGGCGTTGACGATCTCCGAGCGGAAGTTCTCGATCGTGTAGGGCGCGTCATAGACGCCTTCGACCGAGGTCGCGTCGACGCCGTCCTTCACCATCATGCCTTCGAAGGGCGTGCCGATCAGGATCGACTGGCCAACCTGGCGGTGATGCCAGCCGACAATCTTGCCGTCGGCATCGAGCGCGACCTTGACCTTGTGGATGAAAAGCGGGCGATAGCGACCGCCGCGCATGTCGTCCTCCCGGGTCCACAGCACCTTGACCGGCGCCTTCCAGCCGATCGCCTTGGCGGTCTCCACCGCCTCGACGACGATGTCGGCGTCGGTCACCGCGCGCCGGCCGAAGCCGCCGCCGGTCTTCAGCACATGCAGCGTCACCTTCTCGGGCGCGATCCCGGCGATCTGCGCGGCGATGCCCTGGTAGAGGTCGGGCATCTGGTGACCGCCCCAGATCTCGAGCGTGTCGCCGGTCTTGTGCGCGACGGCATCCAGCGGCTCCAGCGCCGCATGGGCGAGATAGGGGAACTGATAGGTCGCCTCGATCACCTTGGCGGCGCCTTTCAGCGCGGCCGCGACATCGCCGCGATTGGCGGCGGTGGCGGCATCCGGCTGGTCGGCGGCGGCCAGGTATTCCTGCACCAGTTGCGCCGAGCCGCGCTTCTCGGCCTGGCTGTCGTCCCACGCCACGTTCAGCGCCTCGCGGCCCTTCATCGCGGCCCAGGTATTCTCCGCGACGACGGCAACGCCGCGCGAAATCTGCACCACATCGACAACGCCCTTCACCGCCTTGGCCGCGGCCGGGTCGAACGACTTGACGGTGGCGCCGAACAGCGGTGGATGCACAACCATCGCCGTCAGCATGCCGGGCAGGTTCACGTCGATGGTATAGTTCTGCTTGCCGGTCGCCTTCAGGCCGGAATCGAGGCGGCGGAAATCCTCCGATCCGATCAGCTTCCACTGCTCCGGCGCCTTCAGCGCGACTTCCACCGGCACGGTTTCCCGCGCCGCGGCATCGGCCATCGCGCCGAAGGTCGCCTGCCTGCCCGACGCGTGCGACAGCACGCCCTTCTCCGCCTTGATCTCGGCGGCCGGCACGTTCCATTGCTTCGCCGCCGCGTTCACCAGCATGGTGCGGGCGAGGGCGCCGGCCTTGCGGTAGCGGTCGAAGGACGAGAACATCGCCGAAGAGCCGCCGGTCAGCTGGAACTGGCCGCCGGCAATCAGATTGCCGTACAGCTTTGGATTGCCGGCCGCGCCCTCCACGACGAGTTGACTCCAATCCGCCTCCAGCTCTTCCGCCACGAGGGTGGCGATGCCGTGATAGCAGCCCTGCCCCATGTCCATATGGGCGGACAGGATGGTCACCTTGTTGTCGGGCGTGATGGCGACGTAGCCGGCGAAGGGATTCGGTGCCGGCGCGGCGTCCTCGGCCCCGGCGCCGGGCACGCGGAACGAGATGGCGAGGCCGGCGCCGGCAACCGCGGCGCCGACCAGGAACTGGCGGCGGTTGGGCGTGAAGCTCGCCGTCTTCGCCAGCTCGGCGAGATCGGCGCTGGAGAGCAGGGATTGCGGAATTCGGTGCAGGAATTTCATGGCTTCACCTCACGCCAGCGACTTGGCGGCTTCGTGGATGCCGGCGCGGATGCGCTGATAGGTGGCGCAGCGGCAGAGGTTGCCGCTCATCGCCGCGTCGATATCGGCATCCGTGGGCTTGGGGTTGTCGGTGAGCAGCGCGGTCGCCGCCATCACCTGGCCCGACTGGCAATAGCCGCATTGCGGCACGTCGAGCTGGGTCCAGACGGCCTGCACGGCCGCCGCGACCTTGCCGTCGAGGCCTTCGATGGTGGTGATCCTGCTGCCCTCCACCGCCGAGACCGGGGTGATGCAGGCGCGGATCGGGGCGCCGTCCTGGTGCACCGTGCAGGCGCCGCATTGCGCCATGCCGCAGCCGAACTTGGTGCCGGTCAGGCCCACGACGTCGCGGATCGCCCAGAGCAGCGGCATGTCGGGATCGACGTCGATCTCATGCACTTGCCCATTGATGTCAAGTTTCATCGGCTCGCCTCCTGGCTCTAGCGACGGTCATATGAAGATGAATGGCGAAGACGCGGCATCGCATGAATATCCCGCCCGGTGTCGCGCGCCGCGTGACGCATCGATTTGGCCATATCGCGGCGATTATGCAAGAGCGCGCGACTCTCTCTGTCTTGCCCAATCCTATCTGCCGGCGCCGGCGTGGTCCATCTGGCGCGCGGTCCAACTATTGGCCGCGCATGCGCAGGGCGGAGCGACCGCCGTCGACGTGGATCACCTGCCCGGTGATCCAGCCGGCCCGCGGCCCCAGCAGGAAGGCGCCAAGCGCGGCGGCATCTTCCGCCTCGCCCAGCCGGTTGAGCGGGTGCGCCGCGCCGATGGCTGCCTCGATCTTCTCGTTGGCGAGAATGGCGGCGGCGAGCGGCGTTCGCGTCAGGCCGGGCGCGATGCAATTGACCCGCACTTGTGGCGCCAGCTCGGCCGCCGCGGCCCGGGTCAGCCCTTCGACCGCGCCCTTGGCGGCGGCAATGATCGCGTGCAGCGGGAAACCCTGGCCGACCGCGACGGTTGAGAACAACAGCGCCGCGCCCTGGGCCGACTTCAGATGCGGCGCCGCCGCCGCCAGAGCAATCGCGGCGCCGGTGGCATTCAGCGCGAAAGCCTCGGAGAGCATTGCCCCGGTCACCGCCGCCAGCGGCCGCAAGGGGATTGACCCCACGCAATAGGCGAGCCCACCCAATCCGCCAGGTGCCGCGGCCTCTTCGACCGCCGCGCGCAGGGCGGCCTCGTCGCGGACATCCACGACATGGGCGGGCGCGTCCAGCTCCTGGGCCAGATGCCGCAGCCGGTCCTGCCCGCGCGCGGCCAGGATTACCGGCGCGCCCTCTTGCCTGCATAGCCGCGCCAGGGCGCTGCCGATGCCGCCGGTCGCGCCCAGGATGAGGATCGGCTTGCGCATGGAATTTTCCGAGGCTGGTTGGGAACGTTGTTTATACGGGCATCATCCAAGCTTGGATCGAGGGAGCTGTGGCCGCCCGTGACGGGTGATCCACCGGCTACCGACCCCCGTAAGGAACAGCCGAAACATGAGGATTCCGAACATGAATGCACCGACCACCATTAGGGATATTCAAGCAGTGCAAGCGATTGCCACATGTCCCGCCCGCCCGTCGCGGGAGGAGGCGGAAGCCGCAATCCGCACCATCCTCGCTTATGCCGGCGATGACCCGCAGCGTGAGGGATTGCTCGGCACGCCGGACCGGGTCGTGCGCGCCTTCGACGAGCATTTCGGCGGCTATGCCAAAGACCCCCTCGCCATCCTGCAGCGCACCTTCGAGGAGGTTGCCGGTTATGACGAGGTCGTGCTGCTGAAGGACATCCCCTTCATCAGCCACTGCGAGCACCACATGGCGCCGATCGTCGGCCACGCCCATGTCGGCTACCTGCCGGATCGGCGCGTGGTGGGAATCAGCAAGCTGGCGCGCGTGGTGGACGTTTTCGCCCGCCGCCTGCAGATCCAGGAGAAGATGACGGCGGAGATCGCCGGCGCGATCGACGCGGTGCTGAAGCCGCGCGGCGTCGGCGTGGTGATCGAGGCGGCGCATCACTGCATGACCACGCGCGGCGTGAACAAGCCCGGCGTCACCATGACGACGTCGACCTTGCTGGGCGCTTTCCGCGACGATCCGGATACGCGCCGCGAGTTTCTGGCCTTGCTGAAACGCGGCTGATCGACCGCGACAACCCAGGACCCCCGCACGTCGTTTCCCCCCAATGTCGACGCGCCAGGTCAGCCGGCGTGGCGCCCTCCGCGCCGGCCGGCCGGCTTTGCCAGGATTCGGGTGTTTTTGCGTAAACGATTGATAGGATGCAATAAAAATAGATACAGAGGGCATCCAGCGACGAGTGACGGATGGCGTCGGGAGCGGCTTCGGGGTTGACGGACCGACCGACCGAGTGTCATATGCCGCCCGCAATCGGCGTTTTGGCCAAAATCCCAAAATCAGGTTGTGAGATCGCCGTGCGGCTGTCGCACGGCACGAAATGGCGTGGATCGATTTTCCCGCCTTGAGAGCCTAGGAGATACGAATGGCTAACGGTACCGTGAAGTGGTTCAACGCGCAGAAGGGTTTCGGCTTCATCCAGCCGTCCGACGGCTCGAAGGACGTGTTTGTGCATGTGAGCGCCGTTGAGCGCGCCGGCTTGCCCGGCCTCACGGAAGGTCAGAAGGTCAGCTTCGACGTGGTGACCGAGCGCGGCAAGACCGCCGCCGGCAATCTGAAGCTGGCCTAAACCAGACTTCACAGACTGCACAGTCTGCGAAAGCCCCGGCCCATCGGCCGGGGCTTTTTGCTTTTGGGCCCGGTGCCGCCTTCACGCCTCGTCCCGGTCCGCCGCCACCGCGTCGATCCGCGTGCCCAGCTGGTCCAGCAGCGCGTGAATCCGCCCAAGGTCCTGGCGTGACAGCCCCCTGGTCATTTCCGCCTCCAGCGCGCGCGCCCGCGGCACGATCGCCTCGTAGATCCTGCGCCCCTGCCGGCTCAAGGTGAGCTGGATCAGGCGCTGGTCGGTCGGATGCCCCTCGCGTGCGACCAGGCCCGCTTTCAGCAGCGCCGCCACCGCGCGGCTGACCTTTGCCTTGTCCATCTCGGTCTTGTCGCCGATCTCGTTGGAGGAAAGCGGCGCGAAGGAGCCGAGCACGGCGATCACCCGCCATTCGGCGATGGAGATGCCGAATTCGTCCTGGTAGCGCCGGGCGAATGCGCGGCTGAGCCGGTTGGCCAGCACCGACAGGCGATAGGGCAGGAAGGCTTCCAGGCGGAATTCCGCCCCGGTTCCGGCAGATCGTTTCACGTGGAACAAATCCCTTGACACTCGTTTCAAATGAAACGACTTTAGGGCATGGGCCGGCGCCGGGCAAGCTGCGCGTGACCGGCCGACCAGCAAGGTGACGCCATGAAGAACTACATCGCCTTTCCACGGGTCGAGGGCCGCGCCTCGCGCCAGGCGCATGCCAACCTGCCGGAAGGCACCTTCGAGCGCGAGCTGGGCAAGGAAGGCTTCTTCGGCCCCGCCACCCACATGTATCACCGGCATCCGCCGACCGGCTGGGTCGACTGGCAGGGCCCACTGCGGCCGCGCGCCCTCGACCTCAACAAGCTTGCCGGCGCGCAGGCCTCGCCCTGGGACGCGCCGGCGGTGCTGTCGAACGCCAGCGTCTCGTTGCGCTTCTGGCGGGTGCCGGAGCGGATGGCGGACCTGGCGCGCAACGGCGACGGCGACGAACTCATCTTCGTGCATGAAGGCGCCGGCGATCTCTATTGCGACTATGGCCATCTGGCGATCCGCGCCGGCGACTACGTCATGCTGCCGCGCGGCACCATGTGGCGCATCGACAGCAGCACGCCGATGACGGCGCTGCTGATCGAAGCCACCAACGGCTCCTATCAGCTGCCCGACAAGGGCCTCGTGGGGCCGCATGCCATCTTCGACCCGGCGATGCTCGACGTGCCCGCCATCGACGATGCTTTCCTGGCGCAGCAGGACGAGACGGCCTGGAAGGTGCGGATCAAGCGCGGCGGCGCCATCTCCACCGTCACCTATCCCTACAATCCGCTGGACGCGGTGGGCTGGAAGGGCGACCTGGCACCGGTCCGCATCAATGTCGCCGACATCCGGCCGTTGATGAGCCACCGCTATCACCTGCCGCCCTCGGCCCACACCACCTTCGTCGGCAACCGTTTCGTCGTCTGCACCTTCTGCCCGCGGCCCTTCGAATCGGCCGAGGACGCGCTGAAGGTGCCGTTCTTCCACAGCAACGACGACTATGACGAGGTGCTGTTCTATCACGCCGGCGACTTCTTCAGCCGCGACAACATCAAGCCGGGCATGCTGACCTTCCATCCCTGCGGCTTCACCCACGGCCCGCACCCGAAGGCGCTGAAGAATGCGTTCAAGCAGAGCAAGCCGGCGACCGACGAATACGCGGTGATGATCGACACCCGCGATGCGCTGCAGCTGGGTGACCTGGCGGCCGGCGTCGAGTGGACCGGCTATGTCGACAGCTGGAAACCGCCCGGCGCATAGCGAGGGGGAGCCTGAACATGAAACTGGCGAGCCTCAAATCCTCCGGCCGGGACGGGCGGCTGCATGTGGTGAGCCGCGACCTGGCGCGCGCCATCCCGGCGCGCGCGGCGCCGACGCTGCAGGCGGCGCTGGATTCCTGGCGCGAGATCGAGCCGCTGCTACGGATCGAGGCGATCGAACTGGAAGCTGGCCGGCGCGGCGATGTCGTCGCCTTCCGGGAAGCGGCCTGCGCGGCGCCCCTGCCCCGCGCCTTTCAATGGGCGGACGGTTCGGCCTATGTGAACCACGTCGAACTGGTGCGCAAGGCGCGCGGGGCCGAAATGCCGGCGAGCTTCTGGACCGATCCGCTGATGTACCAGGGCGGCTCGGAGTCGTTCCTGGGTCCGCGCGATGCGATCGCGCTGGCGGACGAAGCCTGGGGCATCGACTTCGAGGCCGAGATCGCCATCGTCACCGACGACGTGCCGATGGGCATCGACCCCGCCGCGGCGCTGACGCACATCAAGCTGGTGATGCTGGTGAACGACGTGTCGCTGCGCAACCTGATCCCCGGCGAACTGGCCAAGGGCTTCGGCTTTTTCCAGTCCAAGCCGAGCAGCGCCTTCTCGCCGGTGGCGGTCACGCCCGACGAACTGGGCGAAGCTTGGCGCGGCGGCAAGCTGCATTTGCCGCTCATCTCGCATCTGAACGGTGGCCTGTTTGGGCGGCCCGACGCCGGCACCGACATGACCTTCGATTTCGGCCGGCTGATCGCCCATGCCGCGCGCACGCGGCCGCTTGGTGCCGGGACCATCATCGGGTCCGGCACCGTCTCAAACAAAGGTAGTGACGGCGGTCCTGGCAAGCCGGCCAGCGCCGGCGGCGCCGGCTATGCCTGCATCGCCGAGCAGCGCACGGTGGAAACGCTGCTGACCGGCGCACCCACGACTCCGTTCCTCAAATACGGCGACCGGGTGCGCATCGAGATGCTCACGCACGACGGCGCCAGCATCTTCGGCGCCATCGAGCAGGAGATTGCCCGCTACACGCCGTATTGAGCGCGTCCGGAAACGCGCCAGGAGGGCGTCGCTAGGCCATCCCGGCCGGTACGGCCACGCCGCTGGACTGCAGGTGGCGGCAGAGGCTGGATTTGAGGCGCGCCAGGCCGGCATCGTCGCGCGCTTCGGCGCGCGCCACCAGCACGGCCTGGGTGTTGGAAGCGCGCAGCAGCCACCAGCCGTCGGCGGTGTTGACCCGCACACCGTCGACGTCGTCGAACTTGGCGGACTCGCCTTTCAACTGGTCGCGAACTTCCTCGACCACCTTGAACTTGCGGTCGTCGGCGCAATCGAAGCGCAGCTCCGGCGTATTGATCAGGCTCGGCAGCTGGTCGCGCAAGGCGGCAAGATCGCCGCCATGACGCACCACCGCCTTCAGCAGACGTACCGCCGCATAGAGCGCGTCGTCGAACCCGTAATAGCGGTCGGCGAAGAAGATGTGCCCGCTCATCTCGCCGGCCAGCGGCGCGCCGGTTTCCGCCATCTTCACCTTGATCAGCGAATGGCCGGTCTTCCACATCAGCGGTCTGCCGCCCAGCCGCGCGACCTCGTCGAACAGCACCTGACTTGCCTTGACGTCGGCGATGATGGTGCTGCCCGGCTTGTCCTTGAGCACGTCGCGCGACAGCACGGCGAGCAATTGGTCGCCCCAGATGATGCGGCCGCGCCCGTCGATGGCGCCGATGCGGTCGCCGTCACCGTCGAAGGCGATGCCGAGATTGAGTTTGCCGCGCGCCACCGTCTGCTGCAGGTCGACGAGGTTCTTCGGCTCCGTCGGATCCGGGTGATGCGCCGGAAACGTGCCGTCGATCTTCTCATGCAGCAGGACATGGCGGCCGGCGAGCTTCGCGGTGAGCAGGGCCATCGCCTCGCCGGCGGCGCCGTTGCCGGCGTCCCAGCCGATGGAAAGCCCGGAAAGATCGACGTCGGCAAGCTCGCTGGCCAGGCGGGCGACATAGTCCGGCAGCACCGCGACGCTTTCCTGCGATCCCGCCCCGGTCGCGACATCGTTCGCGGCGGCGAGCTTAGCCAGTTGCTGGATCGCCTCGCCATAGAACGGCTTGCGGCCGATCATCATCTTGAAGCCGTTATGGGTGGGCGGGTTGTGCGACCCGGTCACCATGATCCCGCCATCGGCCTCCAGCTTGTAGACCGAGAAATACAGCATCGGCGTCGGGCCGCAGCCGATGGCGAGCACCCGGGCGCCGCTCGACATCAGGCCGCGCTGCAGCGCCGCCGCCATCGCCGGCGAGCTCAGGCGGCCGTCCCGCCCCAGCGCAACCACCGGATTGCGGCCCAGCTTGCGCGCCAGGATGCTGCCGAAGGCGCGGCCGATCCATTCGGCATCCGCTTCGAACAGGGTTTCGCCCACGACGCCGCGGATATCGTATTCGCGCAAGATGCTCGGATGGAATTTGTGACCGGCCATGATGCTGTTCATTTCTCCCTTGCTGGCACCGGACAACAGAGTGGTACCGCATTAGTTCCGAATCTAGAAACCCGTCCCGCGAAAGTCCACGCCAGGGGTCCAATACCCCACCATGTCACCACTTTGTTGCAGCGCGGTAAAATATTGAGCTAGATCGGAATTTTTGGGTTGCAAGGGTTCCAGATCCCGCTTCAGAATACGCCCCACATAAGGCGTCCGGCACATGCATGCCGCCCGCCATTTTCTGCAGACTTAAGGGGCCAAATGGGTTTGGTGCAACTTGGGGCAGCGGCGCGTAGAGCCGCGGCGATGGGATTGTGCGCGCTGGTGATCCACGCGCCCTGGCACCCGGCCGCAGCCCAGGCGACGCAGCCCGAAACGATCACAGCGGCCGAAGCCGCGTATCGCCAGAATCCGACCGATCCGTCGGCGGCGGTGCTTTATGCGCGCGCCCTGACGCGCGGCGGGCAACCGCAGCAGGCCGTCGCGGTGCTGCAGCCGCTGCTGTCCAGCCCGAAGCCCGCCATCCGCAACCGCATCCGCCTGGAGTTGGCCAACGCCTTGATCGCGTCCGAGCGGCTGGACGAGGCGAAGAAGCAGATCGACGCCGTCGCCGCCGAACAGCCGACCGCGGCCCAGGTCGAGCGCATCGCCAAACTGCGCCACGACCTCGACGACGCGCGCGCAGATCTGGCACGCAAGGCCCTCCGGCAGCAGATTGCCGACATCAAGCAGCGCAACGAGGCGGCCGGTCCCGACGCGATCTACGCCGAACTGGAAACCCTCACCCAGGGTCCGGCCGGCGCCGACCCCGAACTCGTAGCGCTCATCCGCGTCGAACAGGCCAGCCAGCGCATGCGGCAGGACCGCCTCGATGACGCGACCGAGATCCTCTCCACCCCGCCGGTCGGCACGCTGCCCTCGCAGGCGCAGCGCCGCGCGGACCTGCTGGCGAAGATCGAGGCGCGGCGCGCCGAAATCGTCGTGGAACAACGCCGCAAGGCGATGGACGAGCGCCTGGCCGCGGCCGATGCGATGGTCAAGGCCGGCGACCTCGGCGCGGCGACAAGCGCCTATCGCGCCATGCTCGACGAGCAGCCGCCGCTGGAGCCGCAGGATCGTCAGCGGGTGCAGATGGCGCTGGCCAATGCCCTGCAGAAGCAGGGCCATTTCGGCGACGCGCGCGATGTGCTGGGCCAGATCGAGACCGACCAGATGAACGTCACCCAGCGCAGCCGCCTGGACGCGCTGCAGACCCGCGTGGGCGACCGGCTGAAGCCGAACCAGTTCAACGGCTGGCTGCAGTTCGGCGCCGCCTATGACGACGATGCGCCGGCGGTCTACAGCGCCAACCGGACGGAAAGCGACACCGAAAGCGCGCTGCTGCCCGAGCAGGGCCTCGATGACACCCAGGAGGCGGTTTCCGGCCGTCTCGAATACCGCCGCATCCTGTCCGGTGATCTGGATTATTGGAGCGTCGCCGCGCAAGGCCTCAAGACCTGGCAGAACGATCTCGATCAACTGGATCGCGGCCAAGTGCGCGTGAGCACCGGACCGACGCTGGTGTTTCCCGAGAGCGGCGTCACTGCCTCGATCGCCGGCGGCTATCAGCGGCTGTGGAAGAGCGGCACCTTCAACAACAACGAATACTCAGCGGATCTCGACATCGGCTGGGACGTGACCGACGATCTGGAGTTGGGCGCCTTCTACAGCCACATCTGGCACGACGACGTCCGCATCGGCAAGGATGGCGAGCGCAACGATTTCGGCTTCTCCGCCGATTACCGGCTGACCGCCCTCGACCGCATTTCGCTGCGCGCCCGCGCCCTGCGCATCGACGAGGAACTGCCCGACAACGAGACCTGGTCGCATTCCTACGACGCCTATTACAGCCACCTGTTCCCGATCAACGAGCGCTGGGACCTGTTCGCGGAAGGCAATGTCGGGGTCGATTTCGTCTATTTCGACGATCCCTCCACCTCGTCCCTGCACCTGGGCGAGGACCGCAAGGACACCATCCTGACCTGGGGCCTCGGCGGCGGCGCCGTGCTCGACGACGTCTGGACGGGCCGTATCGGCTATTACCGCTATGACCTGGATTCGAATTTCGATGAGAAAGACAAGGACGACAACCGGGTCTTCCTTACCCTGCGCCGCACGTTCTGACGCGGCGTCGGATGGGCAGGGACGGTTCGCGGCGCAGCGGCGCGGATCACGACGGCCGATCCGGCCGGCGGCACAGCGTAACGGTCACCTCGCCGCCATCGCCCTGCTTCATGTCGAGGTCGATGCGCGTCAAGCCGTTGCCGCGGTCATTCGGCAAATTGGTGAAGAAATGACGCGTGCCCTCGGGCGCCAGGCGGCTGACGTCGAACCAGATCGAGCGCGTCTTGCCCTTGCCGTCCCGGGCACGCAGGGCGAACTTGCGCAGCTCGGGATCGACAATGTCGATCTGCACGTAGAACGGCTCGGAGGATGCGACCTCGCCCTTGCTCCAGGAGAAGACCTCGCGCTTGCCCTTCTTCGCCGCGATCTCGTTCCGGTCCACCACGCGGTCCTTGGCGCAGACGCCGTTGAGGGCGCCGAGCGCGCGGTAGAACATATCCTCCGGCAGGTCGGCATAGGCGGGAAACTCCCAGACCAGGATCGCCGGCGGGTTCGCCAGGAAGTCGCCCGACGACAGATAGGCGACGATCGAGGCGTCCGCGCCGCCGCCGGAGACCGCCGCGTTCAGCACGTCGGCCGAGAGCGCCTCTTCCAGGAATCCGGCGAAGTTCGAATCGCCGTCGTCGCGGCGGCTGAAACTCGTGCCGACCAGCACCACGGGCGGCGGCGGCGCTTCGCCCAGCAGCGCGTCGGCGCTGGCGTCGCCCGCCGGCACGGTGCGATAGAGATTGGCGCGCTGCGGCGTGATCTCGATGTCGCACATCTTTTCCGCCGCGTCGCCCATGCGCTCCGCCGCTTCCTCGTCGCCATTCGCCTCGGTGACGAACCTGCGCTTCGGGATCGCCGCATAGGCTTTCGACTGTGCCAGCGCGGCGGCCACCGCCTGCGCGCTGACTTGGGCGCCTTCCGCCGACCAGTGGGTGTCGCGCTTCAGGAAGAAATCGGCACCCAACCCGGCGTTCGCCGCCAGGATGTCCGGCACGATGACGCCGCTGTCGCGCAAAGCCTGGAGGCGCGCCCGGTAGGCCGCCGTCGCCGCGGCGACGTCGAAGGCCGCCTGCGCCGGATCGGCGCGGTCGACCTTGTCGGCGGCGGCGATGCCCCGGGTCGGCGGCACCACGATGACCAGCGCCGTCCCGCGCTGCTTCAGCGCGGCGGCGAGATCGGCGATGCCGGTGGCGATGTCCTCTTCCAGCGGCTTCAGCACGCGGAAATCGGCCCGGTCGCGGTACAGCCAGCCGTCCAGCCCCTGGCGCAGCATCAGGAAGTCATTGCCGTCGTAGCTGTCCTCGTCGGCGGCATCGGTGCAGAGCTGGAACTCGGCGGCGCCGGCGGCGTTCGGGCTGCAAGAGCCGGCGTAGAAAATCCCCAGGAAGCCCAGAGTCAATGCGCGGAGTGACGTCATGATCTCATCCTTGTGCTGCAAGCTTCGTGACTTCGGCCGGGCGGGTGCGATCGTCGTGCCGCTGGCCGTATCCGGTGCCGTTTTCGCCCATGTGGCTGTAGCGCAATCCGGGCCCGCGCCAGGTGCCGCGGCGCCAGCCGCTCCGCTCCAATCCGGCACGGCGACGGCGGTTCCCTTTTGCGCCAACTGGCCGGAAGGGTCGAAGACCATCGACCCTCATATGCGCGGATTGCAGCCGGGCCTGGACAACTGGGTGTTCAATGCCAGCGGCGATTTCGCCTTGCTCGGCTGGCTGCCGGATCGCGACCTCGCGGCCCTGCGCACCTTCGTTGCCGCCCTCACCGAACGGGGCACGCGGCTGGCCATCGTGGTGCCGCCGCCGCGCGGCCTGATCGAATCCGCCCATGTCGATCCGGCCCGCTTCGAGGCGGAGAAGCTCGACTACCCGCGCATCGCCGAAGGTTACGATGTGTTTGTCGAATCGCTGCGCGAGAGCGGCGCGATCGTGCCCAATCTGCGCGAGGCGATCGCCGCGGCGCGGGCCAAGGCGCCGGTCGAGTTCTACTATCACCGCGACATCCACTGGCGTCCCGAAGGCGCCCGCATCGCCGCCGAGGCGCTGGCCGCC
>WBZN01001048.1_pt1 | contig 17645 bp, 15 predicted proteins | sample 5204281 | NCBI WGS metagenome assembly WBZN01 (sample SAMN12344347, study PRJNA552823) | activated sludge metagenome | biome: Activated sludge suspended growth; feature: Nitrification reactor; material: Wastewater; isolation source: activated sludge from nitrification reactor of wastewater...
CCGGTTCGCTCGGGCCTCGCCGCGGCGGTCGGACGGCGAGCTCGCCGTCCTGGGTTTCGTTGTCTCCTTGTGTTCCCCTCATGTTATGAGCCTTCTCATGCGAAAGCTCCTCATGTGGACCGCGATCGGGATTGCCACCACCGGGTGTGGAAAGAAGTCCGAGCCCGATCCGTCTGCCGCGACGGCTCGCGAGATCGCGAAGCCCACGGAACCCGCGCCCTCTCCGACGCCGCGCGAAGCTCCGGCGCCACGCGAAGCCCCGGCGGCGGCGACGCCGACCGACGTGGTCACGCGGAAGCTCGGCCCGTTCGAGCTACGCAAGCCGATCGACCTGACCGGCATGGCTGCGACCTGGGTCGATCAAGACAGCGCGTTCGTCGTTACCCTCGGCGCGCTCCGGTTTGCGCTCACGCCGAACGGCGAAACCGGCAAGATCATGTCCATCGGGACGAGCGTGAAGGGCTCGCCGACCGCAGCCGGGATCGAGGTCGGACAGACCGCGGCGGACCTCGCCGCCAAGCTGCCCGACACGACGTGCTCGCATACGAAGTACGACGCCGAGTGCTCGTCGCCGCGCGACTCGGAGATCCTCTATTTCTTCGATGGAGAAGGTGATCCGAACCTCTCCGAGGTCACGATCTCGAAGCTCCCACCGACGGCGAAGATCACCTCGATCCAGTGGCTCGATCCGATCAAGCCAGTCGACGTCAAGGGCGCGCCCCCGTGGCCTGGAGCTCGCAAGTAACCGCGCCGTCGCGGGCGCAGGCACGCCGTTGCCGGCGGTGACCACCTCCGCCTGGCCGGGCAGGTCCAGCTTCTTCGCACCCTCCGGAATAGGACCGCGGGGGCGGGCGGTAAACGCCCGAGAGCCATGTCACAATCGCTCTACCCCGTGAGTCGAGAGCCGAACCCTCCGTATCGCGAGTCTGGCCTGACCAAGATCCTCGCGATCCTCCTCTTGATCGTCGCCGGTGCGCTCGTCGTCACCGTCGTGCAGCAACGGCGGCAACCGCTGCTGCACGCGTCGTACGAGCCAAGACCGATCGCCGCGCGCGATGACAAGCTCGGCGCCGACGAGCAGTCGACGATCGACGTGTTCAGCCAGTTCTCGCGCTCCGTGGTCCACATCACGAGCCTCGAGACCCACCGGGATCGCATGACGCTCGACGTCTCGGAGATCCCGCAGGGCACCGGCTCGGGGTTCGTGTGGGACCAGAGCGGCCATATCGTCACGAACTTCCACGTCGTACAGATGGGCGACCGCGCCTCGGTCACGCTCCAGGACGGCTCGACCTACGCGGCGACGATCGTCGGCACCGCGCCCGACAAGGATCTCGCGGTGCTGCACATCGATGCGCCCGCGCAGAAGCTGCTGCCGTTACCGGTGGGGCAGTCGGCCGCGCTCAAGGTCGGCCAGAAGGTGCTCGCGATCGGCAACCCGTTCGGGCTCGATCAGACGCTGACGACCGGCGTGATCTCCGGCCTCGGTCGCGAGATCAAGAGCGTGACCCAGCGCTCGATCTTCGACGTGATCCAGACCGACGCCTCGATCAACCCCGGCAACTCCGGCGGCCCGCTGCTCGACAGCTCGGGCCGCTTGATCGGCATCAACACGGCGATCTACTCGCCCTCGGGGGCGAACGCGGGCATCGGCTTCGCGGTCCCGGTCGATACGATCAACCAGTTCGTGCCGCAGCTGATCAAGTTCGGCAAGCTGACGCGGCCCGGCCTCGGGATCAACATCCTGTCGGATCAGGTCGCTGCTCAGCAGAAGATCGACGGCGTCGTGATCGTCGGGGTGACCGCGGACGGTCCGGCCGGTCGCGCGGGCATCACCGGCGCCAAACCCGCGCAGGGCGGCTGGGTGCTCGGCGATGTGATCGTGAAGCTCGATGTCACCGAGGTGCATCGCTCCAGTGATCTGTTCCGCGCGCTCGATGCACACAAGGTGGGGGACCAGGTCGATCTGATCATCGAGAATCAGGGCATGCGGCGGACGGTCAAGGTAGAGTTACAAGCACTCCCTTGAGCTGGACCAGCGCTCGCGTCGTCTCCGTCGCCTTTCTGGACAGGCACATGCGATCAATGCCAGCGTCGATTCCAGGCTAGGGACTTCTCGTGACTCCACCCAAACGGAGGCTGGGCCTCATCATCACCGCGGCGATCGTGATCGCCAACATGGTGGGGACCGGCGTGTTCACCAGCACCGGCTTTCAGGCCGCGGCGCTCCACGATCCCCTGACGATCCTGCTGGCCTGGGTCGTCGGCGGCGTGATCGCGCTGTGCGGCGCCGCGGCGTACGCCGAGCTCGGCTCGATGATGCCGCGCGCGGGCGGCGAGTACGTCTACCTGCGCGAGGCCTATCACCCGGCCGCGGGCTTCATGAGCGGGTGGGTCTCGATGACGGCCGGGTTCTCGGCGCCGATCGCGGTCGCGGCGCTCGCGTTCTCCCGGTACCTGGCGACGTTGATCCCGGCGCTGCACGACGCGCCGCCGTGGTTCGCGACGACGATCCAGCTCGGTCGGATCTCGGCGCAGATCCACCTCGGGCCCCAGCAAGCGCTGGCGATCGCGCTGATCACGGCGATCACCGCGCTGCACTCGTTCGACAGCAAGATCGGCGGCTGGGTCCAGGCCGGGTTCACGGGAGCCAAGGTCCTCCTGATCGCGCTGTTCATCCTCGCCGGCGTCGTGCTCGGACACGGCGACTGGGGCAACCTCGCGAGCCAGCATGGTGGGCTCGCGAACGTCGGCACGACCGCGTTCGCGACCGCGCTGATCTACGTCAGCTTCGCCTACTCGGGCTGGAACTCGGCGGCGTACATCGCCAACGAGGTCGAACGGCCCGAGAAGACCCTGCCGCGCGCGCTCTTGCTCGGCACCGGCGTCGTGATGGCGCTCTACGTGCTGCTCAACCTCGTCTTCTTCTACGCGGTCCCGTCGGACTCGCTCGCCGGTGTGTTCGAGGTCGGCGACGCCGCGGCGCGCAGCCTGTTCGGTCAGAGCGCCGGCAAGCTGGTGACCAGCGTGATCGCGCTCGCGCTGGTGTCGTCGGTCAGCGCGATGATCATGGCCGGCCCGCGCGTGTATGCCGCGATGGCGACCGACCGCGCGCTGCCGCGCCAGCTCGCACATCACAACAAGCGCGGAGTCCCGCTGTTCGCGGTGGTCACCCAGGGCGTGCTCGCGATCCTGTTCTGCTTGATCGGCGATCCGGACGTGCTGATCCGGTTCGTCGGCTTCACGCTGGCGATCTTCGCGGCGCTCACCGTGGCCGCCGTGTTCGTCCTGCGCCGGCGCGGCCACCAGGCGGCGTACCGGACGTTCGGCTATCCGGTGACCCCGATCGCGTTCATCGCGCTGTCGGTCTGGATCGCCGGCTCGCAGATCTACAACCAGCCCAAGGAGAGCGCGATCGTCGGCGCCGTGCTCGTGATCGGGGCGATCGTCTACATGACGATGGTGCGAGGCAAGGAGCCGCTGCCCGACGAGTCGCTGCCCGAGGCGCGCGTGATCTCCGGCGACGACGCGAAGTAGCCGCCGGTTGTCAGCGAACCCGACGAGCGAGCCGCCAAAGGACGGCGGTGCCTGGCGGGTTTATGCTGCACCCCCCATGCGAACGGTTCCTAGCCTCGCGGTGCTCGCCCTCGCGCTCGCGATCCCACACGCCGCCCAGGCGTTCTGTGGCTTCTACGTCGCGGGCGGCGATCAGCGGATGTTCAACGATGCCACCCAGGTGGTCCTGATGCGCAAGGGCACGCGGACCGTCCTGGCGATGCAGAACAACTACAAGGGCCCGCCCGAGGCGTTCGCGATGGTGATCCCGGTCCCGGTCGTGCTGCACGAGGGCGACGTCAAGACGCTGCCGAAGGAGGTGTTCGCGCACGTCGAGCAGATGGGCGCGCCCCGGCTCGTCGAGTACTGGGAACAGGATCCGTGCCGAGCGCCCGACGTTGATCCCAAGACGGACAAGTTGGCGATGCCGTCCCAGATGGCGACCGGCGCCGCGATGGCGCCGCCGAAGGACCTCGGGGTGACGATCGAGGCGAGGTTCACGGTCGCCGAGTACGACGTGCGGATCCTGTCGGCGAAGGACTCGACGGGCCTCGCGACCTGGCTGCGCCAGGAGCGCTACACGATCCCCGCGGGGGCGGAGCCGCTGATCCGGCCCTACGTCGAGGCCGGCTCGAAGTTCTTCGTCGCCAAGGTCGATCCCGAGAAGGTGACGTTCGTGGACGGCCGCGCCGCGCTGTCGCCGCTACGCTTCCACTACGACAGCGACGAGTTCGCGCTGCCGATCCGGCTCGGGCTCGCGAGCTCGTCGGGCACCCAGGACCTGATCGTCAACATCCTCGCGCCGTCGCAGCGCTACGACGTGTCGAACTACGACAACGTGACGATCCCGACGAACCTCGACGTCACCGACAGCGTGAAGGCCAAGTTCGGCGCGTTCTATGCGGCGCTGTTCGATCGGACCGTCGAGCGCCATCCGAACGCCATCGTCACCGAGTACGCGTGGCAGGCGACCACGTGCGATCCGTGCCCGGGGCCGGCGCTCGATCAGCGCGACTTCCTCACGCTCGGCGCCGACGTGCTCGAGGGCAGCCGCGACAAGCCGGCCAGCTACCAGGACGCCGACTTCGTGCTGACGCGCCTCCACGCCCGCTACGGCAAGGCGATGAAGGACGATCTGCGGTTCCAGGTCGCCGAGCCGATCGCCGGAGGGCGCGAGCGCCTCGAGGCGGGCGGCAAGCTCGAGAACGGCGCCCAGCGCGCGTCGAACAACAACTTCCAGGGGCGCTATGCGATCCGCCACGCGTGGACCGGCCCGCTCACGTGCGACAAGCCGGTGCGCGGGCGGTGGGGCGGTCCGCCCTCCGAGGTCGCGCAGCAGCCGGGGTTCGTGCCGAACGGCATCAAGCCAGCGCTCGACATCGCGCTCGCGCCGCGCGGTCAGCTCTCGCTGGCCACCAGCGTGCTCCAGGACGTGCCGGAGCTCGATGTGCGCGCAGGGAGCACGACCGAGGTCCCTCCGGGGACGGGCAGCGGTCGCGAGGGATCGGTCGCGCTGCCCGGCGGCGTGACGAACAAGACCGGCTGCGGTTGCGCGACGACCGAGCAGGATGATGTCCTCGGTGGCGCATGGCTGATCGGGGCCAGCCTGCTCGCCCGCCGCCGCCGGTGGCGGCGAACACCTACCCCCGGCGAGGGCGCTCAGACGACCATTCCGACGGCTTTGAAGACACGGTCCGGGCGCGCTCGTGACCGTGCGCGGCGTAGACCTCGGCCCCGCCGGGCGCGTTGAAGTCACGGGCCAGGCATCCACCGCACAGCTCAGCTCAGCACAGCAGGGGAGTCACGCATGACGAGAATCGGGATCACGATCGGCGCCGCGGCGCTGGCACTCGCAACCAGCGCCGGCGCTGCCCGCGCGTTCTGCGGATTTTATGTGAGCGGCTCGGGTGCCAAGCTCTCCAACGACGCCACGCAGGTCGTGCTGATGCGGCAGGGCACGCGGACCGTGCTGTCGATGCAGAACGACTACAAGGGGCCGCTCGAGGACTTCGCGATGGTGATCCCGGTGCCGGTCGTGCTCAAGGAAGCCGACGTCAAGACGTTGTCGCGCACCGTGTTCGACCACGTCGACTCGCTCGGTTCGCCGCGGCTGGTCGAGTACTGGGAGCAGGATCCCTGCCCGCAGGCCTACCCGACGGAGGCCACCGGGGCGATGGGCGGTGCGTCGATGCCGCCGAGCGCGATGGCCAAGAGCGACATGGCCGAGCGCAAGCAGACGGTCAAGATCGAGGCGCAGTTCGATGTCGCCGAGTACAAGATCCTGATCCTGTCGGCGACCGAGGCCGCGGGCCTCGAGACCTGGCTCAACCAGAATCACTACAAGATCCCCGCGGGCGCCGAGCCGCTGCTCCGCCCGTACGTCGAGGCGGGGTCGAAGTTCTTCGTCGCCAAGGTCGACCCGAAGAAGGTCCAGATGGTCGACGGACATGCGGCGCTGTCGCCGATCCGCTTCCACTATGAAGGGGAGGACTTCGCGCTGCCGATCCGGCTCGGCATGGCCAACGCCAGCGGCAAGCAGGACCTGATCGTCAACATCCTGTCGGCCGACAAGCGCTACGAGGTCGCGAACTACAAGAACGTGTTCATCCCGACGAACTTCGACGTCAAGGACGCGGTGAAGACCCGGTTCGCCGAGTTCTACGCGGCGCTGTTCGACAGGACGGTGGAGGCCAACCCGGGGGCGGTGGTCACCGAGTACGCGTGGACCGCGCGCCCGCAATATCACTGCGACCCGTGCCCCGAGCTCGACGTGACCCAGGCCGATCTGATGACGCTCGGCGGCGACATCGTGCAGGGCCCGATCGCCCAGGGGACGTTCGTGCTGACCCGGCTCCACGCGCGCTACGGCAAGCAGGACATGAAGGACGACCTGCGGTTCAAGGAGGCCAAGCCGGTCACCGGTGGCCGCGAGCAGTGGAGCAAGCAGGGCCTCGAGTACGGCGCCGCGCCGTCGGCCGAGAACTACTTCCAGGCGCGCTACGCGATGCGCCACTGGTGGACCGGCGCGATCCGCTGCAAGAACCCGCAGCGCGGCGTCTGGGGCGGGCCGCCGGACGGCAACTTCCAGCCGACGATCGCGGCGAGCAAGCTCGCGTTCGCGCCGCGCGGCAAGCTCGCGCTCCCGACCATGATCAAGCGCGACCTGTGGGAGATCGGGCTCAAGAAGGACTCCGCGCCGCCGGCTCCTGCGCCGCGCGGCACGAAGTTCGCGACCCCACCGGGCACCAAGGCGATGGGGTTCGGGGCCGGCGTGATGATCGGCCTCGTGATGATCGGCCTCGGCGTGATCGTCACGCGGCGGAGGCGTTGACCGCCATGCGGCTCGCGCGCTCGACATCCCTGGTCGCTGCGGTCGTCGCGGTCGGCGCCTGCGGCACCGGGGAGCCGCAGCCCAGGCCGATCATGGCGCCGAAGGTCGCGCTCGCGGCACCACGGCTGCCGAGCGGGCAGCGCGAGTTCGCGCCGAGCTTGCTCCAGATCGATCGCACTGCGCACGCCGCAGGTGACGTCAGCGACGGCACCATGCTGTCGGACGTCGATAGCTGCGCGACCTGTCATGCGGACGCCGCGGCGCAGTGGTCGACGAGCGCGCACTCGTTCGCCTCGTTCGGCAACCCGATCTACCGCGTCAACGTCGAGCTCGCCCGGCACGATCTCGGCAAGGATGCCAGCCAGCACTGCGGTGGCTGTCACGACATGCCGCTGATGGTCGATGGGCTGATGACCACGGGGGAGGTTCCCGCGGCCGATCTGCGCGCGCACTCCGGCGTGACGTGTCGGCTGTGTCACGGCGTCAAGTCCACCACCAAGGACGGCAACGGCAGCTACGTGTGGTCGAACGCGCCGATCGAGGCGCCGGTCGCCGGTGATCTCGCGTCGATCGCGCGGCACAAGCAGCAGGTCGGGTTGTCGGCGGCCCCCGGCGCGTCCGGCGCGGGGCTCGGCACCGAGCTGTGCGTCAGCTGCCATCGCGGGTTTCTGTCGCCGGACATGGGCATGCCGGTGCATCTGTCGGGAGTCGACGAGTCCGGGATGTGGCGTAGCTCCGCGTACACCGGCAACGGCATGGCGCGCGTCGACAAGGTCGATCAGAAGACCTGCATCGATTGTCACATGGAGCGCGAGCCCGCATCGGCGGGGGAAGCCGGCGCGAAGCACGGCACGATCGCGTCGCATCGGTTCCTCGGCGGTCACACCTGGATGGCGTCGATGCGCGGCGACGCCGAGCACCTGCGGCGGTTGCAGGCGAAGCTCGAGGGGGCGGCGTCGATCGATGTCGCGGGCGCGCGGATCGAGCAGGCGAGCGGGGCCCGCTGGCAGCTCCCCGCGGACGTCGCGGAGATCACGCCGGGCGCGCGCGTCGCGTTCGATGTCGTGATCCGCAACCTGCTGGTCGGCCATCGGTTCCCCGGCGGGGTGCTCGACATCCAGGATGCGTGGGTCGAGGTCGAGATCGCCGATTCGGCGGGCAAGCGGCTCGCGTCGTCGGGCCTCGCCCACGAGCGCGACCCCGGCGACGAAGAGGCGCACGTGCTGCGCACGCTCGTCGTCGATGATCAGGGCCGCGTGCTCGAGGAGCACCAGGTGGCGAGCTTCCGGACCCAGATCTCGACGCAGACGCTCGCGGCCCGCGAGGCCCAGGTCACGCGGTTCGCCTTCGATGTGCCGACGACCCTGACCCCTGGACAGCTGCCGCTGCGCGTGACCGCGCGGCTTCGCCATCGCAGCCGCACGCTCGCGATGCAGGCGACCGTCTGCACCGCATCGAAGACCCGCGTCGGTCAGGCGTTCATTGCCGGTGCCCGGGGCGCGCGGGATGTCGCGCTCGATCCGTGCAAGCCGCAGCCGATCACGCTGATCGCGCAGACCCAGATCGAGGTCGGGCAGGGCGCCAAGACGCTCGGCGCGCGGCCCGCGTGGGAGCGGCTGTACGAGTACGGCATGGCGCTCGCTGCGACCGTGACCGAGCGGCTCGAGGAAGCGCACGCGGTGCTCGATGCGGCGCTCGCCGCCGTCCCCGCGGACGAGCCGAAGGCCCCCGCCGGAGGCCCCCGCGATGCAGGGAGCCTCCGGTCCACGGGACGCGGACCGGAATCGATCGCACCCGCGCGCGCCCGCGCGATGGTGCTCGTCCAGCTCGGCTGGGTCGCCTCGAAGCAAGGTCGCGTCGACGATGCGCTCGCGTTGATCGCGCAGGCGCGGCTGCTGTTGCCCGCGCCGGGCCCTGCCGTGCTCGATGCGGTCGCGGCCGATGCGCTCGCGCGGGGGTGGCGTTGGCGAGCGGCGGTCGCACCGGCGAAGGCCTGCACCGAGCGGGCGCCGGCGAACTCGGGCGCATGGATGATCTACGCGCGCGTGCTCGGCTCGATCGGCGATGACGCCGGTGCGCTCGCCGCGGCGACCCGAGGGCTCGAGCTCGCGCCGCGCGATCCGGATCTGCTCCGCAGCCAGGCAACCGCGCTCGCCGCGCTCGGTCGTCCCGAGGCCGCCGCGGCGCTCGCGGCCTACGATCGGTTCCGTTCGCCGGATGACGCGGCCGCGCTCCGCATCCAGTGCGCGGCCGAATCCAGGCGCTGCGCGCGAGCTCGGGAGCAGGGCGCCACGATCGTCCTCCAGCCGGCTCGGTGATTCCGCGGTACGGTTGGCTCGATGTTCGCTCGAACCTGGCTGATCGTCCCGATCGCCGCCGCGGCCTGTGGGGACCAGGGGGACCCCCGTCCGTCCCCGCTGGCATCGTCCGTGGCGCAGGCCGCGTCGTCGAGCCGTGGCAGCGCGGCGGCGACGGTCCCCGCAGGATGGCGGCGCGAGGCGCTCACGGCCTATCAGCTCGCCGCGAGCATCGCGGTCCCTGGCGACGCCACGCTGACCGGTGGCCGCGAGCCCGAGCGCGACGCAGATGGCCTCGCGATCACGATCCCGACCGTGACGATCACCCGCGAGGCCGGGGCGATCCGGCTGTCGTCCGACGTCGCGATCGGTTGGGTGCCGACCACGCTGGCGGCCGAGCTCGCGGACAACGCGCGGCGAGCGACGCCGTTCGCGGTCGAGGGCTCGAAGGAGACGCCGACCGGCGAGTGGGCGGTCGCATATCGCCTGGACGCGGAGGACTGCCAGGTCCACGGCGGGTCGCCACGCGCCAAGGTGTGGTGCCAGGCCGCGGAGCAGAAGATCAGGTGCGCGGCGATCTCGACGGTGCTCCAGATCTGCAGCTCGATCGAGCCCTCGGGATCGCCGATCGAGGCGGGCTTCGACGCGGCCGGCGCGTTCCCGCGGGTGTCGGATCCACAGGCCGCCCAGGCCGCGGTGACGGTCGCCCGCGCGATCTCGCGCGACGATCGCGATGCCCTCCTCGGCATGGTCGCGCCCACCGGCATGATGCTCAAGGGCAAGAAGGTCTCGGTGAAGGCGCTCCGCGCGCTGCTCGCCGGCGATACGATCCAGCGCGCGTTCGAGATGCGCTGCAAGCCCTTGCCGGGTCAGCGAGCGAGCCAGTGCGCGTGGACGGCCGAAGGGGACATCGCGAATGACCAGCTCGCGGTGCTCGCCAACGATGGCGACGGGCTCGTGCCACGGTTCACGCTGTCGAAGGGCGCCGGCGGGCGATGGCTCCTCGGAAGCGTCGACATGGCCGACCTCGGCTCACCGTAGCGGCGTGGCCGGTGCGCCGAGCGCTCGGCGAGCTACGCCGATGCGACGTGGGTCGTGTACGCGTCCGGCGAGAGCAGCTCGTCGAGCTCGCTCTTCTCGGTCGGCTCGACCTCGATCATCCAGCCCTTCACGTAGGGCTCCGAGTTGACGAGCTCGGGCTGGTCCTTGAGCACGGCGTTGACCGCGACGACCTTGCCGGACACCGGCGCGTACAGGTCGCTGACGCTCTTCACGCTCTCGATCGTGCCGAACCGCTGGCCCTTGGTGACGAGGTCGCCTTCCTTGGGCAGGTCGACGAGCGTGATGTCGCCGAGCTGATCGACGGCGAACTGAGTGATGCCGACGCGCCAGTTGGAGCCGCGCGCGGAGAGCCACTCGTGATCGAGGGTGTATCGGAGATCCTTGGGAAAGCTGGACATGGGTTCGCTCAACTCCGCTTGTAGAACTTGCCGGGCACCACGACGGCGGGAACGTCCTTGCCGCGGCAGTCGATCGTAAGGGTGGTGCCGGGCTTGGACATCTCGGCAGGAACATAGGCGAGCCCGATCGCGCCTCCGACGACGATGCCAGGGCCGCCGCTGGTGACGACGCCGACCTGCGCGGCGGCGCCGGTGCCGCGGCTGCGATCGACGATCGGGTACCCATGGCGTGCGATCGCGCGCAGGTCATCCGCGATCTTGAAGCCGACGAGCTGACGCGTCAGCCCGACGCGCTGCTGCTCGCGGAGCGCCGCGGCGCCGATGAAGTCACGCCCGTCGAGCTTCACGGCCCAGCCGAGGCCCGCCTCGAGCGGGGTGTGATCGTCATCCAGATCGTTGCCGTAGAGCGGCAGCTTGGCCTCGAGCCGGAGCGTGTCGCGGGCGGCGAGGCCGATCGGCAGGCCACCGAGCGGCTTGGCCGCCTCGACCAGCGCCGTCCACAACGCCGGTGCGTCCTCGTTCGCGCAGGCGAGCTCGAAGCCATCTTCCCCGGTGTAGCCGGTGCGCGCTGCGATGCACGCGATCCCGGCGACCTGGGCGTCGGTGAAGGCGAAGCTCGGCAGATCGCTGAGCGTCCCACCCGCCAGCAGATCGACCATCGCGACCGCGCGCGGGCCTTGTACGGCGATCAGCGCGGTGCGGTCCGAGACGTCATCGACGTCGTTCGGGTGCTTCACCACCTCGCGGAACCAGCTGATGTCCTTGTGGGTGTTCGACGCGTTGACGATGACGAAGAACTCCTGATCGGACTTCTTGTAGAAGATGCAATCGTCGATCACGCCCCCGCTCTGATGGCAGAGCAGGGTGTACACGGCCTTGCCCGGCGCCGCGGACGCGACCTTGTTCGTGGTCAACCGCTCCACGAACTCGCGGATGTTCGGGCCGCGCAGGTAGCACTCGCCCATGTGCGAGACATCGAACAGGCCGACCGCCTCGCGGACGGCCTTGTGTTCCTTGATCGTTCCGGCCGTGTACTGGACGGGCATGTCCCAGCCGCCAAAATCGATCAGTCGCGCGCCGAGCTGCCGGTGTAGGTCCCAGAGCGGGGTCTTTCTACGCTCCATCGCCGCGGAGACTACTACGTCACGAGCAGATGCGGGCGCGTTACGGCGGCATCTCGTACGCGGCCACCGACCTCGAAGTGCGCGCGCCGGCGGCCCTCCAGCCGGCGGTGCTCCTTCCAGCGGAGCCCGCTGCGCTTCCAGATCGTGAGCCGGGCGTCGCCGATCTCGGTGTTCGCGCAGAAGACCTCTGTGCCGTCGGGGTCGAGGTAGGGCGCGTTCACCATCTGATCGGCCGAGCACGTCATCAGCCCCTCGATCTTGAGGGTCGGCGACCACGCGCGGAACTCGACGTGCCCGGTGCGCCACGCCGCTCGGTTCACCGCGAGGTGTCGGAACTTGTTGAACCGGTGCTGCTCGCCATCGAGATCGAGCGACAGCATGAACAGCGGGGGCAGCAGGATCCCGCGCCGCTGGATCTGCGCGCCCAGGATCTCGATGAGCCCATCCGGTGCGCCCGCGAGCTCCGCGCAGCGCCCCCACGTCCACGAGTACGCGTGCTTGCGGCCCCACAGGTGGGTCTGCCCGGCGATCGCGCGCTCGAACACCAGCTCCTCGCCATCGACGAGCAGCGTGCCCGACAGCGGCACCCGTGGGTTCGGCGTGTGGACGGTGGTCTCGGGGAGACCGCCGCGCGCATACATCAGGTCGGGATACTGGCGCAGCGTGCGCGACGCGGGCTCCCAGCGCAGGTCCCAGCGTACGTCGTGACCCCCGCCGGACAGCTCGCCGAAGCTATGATCGTGGCCGAGCTCGCATCCCGCGATCGTGAGCTTGAACGGTGCCGTCGAGGACGTCAGCAGCTCGTCGCGAAACCGCTTGTGGATCGCGAACGTCCGCTCGGGACGATCCGGATCGAACCTCGCGAACCACAGCTCGGCGCGCGGCGCCTCCCCGTACGGCGGTGCGCCGCCGGAGCCCGGCCGCGGCGCCTCGGTGATGAAGCGGAGCCAGAACCCCTGGTCGGTTTTCGGATGGTTCCAGGTCGTGTACCAGACCTCGTAGACACCGCTCGACGTCGAATTCCAGCGGCGGAAGTTGTCAGCCTCGGTCATGTGGCACTCCGTGAGGGCAGGTCTTGGGCGCGGGGCTTGCCGAGCACGCGGCCCGCCATCCACGAGGCGAACCAGCGCGGCGCGAGTCGCACCGCCCAGCACGACAGCTTGTTGATCCAGCCCGGGATCACGTTGCGCTTGCCCTTGCGCATCGCGCGCACCGCGCTGCCGGCGCACCGTTCGGCGCTCATCATCGCGGCGTTCGCGACCCACCCGTAGTTGCCGGCACCGGCGGCGGCGTGGAACGCGGTCTCGGTCCCACCGGGGCACACCACCGTGGCGGACACCGGCGATCGCGCGGCCGCGAGCTCGTCGTGCACGCCCTCGGTGAAGTTGCGGACGAACGCCTTCGAGGCCGCGTAGAGCGCCATGTTCGGCACCGACTGGTAGGCGCCGATCGACGCGATGTTCAGGAGGTAGGCACGGCCACGATCGCCCGCGCGCGCCGTCACGAACCGCTTGGACAGCTCGACGAGCGAGGTGATGTTGAGCTGGACCATCTCGGCGTCGCGTTGCCAGTCGGTGTCCGCGAACGGCCTGAACGCGCCGAAGCCCGCGTTGTTGATGCAGATGTCGACCGCGCCGCCGGCGCTCGCGGCCGTCCACAGCGCGGTCGCGGCGCCGGGCTCGCCGAGGTCCGCGGTGATCACGTCGACGCGTACGCCCCGCGCCGCGCACGCGGCCGCGACGGCATCGAGCGGCGCCTTGCGCCGCGCGGTGAGCACCAGATGCACGCCGAGGGCGGCGAGCTCGCGCGCGATCGCCGCTCCGATGCCGCTCGATGCACCGGTCACCAGCGCGCGCTTGCCAGCCAGCTCCGACATCGGCGAAAGCTACCACCGCTTGACGTGCAACCGCCCGCCTGCGATCACTTCGCCATGCGCACACGCTGGTTGTGGATGGTGATGGTGATGGTGGGAGCGCTGGCGGGATGCGGGCCCTCGGCGGGCGAGATCAAGCGAGCGAAGCTCGCGGTCTACAAGGCACCCAGCGGCCAGCTCTTCGACATGGTGCTGGAGGAGACGCAGGGCTTGTACAAGCTCGGTGCGGTCGAGCGCGACAAGCGGCTCTTCGCGACGCGACCGCAGTGGTACAGCTCGGAAGGTGGTCGTGAGTCGGGCACCGACGAGGGCAATGGCGAGTACGTCCGGACGCGTGAGGGGAGCGTCCAGGTGTCGTTCGTCGTCCAGGTGATGGAGATCAGCAGCGGCAAGGTTGCGATCGAGATCACACCGAAGACATTTCAGCTGATCGCCGGAAGCCCGCAACCTCGCGAGCTGACTGCGGAGGACCCCGCGTTGCCGCCGTGGGTCAAGGGCCGGGTCGATGCACTTGCGATCGCGCTCTACAACCGCGCGAGGAACTTCGCCACGTCACCATGACGCTGGCCGCCGCCGCTCGAACGTTGTACGAACGCGGGATGCGGAACCTCTCGATCTCGCTCATCACGGTGATTGCACTTGCGGCTTGCGGCGGCCCTTCCGGCAGGGAGCTCGCGATGGCGAAGCAGGCGCGTTTTCAAGGCGACAAGCTCGTCATCTTCAAGACGGTGAAGAGCGTCACCGAGGCGAAGTACAAGATCGAGGTGTCCGATGAGACCACGCTGGGGCTCAAGACCCGCGGCCGGTGGTTCACCCCCGAGGGCCTGACCTCGCCGGGCGGCGACGACAACATGAAGGACACCCCCGACCGGAGCCTCCGGATCGCGCACGTCGTGCGGGTGCTGCCCGATGGCAACAACTGGATCGTGGAGGACGTCCCGTCGATCGAGCGCTACTTCGCGGGGCGGCCGAACACCGACAAGCTCGATCCCAAGGACCCGAGCGTGCCGGGCTGGGCGACGGGGCAGGCCGATGAGCTTCAGTACGAGATCTACACCGCGCTCAAGCGCTACGAGGTGAAGTCACCGGGTGGCATGGCGCCGGCCCCGGCGTCCGTCGAGAAGCCCGCCGAGCCGGCGGTCGCGGATCCTGCCGCAGGTTCGGCCGCCGCTCCGGTTCCGGCGCCCGCGCAGTGACGCAGCCATCCAGGACCGTCGTCGGGTTGATGATCGAGTCTGACGAGCGCGTCGGCGGCGGTGGCTTCCTCGAGATCCGCCGGGTGCGGATGCGCAACCGCCATGCCGATGGCACGGTCTCGGCCGTGTACGTGTGCGATGCGATCGCGCGGCCGTTCGGTCAGGACGCCGTCGTGGTCGTCGTGTTCGCGAGGACCCCGAGCGGGGTGCAGGTGCTCGTCCGTGACGGGCTGCGGCCGGGGCTCGTGATGGGACGCGATCCGGCCCGCGCACCGCTGCCCGAACCGCCACCGGCGCTGTGCTTGACCGAGCTGGTCGCGGGCATCATCGAACCGACCGATCGCGGCGAGCAGGGGCTGCGCGCGCGGGCTGCCGACGAGGTGCGCGAGGAGGCGGGGTTCGTCGTCGAGCCGTCCGCGGTGGTCTTGCTCGGGGCGGGGATGTACCCGTCGCCTGGCTCGATGACCGAGAAGTTCTACTTCACGGCGGTCGAGGTCGTGCCGGGCGCGCAGCGGGCTGCCGTGGGGGATGGGTCGCCGATGGAGGAAGGGGCCCGGACCCGGTGGCTGCCGCTCGACGCCGCGATCGACGCGTGTGGGCTCGGAGAGATCTGCGATCTGAAGACCGAGCTGGGGCTCCGCCGGCTCCGGGACCATCTAGGAACCACCTCGTAGGAAGACCATGGCGCTGCGTCCTGTCATGCTGATCGTCGCGATCGGCGCGTGCTCGTTCTCCCCCGTGCCGCACGGTCCGGTCGACGCAGCCCCAGACGACGCCCGCCCGGACGCCCCGGATGCGCCGGACGGCGCGGTTCCCGCTGGGGCGTGCATGACCCCGAACGCCAGCGGGCTGGTCGCCTGCTTCGAGGTCGAGGATGATCTCGCGGACGGCACGCTCGCGGATAGCTCGACGCACGGTCACGACGCGGCGACGACCGGGCTGTCACCGACGACGCGCGGGGCATCGCGGGCCGCGATCGTGACGCCGACCGCGACGACGTACGTCCCTGTCGCCCCCGAGCTCGATCTCGCGGCGGGCTACACCTACGCGGTGTGGATCCGCCCCAACACGGTGTCGTTGCAGGGCGTCCTCGATCACGAGCTGCAGTACGCGCTCGTGTTGCGCCCCGGGGCCGGCGGCGAGCTCGCGGCCCACTGCACCCACACCGGCGTCGCGCGGACCGAGTATGTCGAGCACGTCCCGCTCGCGACCTGGTCGCTGATCGCCTGCACGTGGGACGGCACCACGTTCTCGGCGTATCGCTGGACCGGCGCGGCGAGCCACGAGCACTTCAGCCACCGGCCGACGCTTCGTCCCGCGACGGTCGGCGCACACGGGCTCGCGATCGGGCACCTCAGCAACAACGGCTCGCCGGTCGCCCGGCTCGACGGCGCGTTCGACAGCCTCCAGCTCTACGACCGCGCGTTCACCGCGGACCAGGTGTGCGCGCTCGCCGGGCAACCCGCCGGCTGCCTGCCTTGTGACACCTGCGAGGAGTGAGTCGAACGCAGCTCGAGAGGGCGGGGCTTCGAGCAGGTCGCGCTATTCCACGTCGGGCGTCGATGGCCGCGCCGCGGGCACGCCGCTGGTCTTCGCGTACTCGTCGAGCTTGCGATACAAGGTCTTGCGGTCGAGCCCGAGCCGCTGGGCGGCGCGGGTCTTGTTGCCGGCTTCGTCGTCCAGCACGCGCTCGATGAACTCGCGCTCGAGCTCGGCGAGCGTCATCCGGCGCGCGACCGCGGCGCCGAGGAAGTCGGCCGAGCGTCTCTCGCGCACGTGCGGCGGGAGATCGTCGTCGGCGATCAGCTCGCCCTGACACAGCGCGACGCCGCGCTCGAGCACGTTCATCAGCTCGCGCACGTTGCCGGGCCAGTGGTACGCGAGCAGGAGGTGCTGGGCTTCGGGAGCCAGGCGCATCCGGCGCGGTGGCACCTGCCGCGCACCGAGCTGCGCGAGCACGTGCTCGGCGAGCGGCACGATGTCCTCGGGACGCGAGCGCAGCGGCGGCAGATCGAGGTGGATCACGTTGAGCCGGTAGTAGAGATCTTCGCGGAAGTTGCCCTCGGCGAGCATCGTCTCGAGGTTGCGGTTGGTCGCGGCGACCACGCGAACGTCGACCCGCTGGTTGCGGGTGGCGCCGAGCGGGCGGACCTCGTGCTCCTGCAGCACGCGCAACAGCTTGGCCTGCAGCGGCAGCGCGAGCTCGCCGATCTCGTCGAGGAAGATCGTCCCGTTGTCGGCCTCGACGAACAGGCCGGGCTTGTCCGCGCGGGCATCGGTGAACGCGCCCTTCTTGTGGCCGAACAGCTCGCTCTCGATCAGCCCCTCGGGGACCGCGGCGAGGTTGACGCCGACGAACGCGCCGTTCGCACGCGTGGAGTTGTAATGGATCGCGCGCGCGATCAGCTCCTTGCCGGTGCCGCTCTCCCCGGTGACCAGCACCGATGCGGTCGACGCCGCGATCCGCCGGACCAGCGCGACGACGTCCCGCATCGACTGGCTCTTCGCGATGATGTTGCCGAGCCCGAACTTGTCCTCGACCTCGCGCTGGAGCCGCGCGACCTTGTTGCGCAGCGCCCGCTCGCCGAGCGCCTTGTCGGCCACGAGCAGCAGCTCCTCGATCTCGAACGGCTTGGTGATGTAGTCGTAGGCCCCGAGCTTGACCGCACGGATCGCGGTCTCGATCGAGCCGAACGCGGTGATCATCACGACGTGCGGCGGCTCGGGCAGCGCCATCACGCCGCGGATCAGATCGAAGCCGTCCATCTCCGGCATGCGGAGGTCGGTGATGATCAGATCGAACCGGTTG
>WBZN01001052.1_pt1 | contig 17595 bp, 16 predicted proteins | sample 5204281 | NCBI WGS metagenome assembly WBZN01 (sample SAMN12344347, study PRJNA552823) | activated sludge metagenome | biome: Activated sludge suspended growth; feature: Nitrification reactor; material: Wastewater; isolation source: activated sludge from nitrification reactor of wastewater...
CGTTGTCTGAGGTTGGATCTGGTACAGTTCGTAAACCGCAGGTCGGTGGTTCGATTCCACTCGCCGGCTCCATTCGAAGTGCTTGAATGTATGGCTCTTGTTCGAAATGAACAGGAGCCATTTTGTTGCCGACATCGAATCGCTACCACCAGTATCGGTATTGAGTCGATCCACTGCCGCTTTATTCTGGCAGGGACGCTTGGCCAGCGATCAGTATGATCAGATTGGTCAGGAGCTTGATCCTCGAGTAAGCGGTGATGAAATATTACACTTCGCTCCGAAAACGAAAGACAGAAGAAAAATTTAAACGTGCAAGTTGTTGGCTCCTTTGGCCAAACCTTATGGGCTTGAAGCACTGCGCAAATCTTGTTGCAAGGTTTCTATGCAACCTTGCTCGTGTTTTCTCGCTAATGCCTTCCCTTTAATCCTACAAGAAATGACATTATCGGTCGGGCCTGCCCGGCCTTTTAGACGCTTGGCCTCGTCCATCGCTATCCCATGGTGGCCCCGATAACTTCTATTATTCGGGATTCATATTATCGAATTCCGCATTCACAATAATACTTTGCGCGCTGATGTAGGCGACCACTTTGCTAATGAAGGCTGAGAATGTTTCGTCATCCTCGAAAGCGGCTGGCGTATAGCCAGAAATCATCTCGATGATGCTCTTTCCTTCGGTCGCCTTATCGCACAGCGTCGTCGCTGGACCTGCCTGCTTACCGCGTTCGTCATTTAGCTTGTCGACGACACGTTTCCACGTACCACCTTCAGGTACCACCTGGCGTAAAATGTCATCGTGTTTGAGGATGCGCCTGATAACAAACTGCAGTTCCGCGTCAAGGGCCGCTGATATGACTGCTACCATTCCGCTGCAATTGACGGAGAGATTGCGCTGAAGATTTGCTACAGCCTGCATGATATGCTGGCGCAACAAGAGGTTTTCTGGGTTCTTGCTTGATTGCGCACGTTCAAGGTAACGCGCCGATTCCAGCATCAATACCATCCACAATTGCTTGAATTCGCCGTTGATCGACATATCTTGTGGCATTTCAGCGGTTCCTTCACCAAAAACGTGGCGATATAGAATCCGCCGCTCTGCCGGCCGCGTGCTATTTCGCTCTACGCGACCATTGCTAAAATCGATATAACGATTTTGGAGCACATACCCCTGCAGATCCTCGAGTAGGACCTTGTCCTGGATACGCATTCCACTGAAGTTGCTCATATGCCGGGTCGCCACGTAATGGACCGCCCCAAAAACATCAAGTTCGTCGGCCACTACCATGCCGTGGTACAGCTGCGCCGCGCACAGCACAGCCGACTTGTTTATTTCAATCGTCTCGTTGGAATCCCCAATAAACCGAACCATGATATCTTCTTCTCCAACAATCTGACGCACATTCTTTTCAAATGACGGCGGTAACGCATTGGCAATAATTCGCTTCACTCGTGCTTCGATTCGCCCGTGAGTATTTGGTTTCAACATGATTCTCAGTGTCTACGTGTAATAGCTATCGTGATGTAGCTGCCCGTAAGGACATCACCAGGACACGTCAACAATCCATCCTTTCGAATGCCAGTGTGGATCGTCTACGTCAGCTTGCGACCACGGATGCATTAGATGCGCAATAGACCAAAAGACTACATCTTGATCGTCTGTAGCCTCCGCTGGGGTAAAATAGCCTAACTGGGAAATAGCACTAAATGCCCATCCTACGTCCTCGCTAAAATTGTATCGCCGTACGTGAACGTCGCGTTGACCAAAACCGAACCAGGGAGCCCCTGCAGTGTCAGCACGCTCGTTACCAGGCGATTGGATGCGCACGTGTTTGCCAGTGGCATTATTCGCGACGGTCCATACGATGTTCGTGGCGGATGGTGGAACAGTAAAGCCACTTTCACTGCTATATGCGGCAAAGCTCATGCTGCCGCCCGTCATTGTCATCGCATGGCGAGCGCGGTTAGAAATTCCATCCACATCGAAGTCCAGTCTCCAGTATGGGTGGTGCTTGTGATCTCTCTTGGAGGCTGTTTCTGAGCAGGACCAGCCACTACTGTACAATATGGGCTCGAAGCGGCCCGACTTGTGAAAGTAGAATGCCTGGTACAGATCATAACCGCCAATTTCGGAGAACACGGCAATTTCCATTAGGTTGTCGCCAAATAAACGGGCTACAACATTGGACGTTTGACCCGCGAGGCGTGAGAGATTTCCAGAGCTAATACGGTCGCTATATGGTCCGCACCCTGCGTTGATGTCCGAAGCATCACCGCGGTACTTAACCCGAATGACCGGCATGCTGGCTTTATGCAAAACCTTGACGCCTTTCCATCTGACATCCTTCAGGGCAAGGCCTTCACTGTGGGCATTGCCAATTTCCCAAGCGAAGCTCCAGTCGCCGAACACCGTGCTACCGGAATCCGGCATTGGGATCAATGCTTGGCCGTTACCGTTCGAGACGACCAGTATCGAAAGGAACAAGGATGCTATGAGTGATATGCCGATCTTTTTCATATGCTTTCTCCCCTCTATTCGTTTTCAGCGGACTGGTCCAGCGGACACTATTCTGCCGGACGAAATATCGACAGTAGCGTCATACACTGCACGTTTTTGGGACTCCCGATAGAACAGAAGGTACAGATAGCGATTTGGGGCGCGGCCTTCTGTGACGATGCCTCGGACCAATAAGTCTCTAGTGGCTTCGCCATGGCGACGATCAGCGTGGACAATCTTAGCAGCAGCCTCGATTTCTTCCCGTGATTCAGGAGGCTGCACGATCACGCGTTTAGACCGGACATCTTTGACGTCACCGCTCTTCGAGGTGGTTACTGTCACGACATGATTGGCGACGTAGTTGTAGAAGACCATTTCATAACGGTCCTCCGCAGTGGTCTCTATCCCTTGCTTATCTTTGTCCAGCCATCCACTGCTCAAAAGTGAAAACCGCTGCCCAAGCAATCTCTTTACCTTAGGCTCTGCAATCGCCACCGCCCGCATCTCCTGGCGGGTTTCCTGAACGTTGAGGCGACGGCCTGGAATGATGTCAAGGTGAACATTTGATTCGAGCGATTGCCCTTTGAGCTTAGGTGGAAAACTAAGATCGCCCTCGAAGATCACTCTGTCTCCTTGAAGATCAAGACCGCGCTCTTTAAGTTCTTTCAATTCAGGGGGTAGCGCAGCATTTCGTAGAGGCCGCGCACTCGGCTCGCCGCGTTGTTGTGCGTGCGCGTTGCCGCTTATCAGGCATAGCAATACAACTATTAGTTGCACTCTGATTGGAATCAAACTGCACCTCCATTCCTTAAAAATAAGACTGCTATCTCGCTATTTCGCAAGAGGCACTGTCTCGCAACCTTGAGCAATAAACGTGCACGACGAGGTCGAGAACTGTGCGTGCTTCGTCATTAAGGTAGTTTTTCTACGAACGTTGACTCATGCCAGTGCACATTTGTATTCCGCGTTCAACCCAAGCGCTCGTACAAGCTATATTTTGATTCATCAAGATATGTATCTACCTGGATACTAGGCGTATCCATATCGATACGTGCCAAGTGTCACTTGGAATAGGATGTGACAAATAAGAAATGGTTAAACTCACTGTCCTACCTACTTAACGGACGATTGAGAGCGAATTGTTGTGCGTGGTCTAGTTTTTGCCTGCTTCGGTCTCATGAATTTGCTAACGCCACATCTAGCTCAAGGGCTTAGTTTAAAGTCCAAGATACGCAGCATTCGCGTTGTACTCACTACGTATCCCCAACATCAGGGCGGCTGTGTCATGTATTCGGGCCGCAGGTTTCCAAATATTGAACATTGATTGCATTGCCAACTAGTGTCTCGTCTCACAAGTCAGGTTAAGGCGCCCTCCTGAGGGCCTTCTTGATGATTGCGGCGGGTTCTTTGGTCCAGACGAACGGCGTCGGGTGGTTATTCCAGCGTGTGATGTAGCGCTGGATATGCGTAATCAATGCGCGCACCGTATCGAAGGATCCGCGGCGCACCGACTTGCGTGTCAGAATACTGAACCAAGCTTCCACCATGTTCAGCCAGGAAGCTCCGGTCGGGGTGAAGTGAAAATGGACCCGGGGATGGGCTGCCAGCCACGCCCGAACAGCTGGCGTTTTATGCGTCGACGAGTTATCGAGGACGACATGCAGGTCTCGCGTCCGATACTGCCGCGTCAGCACGTTCAGGAATCGCAAAAAGTCGGCGCCGGTATGCCGGGCGCTGCACTCGCCCACGACCGTGCCCGAGGCCACCTCCAGCGCGGCATAGAGACTCGTCAGTCCGTTCCGACGGTAGTCATGCGTCTGCCGGGCTGGCACGCCGGGTCGCAATGGCAGGAGGGGTTGCGTGCGGTTGAGCGCCTGGATCTGGGTCTTCTCGTCCACACTCAGCACGACCGCGTTGGTCGGGGGAGCCATATAGAGCCCCACGACGTCGTGGATCTTCTCCTCGGCGGCCGGATCCGTGCTGAACTTGAACGTTTCGATCCGGTGCGGCTTGAGATCATGCGCCCGCCAGATCCGATGGACGGTGCTATGCGACACGCCGACCGCCGCGGCCAACTCGCGCGCACTCCAATGGCTCAAGCCCGAGCCGGGCGGCTGCAGGGTTCTCGCCACGACCTGGGCTCGCTTGCGCGGCGTGATCACCGGGGGGCGCCCCGACCGGGGTTTGTCGTCGAGCCCGGCAAGTCCCTCCGCAGCAAAGCGTCGGCGCAGACGACTGATCTGGACCGTGGTATAGCCGGTCAGCCTGGCAACTTCTACGCCGGGCCGGTGCTCTGCCAGCAGGAGCACCACGCGAGCTCGACGGCTCAGGCCAGACGGAACAGACGAGGCGCGCTGCAGTCGTTCCAGTTCAGTACGTGTGACCGCCTCCAGGACGATGGGGCGAGAATGGTTGGCCATGAGCCCTCCTACGAGAATGTGGACAGGGCCCATATATTAACATGATTAATGATACGTTACACTAGTTGACTATTTCTCGCGCATTAATAAGGAGCTGAGCGATGAACTCCTATTCCTTCTTTGCGGATTACTGGTATCCACAAGATATGGCAAGTGAAGCACCCTTCAAAACAGATTATTTTCACATCCGTAACTCTCTGTCCTCGGCCTATCGCAATGCTTCACCCAGAAAAATAGAACGATTAGTACAAGAGGCATTAGGTGGCGTGCCGGCGGAGACAGTGGAGGATTTCTTAGGTACGCTGGCCCAGATTGGGCAGGCCGCACTACCTATCGTAGCTCCCGCAGTTGGAACAGTCATTGGGGGACCTATTGGAGGGGTCATCGGTGGCATGGCGGGCCAAGCTGCTGCAGCGGGCATCAAGGCAGCAACTCAACCGTCACCACAGGTGCCCTCTCGCCCATCGGCTCCTCCATCTCCACCACGTCCACAGCCGGCTGCACCGCCCTCACGTCCAGCACCTCGACCCGCTGTAGCTTCGCGCCTGGCTCCGACTTCTCCCAGGCCTGTCTCTCCAGGTGCCACTCCCGCGATGCCAGCCCCCTCTACGTCCGCTACAGGAAACACCTCGGCGGCTCAGTTGCTCACGCTCCTCTTAACTCCTGAGTTTCTTCAGGCTATTGGTTCCCTTGTCCTGGGAGTTGCTGGGAACGAAAGTGTAGAAGTGGCCGGAAAGCCCGTACCCGTGGCAGCTTTTGGTAATCTGCTCAACGTCCTGTCGGAACAATTGATGTCAGATCACCACGCCCTCCAAGGGGGCACTGGCGAATCGACACCGTCCTACTTAATGGATAGCGAAGGCAATATGAAGTGCGATCTAGCGGCGCCAGAAGAGCGCGCTAACGTCTTATGGGAAATGCTCAGTACCCATTGGCAAGAGGACGACGTAAGTGAGCAAGTTGAAGATGATCCTGGTGAAGCATGGGCTTACTGGCAGGAGACGAACGATCTGGACCAGGAAGAATACACTTCTGTCTATGAGGATATCGATGATTAGGGGGTTTTAACTTATGTCTCTAGATCGTCAATCGTTGATCATGCAGATGCTCGCAGCTCGTGCAGGGTTGCCCTCCAATAAGAGCGCTTCTGAACTAACCTCCGAACTGGCTCAAGGGAATCCGCAGCTTGAGATGCTAATGCAGATCATCAACCAGGGAGCGAAAGAAGTGAACCAAGATGAGGACGCAGACTTAGACGTATCGGTGGCGTCTTACGAGCCAGAGAACATTACCCCGCATCCCGAGTATATCGAACAGAACCTGAAGATCGGCATGAGAGAAACAGAGGAGGAGGTGAACGAGTTGCGTTCCCGTTGCGATACGCTCGCCGCGGCGCTTGGCGCGTGCTTTTGTTGGGGCACTGAACCTGCCTGTCGGAACTGCCGAGGAGCAGGAGTGGTGGGCTGGCGCGTGCCGGAAAAAGTTCTATTTTATGAGTTGGTAGTTCCTGCAGTTCAACGATACAAACAGCATAAAAACACTCTGCTCAGTCAGTCTCCTAAGAAGGCATCAACCCAATCACAAAGAAAGGATTAAAACATGGCCGATATTGATGAAACCATTCTCGAGGATCTGGAGCCAACCGAGAACGACGAAGACGACGAGTCGTTGGCCGAAGACGACCAAGCGGAATTTCTTCCTTTCTTACCGGGAGGAAGTATGTTTCCCTTCCCGTTCGGTAACGGCGGGCGCAATCGACAGCCACAGACAGCGAAGAATAGAAACTACTTCTCAAATCGGATGACGCCGTTTGTAACCACACAGCATTTCAATTCGACCCTAGCCAAAGTGCGTCAAGACGTTGCTCGAAATGCCACCGGGATTAAGCAGGTGAACGCCCGAGTAACGGTGGAGCAGAACGTCAACCGTCAACAAAGTACGGCACTCGCCAAGCAAAGCAAGGTCAACAAACACCAAACGAAACAGCTTGCTGTTTTGAAGCGCGATTTGCAAAAGACCAAGGATATGAGTTTGATGATGTTATTGCTGAATAAACCCAAGAGCACTGAAGCAACTACTGCTGAGGATACTGTGGGAGGACAGAACATACCTACAGGATCGCGCGTACTGTACGAAAGCGGTGATAGCAACTCACTTCTTTTGCCATTGTTGCTCATGGGTGGATTGGGCAGCGACGGGGGTGGATCCGATAACAACATGATGCTGATGGCTCTCGTTTTGATGGATAAACTCTAAACGTTTAAAGCAAGAGGTGCCCATTGAATATCATGCACTTGCTAGTAGGTCGACAATTGGCACTAAACCAGGGGATCTCGCGTCAGCGATCTCTTCAGTTAGGACTAGGGGTCAGTCTGATTCAGGATACTATCCCGGCCGTACTCGTTGGACAGGCAGCAGCTCGAAGAGAAGCGCCTGTCACTATCACATCGACATTTGTTATGCCGGACGTGGTTGGACAGCCTAGAAAGGAGGCATCTGACGCACTCAAGTCCGACGCACTCAAGCCTCTTAAGCTTGACGTAGCATTTTTTGATGTGCCGAGCCGCATCATCCCAAAAGGAACCGTCATTGGGCAGGTCCCCACAGCAGGTGAGAGCCTAGAAGAAAACCAACGCGTTGAAATTGCAATCAGTGGAGGACTGCCTGAAGGACTTAAGTGAGTACTCGTCATCAGTGACTCGCTTCGTACCCAAGAGAACAAGCGCATTGTTCCGAGCATAGACATTTCCCCAATGATAAGTTTGCTTTATTGACTCTATGCAATCAATGGATCCAGGCCTATGGGAGTTGATGCTTGAAGGAAAGCCAGGCGATGAGATCATGGCGATGTTGCGGCTGCATGAGCAGAGTAAGACACCACCGGATGTCCGAATCATTGCGCAGTTTGGGAAGATCGCCACCTGCCGCCTCCGTCGCGAGCACATCCCTCAGGTCCGCGCGCATCCCACTGTAGCGAGCTTGAAAGCTCCCGATCCGCTCGTACCAGATTACGCCATCGATGAGCCGATAGAAGAAGGAAGCGGCAACCCGACTGAATCCGACAGACGTCGTCCACAGGGCTTGAGGGAAACCGGTCGGGGAGTCGTGATCGGGGTCATCGATTGGGGGTGCGATATTGCGTACCCCAGTTTCCGCAATGGGGATGGCTCTACGAGACTCTTGGCGTTATGGGATCAGGAAAAATCTGCACCAGGGTCGGGGAATAATTACTATGGGTACGGCCAGATTTACACGGCTGAGGAAATCAACCGGGCGCTGCGTGGAGCCAATCCATATGCCCTTGGATACGGACCCCAGGGATTCGACCGAGCCGGCGTTGGGACGCACGGCACACATGTTCTTGACATTGCGGCAGGAAATGGAGCAGCGGGGGGGGCCGTCGGAATTGCGCCAGAGGCTGATCTTGTCTTCGTGAGCTTAGCTGCAAGGCGAGGCGGCTTCTCCAATCTTGGCGATTCTGTCACGCTGATCGAAGCCATTCACTTTGTTGAGCGCACGGCCGGAGACAGGCCATGGGTCATCAATCTGAGTCTGGGCAATATGGCAGGTCCGCACGACGGCACGACGCTGACCGAACAGGCGCTGGATGCGGCTGTGCTGGCGGGACCGCAACGAGCTATCTCACAAAGCTGTGGAAACTATCTTGGCAGTCGAACGCATTCGGCACGTCAGATACGCCCGGGACAAACAACCGTATTTACCTGGGAGACTAATCGTGCTGACAGGACGGCCAATGAACTGGAAGTTTGGTATTCAGCACGCGATACTGTTTCCGTTCGTTTGATAGCCCCCAAGGGTAACCGCTCGGACAAGGTCAGACTGGGCCATTCCGGCGAGCTACGCATCGAAGGAAGGGTCGCCGCGCGGATCTACAATCGTTCTGTCGATCCAAATAACTTCGACAATCACATAAGTATCTTTCTTTACCCTGGATTCGAAGCCGGTGCGTACCAAGTCAGAGTAACTGGAGATGACATTGTGGATGGTCGATTGCACGGCTGGGTTGAGCGCGACGAGGGCTGTTCGGACTGCCAATCGCGGTTCTCTCGTGAAGAGGCGCTGTTGCAGGGAACCACCAACACCATTTGCAACGGTCTACGGACGATCGCCACAGGCGCCTATAATCCGCATTCAGTTACATTCGAGATGGGACGATTCAGCAGCATGGGCCCGACGCGCGACGGACGTCAAAAGCCGGATTTATGCGCTCCAGGTGTCAGCATCCTCGCTGCCCGGTCCACGCCCGCAGGGTCACCACCGGGTTCCGGAGGATTAACGCGAAAATCCGGCACAAGCATGGCCTCACCACATGTGACCGGAACGGTGGCGTTGATGTTGTGCGCCGCACTGAGGCCGCTTCAGATTGAAGAGATACGTCGCTTACTACTCTCTACGGCACGGCTCGAAGGTATTCCTTCCAATGAATTGCCGCGAGTCGGAAGTGGGATGCTGAACATCGAAGGTGCTGTCAATGCGGTGCGGAAGCTTCCTGCTCAGCCTATGGAAGAAAGTTCGGAGCTGCCACCTTATACAGCTACGGTCCTTTCAGGTGCCGGACTCCACGAATGGATTACCGTAAAAAACGAAGACGAAGATGAAGGAGCGGAAGACATGAGTCTTAACACACGATGCGCACCTGAAGCAGATCCCGGAGACCCGGTTGCGATCGCACCCACCCCCGATGAAGAAGGGCTGGAAGCGGCTACTGGACCTAGAGCAGTGACGGAATCGATCCCAGCCTTACTTTCCGAAGCGGTAGTCGGACAAGTTCGCTTCGGATCCACTGTGGTTGGCATCAACGCAAACTCATCACCGGCGTATTCAAGTCCCGGTCTGGATGATGCGCTTCAGTTTGCGATTTCGCGTCGCGGCACCCACCATCTCATTGTCGGAAATGCGCTGACCGGTACGCGATTCGATGTTACGGTGTGGACACCCTCTACAGCAATCGCGGAAATTCCTTCCGTTATCGAAGTGGACGCGCCGGACATCTGCACTCTCGTTATCAACGGGGATGCGGGTTACTTTCCTTCGAGCCTTACATCACGGGCATTACGATGGGTCGAGATTCCAAGACTGCGGGAATTTTACGCGCTCTCCGCCGTGGACCGAAATGCCCAGCGGCGCGATTGGGTAGAAAAGCTCGCCCGGGTTGCGGGCAGGCTTGCCATACCTGGCGTGACGGTAAACAGAACCTGGTTGAATGGCCTATCCATGCCTGCGCTACGCCTTCTGCTGGCGCAATTCGGAAGCGTAGCGTTCAATGTTAAACCGCTATCTGGACCTGGCCAACGTCTAGGTTCGGTTGTGGATGGCGTAACGCTGCCGATCATACGTTACCCTTTGCAGGAACCAGAATGTTACTTGCCGGTAATTGCCGGACGTGAAGGGAAATTAGAAGCGATCAATGCATGGGACATGGGCGCGGGCATTAGTCTCGGGCCGATACAGTTCAATTTGCAAAGAGAATCGGTGCTTAGGTTTTTGTCAGCTCTACGCGATCGCGACCGAGACTTATTTCGGCAAGAATTCACCCTCCCGCTACATTGGGATGTAACGGCACATTCCGGCCATGTCGACCTGACCATCACTCCCTCGGGAAGCGCTGCGACTACGCTGCACGGTCGCAGTTCGGACCAGAACAACAATATCGGTTATTTTCAATCGGGTGTTCCGGGCAACTCATTGTTTGCTCAGATCGATGCAGCGCATCGTGCTAACCTTGCAACCCAGTTCCGCAATGCCGTTGTCTGGCCCCATGTGCAAGAAATTATTGTTGAAACCTCGGCCTGGTGGCTCACGCCTGGACTGAACCAGATCCACGAACCCCCTAACGGTATACCAGCGCTTGATTCAAATGTCCCGGACCGCGACACATTTATACTAAAAGCCTTGCTTCTCTCGGCCTTTGTTAGATTTTCTGGCTGCCTAGCTCCATTGCTAGAGAGGCTTCGACCCTGGGCTACAGTTCAGGAGAAACTACGCAATATTGACGCGGTACTAGGAAGCCCAGGGGATTGGGGAGGATGCAGACAGAGCCACAAAACCCATCTCAGAAGCCGTCTTGCCGCTCAGAGACCAGACGCCCAACGCGTCCACGACATGATTGGGCGCATCCGTTCGGGGCACGCTGGAGAGGAATGGGAGGATTTCGAAGAGCGCCCCGAATACTTCGATCTTTCCGATGATTTTTCGCTTGAGAGCGACGCAGAGATGTCCAACAGTCTTCCGTGCGGAGGCCGTGAGCAGATCGACGAGGCCGTAGGCGTGCTGAATCATTGGGGCGAAGCCTTGGTGAGTTTTGCGGATGAAGCCCTCAAGACGGAAGCTACAATCCCATACTCGACCTGGCCCCTCGAATCTGCGCTACAGCACATGGGGATTGAATCAGTTGCTCCTACTGGGGGCCGTCTTTCTGCAGCCGATTTGTTCGATGCGTTCGCTCGCCCCGCACGACGTGGTCTTGCCGAACATTACTCGCGCTACTTGGAGGTGGTGGCTGCGCCGGGGAAGACAGTGACGAATGCGCTGCGTCCCGGCGACCTACTCATCGAGCGAGCGCTCGGCGAGGGCAATGTTGCGCGTTTAAGCGTCGTTTCAGGCACCGAACTAATGGATGCCCATGAAACGGAGGAGGCAGGACTGGAAATCTCAGGCGGTCGGGGTGGGCTCTACGTCCGTGTCGTAGAATCAGGCGTTTCGCCGCGGACGCTTTCAGAAGGGTTCGGGCGCAACATTACACGCCCAGACGGCCGCCTTCGCGCTAGCCAGATGGTCCTGCGTCTTAAGGAGCCATTGATCGGAGAGCAGGCCGGCAATCCATCTGCGTGTACACCAGGCAGCGCGGCTACGCTGCACGCTGATGTCGTCGCCGGTATTACGAATTCCAGAACGCTCACCGGACTGAACTTGAAGATTTCCAGTCCGGTGTGTTCGCCGACCCGGATGTGCCCTCCAAGGCTGCAGCCTTTTCACAACACTGTCGATGCATCACACTTTGTGGGACTTGGAAAGGATGAGCTGCGTGTCCTCGGAATGTCGGGATTATTTGGGCTCGATCTGTCCGGCGTAAACGGGCTCAGCAAGAAAGCCGCACAGTCGGTGAAAACGATTGCGGTATCACCGCCTTTGGGTAACCTTACCTTTGCGGCCATCCGAAGAGACGGCCAACGTGAGGTGCATATCGATCGCCGGGATTTGGGCCGCTGGGGCGTTGTTTCTATGGTGGATGGCGACACATGGAAGTGTCTCCCGTTTGAGGCCCATCCTGGGGTGATTTACACCTTGATGAAAATGAACTGGCCTAGGGCAAGCCTGCACCGTCAGTGGGGCAAAGAAGCTGCGATCGCATGGATTAAAGCGCTCTGCAATTTTTATCTCGATCAAACCGGCTTGAGGCTGGGCATTGGCGATATCTCACATATCGCCGGCGAGGAGATGAACGATGAGCACCATTCGCATCGTGCCGGTATCGATGTGGACTTGTATGTGATTGATTATTCCGGTGGTAGTGCCTTTCCGGACGCTGTACTTTGCGACGGCGACACGGGTGCCTTGAGATTATCAATGATGCTTCCGCCAGCCGATGATGCACAACGGTATCGGACAGGAGGAGCAGTCCTAACAGGGGCCGGAGAAACAGCGGTATGGCAACGTTTCGCAACCGTTCTCGCTTACTGCTTCACCACCTGGGATAGGGTCAATGCTATCGTCTGGCATGGCATCCGTAATGTGCAAACTGAAGCAGTGGCTATTGGACAAGCAGCCTTCGATGCAGGCTGGAGACCTACATGGGGGCCTGCTCCCTCAGACCGCAGTGCGATCAATATCCCAGGCCCGCTTCGGGGTACGAAGCTCATCGGCATGGGAGCGGGCAGCTACAATCGTAGTCCTGGATGGCCACTGCACCGGGACCATATTCATATCCGACTGAGCGTGTGAGGATGTCGCGTGCTACGGAGTTATCAACCTCTCATTTGGACAGAGGACGATACGGAAGATATCCCGTCGTCGAACCTAAACTGGTCTGTCGCAACTCAAGAGCAAATTGCTTTCATGCGGGCGGTCTACGACCAGCAGATCCAGAATGCGCGTGCTGTGCGATCATTCGTAGCCGATATCCCCTCATCCCAGCTTGGTACGGTTGAAAGCGGCCATCAAATGCGCCGCGCTGCAGCTACCTCCTGCCGTGATCTTTTAGCCTCAGCCCGTGCTGAACTGCAGAAACAGAAAGATGTCGGAGATGCGAAGGCTCAACACGTCACCTCCATTCTACCTGTCAGCGGCTATCGCTCCGCCTCGCAACAATTTCAGGCATGGCAAGGGGCATTTCCACGGTACTACAGCGAGACGAGGTCACGTCGCACCGCTATGAGTACCGGCGAACATGGTTCAGAAGCCGTCACATTTCTGGCGCGTTATATCGGAGGCATCTTGGCCGCGCCTGGTTACAGCCTTCACAATGACGGCCGGGCGATGGATTACGGAACCTCAGAAAGCGGTCGGACGCTAGGTCCACAAAGATCCGATTACGATGCATGGCTTCAATCCTGGTTATGGACATGGATGAGATCGAACGCTGCGACATACTATTTCTATCAGAATACTTCCATCCGTGAACCTTGGCACTGGGAGTATCGGGCACCTATAACATCGAGCGAGAGCGACAACGAGACGGAAGCAGTTCCTGAAGGAAGAGAGGAGCTGCATAACGTAACGCTTTTACGAGGACATAGGGGCACACAACCAGATCTCATTCTTCGTTGGAATGCCTTACCCGATCAACCTGTTGAACTTGATGTAGTTGTTCATTTCCATGGCTACTCAGACGAGCGAGACCAAATGAGCCTTGTACGGCACAAGGAGCCGAACAGCGGTCTCGACTGGTCAGATCCTGATAGCCGTACGATTGCCCTCGGCAGACAGCGACCGACGCTCGGCCTCCTACCTCGGGGGAACTACTTCGGTGGTAATTCAGGAAAGGGCTACAACTTTCCCCATCTAGTGTCCACAGGTGGCACGCAGGCGTTGATCGACTTCGCTCTTCAGCACTTCGCGCGCGGGAAAGGATTGCTCAATGTGCGCCGAGGCAGACTTGTTGTAACCGGCCATTCCGGCGGTGGTAGTGCTCTGGCGCAGGTGGTGGACGCACTCAATCCGGACGAAGTGCACGTGTTCGACGGTTTGTACAGCGATCCGGGAGGACTCATTCGGTGGATGCAGAGAAAGATCCGACGTGATGTGGCAGCGCTGGAGGATGGTACGGGCCGGAATCCGCAGCAGTACATGCCGACCCTGGGAGGTGCTCTTCGAGTTTTTTATCGAACGGACAGCGGAACAGCAGCACTTAGCCGCAAGGTTCAGCGGGAACTGAGACAAGAATTGTTAGCGATATCCGGCGCGAGCAGCATAATTACTTCATGGTACAGAGTGGAGCAAACATCCGTGCCTCACGGACGTATTCCCCGTCGCTACGGCTGGCGTCTATTGACTGATGGAGCATCGAATATGCCGGAAATAATTGGTCAATAACAACTGCGCGGCAGTCATCGTACAAAGCCGTGAACGTCGCCAACTTCAATAGCCCATACCCAGTGCTTCTGATTGTGTGACGAGTTCGTCGAGGACTTTGCGGCGCTCCCGATCAACGCTGTTCTTGTAGTGCATGAGATCCTCAAAAACGATGCGTCTGTGTGTTCCAACTTTCACATGAGGAATCTTCCCTTCTTCGAAAAGATTCACGAGAAACGGTCTGGAGACGTTCAGAACATCGGCGACTTGTTGCGTCATCAGCAGGGCATGGACTGGAATCAGGGTGACGGCGTTTCCTGCCGCCGTCTCGGTCAGGAGATCGAGCAGCGCCGGATAGTCGATGCCGGTAGTGAGAGTTTCTGAGAGGTTTTACTCTCCTCCCCGATTTGGAATCGGAGATTCTCCAGGTGATCGATATAAGGTGCCAGCATGCGGCTTGCTTCACGAGCGATCGCAGCATCCTGCGCTGTCGGCACAATCGGTTCTATGGTCCTACTGGTCATTGTGTAGCAGGCAAGTGAAATAAGCGCAATAATCGAAATAAGTGAAACGGACCTCCAGTTTTTATTTTTGACGACTTTACGACACCGCTGCTCTCACCACCCGATTCTGCCGGTCTAACCGTCTGTTTCCGGTTTGCCACTGCATGGAGGATTGTCCATCCACCGACTCATTGCGTGAGAGGGGCGACGGCATCCCCTGGAGAAGGGCCACTGGCGCGGCTCCCCTGCGCGGGTGGCTTGCGCCACCCCGCGCACGGGCGTCCGGCTTTGGGTTGCTGCTGTTTGAATCGATCGGCTTATCTTGACAGGACACGTGGAACCTCCTAGCCTTACAGTAACTTATCGGTTAGTCAGTGAGGAGCTCATCATGGATGATCGTATCGTGGTCGATTCCAAAACCTGCGGCGGGAAGCCCACGATTCGAGGCACCCGCATTATGGTGACGAATATCCTCGGCATGGTGGCCGGTGGCTACACTTTGGCCCGGATCATTGACGCGTACCCCGAACTGACCAACAACGATGTCACTGCCGCGCTTGAGTATGCCAGCCAGGTGATTGACGAAGAGAAAGTCATTCCGCGTGCCTGACCGCCTGACCATCCTTCTTGACCAAAATGTTCCCCAAGCCGTCGTTTCATGGTTGAAGCTGTTGAAGCCGACGTGGGCCGTCTTCCACACCGGCGATGTGGGATTGTCCTGAAGGCTGATGAAGACGTCTTTACCTGGGCGCAGCAACAGGGCGCTGTTGTTGTGACCTTTGATGAAGACTTCGCCGATGGCCGTTCCTTTCCAGCACAGCGACACCATGGCATTGTGCGCCTTCGGGTTTGGCCGACAACGATCGAAGAAACCGAACAGGCTTTGGGTCGATTGCTCAGTGAGGTAACCGAAGCCGAACTCACCACGTCTCTCATCATCGTAGACCGCTCTCGAATACGCGTGCGGACCCGGCCTCAATAGGTTGCACGCCCCGCAAAAAGCGAGGCGTGCAGTGTAGAACCTATCTCAAAATCGTTTGAGTAGCATTGTGATCGATGCGAGTTGCACAAAACCGAGGAAGTTGGCCGCGTAGTATTCCCAGCGGATCAACAAACGCCGCTTCCATTGCAGCCAGGCAAAGAAGCGCTCGACGAGCCACCGGCGTTGATACCGCCGCCGATGGCGACCGTCTTGGGTCTTGAGTTTCCGCGTGGACCGGTGCGGGGCAATCATGTTTACGCCGTCCTGCCGGAGGTCGTTATCGAGTCCATCGCTGTCATAGGCGCGATCGCCGATGAGATGCTCCGGCTTGGCCTCCAGCATGTAGAAATCGAAACTGAGCTGGACCAACGTGACCTCGTGATGATTCGCGGCATGGGTACTGACCGAGAGGGGGAGGCCATGGCGATCCACAATGGCGAGGATTTTCACGCCCTTGCCGCGTTTCGTGAGCCCCACGGCGTCGCCGCCGCCCTTGGCTGCTGCAAACGTCGCATCGATGAAACTCTCACGTTCATCGATCGCCCCTTCTTCACGCAGCGTATTGGCCAGTTGGGTGAGGATCTCCCGCAGGATCTCACGTTGACACCACTGTTGAAACCGGCGATGGACCGTTTTGTAATTTGGATAGCACTGTGGCAGCAGATACCATTGGGCCCCGGTGTTCAGAATCCAGAGCACCGCATCCAAGACGGCGCGTGTCGGGACAGGCTTGCGTCCCGGGCGATTGTCCGGGATGTGCTCTTCGGGGAAGTGTGCTCGAATCCGTTCCCATTGGTCATCGCGCAACCGCAGCATAGACGCACATATACGGCCCCATATTCACCCAGTCAACAATTTTGAGATAGGTTCTAACCAAAAGTGTAACCGTCGAGACCTTTTCCGGCGGTTTTTGACACCACACCACAGGACGAAGCACGACCCACCTAACCCAATGGTGGATCAGGCTCTTCTGTGTGTTTTTGTGGTGTGAAATGAGGTGGGGAAATTACTTCGGGATCGCTTCGTAAACCGCAGGTCGCCCGTTCAATCCGGATCGCCGGCTCCATACTCTTCCATGGAATTTCAGGTAGTTGCGAAGTCAATCCGGTCTGTGAATTCTGTGCAGAAACCCCTTCTGCTACCACGAGCTACCGCCCTCTCTGATTGAGACGGGATTGCGTCGAGGCGATCCAATGCACAGGGGCTTTCTTCTTCAGCCATCTCCCATAGGTGTTCACCGTTAGTACAATCCTCGCGTGTCCCAATTGCTCTTGAACGTAAGGGGCTGGGACCCCCTCGGACAGGAGGATCGAGGCCATCTCGACTACCTCCTGAGTTGTGGGTTTCTTTTGCGCTTAGGTTGTCTGAGGTTGGTTCGGGACAGTTCATCTTTCGGTTTGTAAGCGCTCGACGAGCGCCTGAATCGTCAGCGGGGCATTGCCTTCCGCTCGATTGTTCACGAGGACATAGGTTGTTCGATTTTCTGCGGTGGCCTGCTGTATTAGACTCACCGTGTCCTGGCGCATCTCCGGTAGTTCCCCCACGATCTTGTTATAGGGCTCGGCGCGTTTCTTCGCTGCCTCGTAAGTCATTTTTAATGGGGTCAAGAGCCGAATTACGGTGAACGGGGCCGTCATGGTCTTCATGCGTTGATGCTGTTCGGCC
>WBZN01001055.1_pt1 | contig 17544 bp, 7 predicted proteins | sample 5204281 | NCBI WGS metagenome assembly WBZN01 (sample SAMN12344347, study PRJNA552823) | activated sludge metagenome | biome: Activated sludge suspended growth; feature: Nitrification reactor; material: Wastewater; isolation source: activated sludge from nitrification reactor of wastewater treatment...
GTGTGCTCCGCGAACGTTAGCAGTGATCGTTCTTTGAATGGGCCTGCTGTAGTGCTCCCCTGAAATCAAGCCACCTGGGTTACTTGTTGGGGTTTGGGTCAGGGTCATGGGTCACTTACGAATTCTCTCTCCTCCCTCTTTTCCGCCACATCGAACTGCAGCCCGCTTGAGCCTTCGCCACGGCCCGGGCTCTTGCGCCGGCCGATCCAGAGATGCGTGGTGCCGTCGATCCAGCGCGCATATTGATAGGTCCTGGTGACGCGAGCTCCTTCGCGCGGCACTTCTTCTTCGTAGAGCAACAGTTCGCGCTGTGGTTCGAGCAACCGTCCCTTCGGGAGTTGCGCGCCTTGAATGCCGCCCTCACCGAATGCCGGCAGGGCTCCGCGCTTGAGTCGCAAGGTGGTGCCGTCCTTGACCGGGAGCAACGGAATCCAATAGTCCGGCACCGTGGTCCCGAGCCGGTACACCAATGGCGCGCCATCACTCCCAGCGGCAGGCGAAGCCGGCTGTTCCGCCAGCGTCTCTTGATAGGCTTCATGCCGATCCAACGACCGACCGGCGGCGCTTTCGACGACTCGCTCGACGGCCCAGGCCACGTTGGCCATTTCATCCCTCAACAACGACAGGTCTTCCATCGGCTGGCTCTCCAACATCGGGCCCAATACCGGCGGCAGGAAAAATAACTTCTGTGTATCGTGCGTGAGGCCGAACATGCGCCAGGGCGTGGTGGGTCCATCCACGTCGGTCGTGTGGGAAATGAGGAACCGTTCGCCGAAGGTGTTGGTCACGACGAGCGCACGGATCTGCGAGAGTGTTCCGACGGGAAGTTCGAGCGGCAGGAGGAACCAATCATTGCTGTATTCCAGTGCGAACTTTACCAGCAGCAGGCGGGCCAGGTCCTGCGGCGCGGCCTGGACGCTCGCAAAATTCACGGCCCCGTCTTCGAATTCCCACAAGCGCGCGGAGGGCATGCCGCGAAACGAGACCGGCGCGGGGAGAAAGGCTTCCGTGAGGGACGTACGGCTTTCGGTGGCCCCCAGCCCGTTTCCTGAACTTGTCGTGAACGAAAACCAGTCCAATCGTCCATCCAGATATTCCGGCGCGGTCAGCACCACTTCGCTCGACGTCGTCTTGGCGGAGACACTGAGGGCGTACTCCATCCGTTCAGGAATCCAGGCAGAGGGAGCGCTGCCTTGTTGGAAGAGGCCGTCGAGCCAGGTCAGCCAGGTAGTGACCTGGCTCAGTACCTTCGGGCGATCTACTTCGCTCACCTGATCGAACGGCGCTTCTCGAAACAATTCCGCCATACTGTTGCTTGCCTGCAGCGCTCTCACTCGTGCGGAAAACCGCAGCCCATCGATGGTGCGGCCGCTCAGGACGCGGATGAAGGACAGGCTCGCGGCATCGATCTGCATGGCCTGCTCCGCCGTGGGAGTGGTCAGGACATACGTACTTGCCAGCCACTGTGCGCGGGGGGGGCCGAGCCTGGCCGTTTCCAGCAGGCGGAGTAGATGCCGTCCCGATTCGGCCGCGAGCCGCCAGTTGGGGCGCGTGTTGTCGGTGACTGGTTCCGCTTCCACCAACGTTTCCAACGCCAACCCGATGGCTGCGTAAGGCCTGGCCGGATGCGGACCGGAGCGTGGGCCGGGTTGATAGCGAGTGACGGCGGCGGTGTCCACGATCACCTGCGCGGCGGCAGGCGAACCGGCGTCGGCCCCATTGAACTCGCCGAACTGCCATTGACGGCCCAGCATCCAGAGCGGATCGTGGATGCGCGCCTGCAATCCGTCTTGGAGATCCGGGTTGTGGGTGCTGAGGTCGAGTCTGATTCGAGAGGGCATGCCTAGGCTCCTATCGCTGGATCGATGACGCTGGTGAAGTCGAAGGCGCCGCCGTTGAAGAGCAGCGCTGGCGCCGCCGGGTCCTGCTCTCCGGAACCGACCGGCTGCAGCGCACGTTTACCGGAACGATCCCACGTGGCCATGCCGTCGAACAGGGTGAAGGCCATGCCGTTCACGATCCGTCCTTCGACCCCCACGGTGGCGGCGGGCACTTCGAGCCGCACCCACCGGCCTGGCGGCGGCAGGGGCCCCATGTACTGGCGGCTGACGGTATTGTCGGCGCCCCACGGAATGAGGTTCTCGCCCCAATAGGCGCGGTGCTCCCATGTGCCGTCGTTCCACTGCAACATGACCTGTCGAGGCATACGCGCGGGATCGAGATAGATGTGCGCGAACAGGCGGTCTCCGACACTGACGAACATGGCGAGCTTGGCGCCTTGGAAAAAGTGTTGGTGAATGCCGGCGGCGACCGCCGATTGATGGGCGCGTCGACCGGACAACGGTTCCGGCTTCATGCGAACCCAGTTCCAGCCCTCACCGTCGCCGAGGGGCGTGGCCCCTTCCGGCAGGTGATCCTCCACCCAGATCAGTTCGTCGCCGCTGTCGGGCGCCACGGCGCGGAGCCGAGCCAAGTCCATCGTTTCTTGCAGGACGGCTTCCAGGCTGTTGAGGTCCCAGGTCGCGCGACGGTCCGCGGGCACGGCCAGCAGCAGCGCCTGCGGTGGGGCACTATTGGGCTGATCGTAATGAAAAGCCACGCCCGTCGTTTCACGGGGACTCGGCACCGTTTCCACCCATTCGTCGATCAACAGGCCTGCGAAGGGTTGATCGAAGCGGAGTGGTTGCACCGATGACATCTGCGCCACCAGCGAGAGACGCCCTCGCGGAAAGAACTGGTCAGGTTTCGGCGGCAGGGCTACCCACCGATCCTGCGCCTGAAATGGGAGTTGTCCGACGTGGAACCGGAGTGCAGTGCTCCCCACGGTTTCGGCATAGAGCATCGCTTCATTCAGCCGCGTCGCGCCAGGGCGGACGTAGGCGGCACGCTGGAACCAGGTCACGGCGGCCAGCGGGTCCTGCCCTTGGAGCGAGAGGCTGGCGCCGAACGATTCATTCAACTGTGCCGCGTTGGCCGCGGTCACTCGGGGCAGCGCCAGGAAGTCCTGGCCGAAGATGATGCGGAAACGAGCCAGGTCATGATCGCGCCGTTCTTCGGGCGTGGCGGTCGTGCGTACAAAGCCCTGCTCCGATTCGGCCACGCGGTCCAGCCGACGTTGCGCTTCGAGGACGACTGACCGCGCCTGGGTCAGGAGCAACGATCGCGCGTCCGGTCCCGTGCCGCCGATGTTCATCGGGACGGCGCTCGGTATGCCGAAGTTCGCCACACCGAGCAGGGCGCGGCGCACCTCGTCGAGGTTGGCAGTCAGGTCATCCGACGAGGGCGGAGGCAGGAGGCCGTTGAGCCTCCCGCGCGCATCGGTCAGGGCTTGTCGTGCGCGGGTGGCGCGGCCGGCAAATTCTTCATGGTCCAGCCCGGCGTCGGCGGGTGATTCGGGCAATGACAGGTCGCGGCCGTCCAGTGAGCGGGCGTTACTGAGCAGGCGGCGCACCGTGCCGGCGACTTCGCACCATTCGGTGACGCTGACGATCTCCGTACCCCAGCCGTTGTCGCGGCCGAACTGCAATTGTATGACCGCGTCCGGGGGGACGGTGGTGGGACGAGTCTGCTGCAAGACGAACCGCCACCGTTGCTCGAGCTCGGCTTGCTGCGCGCGATTGTTACCCTCCGCCAGATAAATCGCATCCAGCGGCGTCAGTCCAAGTGAGGTCAACGAGCTCTCCACTGTTTGATAGACCTGTCCGCCCTGCTGATCGATGTAGGCAGCCTTACAACGGACCTGGGCCGGGTTGGGTAACAACGTTGCCGTCCAGGCGTTGAGGATCGGTTCGGCCTGGGCGCGTGCCGACGGGGTATGTGTCGGCCAGCCTGGAGGCGCCGTGCTATCGGCAGCGGAAAACAGCGTACAGAGGCGATGCGTCAGCCCCACTCCGCTTCTCGGCGTGCGGATCACGTCCAATTCCGGCGGCGGAACTTCACCCGCGGCAATGGCATCCAGCGTGGCGCCGGAGCGCAGCGGATTGCCTTGCACGAGCTGATACACACTCTCGGCCACGACACTGTCGCCCACGGAGTCAACCAGATCATCCAGCATCTTGAGCGCTTCCACCAACGCGGTGAAGTCGGGGCTGCCGGTCGACGGAAATCCCAAGGTCGTGTTGCCGAACGGAATGGTCGTGACATCCCAGGGTGTGTGCGGGGCTTGGCGTTGCTGACTTGCGGTCCATCGACGATGCAGGGCCAGCCCGTCTACCACGGCCGCCGCCGGCAGTGATTTCAGCGCCTCATTCCATTGCGCGGCGAGGCGCGTGGTGAGGGCCGCCCTTGCGGCGACCAGGTCGGCCATGGCTTTGCCGCGTTGCCCTCCTTCCTTGGCGAGGGCCTGGCGACCAAACTCAGCGGCGAGTGTGCCCTGTCGTGCGGCCATCTGTTGCGCGGCCGGAATGGAATCCGGATCGGCGGCATTGAGCAACTTGGCCTGGGCGCGTTCCGCGAGCAGGCGTGAGCCTTCCTGCGCGCTGACGGCCTGCTGTGCGGCGGCGGCCTGGGCCAGGGCGGTGGTATGAGCCTGGGTCAGCTGTTCCACGCGGTTGTTCCAGTCATCCAAATCCCGCGTTTCCAACAACTGGACGGCATACCGCCGCACGGTGGGTTGGATCACCTTGCCCTGCGGTTTGGCCGTCTGTTGTTGCGCCAGCACCTGGGCTGCCTGCGCCACCTGTGCCTGCGCGGCCTGCGCCTGTTGTGCGAGCGTGGCGATCGTCCCCAGTTCTGCGCGATAGCTGTCCACGCGGCGCTCTCGTTCGGCCGTTAAGCCACGGGCGTCTTCCGCCCGGCGCAGGGCCTGGTCGCGTTGCGCCGTTAGCAGGCTGACCTCTCGCGCCAGCCCTTCAGCCCGCGTGAGGGTTGCGCGAATGTCGGCGAAGCGGTCAGTGCCGGTGAAGCTCGTGAGCGCGCGGAAGCGTTGGATGTAGCGGTCCAGTCCGCGTTCGTGGAGACGGCGTTCAAATCGATACCCGAGCAGCGCGCTCAGGGATTGGCCTTGGCGCACGCCGTCGAGCAGCCACTTGGCGCGATGGACCCGTTCTGATGAAAGGTCGACGGCAAAGGGCGAAGCGCCTGGTGCGCGATTCGATTCCTGCGAGAGGTAGCCGCTCCGCAGGACGGCAGCGGCCGCCGCATGCCCCAGCGAGGGGGCGTGGACGAAGCCTTTGTTCTGATCCGAGCGCGAGAGCGGCGCAGGGACACCGGCCGGAAGTGCCGCGACCGGTTGCAGCGGTGCCGTACGCCGAACCTGTTCCACCCAACCGTAAGCGCCGAGCCTGATTCCGGTCGGCGTCGCTTGCCGCATGACGGCCAGCCGCCTGGTCGCCAGGGATGTGCCCCAGGCATCGAGGCGATAGGTGATCACATCCATCGCCTCTGCGAGCAACAACTGCCGAACCGGTTCAGGCAAGGTCGTCAATTCATCCCAGGCCGGCTCGTGCGGCGTGGAGAGCGCGCGAGTCAGCAGCAGGGTTCGAAAGGCCGGGGTAAGCAACCGCTGCGGCAGGGGCGGTTGTTGAATGGAGACCTCAGGAAATTCCCGCAACGTGTAGCGGCAGGTGTTCGCTTCCTGCGCCAGGAGCACGACGGGGTTGGATTCCACCGTGGTCTGGAGGGCCTGCGGCATCTGGCGGCGACGCGTGAGCCGTTGGGCGCGCCACCAGGCGGCCAGAGCCTTGTCCGGATCCTGATCGGTCGTCGAGGTCCACCGGTCGAGTGCTGCCACCGGCAGTAGTCCATAGGGCTGGTTATCGACGCGCAGGACGGGCAGTGGTCCGCGGGCTCGGACGTACTTCGAAAAATGGTCGCGCAGCACGTCCGCTCCGGTTGCGCCGACGAGTTGCCGCAACAGCGGACTGTCGCAGAGCGCGAGCAGGGCCGATTGCATGAGCGAGGCCCGGTGCTGTTCCGCTCCGTCGGCACCGCGGATATGCGCAAAGACGGACGTCGGTAGGCCCAGAGCTCTCGTCAGCCGCTCGCCGTCTGACCCGGGGCGGATCAACGAGGCGCCGAGTTCAACGCCCATGCTGTCGGTGGCATCGCGCCACGTCGATCGATACCCGGCGGAAGCGTCCGCCGTGTTGTTCGTCGGCACCTGTTGCTCGACGAGGGCGAGGCTGCTTGTGTAATGGTGGGCGTCGAACAGTTGGACCAATCGATCGGCCGTGGCGCGGGCGTCCCACGAGGCCTTCAGGCCCAGCACCACAATCCGGTCGAACCCTGCCCGGGCGTCTTCTTCCGTGATGGGAATACGTAGCCCCATCCCCATCGACTCAGCCGTATCGAAATCGGTGAGCCATTTCATGCCCTCATCGACGGGCGGCAGCCCATTGCTACCGAGCGGGCCTGTACTCCGTGGGTTAGGTCCGACCGCCACGGTCTCCGAGATGGCCTTGCTCCAGGCAGTGACGCGTGCCGTCTCGCCGCGATAGCCAATAGCGACCCAGCGATCCGGCAAGACCTGCGTGTGGGGCGCGCGTGTCCAACTGTCGTCGCGATGAGAGACCGTTCCGGCTTGATCGGGATTGAGTACCTTGGCGATCCAGGCGGCGCGGGCGGTGCCGAACAGTTCCGTGAGTCGTTGCCAGCCCTGTCTGATGTGTTCCTGCCGGTCCGTGCCTGCCGGGGCTGTGGCGACATGGGCCCAAAACTCCTTGCCCCGGCGTTCCTCTTCTTCCGTCAGTGCCGGCTCATGGCTATCGAGATGGATGTCGTCGGGATAGACGCGGAGCAGAAGGTCGGTGCCCGGTCCTGTTCGTCTCGCCGCAAACCTGGTTTCCACGCGGACGGGGAACAGCAGCAATGGATGCGTTGTCGCGACCGTGCCGCTGAGGCGGTCCGTGCCGAGGAGGCGTGCGGTCGCGGCATCGCGGGCAGTTCGATACTCGTCGACCTGCGCCGACAACGCCGCCACCTCGGCTTTCTTGCGAGCCACCAGATCCTGCGTGGCCGTGAATTGTGCGTTCACCTGACCAAGTTCGGCCTGGTAGAGCGCCCGTTGCCTGATGAGCATCGCGGCTCGCCGTTGCGCGGCCTGAGCCCGGGCGACGGCCCGGTCGTGTGCCACCTGCAATTGCCGGAGTTTGGTCGCCCAGGCCCGAAGCACGGCCGGAGGTACCCGTTCGGGAATATCTGGTCCTTCAGCGATCGGTCTCACTCTGCTGGTCCTTTCTTGATTGCAACCTACGGTCCGTCCTGCAACTGCTGGTTGATTTCGGCTTCGGCTTCCGCCAAGGCTTGTTGAGCCGCCGCCGCCTGCGCCTCAGCCTGCGGGATTTCGGTCGCCAGGTTAGCAAGAAGCGTCGTCAGCTCGTTGCGCCTGGCGAGCAAGCTTGCGAGGAGCGTCTCGGCATCCTCCAGCTCGAACCGCGTCGTAAGAAGAGTATCTTCCAACGTCGCCGTGCGGGACGAGAGTTGCGCCCCCACCGCCTTCAGGGATTCTCTCGCCATCGGGTCGCGCGTGATTTCTGCGTTCAAGCGCTCGATCTCGGTGAGTGCCGCCTGCAGCTCCTGCCGGCGGGGCTGGAGAGCGGCGATCGCCGCTTGCGTGGCTTGCACCGCGGCTGTCGCCGCCGAAACCTGAACGTCCGCAGCCCGCACTTGCGCCTGGGCCTGTGCCACGCCCTGTTGTGCCTCGGTCACCTTGGCCTGGGCCGCGGTTGCGGCGGTCTTGGCCTCGGCGAGTTTTCTTCGCAACGCAATCAGGCGCGCTCTCCAGGCAGCCGGGGGAATGCCGGCTGGCGGTTCGGATGCATCGAGCAGATCCTGTTGCGCCTCCGCGACCTGAGCGTCAGCAGCAGCGGCTGCTGCCTGCAGCGGCGGAATGCGCGCCTGGGCCTGCGTAACGCCGTTCTGCGCATTGGTGCGCTGGGTTTGTGCCGTGGTCACCGCCTGCTGTTGCGTCGTGAGTTGGGTCGTCAGGGCAGCCTGTTGAGCGGCCAAGGCCTGCAGGGCCGTTTGGAGTCTGGCGGTTTCTTGTTCCAAAAATGGCATGATGTCGTTCTTTCCGCCGCTACTGCCGGCCCGGCAGCCAGGTTCGGGCATGAACCGCCACGCGGAACGGCGGTTGTCTGGTGATGGTGGCCATATGCGCCGAGTTTTTTCCCCACGGAATCTGATCGACCACGGCATTTTTCAACAGGCCGTCGATCGGCACATACACGATCTGTTTGAGCGCGGCTTCGTCCGTCGCCAGATTTCCCCACGTCAGGTCGCGCCAATGGGCGGGCGTGCCGCCATAGGTCGTGGCGACATCCATGCCGAATCGCGGTTCCGTCGGCTGTTCCTGGAGCACAAAAAACCAACCCGGATGTCCGCCGGCTTTGTTGTCCGCTCCGCGAACCTGATCTTCGGTCAAGGGGAAGCCGAGCATGGTAATGTCCGGTGCCTGTGTTGCGCGGAAAATCGGATAACGCTCCATGGTGCCCAGCTCGCGCTTCGTGCCGTCAGGCGACCAGACACTTTCCAACGCATAGACCATGGCTCGCGGATAACGCCGCAGGAGGTCGCCGCGGATGAGCAGCACCATCTGGCCCACTGCCGACCCTCGCGCGCTGTGCGAGCCGAGAGGACTGTCCGCCGCCCATGTGGTGATCCGCGTGATGTCGAAACGAGCCTCGCGCGGCGCGTCGGTGGCGGGCAGTTCGTCGCCGCCGGCGTCCCAGAATTGCCGGAAGTAGGTGCCGCGTTGGTCGGTCGGAAACCCACGCCAGAGCAGCTCGCGGCTCATCTCGTGGTTCAGTCCGACCATGTAGGCCTCGATCAACTCGGGATTGGTCTTCAACAGCGCAATCGTATTCGACGGCACCTGGTCCATGCCGGGCAATAACAGGTCCGGTGCGTAGTCGCGCAATGGTTCGTACATCGGCTGGAGGAACCTCGGGGCAAACATCGTCAACTCGGTGTTCTCAACGGCCGGCATCGTTTTCTTCAGCGCAGCGAGGACGGCATCCTTCGGCGTCAGGCGCCGCAGTACCTCCACCTTCAGCTCCGACCATTCGCGCAACGCCGGCGCCTGCCGCTGCTTGGTCGCGACGGAAAATTGCATGAGCGGGCGAAACTCCAGGCCGGCTGTTGAGGCGGGCGACGTGGCGGGGAGGCGGAGCGCGTCGAGTGTGGCGGCATGGGATGCAATCGGACCATGGGCGCGGGTCAGTCGGCGAAAGGCGCCGGTCACGGCCGGATGGCCGGCCAGCAGGGTGTTGACGGGAGTCGGCGGTGTCGTGGGGGATGTGGCGATGCCCGTCAACGCTCGCAGCGCCGGTCCCGTGAGTTGCAGCAGCCCGGCCGGGTGGAGCGCGGCGAAATGTTTCTTCGAGAGGCTCTCGCCGACGGCCTCCGCCAACTGCGCGCGCTTGAGCCGCTGCCGGTCCCTTCGTTCTTGTTCCAACTGGTCCCAGGCCGAGGCCATCAACGGCTCCTGCTCGTTGCGGATCACCGTCGTGCCGACGCCGGCGGCGATGCGGTGGCGCGGATCCAGGTTCAGATCACGGAACCAGTGCGGTGGCTGGTCGGCGGGTGGAAGGCTGTCTCGGTCTACGTACCATTGTCCATAGAGCGGCGGGCCAAGCAGGGCGGGGGCTCCGGTCGTGCCGATCATCGCTGCCGGTGCATTGAGGATGGCGCCGAGGGCCAGTTGGAACGTCTTGCGCGGTTGGTCGGGCCAGGCGCGCGGCTGAGTCTCCGGAGTGAGAAGGGCCCCGCCCAGATCCAACAGACTGCCAGGTGCGCCAGGCGGCAATGTCGGCATGCCCCAGCCGGGAGTACGAATGTCCACCGGCCGCAAGCCCACCGTGGCCGGCAAGGACTGGGCTTTCAAGCGGCGCGCAAGCGATTCGAAATCCCCCGCGAGGCCGGTTCGAAACTCCCACTGGAAAAAGACCGGCAAGGTGACCGGGCCAGTCGCAGTGTTCTTTGACCAGGCTGGTTTCAAGGCCTGTTCGTCCTCCGGCGTGATCGGCTCGCCGAAACCGGCTTTCCTCCCCACGTCGTAGGTGGGCACGAGGCAGGCATAGTAGGCGGTATTGGGATCGAGGCGGCGCGGGGCCAGCAGACGCGAGAGCGTGCGTTCGGGATGGTCGTTGAGGATTTGTTGCAACGTCGCGCGCGGTGAAGGGTCGGGCGTCGAGCGTTGTTCCGCCACAATTTGAGCGTGTGCCCAGGCCCATGATTGGTCGAGATCCGGCAACTCTTCCAACGCGCAGGTGATGGCTGGCAAGGGTCGCTGTGGGTTGGTTTTGAGCGTAGCCCGTTCCTTGGGCACGACGATCAAGCAGATCCACGGACGGAGTCGCCGCGCGCCGTCCGCTGCAGCCGAGGTGAAGAGCCAGGGCAAATCGGGGCGATCGAACTCGATGGCCGGAAAATAATTCGGCTCGAAGTCGGTCATGTGGGCGTGGGGCTCCGTGCGAATGATCTCGCGCGCGTCCAGGCCGGTGATGTCGCCTGGTCCATAGAGTTGCACGTTCAGGTCGATGGGCGCACGGTCGTTCACCCTGAGACGGACGGGTAAGGAGAGGCGTCCCGCGGTGGCCTGGCTGGGAGCGCCGAGACCGGAGAGACCCGCGAGCAGTCCCTGGCGAAGCCAGGAATAAAAGCGATAGGTGGCGGCAATCGGTTCAGGCATGGTTTTTCATTCCTGTTCTAATTACAACGTGAGAGCAGTCTTCCCTCGCCGGCGTTTACGGGCCGGGGCTTGTCCGGCGGCGCCGAAGCGGGCGACCCGCGCCAACACCGCCGCCGAGAGCACATAGCCCGGCGTGGGCCGCTCCGGCGGCCGCGTCGGATCAATCAGGAGCGTCTCATAGACAATCGGCGCCACGAGCCCGGCCTCGTCGTCCACCGCCAGGTCGTCGGCGGCGACCGTGAGACCCCCGTCTAATGGGACGAAGCTTGGCTGCGCCAACTGCTCATCCTCGCGCAAGTCTTCATACTGGGCCAGGGCGAAGGGCTCCGTCACCGGCGTCGTGCGCCAGGGTTGTGCCCCCGCGCGATCGGTGAGCGAGACCGTCACCGTCGTGGGCCCGCCAATGAGCGGGGCTGTGCCGAGCTTCGTGATGGGTCTGTTCAATGGTGCGATCCGCTCGCGTACTGTCAGCTCCGCCCAGGGATGCACGCGCAATCCGTTGGTTGGCGGCGGCGTCTCCCGGATCGTGACGACCGGCGCGCTGCTGCGGGGCACGGCTCCGCTCCAATTGCGCCGGTCGGCCAACGCAGCCGCGATCAAACCTATGACATCCACGGCCGCCGGCAGCGGCGGGGCGGTCTTGCTGCCGAACGTCCGCGCAAAGTGCACCGACACCGAGAAGAACAGCAGCTTGATCGAGGCCTTGCCCTCCACATGCCAGGGCGTCGGCCCGGCCAATCGCCCCTTAAACGAGATTCCCATCAACAGGCGGCCGTGATACCGCAACGCCAGTGCCGCCCCGACCGCCACCTCGAAGGCTACAGGGGCGAGTTGGAGAATGGCATCGAAGCCGAGCATCCCGTCGAAGCTGAACCCGCCACCGGCCGCATGGAGATCCACCCGGGCGCCGAACTGCACCGTGTTCGACGTGACCGCCAGATAGGCCTGGCAGCGCAACTGGAGCGAATCGCCATCGGCGAGCTGCAGCGCCAGCCGTTGTAACGCCGGCAGCCCCGGTGGCGGCGCAAAGCGCGGATGGAAGCCGCCGATGGCCAGCACGAATTGCGGCTGACGGCCCCAGCCCGCTCGCAGCGCCATGTCGCCCGTCAGCGTGAATTGCAGAATGCGCGAGTCATAGAGCGTGGCATCCAACGAGACGGTCTCGGCACTGAGATCCAACACGCCCAAAGCATCCATCCGAATCTGCACGAGCGGATGGGTCTGGTTCGGCAACAGGACTTGCAGCCGGCCCAGCACCACCACCCGGATCGGCGCGGGCAGTTCGACCAGCAGGGCCAAGTCGAGCGTGAGCAGGGTGGGGCTCCCCCAGCGCAGTTGCACCATCGGCCCGACGACATGGCGGCCGGCGGTCGGCGGGAAGACCCGGCGCAGGTCGCTGAAGATCTGGGGCGCATTCCGCAAGGGATCGGGTGGAAACAGAATCGCATTCAAGGTCCCGGTCTTGAGCCCTTCGCGGAGCACATCGGTACGGACGGTGCGGTGCAGCGCGACCAACCCCCCGATGCCGGTGAGGGTGAAGCCCAAGCCGATCGGGATCGGCGCGAAGCCTTCGGCGGTCAGGATCACGATCAAGGAATAACCGCGGCTGCCGTCGGGCAGTCTGGTGGTGAGCAGGCCCAGGGCCTTGAGGGCCACGGTCTCGGCCAGCTCGAGCTGCAACATGCCGCTGTATTCGGCCCGTTGGGGGTCGAAGCCCAGGAAGCCGCCGCCGGTCACCCCCGGCGTCGTGATTGCTAGGCCCAGGCCGGTGGGAGGCTTGAAGCTCGGCGACAGGCCGAAGAGGCCAAGGTTGCCTTCCTGGAAGGACAGGGCGACGGTGACACCGATCCGTTCGACGGTTGCGGTGACGGGGCCAAGCACCAGGCGGGCGTTCACACTGGTTTCCGTGTCGATGCCCTCCTCGCCTACGTCGATGCCGATGTGGGCCGCGTCCAGCTTCAAGGGGCCGATGGCCTGCTGCAACGGCAACGCTACGTGGAGTCCGCCGCTGCCGGAAAACGACAGTCCCTCTCTACTGCTCCAGCGCAACGTGAGGTCGAAGGGGGCCTGGACAGACTGCCCGACCGCGCCTTGGATGAAGTTGTCTGCATCTGCGAGCGAGAGGTCGAAACGGAGCCCCAGTAGCGCAAGTTCCACGAATGTGTCCATGCGGGTGGCCGAGGAGGCATCGAGGCCGCCCGCAACGGAAAATTGCTGATATCGGAGGGCCGAGCCGCCGGGTAACCGCACCAACGGTTTGAACTCGCTGGTTGATTGGCCATGCCGCAGGCCCAGCGTGAACCGGCCGTTGAGGGCATCGGCGATCCCGGCTCCCTTGCGCAGGGTGAGATCCTGCCCCGGCCTAAGGATCACAGCCAGCCGTTTCAGCACCGCCACGTCGCCGGACCATTCGATGCGGGTGTCTTCCAAACGCGGAAAGGGGACCGTGCCCTCCGCGCGCCCTTGAATGATGGGGGCGAGGCCGAGTCCGGCATCACTCGCACCGGCCGATGTGGGAGCGGCGCCAAAGAGTGAGAGGCCCAATCGCACCCCGAATGCGGCTCCGCGTTCCTCGTGCAGGAAGGTGATGAGTTGTGGCGGTGGGTTGGAACTCGATCCGGCTCGTCCCAGCCAGGCTTCTTGCGCCAGCGGACTCAGGGGTTGGATACGACTCCGTAGCCCCAGCGTTTGCAGCAGCTGGCTTAACCTGGTGAGGAAGGTCATCGACTGGAAGTCGGGCGTGTGCCAGCCGTAGGCTTCGGTAAAGAGCTCATCGGGGCTCGTGATCGCTACCTTGAAGAGGTGATAGTTGATCGTGGCGCGGACGTGTTCGACCTGGAACGTTGTTGGATCCGCGGCGTAGTAAGGATAGTCGATGATGTTCAGCAGGTGGAGGACGGCGTAACTGAGCGGCGAGGCCTGGGCCAGGAAATTCGCGACGAGAAAATCGAAGAGGCGTCTCGGGAGTTCCTTATGGATCTGCGTGCGCTCTACGTAGTCGCCGAAAGCCGCCAGTCTGGCGGGTAGGGTCTGCGCCAAGTCGTGAATCTGCCTCGTGAGGGCTTCGATCGCGAGCGCGAGGTCGGCGATGCGGCCTGCCATGGCCAGGTCGTCGTTCCATTCGGCATCGGACGCGCCGAGGACTGCGTCGAGCTTCGTGAAAAAATCGCCGAGATCGAGTGCGGCCAAGCCGATGTCGTCGAGGCCGGGCGGCAGTTCCCAGCCCAACAGTTTCAGAAACGCGCGCGCCTCCTCGACATCGCCCTGGACGATGTCGAGGTACGACAGCAGCCGCCCGATCCCGGCGGTGGCGTTCTGGACTAGATGATCGGCCACGGGAGCAGATCCTTCTTGTCGTCGACCTTGCAGGTGTTGAAATCGAACTTCTGCGCCTTGTTCCGCAGGGTGGAGGTGCGGATCTTTAGACTGCGGAGATATTCCTTCGGATCGGTTTCAGGCTTCCAGGGCAACAGGTGCGGCGCATGGTCGGCCGGAGGCGCCAAGTCGTTCTTGATGGCCTCCACATGCCGTGCGGCGGCGGCGTCCCAGTCGGCGACCCAGGTCGTGGCGGCGGGATCGGCCGGAAGGTTCTTGAGGTGATCCGGCAGCGAACTGAACCCTAAGTGTTCCTGCCACAACTGATGGCGCAAGGCCTTGACCACGCCGTTCTCCGGCAGGCCGGCAATGCCGCTGTACATGACCACGTTCAGTTCCACGCTGCGCGACGGCTGACGTGAGCGGCCGGGGAGGGCGTGCCGCGCGGTGCGTGTAAAGACGTCGGCAATCAGTTGGGGAATGTCGGCCACGTCGCCCAACGTTTCGCGGATGGTCTCCAGCGTCTCCTTGAAGTCGAAGATCAGTTTGTAGGCGACGAAGAGCAGGATGAGCAATGTCTTGAGATCGAACAGGATCTGTTTGAAGACAAAGAAAAAGAGACGCCAGAACAACTCCCAGAGAAATTTGCCCGGATCATTGATGAGCATCATCTTTTCGATGGCACGGTCGAGGAGGGCGCCGGTGATGATGAGGCCGATCTCGTGGTAGTTCATCGAAGTGCCGTCGAGGTTCGCGCTTCCCACGGTTGCCCATACGTCGTCGATGATGGCGGTCTTGCTGTGCACGTACACCGGCATCACGTCGTAGCGCCGCGGATTCCCCGCGCCGCCGCTGCCTGCTTGCTCCGATCGGCTCCAGAGGGTGTAAACGCCCAGGTGATGCCCCCCAGTTTTAGCGGCGCTGCGGAGTTGGTTGACGTTGTCGATCTGGCGATCCGGGTAGCCCGGCAGGTCGGGGCGCAGGTTCAGGACCAGAATGATCTGCAGGCGCGGCTTGGTGGTGTCCTTCATCCTCGCGATGAGCGCATCGACGATTTCGTGAGAGGTGAAGTATTGGTTCTCGATATAGATGTAGCGCTGAGCATTGGCGATGGCCCGTTCGTAGGCTTCGAGGATGCCGGTTTCGCCGTACGGCAGGTCTTCATCGCTGGGGTGGATGCGTTTGATCGAGCCGCCCGGTAGCGTGCGCAATACTTGCACCGAGGCCACGTCGCCGTCGGGTGTGACCGGCAGGTCGGGAAAGGTCTTCGGCGGAGGGATGAGCATCGGTTTGCCGGTCGCATTCCAGATGCTCGCGAACGTCTTTTCGATGTGGGACACCGCCGGGCCCTTGAGGTCGGTGTTGACGTCGTGCATGAGCGAGCCCTTGTGGCGCGCGTCGCGGATGGCATGGCTGGTGTCGCTGAAGTAGTACTGTTTGAGCGGTGACCCCATGAGGATGGCGTGGTCCCCATCCACCACGATGGCCTTGGCATGCAGCAGGGCGAAGCCCTTGTTGAAGGCATTGGTGCGTACACCCGGCGTCTGCCCGAAGAACTCCGCCACTTCGGTCACGGTGTCCTCCGCGGACAACGGCAGGTTCGTGACCAGAATGTTGACCGGTTTCCCGCCCTTATTCTTGAGTACCTCTTCGAGTGTGGTCTCCGCCGCCTGTTTGCAGCCGGTGGTTGGAGGATTGAGCGGGTTGAAGCTGCTTTTGAACTTGGTGAGGAAGCCGTTGTCGACGTCGAAAAACAGCGTCATCAGATTGATGGATTCAGTGGCGCCCTCGGCGGCATCCGTCACCGCGGGGAACATCTTGGCTCCGTCGATCAGGTGGGTGATGCGATTGTGGTGATAAAGCGCGACCGGGTTTCCGACGGAGGGATTCAACGTGGTGTGGGTGACAAGCCAGCCCTCGATGTTGTTGCGGTGGATGGTGATGGTGCCGACTTCGTGGTTCGAGTCGGTGACATCTGTCGCTTCCTTGGTTTCGTGCAGGAGGCGCGTGCCGACGAGCGCCGGGTCCGTGTGGATGGGGCCGAATATCTGGGCAACGAGGTCGGGATTCCGATCGGCTTTCCAGGTGCGGTAGGCGTCCGGCGAGTAGGAAATGAGAAAGGTGCCGTCGCCTTCTGTCTTGCCGACGCCCAGCACGTCGTCTTCGTTGAAGAAAGGATCGAAGTCGAGCGCGCGAACGGTCAAGCCGGCGATGCCGGCGCCCCGCTCATCGATGACGCGTCCATGGATGCTGATGTTGGCCATAGGTTCCGTCAGGTGACCGAAACCTACGCCGCTCGTGCGAACCTGTCAACCGTCGAGGCACGTGGCAATACGTGTATTTAGGCGGGTGGATACGGGTTGTCTGTCAGGTTGAGGCATCGGTGCAATGAACAGGACCTCGCCTGCGCAGGAGGTGTGAACAGCGCGCCTCCCGGGACACCGGAATCGCAATCACTTACTTGGCGGGGAAGGGCATGCCGTAGCCTTTCGTCCAGGCCAAATCGACGACCAGCTTGGCCGATTGGGATGGCGCTAATTGCTGGTCGAAGAGCGCGGGATAGGAACCGATCATCGTCGCCTGAAAATCTGTCCAGCGGTCTGCGGAGACGCCCGTGAGACTGGCTAACGACGCCAAATATTCTCCCTGGCCTCGGGCGATGTCTGTGCGCAAGTTGTCGTGCGTCTGTGTCGCAAAAATAGTGGCCTTTTTCTTGGCTCTCAACATCCGTCCATCCGTCAAGGCGCCCGGCGTCGTGCTGGACGTGAATTCGGTCGTGGGGTCGAGAAATTCCTTGGTCGCGCCAGAGGTGCCGTCGGTGAGTTGTGTCGTGGCGTCGAAGGGCGCCTTGGTCAACTCGACGGTGGCGTCTGTCATACAGCCGCCGAGGATGAGGAGCAATCCAGGAATGAATGTAACGCGTGTGGTGATCATATGAAGCCTCCTCGGTTCGCCCAGAATGTGCAGGTGGTAAGTACCACATTGCGAGCCATGGCCGACCCTAGGAGGAGCCCTAGTTGTGCGAGCCGTTGGCGGACTGGAGGGGCAGTCTGTGCACAGAACGGTGTGGATTTACCTGATGGGACCGCAAGCTTGGCGTAAGTATCTGCCACCGTGGTCCGCGCTCCACACAAAGGCGAGAAAAGTAAAAATTGCTCGTACGGTCCGTTTCGATTTGATGTCGGGCCGTAGTCAACGCAAACATGATGAGGCCAGATCTTGAACTGTGCCAGTTGATGGCGTAGATTCCGCCGCACGGCCTGACCATTGTGCCTGGAATATGCGGAGGCCATTCATCACGTCACGGCCCGCGGCAATGCCCGCCAAGACATCTTCCTCGACGACGAGGACCGACGGCGGTTCTTGAGCATGCTGGAGAAAGGCGTCGTCCGTTGTGATCTCGTACGGCATACCTACTGCCGGATATACAACCACTTCCACCCGCTTGTGGAAATACCTGGTACGGAGATTCCTCTTGGGCAACGCGTTGCTGCCCGTCCGGCTCCGTGCCATCCGTATCCAGCGGGATGCCATCATTCGCCGGACCTCTCCCGGCCATGGGGACAGCCTGGCTGAAATCGGCCTTGGCGCGCATGCAC
>WBZN01001056.1_pt1 | contig 17542 bp, 11 predicted proteins | sample 5204281 | NCBI WGS metagenome assembly WBZN01 (sample SAMN12344347, study PRJNA552823) | activated sludge metagenome | biome: Activated sludge suspended growth; feature: Nitrification reactor; material: Wastewater; isolation source: activated sludge from nitrification reactor of wastewater...
CGCACGAGCCGAGTGCCGCCGCGAGCACGAGCAGCGCGAACGACGGCTGTGGCGCCGCGCCCACCACGAGCGCGAGCGCGAGCGGCACCCCCGCGAGCAGCCAGACCGGCCGCAGCGTGAGGGTCGCGCCGCCGGCGGCGCGTGCGTTCACGCCGCCTCCGCCAGGCCGGAGCCGGCGTCGCGGCCGAGCAGGCCCGAGTAGATGGCCGCGAGTTGTTCGCGCGTGCGCTCGATCGAGAACTCGGCCGCACGACTCACGCCCGCGAGCGACAACCGGTCGAGTTCCGCCGGGCCGCGTGCCGCACGCACGATCGCCTCGGTCCACGCCTCGGTGCCGCCGGGCACCAACCATCCGGCCGAACCCGCCGCCAGCACCTCGGGGATGCCACCGACCTCGGCGCCCGCCACCGGCACGCCCGCCGCGAGCGCCTCGACGAGCGCGATGCCCAGGCCCTCGCTGCGCGACGGGGCCACGAACAGGTCGAGCGCGGCGAGGTACGGGCGCACGTCACTCTGCTCGCCCACGAAGCGCGCGCGCGTGTACAGGCCCAGCTCACGCGACTGCGCCACCAGCCGTGCGCGTTCGGCGCCATCGCCCACGATCAGCACCTCGAGCCCGGGCACGCGGTGCAGCGCCGCCGAGGCCGCCGCGAGCAGGCGGTCGAGTCCCTTGCGCGGATCGAGACGCGCGACCGCCCCGACCACGAACGAACCCGGCGCATACCCCAGCACCTCGCGTGCGGCGGCGCGCATGCCGCGGACGCTCGCGAACGCCGACAGGTCGGTGCCGTTCAACAGCACCTGCGTGCGCCGCCCGAGTGCGGCATCCTGCGCGGCGATCGCCCGGCGCACGGCCTCGCTCACCGCCAGCACCGCGTCGCAGCGGTGGAGCGCCGCGCGCGCCAGCCAGCGCACCGGATGATGCCGGCGCTCCTGCCAGTCCGAGAGGTTGTGGCACGTCGCCACGAGCGGCACAGGACCCACGAGCGGCACGGCCAGGCTGCAAGCGATCGTGGCGCGCGCCAGATGCGAATGCACGAGGTCCGGCTGGTACGCGCGCAGCCAGCCGGCGAGCCCCGCGAGCCCGGGCCGGCGCACCGGGATGCGCGCCGGCAACCGATGATCCCAGCCGCGCGCGGGCTTCAACTCGAGGCTCGCGACCTCGACCTCCCAGTGCGCGGGATCGAGGCACGCCGCCTGTTCGATCGCCGCGCGCTGCGCGCCACCGGCGCCGAGGTCGTTGAGCACGACCGCGACGCGCGTCCGTCGCGAGGCCGCCGCGCGCCGCGTCATGCGCTAGGCCGCTCGCGCCGAGTCCGGCGCGGGCTCCTCGGCGTGCTCCGCGAGCGCGGGGAACGCGCTCACCGGAGCGGGTGCAAGAACTTCCGGCGTGGCCGGGGAACGCCTCAGCCTGAGGCTGACGCGCCATCCCACCCACGACCACGCCGATACCATGACGACCAACCAGGCGATGCCGGGAAGTCCCGCGCGCACGCACAGGCAGGCCGCGATCCCGAACGACAGTGCGGCGGCCCACAGCAGGGCGGCCGCGCGGCGCGGCGACCAGCCCGCCGCCTGCAACAGGTGATGCACGTGACCGCGATCGGCCGTGAACATCCGGCGCGGCGCCGAGCGCACGAACGCCCACGGGGAGTCCGCCTCGCGCGCGGCGGCGAGCAGCCGGCGGCCGATCGCATGCAGCGTGTCGGCGAGCGGCACCGCGAGCGCCAGTGCGGGCACGACCGGGAACCATCCCGGCGCGGCTCCGGCCGGCGCATGCAGCGCCAGCGCCGCGAGCACGAAGCCGGTGAACAGGCTGCCCGCGTCGCCCATGAAGATGAGCGCGGGATTCAGGTTGAACCACAGGAAGCCCAGCAGCGCGCCGGCGAGCGCCACCGCCACCGCGCGCTCGGCCGCACCGGCACCGGGCATGAGCAGCACCGCGATGCATGCCACCAGGGCGACGCCACTCGCGAGCCCGTCGAGCCCGTCGATCAGGTTCATGGCGTTCGTGACCAGCACGACCCACATGATCGTGAGCGGCAGGCTCCACGCCCCCACGTCCCACGCGCCCACGCCGGGCAATCCGATGCTGTCCACCCGCCAGCCCCCGGCCCACAGCACCAGTGCACCGGCGACGCAGGCAGCGAGCTTGGCACTCGACGGCAGTCCCCAGCGGTCGTCGGCGTGGCCCACGGCGCCCATGAACGCCGCGCCCACGAGCAGCGCGGTCATCTGCGCGGCCGCGTGCGCGAGCGGGCCCGCATGACCGCTCACCCACGACAGATAGGCGAGCGAGCAGGCGAAGCCCCACGCGATGCCGATGCCGCCGAGTCGCGGCGTCGGCCGGCGATGCAGGCGGCGTCCGCCAGGCTGATCGACGGCGCGCAGCCGCACGGCCGCCACGCGCACCAGCTCGGTCGCTGACAGCGCGCCGAGCAGGCCCACGAGGAAGCACATGAGCGGCGACACCATGACGACCGGCACCGCGGCGTCGTTCATGTCAGGCCACCTTGTCCGCGCAGCGGGTGTACAGCGCGTCGAGACGTTCGACCATGGTCTCGACCGTCCACGCCTGGCCCACCTGCTGGCGGCCGAGCCGGCCCATGGCGCGCGAGCGGCGGCGGTCGCGCAGCACCTGGTCGAGCCGCGACGTGAACGCGTCGATGTCGCGCGTGGGCACGATGAAGCCGTTCTCGCCGTCGCGCACGACTTCCCATGCGCCCTCGACATCGAACGTCACGATGGGCCGGCCGGCCGCGGCGGACTGCACGAGCACGCGCGGCAGCCCCTCCCACAACGACGTGAGCACGGAGATGTCGACGGCCGCGAGCACGCGCGCGAGGTCGGTGCGATGCCCCAGGAAGCGCACGCGCTCACCGAGCCCGCGCTCCGCGACCTCCGCCTCGAGCGCGGCGCGGTGATCGCCGTCGCCCAGGATGAGCACGCGCAGGTCCGGGTGCGATTCGCGCAGCCGCTCGACCGCCTGGAACAGGTAGGTGTGGCCCTTGCGCGGCTCGAGCCGCGCGGCCATCGCCACCGCCTGATGCTGCGGCTCCAGCCCGAGCTCGCGCCGCACGCGAGCGCGGTCGAGGTCGTTCATGTCGCCGGCGGCCAGGTAGTCCTCGAGCGGCATGCCCGAATAGATGGTCTCGTACGCCTGCGGCTCGCCGATGCCGGCGTCCAGGTACTTGGTCTTCACGTCCTCGCCCACGGTGACGAACTGGTGCGTGAAGCGGCCCGCGATGCGCTCGAGCAGCAGATAGAACGTGCGGATGCCCGGCGGCAGGTGGTCGTGGAACGTGACGCCGTGCACGGTGTGGATGATCACGGGCGTGCCCGCCATGGCGGCCGCGAGCCGGCCCAGGAATCCCGCCTTCGCGGTGTGCGTGTGCACGATCTGGTAGCGCCCGCGCCGGATCATGCGTGCGAGCTTGAACAGCGCGATCACGTCCTTCACCGGATGCGGCGAGCGCACCAGTTCGGGCACACGGATGACGTGCGAGGCATCGAGTCCGCGCAGGAACTCGTCCTCGCTGCCGTCGCCCACGACGAGGTCGACGTGGTAGCGCGTCGGATCCAGGCCGCGCACCGTGTAGAGCGTGTTCTCGTCGGCGCCGCCGCGCACCATGCGCGTGATGATGTGCAGCATGCGCACGGGCGGCAGTTCGCCGCGGCGGCGTTCGGCGCCACCGGGCGAGGCGGGCGGCGGCATGTCGTGAGGAGCGTTCATGGTCGATTCGCTTCCCGGAGGGCGTCCCAGTACCGGGCCTGCGGCCCGGCCAGCGTGTACGGCCCGCGCAGCTGCGCGGGGTCCTGCCATAGACTGAAGGTCGTGAACGCGAACCAGCCGTCGGTGCCCGCACGCACGCCGCGCACGGCGTTCGCGAGCTCCGAGGGCGTGAAGCGCCCGAGCCACAGGCCGCCGTGCAGCGGTGCCGAGGCGAGCCCCAGCGCGTTCAGTCTCTGACGCACGGCCGGTAGCTCGCGGGCCCCGTTGGCATAGGTCTTCTCGCACCAGTCCGCGGTCGGGACACCGGCCTGCACGAGCGCACGAGCGAGCGCGCGGTGCGGGAACGCCTCGTAGTCCAGGTCGAGCACGCCGAGCTCGACACCCGGATGACGGCGCGCGAACTCGCGCAGGATCGGGATCAACCGGCGCTCGAGCGAGGCCTCCTCCCACCCGAGCAGTCCCACCAGCCGGCGCGGGTCACGCGGGGGCGGCCGCTTGCCGCGGTACTCGCGCACGCAGTGCGGGCACCGGCACGGCCCCGCGTCCCAATGATGCCGGCGGCCCTTCCAGTGCTCGAGGTCGAGCGCGACGCGGCGGATGCCGGGCGCGACCGCGAACCACTCCTCCACACGGTCGAGCAGGGCCGAGCGCCAGTAGCTGGAGTCGAGCGGGCACGGCGTGTCGGGTTCGACCACGCCCCCGCCCCACACGTAACGGCGGTCCTTGGGGCTGGCGGCCAGGCGCGACAGCTGCTGCAGGCTCCACTCGGGCACGATCTCCACCCCGGTGGCGAGCCCGCGCGCCGCGAACGCCTTCCACTCCGCGGCGCCGCGCACGCCCAGCGTGTCGGGGATCCAGTGGATGACCGCGGTGTCGAAGCCGGCAGCCGCCAGGCTGTCGACGTGGGATGCGCTCATATAATGATAGAAATACGCGGCCCGGCCCGGCACCGCCGCGCGCGCGGGGCCCACGAGCAGGCATGCCGCCGCCAGCCACGCGGCGAGCATGCGCACGGGAGCACCGGTCATGCGGCCCACACCGCCTCCAGCCCGCGCACGTACACACTCGGGTCCTCGGCGCCGCGCGCGCCGGCGCGCGTCGACAGCCACTTGAGCAGCAGGCTCGTGAGCAGGATCGCCTTGGCGACACTGCCCGCCCAATCGCCGTGGTGCTTGCGGAAGTAGCGCACGCGCGAGCGCAGGTTGTGCAGGTAGGTGCGGCCGCCGCTGCCCTTCGAGGCGTGCTGGCCCGTGTGCGTGAACGTGGCCTGCGGCACGTAACGCACGCGCCAGCCCATGCGCGTGGCGCGCAGGCACCAGTCGACCTCCTCCATGTACATGAAGAAGCCGGCATCGAGCCCGCCCACCGTCTCGTACGCGCGCCGCGAGATCAGCAGTGCCGCGCCCGACGCCCAGCCGACCTGATCGAGTTGCTCCAGCGGGACGCCGGCGTACTTGTAGCTCGCGAACAGCGCCCGGCCGGGGAACGCACGCGCCAGCCCGAGGTGTTCGCACGCGAGCGTCCACAGCGTGGGGAACCGCCCGCACGAGCGCGCGGGCGTGCCGTCGTCGTCGAGCAGGCGCGGCGCGGCCACGCCGCAGCGCGCGTCGTCGACGAGCGTGTCGACGAGCCGTTCGAGCCCCGCCGGGTCCACGAGGCTGTCGGGATTCAGGAGCAGCAATGCCGCGCCGCGCGCGATGGCGAGGCCCTGGTTCACGGCACTCGCGAAGCCGCGGTTGTGCGGGTTCGCGATCACCCGCACGGCGGGGTGCTCGGAGACCAGCCACGCGGCCGTGCCGTCGGCGGAGTCGTTGTCGACCACGATGACCTCGTGCGGCACGCGCGCCTGGCAGGCGGCCAGCGACGCGAGGCACGGGCCGAGCACGGCGCGCGACTGGTAGCTCACGATGATGACGCTCACCGACGGTCTCATGCGCCCTCCCCGCGCGTGTACGCGCGCCGCACGACTTGTTCAGGCAGGCCCAGTCCGAGCCCGGCCGCAGTGGCGCCGAGCACGATCGCCACGGGCAACAGGCGGGGGTCGCCCTCGAGCCCGGCGAGCACCGCGAGCGCGACCGTGACGCCCACGCGCCAGCGCCCGCGCTCACCCGCTTCGAGCCGGAGTCCCACGGCCGGACGCGCACCGGCGAGCACCGCCATGCCGAGCACGGTGAGCGCGCGCGGATCGCTGAGCGGGTGGATCGACATGCCACCCGAGACGAGTGCGCTGGCCTGCGAGCCGAGCGCGACACTGCCGATGAGGGCCGCCGCGACGTGCCACTGCCTCGACCGGCCGGGCCGCACCGCGAGCGCCCATGCGAACGGCAACGTGCACGCGAGCAACAGCAGCACGCCGAGGCCGGTGAGGTGCGAAGCCGGCGCGTGACGCGTGAGCCCGGCAGCGAGCGAGGCGGCGCCGAGCAGGGCGGACGCGAGCGGGAACGCGAGCCGTGCTCGTGTGCTCGCCGGCGCGCGCCGGGCCGCGAGCCAGGCCGCGCAGAACGCCGCGGTCCCCGCCGCAGCGAGCCGCCACAGCCGCGGGTACTCGCCGCGCGGATCACCGAGTGCGAGCAGCAGGCCGGCACCGAGCGATGCGAGCTTGAGCCACTCCACCGCGCCCAGGTGCCGGCGTGGCCAGCCGTGCGCCATGCGGCGCGCGATGACGACGAGCGCCATGCCCGTCATGACGAGGTCGAGCAGGTGGCCGGGCCCCACGCCTTCGAGGCGCGCGTCGAGCAGCGCGGCCACGACCGCTGCCGCGGGGAACCAGAACAGCCAGCCGCGGCGCTTCCAGCCCCACATCGCGAGCAGGCCCGCGACGGGCACCGCGGGCAGCCACACTGGCAGCCCCATCACCGCGAGCCAGGCCCCATAGAGCAGCCACGCGCTGCCGAGGAACCACATCGCCGCGGCCTCACCCGCGGTCGGCGGCCGCAGCCGGTCGGCCATCTCGGGATCGAGGATCGAACGCCAGCGCCGCATCATGCCGCCACCGCCTTGTCGTTCGCATGTGCATCACCGGTGCCGGTCGCGTGGCGCACATCGTCGCCGACTTCCGCGAGCAGGCTCTCGACCTCGCGCGAACCATGCACATCACCGCCGCGCATCGGATCCGTCCACCACAACCACCCGAGCGAGCCCGCGGCACACAGCGCGAGCGCCAACAGCACCGTGAGCCCGCGCGCCGGCCGCGAATGGCGCTCGGGCAACTCGGCGGCATCGAGCACCGAGAACGCGGGCACCGGGTTCGCCTCTTCCACGCGCGCCTGTTCGCGCGCGCGGCGCAGCAGCTCGGCCACGGCGATCAGGCTCTGCTCGTCGCGCGTGAGGTCCACGTACTGCTGCCGCAGTGCGGGCAGGTCGAGCCCCTTGGGCTGCATGGGACCGCCCTGCGTGCCGAGTGCGCCCACCTGGCGGTCGAGCTCGGCGATGCGGGCGCGCAGCGTGCTCACCTCGGGCGTGCCCTCGGCGTACCAGCGGCTCGCGGCCGCGAGTTCGGTCTGTAACAGCGCGCGCTGGGCGCGCAGCGCGCCATAGGCGTCCATGGTCTCGCGCGCCTGGTCCGGCAGGCTCACCGCACCATGCTGTTCCTCGAACCGCCGCGTGCGCGTGGAGGCGAGCGAGATCTCGTGCTCGACCTCGGCCATGCGCGCTTCGAGATACTTCCGGCGCTGTGCGGCGAGGCTGGCCTTGAGCCGGATGCTCTCGCTGCCCGCGAACACCGCGTAGGCCGCGGCCAGGTCGCGAGCGAGCGCGGGATCCTGGGCCTCGACCTCGACGTGCACCTCGCCCTCGCGCGGCGTGGTGATCTGCGTGTGCTCGGCGAGCTTGCGGCGTGCCTGTTCCTGGCGCTTGAGCTGCCAGCGTTCGCGCAGCGCGTAGCGCGACACGATCGAGTCGGCGACGGCGCGGCTGCGGATCACGGCCCGCAACTGGTCCTGCGGCGTGGGACCGGAGCCGAGCCCGAACATCGCGCCGCCCAGCGGCACGCTGCCGCCGGTGAGGTCGAGGCTCAGGCCGTCGTGCGCGGCGGGCACCAGCGTGACGCTGGCGGCATACCAACGCGGCAGCACGAACACGATCCCGAGCGCGAGCACGCCCACCACCACGTGCACGCGCACGAGCCGCGCGCGGTCGTTCCAGGCGCGCTGCACGAGCCGCGGCACCGAGAGCCGCCACACCGCCGGCGCCGGAGTCATCGCCGCCCCGCCGCCATGATGACCGCGGCCGCCGCGGCCGCTTGCACCAGGTACTGCGTCGCGCTGGCGAGGTTGCGGCCGAGCGTGCGGCTCTCGACCGGCTGCGGCGCGATCACGATCGCATCGCCCGGCTCCACGCGGCTCACCCGCGCCAGCGGCAACGCCTCGCCGCCCGCGCGCAACACATAGCTCGACGAGCGGTCCGCGCGCCGCGACAACCCGCCGGCCATGCGGATGTAATCCCCGGGCGACGCGCCACGCCGCGCCGACAGCGTGCCGGGGTTCATGACGTTCCCGAGCACGAGCACGGTCGTGGGGTGCAGCGGCACGTAGAGCTGGTCGCCGTCCTCGAGCACGACGTCGCGCGCGGTGCCGACCCACTTCTGGCGCTCATCGAGCGCCAGCACCACGCGGTCGTCGTCGAGACCGGACTCGAGCTGGTCGAACAAGCGCTTCTGCGCATCGATCGCCGCCAGCGCGGCCGAGTCGCCGGCCACGGCCTGGCGCTGCACCTCGAGGTCGGCATCGCGCCGCAGGTGCAACGCACGCCGCATCTCGCGCACATAACTCGCGGAGCCCGGCCGGCGGAACACCGCGGCGCGGATCGAGCCCTCCTTCGTCACACCGCCGGCGCGGGCCAGCACCGCCGACAGCCGCTCACCCGGCGTGATCGAGTACGTGCCCGGACGCGTCACCTCACCCGCCAGCGAGACCGCGGCCGGCAACCGGGCGCTCGAGAACACGGTCACGGCGTCGAGCGGCTGCAGGACCCAGTCGTTCTCGCCCGCCCACAGGGCGCGCGGCGAGAACGACCGCACGTCGACCTTGAACGTGGCCGGGTCGACGCGGCGGAACTCCGCATGCTCGAGATCGGCCTCCGGCAGCATGCGCTCACGCGTGAGCAGCTGCGACAGCCGCATGCCTTTCGTGAGCTCGTAGCCGCCGGGGTGGCGCACATAACCGTCCAGCGTGACCTCGTTCTGGGTGCGCTCCGTGAGCGCCAGCACCGTGACGAGGTCCTGGTCCTTCAGCATGAGCGTGTCCGCGACGCCCGAATCGCTCCCGCCGAGCAGCACGTCCTCGGAGTGGAAGCCACCGTTCGCCTCGACCCGGTCGATGCGGACACGCGACAGGTCGGCGAATGGCGTGGCGCCACCGCACAGCGCCAACAGGTCGTGCAACGACATGCGCCCGCGCATCTCGTAGACCGCGGGCCGCGCGACCTCGCCCTGGATGCCCACGCGACCGCCGGCCTGCGCCACGAACAGCACGTCGCCGTTCTCGATGCGTGGATCCGAGCGCCGGTCGCCCGAGAGCAGGAACGGGTACAGGTCGCCACGCGACACCTCGCGGTCGCCGCGCATGACACGCAGGTCGCGCATGCTGCCGAGCGGCGACGGTCCGCCGGCGGCGGCGAGCGCGTGGAACACGCTCACGTTGCCGGTGAGCGTCACTTTGCCGGGGCGCACGGCATCGCCGAGCACGAACACCTCGACCGCACGCATGCGGCCCATCGAGACCTGGATGCGCGCCGTGCGGTACACGGTGGCGAGCCGCGAGCGCAGGAACTGCTCGGCCTCGGCGAAGCTCTGGTTCCACAGGTACGTGCTGCCCACGCGCGGCACGAACACCTTGCCCTCGCGATCGAGCGTCAGCGTGTAGTTGGTGTCGGCGAAGCTCGACACGAACACCTGCAGCTGGTCGCCGGGACCGAGCACATAGCCGGGCCCCACGGGCGCGCCCTCGACGGGCGACAGGAACGTGCCGTTCGTGAACAGCGCCCGCCCGAACACGGGCAGCGAGTTCCAGCGCTTCTCGGAAGAGGGCGTGCGCAGGCCGCGCAGCAGGCTCGCGCCGGTCAGGCTGCCCGGCAGAGCGCGGGCCAGACTGTCGGTCGGCAGTGGAGCGCAGACGGAAGCCGCCGGACGCCATGCGCCCAGCAGGAGCAGGCCTGCCATGGCCACATACGCGCCTCGTGCGAGCCGGGGGAGCACCTGGGATCGAATGCCCATATCGGTCTCGAATCGTTGAGGGATGTTCAACGGGTCGCCACGAGGAGCAGCGACCTGTTGCGAGTATCCGCTCGCGAGATGAGTCCTGAAGTGGCGGAAGACATTGCCCTGCAAAGCGGAAAGGGCTGCCGGTGCTTCCTGCCGGTCGGTCGTGATCACGACTCGGGAACGCGGTCCGTCGGGTGCATCGCGCGGCCGGAGCCGGAGCCGACAGGTCCGGCGGCAGTCGCGCGAGGCCGCGAGCGCATGTCGTTCCGCACGAGCGCTGCCGGAACATTGCAGCTTGCGAGCCGGCGGGAACGGCCGGGGTGCTTCTGCGTCACATTTGACTGAACACGATCGCGTGAGCCCACTAGAATCGAGAGCAGGCACTCCTCACGCGGCCGGCGTCCCCCACGACCCCGGCCATGGCTCCCGCACCAGGAACCCATGCCCCCTCTCCGCGACATCTCCCGCTCCGCACGCCGGGCACTGGCGTGGTCGCTGCTCGCCGCTGGCGCGGCGAGCGCGCTGCTCCCGGGCCGCGCGCTCGCGGTCCCGCCGTGGGTCCTCGAGACCGTGGATGGCGGGCCCACGAGCATCGTCGGGGAGTACTCGTCGATGAAGCTCGACCTGGCGGGGCATCCGCACATCGCGTACTACGACAACCTCGCCGAGGACCTCAAGTACGCGTTCCACGACGGCACGCAGTGGCAGATCGAGGTGGCGGACGGCACGCCGTCGAACGGCGGACAGTTCGCGTCGCTCGCGGTCGACAAGTTCGGGCGGCCGCACATCGCGTACTACGACGAGACGATCGGCAAGCTGCGCTACACCACGAAGGTCAGCGGCAGCTGGATCCGCGAGATCGCGGACACGTCGAGCTTCGACTGCGGCTGGTATCCGTCGATCGCCCTGGATTCCCTGCAGCGCCCGTGGATCGCATCGTACGATCGCGGCCGCGGGAACCCGCGGCTCTCGATCCGCCTTGGCACCAACGCCTGGGCCGGCTCGACCATCGACACGACCTTCGACCTGTCGGGCTTCTACGCGAGCCTCGTGCTCGACCGCAAGGACCGTCCGCAGATCGCGTTCTACAACCTCACGCGACACTGCCTGCAGTACGCCGAACGCAACACCGGCACGTGGCGCGTGCACACCGTGGACTCGAGCGCGGCGGACGCCGGGTACTACTGCTCGATGGCCATGGACCCCTTGCAGCGCTTGCACATCGCCTACCTGTCGCTGCAGAACTTCGAGGGCGACCTCAAGCATGCCACGTACGACCCCTCTCATGAGCGCTGGAACCTCGAGGTCGTCGATGGCCAGAGCAGCGACGCGGGCTACGATTGCTCGATCGCGATCGACGCGCTCGGCTTCCCGTGCATCGCCTATCACGACGGCACGATCCAACAACTGCGGGTCGCGCGCCTCGGCACCACCGGCTGGGACAAACAGCTGGTCGACGACGCGCCGACCATCAACGGGCTCTACACCTCCATCGCCAGCGACGCCACGGGCCAACTGCGCGTGAGCTATTGGGACGGGACCGACTTCACCCTGCGCTTCGCCTGGGGACCGGGCAACGTCCTCGACGCCGGCCCGCCCGTCCCCGTGCCCACGACCGCCCCCCGCGTGTCGCCGAACCCCGCGCCGGTTGCGAGTCGCGTGCGCCTGAGCGGCGCAGCGGCCACGGTGCGTGCGTACGAGATCTACGACCTCGCCGGGCGCCGCACGGCCGAAGTGAGTGTCGACGCGTTGGGCCGCGCCGAGTGGGACACACGCACCGACGTGGGCACGTACGCGCCCGCCGGTCTGTACTTCGCGCGCGCGCGCCATCGTGATGGCTCCGCCGGCGAGCGGTTGCGCGTCGTGCTCGTGCACTGAGCGGGCGCTTCCCCGCTCCGGCACCGGACGCTAGAGTGCCTCCTCCACCCCGACCCCAGCCTTGGAGGAGGACCGATGCGCACCCGCTTGCTCTATGCCGCCGTGGCGTTCGCCGCCGCCCTGTTCGTGTTCTCGGCCCCGCAACTGCGCGCCGCACGCCCCACCGCCTCGACCGCGGCGCTGCCGGCCGGCGAGCAGGACGCGAAGGGGGCGCTCGAGAAGTCGTCGCGGCATGGGGAGTACGTCGACATCCCGTATGAGGGCCACGCCCCGCTGCGCACGTGGGTGGTGTATCCGGAGCGCAAGGACAAGGCGGGCGTCGTGCTGGTGATCCACGAGATCTTCGGGCTCAGCGACTGGGTGCGCGGCGTGGCCGACCAACTCGCCGCCGAGGGCTTCATCGCCGTGGCACCGGATCTCATCTCGGGCCTCGCTCCCGGCGGCGGTGGCACGGACTCGCTCGCGAGCCGCGACGACGTGGTGAAGCTGGTTCGCCAGCTCACGCCCGAGGAGTCCACTGCGCGGCTCGCCGCCGTGCGGGCCTGGGCGGCCACGATCCCGTCCGCGAACGGCAAGCTCGGCACCGTCGGCTTCTGCTGGGGCGGCGGACGCAGCTTCGCCTCGGCCGCCACGAACCCGCCGCCGCAGGCCTGCGTGGTCTACTACGGCTCCGCCCCCGACAGCGCCCGGCTGCTCGAGGTGCGTGCCCCCGTGCAGGGGCATTACGGCGGCGACGACGCCCGCATCAACGCCACCCTCGACGCGACGAAGGCCGCGCTCGCCGCACAGCACCGCACGTTCGAGCCGCACGTGTACGACGGCGCGGGGCATGGTTTCCTGCGCCAGCAGGACGGGCGCGACGGCGCCAACCTCAAGGCCTCGCAGCAGGCGTGGCCGCAGACGATCGCGTTCTTCCGCAAGTACCTGCGCTGAACCCACCGGCTCCCGCGGGGCCCCGCTGGCCCCGCGGGCCGGTCAGTGCCGCGCCGTGCTCTCGAGCAACGCCGCGAGATGTTGCTTCCAGCGCGCCGCCCACGTGTGCGAGCCGTGGCCGTGGCCCTGTTCATCCGCGGGCAGCATCACCAGCCGCGCGCCCCGGATGCGCTGCACCTCGCGCTCCGCGATCCCGAGCTCGGGCGGATTGATGAAGTCGTCGGCCGAGTTGATCCACACGAGTGGCGCCGTGATCCGGTCGAGCGCCCCGGACGGATCGTAGTCGGCCGAGGCCGCGACCTGGTACAGCAGGTCGTTCGCATCGAGTGAGGCCATGCGTCGCGCGGTCTCGCGCCGCAGCCAGCGGTCGGCCGAGTCGCGCGTCGCGAGCGCCGCCTGCATGGGCACGGGCGCGCTGCCGGCCAGCAGCAACAGGTCGGTGGCGGTGCGCAGCGCGCGCTCGGGCTGCACCTGGTAGTCGCCGCCGTGCCAGTCCGGATCGCTGCGGATCGCGTCCATGAGCATCGCGCGCCACACCCGGTTGCGGCCGACGATCGCGACCGGCTGGCACGCCAGCGGCAGGAGCGCGTCCATCATGTCCGGGTGCGCCACGCCCCACACGAACGTGTGCATGCCGCCCATGCTGGTGCCCATCACGAGCCGCAGGTGGCGCACCCCGAGCCCTTCGTCCAACAACCGGCGCTGCGCCTCGACCATGTCGGCATAGCCGTACGACGGGAAGCGCGCGTGCAGGCCGTCGCTCGGCTTGCTCGATCGGCCGTGGCCGATGCCGTCCGGCAGCACGAGGTAGTAGCGCGTCGTATCGAGCGGGGCGCCGGGTCCGTAGAGCTCGTCGGCGAACTGCGGCGACAGGAACTGCCGCCCACTGCCGCTCGTGCCGTGCAGGATGAGCACGGCGTTCGTGATCTCGCCGCGCGCGTCGCGCGCCGGCCGGCCCAGGGTGAGCCAGTGCAGGCGCAGCTCGGGCAGCGTCTCGCCGGAGGCGAAGCGGAAGTCCCGCAGCACGACATCCCCTTCGTGCGGTCGTTCGGGAGCCACGGGCGTGACGTGAGCCCGGGTGCGGGTCGCGGGCCGGGACGGCGTGACGTGCACCTTCTGCGCGGTCTCGGGCGGCGCGGCGTGCACGACCGCCGCGCTCAGCATCACGGCCCACCACCACCGGTGCTTGCCCAGCGTGCGGGCGGCGACCGGACGTGACCGGCCCTGGCTCGTCTCGCTCATCTCGGTCTCCGGCGGCCCGCGGCGCGCCGCGGGGCCGCGCTACTTGAGGAACACGATCCGCCGCGTGAAGGTCTGACCGTCCGCGCGCAGCCGGGCCCAGTACACGCCCGGAGCCTGGGCGTGGCCGCCATCGTCCTCGCCCTTCCACGTGAGGTGGTAGGCGCCGGCATCGCGCGCGCCGTGCGCGAGCGTGCGCACGCGCCGGCCGTCGACGGAGTAGATCGCGAGCTCGGCATCGCCCGGCTTCGCGAGCGCGAAAGCGAGCTGCGTCGAACCGCGCGCCGGGTTCGGCGCCGGCGACAGCAACAGCGTGCGCGCGGGCAGTGCCGCGAGCACCGAACTCGCCAGGCCGTCCGGAGCGAGCGCGTGGTTCGCGGCGTCGCGCGCGAGCACACGCTTCAGACGCAGGCCGGTCTCGCCTTCGCGCTTCACGCGGAAGCGGAACGTCGCGACGTCACCGCTCCCGGTGATGCCCGTGCCCCGCACACCGAGCAGTGCGACATCGGCGACGCCCGGGCGTGGCGAGAACAGCACGCCGCCCTGCGATTCGGCGAGCCCGCCGCTCTGCTGCCCCAGCGGTTCCAGTACGCCGGCGTCCCAGCCCAGTTCGGCCGAGAAGCCCTGCATGCGGCCGGTCGCGTTCAGCTTGAGGGTGGCCACGATCTCGTCGCCCGCCTGGACCAGCGCCGGGGCCTCGAGTTCGAACGACTCCATGGCGGCCTTCGCCGACGCGCCGCCCGGAGCCGGGGCCACACTCGCCTGCGGGGCCGAGACGACCTGGAAGTTGAGCGAGAACAGGATGAGGTCCTCGAAGTCGATGAGGTCATCGGTGGCCGGGCGCGAGGTCGGCAGGCCGTCGATCGTGGGACCGACGTCCAGGTAGGCGACGCTGTCGGAGACGAGCGTGGCGCCCGAGATGCCGTAGTGCGCGCCGAGCAGCGACACGTCCTCGACGCCGACGCGGTTGTTGCCCGCACCGCGCACGCTGCTGTTCGAGACATCACCCAGGTGATAGTCGAGCGCGCCGCGCGTCATGTTCGAGACGGCGGAGCGATTGCCGCACGAGTCGGTGAGGAACGCCACGTAGTGCCACGAGCCCCGCACCGGCGGCACGTCGACGAGTCCCGAGACAGCGGCCGCGCTCACCAGCGTCCACGGCGCCGCGGGTGCGAGCGTCGAATCGGGTGCGGCCCCGCCGAGGTCGTCGTACTCGGGATAGGTCCCGAACGGCGCCCGGTAGAGCGCGATGCTGCCGGGCTGCGGGTTCGTCCACGTGAGCACGATACCGGTGCGGCCGCTCGTGCCGTTCCCACTCAGCACCTGCGTCGAGGCGAGGTCCACGATCGCGGGCGGCGGCGTGTGGCTGACCACGAGCTGTGCAGGCGGCCCGGGCTGCGCGGGCAGCGGCAGGTTGTTGCAGTCCTTCACGCGGCACTCGGTGACCGTGATGTCGCCGGCGCCATCCCCGGCGATGGTCGCGACGTCGACGGTGAACAGCACGCCGCCGCTGTCGGGGCCGCACGGCGCGCCGAGCAGCGCCTGGTCCACCGTGTACGAGCCGCCGCCATGGTCGATGATCTGGAACGTGTGGTTGGCGTACGCCGAGAGCCAGCTGCCGAAGTGGATGCTCGCGCTGGGCGTGCCGGGCGTGCACAACGTGAAGCGCGGATCGAGCTGGAACGTCACGTGCGCACCCACCGACGCCACCGTGTCGCCGCGCTGGTACACGAACGGCACACTCACACAGCTGCGGTTGGCGGACAGGCACAACCCCGCCGTGACGGGCACGATGCGCGAGATAGCCGGGTCGGTGAACACGGGAAGCGTGTAGACCTCGCTGCCGACGCAGTCGAACGCGTCGGCCGCGCTCACCGTGAACACCGCCACACCGGGCCCCGTGGGCGTACCCGTGATGTCACCCGTGGGCGAGATCTCGAGCCCCGGGGGTAGTGCGCCCTGCGTGACGGCGAAGGTGTAAGGCGCGTTCCCGCCCGCCGCGGTGATGCTCGTGGCATAGGGCACGCCGACCTGGGCATCGGGCAGCGTGGGCGGCGACAGCGCGATCACCGGGCACGACACGGTGACGGTGTAGGGGCGCGTGCCGCGGACATCCGCGACGTCGGCCACCTGGACCGTGAACGAGAAGCTGCCGACCGTGCCCGGCGTGCCTTCGAGCGAGCCGGCGGGCGTGAGCGTGAGCCCCGGCGGCAGGGAGCCCGAGACGACCGAGAACGTGAACGGCGCGACGCCCGAACCAGCCGTGATCGCCTGCGCGTAGGCGAAGCCCACGGTCGGGTTCGGGAGGTTGACCGGCGCCAGCACGATGGGCGTGTTCTGGACGCGCAGCGACGTCGCGGCCCCCGGTGCGACCGGGACCGCCACGTTGCCGCAGTCGCGCGCCTTGACGCGCGTCACCGTGATCGCACCCGCGCCGTCGGGGCCGGCGGCCGCCAGGTCGACCGTGAACAGCACACCGCCGGTGGTGATCCCGCACGGCGAGCCCGTGAGCGCGACATCGACCGTGTACGCCCCGCCCCCGTCATCGGTGACGAGCAGCGTGCGATTCGTGAAGCCATCGGACCACGCGCCCAGGTGCACGGCCGTCGCCGGCGACGAACACAGCGCGAGCAGCGCCGGATCGATCTGGAACGACACCGACACGCCGCGCACGGGCAGCGACTCGCCGCGCGTGTACTCGAACGGCACGCTGACACACGGATGGCCGGTGGAGACTGCGAGCCCCGCGGTGTTGGCCGCGACGCTGGACTGGGGCGGAGCGGTGAACACGTCGAGCGTGTACGAGCGCGACCCGGTGCAGCCGGCCGCATCGAGCACGTTCACCGTGAACACGCTGGTCCCGGCCGCGTCCGGAGTCCCGCTCAGCACCCCGCCGCTCGAGAGCGTGAGCCCCGAGGGCAGCGAGCCCGCGCTGACCGAGAACGTGAACGGCGCCGCACCGGCACTCGCGGTGAGGGTCGCGGAGTACGGACTGCCGATGGCGCCATCGGGCAGGAACACGGGCTGCACCGCGATCGCGGGGCAGCTCACCACGATGGTGTACGCCTGCGAACCGGAACAACCCGCGGCCTCGGTGGCCCGCACCGTGAAGTCGAACGAGCCGCCGAGCGTGGGCGAGCCGCTCAGCTCGCCGGCGGCCGACAGCGTGAGGCCCGGCGGCAGCACGCCCGCGACGACCGAGAACGTGTACGGCCCCACGCCACCCGAGGCGGTGAGCGTCTGCAGGTAGGGCGTGCTGGTGTTCGCGCCCGGCAGCACGGCGGGTGCGAGCGCGATGACCGAGTTCGAGACGTTCACCGAGCCGGCCGGGCCGGGGTTCACGGCGACCGCGGCGTTCGCGCAATCGCGCGCGGTGACCGAGGTGACCGTGACCGCGCCGCTGCCGACGGGTCCCTGTGCGGCGAGCGCCAGCGTGAACAGCGAGCCACCGGCGGTCACACCGCACGGCGAGCCCAACAGCACGACATCGACGGTGTAGCGCCCCGCACCGAGGTCGGTGACCTGCATGGAGCGGTTGCCGAACGACTGGGCCCAGGTCC